>OMCN01000471.1_pt1 | contig 18362 bp, 22 predicted proteins | sample 1645061 | NCBI WGS metagenome assembly OMCN01 (sample SAMEA103958124, study PRJEB25191) | human gut metagenome | biome: human-associated habitat [ENVO:00009003]; feature: intestine environment [ENVO:2100002]; material: feces | place: Germany | collected 2013/2015 | reverse complement strand
CACGAAAATAGACGATGCGCCTATTGTCGTGGGCATCGGTCCGGGCTTCACGGCGGGGGAGGACTGCCACGCCGTGGTGGAGACCATGCGGGGCCACACCCTGGGCCGGGTGATCTACCGGGGCAGCGCCCTGCCCAACACCAACATTCCCGGCCTCATCGGCGGATACGCCGGGGAGCGGGTGCTGCGGGCCCCGGCGGAGGGGATTTTCTGCCAGAAGCTGGAAATCGGCGCGGTGGTCCGGGCCGGGGACGTCGCCGGAGAGGTGGCGGGCCAGCCCATGAAATGCACCATTGACGGCGTACTGCGGGGCATTCTGGCCGATGGGACGCCGGTTTTCCGGGGCATGAAGGCCGGAGACGTGGACCCCCGGTGCAAGCCGGAGTACTGCACCACCGCCTCGGACAAGGCCCTGGCGGTAGGCGGCGGCGTGCTGGAGGCGGTGCTGCACCTGCATCACCGGAACCGTCCGGCGGAAAAACAGAGTCAATTTACTGGAGGAGCTTTATTATGACCTTGATGGACTATTGCATGCAATATATCGGCGAGATCATGGACGGAAAGCGCGCCGCCCCGGAAGGGGTGACCCTGACGGAGACGGACCCCATGCGCCGCAGCCTGGAGCTGCTGCAGAAGGCCGGCGACATCCCCGCCCTGGTGCGGATGTGTGCCGCCCAGGACGGCACGGAGATCCCCCAGGAGGTGTTCGACAGCTTCGACCCGGAGTCCCTGACCCAGCTGGCCGGGGCGGAGAACACAGACCCGGAAGAGCCGGAACAGCCGCAGCAGCCGGACCCGGATGCCGGAAAGCACGCCTTCCAGGTGCTGCTGGACTGCGTGGCCCTGGACGACGGCCTGGTGCAGTATCTGACCCAGGTGCTGCGGGACCGGGACTGGGCGGGGTTTTACAAGCTGTCCCAGATCACCACGAAAATGGACCTGAACCCGGAGGAATTTCTGTTCTGGCTGGGCAACAAGGAGCTTTGGGCCGACGACGAGGAGCGGGTCTGCGCCGCGGTGATGGACGCCTGCCTGGAGCGCCTGCGGCAGGAGGGACGGCTGGAGCTGCTGGCGGCGCTGCTGTCCGGAGACCGACATACCTTTGAGACCTTCCGCTGCGAAGCGCCGGAGCTGGTGCACCTGCCCCAGGCCACCTATGAATGGTACTGCCGGAACTATCTGGACCGGGACTACCCCTTCCGGATGCTGCTGCGGTGCAATGGGGTGACCTTTCCGGACCGGAAGGAGGCATAAGCGCATGGAATACTGCATTCTTGTGATCAACCCCGGGTCCACCTCCACCAAAATCGCCGTGTTCCAGGGGGAGAAGGTCCTTCTGCAGCAGAACATCCGCCACAGCGGGGAGGAGCTGGCCCCCTATGCCGCCATCATGGACCAGGCCCCCTTCCGCCTTCGGTGCGTGGAGCAGGCCCTGGCCGGGTTCGACCTGACCCGGCTGGACGCGGTGTGCGCCCGGGGCGGTATGCTGCCGGCCTGCCCCAGCGGGGCCTTCGCCGTGGACCAGGACATGATCGGCTATCTCTCCGCCATCACCCAGGGAGCACACGCCTCCAACCTGGGCTGCGTCATGGCCCGGGACCTGGCGGAGCCGCTGCACATCCCGGCCTATGTATACGACCCCGTGGCGGTGGACGAGATGCCGCCTATGGCCCGGATCACCGGCATTCCCGAGCTGCCCCGGCGGATGATGGGCCACGCCCTGAACACCCGGGCCATGGCCATCCGCTGCGCGGAGACGGTGCTGCACAAGCCCTTTGACCAGTGCCGCCTGATCGTGCTGCACCTGGGCGGCGGTGCGTCGGTGCGGCTGTTCATCGGCGGGAAAATGGTGGACAACGTCCGGGACGACGAGCTGCTGTTTGCCCCGGAGCGAAGCGGCGGCATTGCCGCCGAGCAGCTGGTGAAGCTTTGCTACTCCGGCAAGTATGACCGGGGGCAGATGATGAAGCTGGTGCGGGGCAAAAGCGGCCTGCTGGCCCACCTGGGCACCAGCGATGCCATGGAGGTGGAGCGCCGTATCGCCGCCGGGGACGAGAAGGCCCGGATGGTGTACGACGCCATGCTGTATACCGCGGCCAAGTCCATCGGGGCCCTGGCCGCCGCCGCAGACGGCCGCATTGACCGCATCATCCTCACCGGCGGCATTGCCCACTCCCGGTACGTGACGGATTACCTGACCCAAAAGGTAGGATTTATTGCGCCGGTGGAGGTCATGGCCGGTGAGTTCGAGATGGAGGCCCTGGCCGCCGGTGCCTCCCGGGTGCTGGCGGGACAGGAGACGCCCCACCGGTTCCGGGACCTGCTGAAGGGGGAGTAAGCGGTGCTGAAGTCGTTTTTTGACCCCAACGGGGCCTTTGCCCGGGGCATGGAGCGGGTTTGGAGCCTGATCGTGCTGAACGTGCTGTGGCTGGTGTGCTCGCTGCCGGTGGTGACTATGGGGGCCTCCTGCGCCGCCCTGTACCAGGTGCTGGGAAAGCTCATCGCCGGGGAGGACAGTCACGTTGCCCGGCAATTCTTCCGGGCCTGGGGCGAAAACTGGAAAAAAGCCACGCCGGTGTGGCTGATTTTGCTGGCGGTGGCGGCCCTGTGCGGCTTCGACCTGTATATGGCCCGGCTGAACGAGTCGTTTTTGTGGGAGCTGCTGGCGGTGTTCGCCCTGCAGCTGGCGGCCATGGTGATGACCTTCGCCTTCCCGCTGATGGCCCGGTACGAAAACACCTGGCGCAACCACCTGAAAAACGCCATGCTGGTGGCGGTGGGGCACCTGCCCCGGATGCTGCTGATCTGGCTGATATGGGCGGTGCCGGTGGGGGTAAGCGTGTTCATCCCGGAGGTGGGGTTCTACCTGAGCATCGTGTGGGTGCTGATCGGATACAGCAGCCTCAGCTATGTGACGGCCCTGCTGCTGCGGCCGGTATTCCGTAGCCTGGACGAAAACGGATCCAAATAATCAAAAACTCCGGAAGCATCGCTTCCGGAGTTTCCTTTATACAAGTCGTATTATTTCTCTCGTTTTATACAGTCCGTATTACCGCTGCAGGGTCTTGACCCACTCGCCGTATTTGCGGAGGTTCTCGTCCCGGGCGGCGGGGTTTTCGCCGATGGTCAGGACATAGACCTTGATCTTGGGCTCGGTGCCGCTGGGCCGCACCAGGATGGTGGTGCCGTCCGCCAGCTCATAGCGTAGCACGTTGCTGCCGGACAGCTCCATGGCGGATTTTTCGCCGGTGCGGCAGTCGATGACGCTGCCGTCGGTATAGTCCTTGCGGCGCAGGACCTCCACCCCGGCAATAGCGGCCGGGGGATCTGCCCGCAGATCCCGCATCAGCTGAGCCATCTTCTCCAGGCCGTCCAGGCCGGGCATCACCAGATTGTGGGTCTTTTCGCCGTAATAGCCGTACTTTTCGTACAGGGCGTTCAGGGCGTCAAACAGGGTCATGCCCTGGGCGGCGTACCAGGCGGCCATCTCCGTCAGGATCAGGGAGGCGGTGACGGCGTCCTTATCCCGGACGTAGTCCCCCAGCATATAGCCGTAGCTCTCCTCATAGCTCATGATGACCTGGCCCTTGCCCTGGCCCTCCAGCTCGTTCTTCTTCTCGGCCATGAACTTGAAGCCGGTGAAGGTATCACAGCAGGTGACGCCGTTGGCCTCGGCCACCTTCCGGGCCATCTCGGTGGTGACGATGGTCTTCAGGAAATAGGGATGCTCCGGCAGCTTGCCCGCCCGGCGCATGGCCCCGATGAGGTAGTCCAGCATCAGCACGCCGGTCTGGTTGCCGGTAACGGGCACAAAGGAGCCGTCGTGGCTGCGGACCATGATGCCCACCCGGTCGCTGTCCGGGTCGGTGCCCAGGATGAAGTCCGCCCCCACCTGGTTGGCCAGGTCAATGGCCAGATAGAAGCCCTCGGGGTTCTCCGGATTGGGGGAGGCCACCGTGGGGAAATTACCGTCCAGCACCATCTGCTCCTTGACGCAGTACAGATGCTTCACGCCCAGGCCCCGCAGGGCCTCCGGCACCAGCTGCCAGCCGCAGCCGTGGAAGGGGGTGTACACCATTTTGAAGGTGTCGGCCACCTGGGCCATGGACTCCCGGTCGTTGACCATGGCCATCACATGGGCCATGAAGCGGTCGTCGGTCTCCCGGCCCATAACCTGGATCAGGCCCTGGGCCGCCGCGTCGTCATAGGTCATCCGGCGCACGCCGGTGAAAATGTCGATGTGCTCCAGCTCCCGGGCGATGGCGGCGGCGTGCTGAGGCGGCAGCTGGGCACCGTCGGACCAATAGACCTTGTAGCCGTTATATTCCTTGGGGTTGTGGCTGGCGGTGACGTTGATGCCCGCCTGGCAACCGTATTCCCGGACGGCGAAGCTCAGCTCCGGCGTGGGACGCAGGGACTCGAAAATCCGCACATGGATGCCGTTGGCGGCGCAGACCTCGGCGGCGGCCCGGGCAAACTCCATGGAGTGGTTGCGGCAGTCCATGCACAGGGCCACGCCCCGGTGCCTGGCCTCCTCCCCCTCGGCGCAGATGACGTTGGCAAAGCCCTGGGTGGCCCAGCGGATGACATGGACGTTCATCTGGTGCAGGCCCACCTTCATGGTGCCCCGCAGACCGGCGGTGCCGAACTCCAGAGGCCCGTAGAACCGCTCGCGGATCTCCTTTTCGTCGCCGCGGATGCTCTCCAGCTCGGCGTGCTCCTCCGGCGTCAGTGCCGGGGAGGCCAGCCACTTCTCATATTCCCGCATGTAGTCCATCAGAAAATCTCCTTCCCTTCTATTACGCCTGGGGCTGCTCCGGTTCCTCCACCGGCTCAGCCTCCAGAATTTCCTTGGCGTCCTCCAGCAGGGAGGCCGGAACATACAGGCTGGCGCCGTAGCCGGAAAAGCCGTTGATGACCTTTCCCGCGCCGCCCTCATAGTCAAAATACTTGAAGCAGGGGATGCGATAGGCCGCCAGAAGCGAGATGAGCATATCCGCATCGGCAGTGGAATCGAAGGTGCTGGTCAGCAGAACCGCCCTCTCCTTCTCTCCCCTGGCATTGACGGGCCACTCCGGCGCATCCGGCGCAAAGGCCCACTTGGAATTGTCCATATGCGATACCTCCTGAAATGAAAGTTTATTTGTGATATTTCGTACCGGCGGCGATCTGACACGCCCGGTATATCTGCTCCAGCAGCATGATGCGGGCCAGGTGATGGGGAAACGTCATAGGCGACATGGACAGCCGCCAGTCGGCCTGGCGCTTCAGGTCCTCCGAAAGGCCCACGCTGCCGCCGATGAGAAAGGTCAGCTGGCTCTTTCCGGACACGGCCAGCTCCTGCATCCGGCGGCTCAGCTCCACGCTGGAGCAGGGCTTGCCCTCGATGCACAGGGCGATAACGGCCCCGCCCCGGGGCAGCCTTTCCCGGATGGCGGCGGCCTCCGCCGCCAGAGCCCGCTGAATCTCCGCCGCCGAGGGGTCCTCCGGCAGGCGGCTCTCCGGCAGCTCGATGATCTCCAGCTTGCAGTGCCGCCCCAGGCGCTTGGTATATTCGGCGGCGGCCTCCTGATAGAACTTCTCCTTCAGCTTTCCCACGCAGAGGACGGTTATCTTCTGCATGGCGTCCCCTCCGTCTCATAGGCGGGACTCAGCTCGTCCCGGGGCGCCACATACAGCCGCACCTGGGCCCCACCGGCCCGCAGGGCGCGGTCCACCGCGTCATAGGCCAGCTGGGGCGTGTTGTTCTCCTTGCTGAGATGGGCCAGAACGATGCACTCGGTGCCGCAGGCGGCCATCCGGGCGGCAAAAGCCGCCGCATCTTCGTTGGACAGGTGGCCCTGGCTTCCCAGGACCCGCTGCTTCAGGGGATAGGGATACGGCCCGGACCGCAGGCGGTCCACGTCGTGGTTGCTCTCCAGCACCAGCATGCCCACCCCCGGCAGAACCTCCTCCGCCTCCGGGGTCACATAGCCGGTGTCCGTCAGAATGCCAACGGAGCCGGAGCCGTCGATGCGGTAATCCATGCTCTGGGCGGCGTCGTGGGACGTGGCAAAGGCCGTGACCCGGCAGGAGCCGATGCAGAATTTGGTTCCGGGGTCCCGGGGCCGCAGCAGCGGCTCCACCCCCGCCAGGCGATACGCCAGCTGCCGGGCGGTGCCGGGACTTGCATACAGGGGGACGGTATGGTGTTTGATCAGGGTGGCCAGGCCGGAGATATGATCCGTGTGCTCGTGGGTGATCAGGATGCCGTCCAGCTCGTCCATGGACAGCTCCAGCTGGGCCAGACCCGCCTTGATGCGGCGGGTGGATATTCCGGCGTCCACCAGGATATGGGTGCCGCCGTCGGACAGCAGCAGGCAGTTGCCCTGGGAGCCGCTGGACAGGGTATGTAGGGTCATCAAAATGCGCTTACCTCACAGAAAAATTCGGCATCCGCCGCGGATGGCGGCGGACGCCGTGAAAAATGCCGTATCAGCCGATGTGGGCCTCGGCCTCCTGGGCCTCGGGAATTTCCTCCACACGGATATCCGCCCCCACGGAGCGGAGCTTGCCCACCAGGTCCTCATAGCCCCGCTCGATAAACTGCACCTGGCTCAGCTCGGTGACGCCCCGGGCCGCCAGACCCGCGATCACCAGGGCCGCACCGGCCCGCAGGTCGCAGGCCTGCACCGGCGCGCCGGTGAGGTACTCCACGCCCTCGATCACGGCCACCCGGCCGTCCACCTGAACCTGTCCGCCCATGCGGCGCAGCTCGTCCATATACTTGAAGCGGTTGGCCCCGTACACGCCCTCGGTGACCAGGCTGGTTCCCTGGGCCAGGGACAGCACCACCGCGATCTGGGGCTGCATATCCGTGGGGAAGCCGGGATAGGGCTGGGTCTTGACGTTGGTGCGCTGCAGAGGCCCGGACCGGGACACCAGCAGGGTGTCGTCCTCCTCCTCCACGGTGACGCCCATCTCCGTCAGCTTGGCGGAGATGCAGTCCATGTGCTTGGGGATCACGTTGCGGATCAGCAGCCGTCCGCCTGCGGCGGCCACGGCGGCCATATAGGTACCGGCCTCAATCTGGTCGGGAATGATGCAGTAGGTGCCGCCGTTGAGCTTCTCCACGCCCCGGATGCGGATGGAATCGGTGCCTGCGCCCTTGATGTCGGCGCCCATGGAGTTCAGGAAGTTGGCCAGGTCCACGATGTGCGGCTCCTTGGCGGCGTTTTCGATGGTGGTGGTGCCCTCGGCCAGAGCCGCGGCCATCATGATGTTCATGGTAGCGCCCACGCTGACCATGTCCAGATACACGGCAGCGCCGGTCAGGCGGCCGCCCTTGGCCACGGCCTGGACCAGGTTGCCCTCGGTGACCTCCGCGCCCATGGCCCGGAAGCCCTTGACGTGCTGGTCAATGGGCCGGACGCCGAAATTGCAGCCGCCGGGCATGGCCACAGTGGCCTTTCCGAAGCGGCCCAGCAGCGCGCCCAGCAGGTAATAGCTGGCCCGGATCCGGCGCACCAGCTCGAAGGACGGCTGGGTGGAGTGCACATGGCGGCTGTCGATCTCCACCGTGTGGCGGTTCAGCACCCGGACGCGGGCCCCCAGCTCCTCCAGAATGGAGAACAGCAGCGTCACGTCGCTGATCTGGGGGATGTTTTCAATGCGGCAGACCCCGTCCACCAGCAGGGCGGCGGGGATGATGGCAACGGCGGCATTTTTTGCGCCGCTGATGGTGACCTCGCCCATCAGCGGACGGCCGCCATGAATGATATACTTATTCAAAACAGGCACCCTCTCTTAGGTAGTGTAGAAATATGTCCGTGAGTCTATCATGCCCACGGGTGGAAAACTTCATACGGCGATCCGCAGGAAGTATCAAATCGCACACACGTCCAGTATATCATATTTTTCAAAAATAGCAAGCAAAGACGGCAATTCTTTTTGAATTTATTGTATATAAAGCGCCCCGGGAAGCCCCGGAGCGCTTGCATGATAGAGTTGTCCGCCTCAGTCCTGCTGCCAGTTGTGCCACACGTTCTGGACGTCCTCGTTGTCCTCCAGCATGTCAATGAGCTTGTTCATGTTCTTGACGTCGTCCTCGCCGGTCATGGTGACGTAGTTCTGGGGCACCATCTCGATCTCGGCGCTTTCAAAGGTGTAACCCTTGTCCTCCAGGGCCTTGACCACGTCGTTGAAGCTGTCGGGATCGGTGGTGATCTCGAACACGGGGCCGTCGGGAGAGAAATCCTCGGCGCCGGCGTCCAGCGCGTCCATCATGACGGTGTCCTCGTCCAGCTCGCCGTCCTCGTTGTCGATGACGATAACGCCCTTGCGGTCGAAGGACCAGGACACGCAGCCCTGAGCGCCCATGCCCTTGCCGTACTTATCGAAATAGTGCCGGATCTCGGGGGCGGTGCGCTGGCGGTTGTCGGTCAGGGCCTCCACGATAACGGCCACACCGCAGGGGCCGTAGCCCTCGTAGGTGACGGACTCGTAGTTATCGGTGTTGCCGGAGCCCAGCGCCTTGTCGATGGTGCGCTTGATGTTGTCGTTGGGCATATTGGCCGCCTTGGCCTTGGTCGCCGCTGCCGCCCTGCTTGACGGCCACGATGATCTCCTTGGCAATCTTGGTGAAGGTGGCGGAGCGCTTGGCATCGGCCGCGCCCTTGGTTTTCTGAATATTGTGCCACTTGGAATGTCCGGACATGTGATTACTCTCCTTCGGTCATGTAGTATTGCACGGCGTCGTGATGGACCGCCGATTTTGAGACGCGGATATCGGGAAACGCTTTTTGCAGGCGGCGCACCACCTCGGCGCACACCACGTCCTCCGTGGGGAAGTGCCCCGCGTCGATGAGGTTGAGGCCCTGGGTGTCCAAAAAGTCGTTATACCGCAGGTCGCTGGTGACAAAGGTATCGCACCCCTGGGCCAGCGCCTGGGGGATATATTCGCCGCAGGCCCCGCCGCCCACGGCCACCCGGCGCACGGGCCGTCCGCCGCTGCGGTATCGCAGGCCCCTGCAGCCTAATGATTTTACCACATCATGCAGGAACTGTTCAAGGGGTTTTTCGCAAGAAAGTGTGCCGATGCGGCCAATTTTTTGTTCATTCAGCGGAATCGTGTCCGTCAGCCCCAGGGCCCGGGCCAATTGATCGTTGACGCCGCCCTCCGCCGCGTCCAGATTGGTGTGCATACAGATGGCGGACAGGTCATGGCGCACCAGGTACGTCAGAAGCCCCCCCAGGCGGGTGTCGTCCCGGAGAGTCTGCATCTCCTGCTCGTGCCAGCGGACGTTCATCACCGGGTGGTGGGCCACGATCAGGTCCGCCCCCAGCTCCGCCGCCTCCGCCGCCACGGCGGGGGTTACGTCCAGGGCTGCCAGCACCCGGCGGACCTCCCGGTCCTCCCGGCCCACCAGCAGACCCACATTGTCCCAGCTCTCCGCCGTTTCCCGGGGAGCCCAGGCATACAGAAAGGTTTCGATGTCCCGTACCGTGGTCATTTCAGCGCCTCCTTCTTCTTTTCCAGGGCGGCGATCAGCTGCGGCAGGGTCCCGCAGTCCGCCCCTTCCCTGCTGTGCCGCAGGCCGTCCAGCCGGCGGCGCAGACGCTGCAGCTGTGCGTCCAGATAATCGCCGTACAGCGGGTCCCCCTCCAGATGCAGGCCGCCGTACAGCCGGGCCTCGTCCGGGGTAAAGGGCTCCCCTGCCGTCATCTGCAGCACCACATAGAGCTTCCCCTTGTCCCACACCAGCCGCTCGTTTTCGCAGGCATAGCCGTTCCTGGAAAGCCACAGCCGCAAGAGCTCCACCTTGGTCTGGGGCTGCAGCAGCAGGGTGCAGCCGGAGTCCCGGGGCCAGGGGCTGTCGGTCAGGATATGGATGATGGTCTCGCCGCCCATACCGGCCATGACCACCGTGTCCGCCTCATGGGCGGCAATGCCCCGCAGACCGTCGCACAGGCGCAGGTCCAGGGCCGTGCCGTACTCCTCCGCCGTGCGGCGGGCGTGGGCCAGAGGCTCCGGCCCGATGTCGGCGGCGATGGCGGAGGCGATGCGCCCCTGCTGCATGAGCCACACCGGAAGATAGCCGTGGTCCGTGCCGATATCCGCCAGTCTGGCCCCCTGGGGGACCATATCCGCCAGCAGCCGCAGCCGGGGCTGCAATTGTAAGTGTTTCATAGGTTCTCCTGATAACACAGATAAACGCATACGGACGGGCCGTATGCGTTCCTGTTTGCATATGACGGTTACTGGGCGCTCTTGTTGGCCTCCTCGTTGACCAGGGCCAGCAGCTTGTCCACGTCGATGCCGTGAACGGCGCAGGCTTCCTCCACGGTCTCGCCGCGGGAGGAGGGGCAGCCCAAGCAGTGCATACCGATGGACAGGAAGATGGGAGCGGTCTGGGGCGCAACATCCAGGATATCACCGATGATGGTGTCCTTGGTGATCTCGATCATAGTAAAATACCTCCGTTGTTGAATTTACTGCCCATAGTATACCCCAACCGTGCCGCCGTTTCAACAAAAACTTTCACAAATTCCGAAAATTACCTGTTCAGCGGCGGGCGCAGCTGGTATACTGTTATCAAAACCGGAAAGGAAGGCGGAACCATGGGGGACAAGAAGCTGAAGCTGCTGTATCTGGCAAAATACCTGGAGGAGGAGACGGATCAAGAGCACCCGGCGGGGATGCCGGAGCTTCTGGCCTATCTGACCGCCAACGGAATCTCCGCCGAGCGCAAAAGCGTCTATGACGACCTGCGGCTGCTGGAGTCCTTCGGCATGGACGTGGAGACCGTCAAGGGGCGGCAGTTCGGCTATTACCTGGGAGAGCGGACCTTCCAGCTGCCGGAGGTGAAGCTGCTGGTGGACGCCGTCCAGGCAGCTCCCTTCCTGACGCAGAAAAAGAGCATGGAGCTCATCGGCAAGCTGGAGCAGCTCACCAGCCGCCCCATGGCCCGGCAGCTGCGGCGGCAGGTGTACGTCCTGGGCCGACCCCGGACCACCAACGAGACCCTGTACTACGCCGTGGACGGCATCCACACCGCCATCAGCCGGGACCGGCAGGTGTCCTTCCGTTACTTCGACTGGACGGCGGAGGGACAGCGGGCCTTCCGCCGGGATGGGGCTGCCTACGTCACGGACCCGGTGGCCCTGTGCGTGGACCGTTACTATTACCTGGTGGCCTACGACGCCCTGCGGCAGGACTACCGCCACTACCGGGTGGATCGGATGGCGGACCTGACGGTGCTGGACTCGCCCCGCTCTCCCCTGCCCCGGGACTTTGACCTGGGCCGGTATGTCCGGAAGATCTTCGACATGTACGGCGGGGCCTCCGTCACCGTCCGGCTGCGGCTGCACCGGTCGCTGATCAACCCCGCCATGGACCGCTTCGGCTCCGACGCCCACATCCGGCCGGACGGGCCGGACCATGTGGCCCTTACCGCCCCGGTGGAGGCCGGCCCCACCTTCTACGGCTGGCTGTTCCAGTTCGGGGACAAGGCGGAGCTTCTCTCCCCTGCCGACGTCCGCCGGGACTTTGCGGACTACTGCCGCCGGGTGCTGGCACAGTACGAGACATAAAAATCCCCCGCAGGACCTCATAGCCGTCCTGCGGGGGTCTCATCATTCAGCCGATTGCTTCTCCTGCTCTTTGCGGTCCTGCTCCTCCAGCTGGCGCTTGGTGCGGCGCAGGTCCACGATCATCAGAACCGCCGACAGCACGCAGGCCACGAACAGGATATAATACACCGCCTGGTGCAGGTAAATGCCTGCCATCAGGAACAGTACGGCCAGCGCCGCCAGAATGACGGTGATATCCAGCTGCTTCCGGCGCTTTTTGGTACGGCGGAGAATTTCCAGCCTCTTTTCGTTGTCGTCCATGTTGCGTCTCCCTTTCGATAATCTATCAGATGTCCTCCCGGGGACCCGGGCGCAGCTCCGTTCCGGACAGCTCCAGCCGCAGCCGTCCGGCGGACAGCTCTGTCAGCCGGTCCTGCAGCCGCCGGGGGGCGTCCTCCGGCAGGGACAGGGTCAAAGCCACCTCCGCCCCGTAGTCCACGGCGTCCACGGTGCCGCCGACGGCCTGCACCTCCAGCTTCACCCGCTCCAGCAGGGGATAGGGACAGGTGCAGCGGGCCGCGGTCCACAGGCCCATGGCCGCCACGCCCGCGGCGGCCAGCGCGTCCCGGGCGCTTTTGCTGTAGGCCCGGGTAAGCCCTCCGGCTCCCAGCAGGATGCCGCCGAAATACCGGGTCACCACGCACAGAACGTTGGTGACGTGCTCCCGCTGGAACACCGCCAGCATGGGCTGACCGGCGGTGCCCTGAGGCTCGCCGTCGTCGCTGTAGCGGACCACGCTGCCGCCCAGCAGATAGCACCAGCAGTTGTGCCGGGCGTCGTAGTGCTGCTTCTTCACCCGGCGGATCAGCTCCTGGGCCTGGTCCTCGCTGTCCACCGGCCAGATGTGGCCAATGAACCGGGAGCGCTTTTCCACAAACTCGCTTTCCGCCTCCTGATAGGGAACGTAGATTTTATCCCCCATGGCGGACCTCCCACTCCTGTCTTGTGATGGCCTGGCACACGCCGGGGCGCTCCGTTCCGTCGGGCCACGGCGACGGCGGCGTATCACAGACATGGCGGAAGCCGCACTTCTCCTGCACCCGCCGGGACTTCTCATTTTCCGGGGAATGGGCGCACCATACGCGCTGGACTCCCATCTCCTGAAACTGCCAGCGCAACAGCTCCTCCACGGCCTCGGGAACAAGCCCCTGCCCCCAATAGGGGTGGGCAATCCAGTAGCCGATCTCCGGCTCTCCCTTCCCCACCGGTATCGCCGTGGGAAACACACCCACGGAGCCGATGGGACCGCCGTCGCCGCCCTTGAGCAGCACCGCGAAGGTGCCCTCCTCGGACAGCACGGTGCGGATGATCTCCCGGCTGTTTTCCACGGAGGTGTGAGGCGCCCAACCGGCGGAGGGGCCCACCTCCGGGTCCCTGGCCCAGCGGTACAGGGCCCGGGCGTCGCTGTCGCACCACGGGCGCAGGATCAGCCGCGAGGTTTCCAGCTGCGTCATAGCTCCCAGTCCTCCTTCGGCTCCTGCCAGTTTTCGATATACTCCTTCACCTGGCCCAGCACCTTAGGCGGGCACACGGCCACCACGTCGATGGTGGCGGCGTAGTCCACAGACTCCACCTTAGCCTCCCGGTACAGGCCGTCCAGCAACCCCGCCTTGTCATAGGGCAGGTGAATGGTCACCCGGCGGGTACCCTTGTCCAGCTTTTTGTCGATGCACGCCAGCAGCTCCGGCACCCCCTCGCCGGTCCGGGCGGAGATGGACACGGAGTCCTCCCCGGCGGGACGCTGGCCGGAAAAGGCCAGGTCGCACTTGTTATACACCCGCAGGCAGGGGATCTGATCCGCCTTCAGCTCATGGATCAGGCGGTCCACAATGTCGGCCTGCTGCTGCCACTGGGGGTTGGACACGTCGATGACGTGGAGCAGCAGGTCCGCGTACTCCAGCTCCTCCAGGGTGGCCTTGAAGGCCTCCACCAGCTGATGGGGCAGCTTGCGGATAAAGCCCACGGTGTCGGAGATCACCACGTCCAGGGTATCGCTGACGGTCAGGAGCCGGGTGGTGGTGTCCAGGGTGTCAAAAAGGCGGTTGTTGGCGGGGATCCCGGCCCCGGTGATGGCATTGAGCAGCGTGGACTTCCCGGCGTTGGTGTAGCCCACGATGGCCACCACGGGGATCTCGTTTTTCATGCGGCGCTGGCGCTGGGTGCCCCGGACCCGGCGCACCTCCTCCAGCTCCGCCTTCAGCTTGTCGATTTTTCGGTGGATGTGGCGGCGGTCGGTTTCCAGCTGGGTCTCGCCGGGGCCCTTGGAGCCGATGGGACCCTTGCCGCTGGTGCCGCCCTGGCGCTCCAGATGGGTCCACATACCGATCAGCCGGGGCAGCAGATACTGATACTGAGCCAGCTCCACCTGTAAGCGGCCCTCCCGGGTCCTGGCCCGCTGGGCGAAAATGTCCAGGATCAGGCCGCTGCGGTCCAGCACCTGGACCCCGGTCATCTCTGTCAGCACCCGCAGCTGGGAGGGGGACAGGTCGTTGTCGAAGATGACCATGGTGGCCTTCTCCTCCTGCACCATGCGGCGGACCTCCTCCACCTTGCCCTCACCGATGAAGCTGTGGGGGTCCGGCTTGTCCCGGCTCTGCAGGATCATGCCCACGGCCTGGCCCCCGGCGGTGTCCACCAGGGCGGACAGCTCCGCCAGGCTCTCCTCGTCGGCGCTGTCGTCTCCCAGCACCGGGGACCGCAGGCCCACCAGCACCGCATAGTCGCGCTTTTCTTCCTGTAAGGTCGTTTGTTCCATATTTGCCCTCGTTTCCGGTGTTTTTTACCAAAGATTTTTGCATACCCGGCGGCAAATGCAAACAGGACCCGCAGCCAAAACGGGTGCGGGTCCTGTAAAAGTGTCTTTACTTGTCCAGACCGAAACGCTTGTTGAACTTGGCCACGCGTCCGCCGGTATCCACCAGCTTCTGCTTGCCGGTGAAGAAGGGGTGACACTTAGAGCAGACTTCTACGCGAATATCCTTCTTCGTAGAACCTGTCTCAATTACATTACCGCAGGCGCATTTAATAGTAGTCTGCTGATAATTGGGATGGATTCCTTCCTTCATTGCTCTGGTTCACCTCTTTCTGGTACAAAAGTCCTTTTCACAAAGGCAACTGTGATTTTACCACTTTTCCCGGACAATTGCAAGCATTTTTTGAAGAAAATTCCGCTCCGGTGATTTTTGGCGTCTGACGGACAAAAAGTCGAGGATTGGGCCGTATTTCCCCTGCGATTTGTGAGAAAATGCAGGAATTTCTGATTGACTTTTTTCCGGAACAAAATATAATTAATGAGTGTATTTTGGATTTAGCCGTTTAGTTATCTAAATTTGGGAGGAAGAAAGCATGTCGTTGGACAAGACCTATTTCGAGCAGATGGAGGCCAAAATCCCCCACGGGCGGGTCCGGACCCGGTTTGCCCCGTCCCCCACGGGCTATATGCACGTGGGAAACCTGCGGACGGCGCTGTATACCTGGCTGATCGCCCGGTCCCATGGCGGGGATTTCATCCTGCGCATTGAGGACACGGACCAGGGCCGCTATGTGGACGGCGCGGTGGACGTGATCTACCGCACCATGGCCGAGTGCGGCCTGACCCATGACGAGGGCCCCGACGTGGGCGGCCCCGTGGCCCCGTATATCCAGTCCCAGCGGCGGGACACCTATGGAAAGTATGCCCGTCTGCTGGTGGAAAAGGGCGGCGCGTATTACTGCTTCTGCGAAAAGACCGAGTCCGAGGAGGACTCCGGCGACTTTGACCGGGCGGCGGACCCCTGCCGTGACCTGCCTCTGGAGGAGGCGGAGCGCCGGGTAGCCGCCGGGGAGCCCTATGTCATCCGTCAGCGCATTCCGGCGGAGGGCGTCACCACCTTCCATGATGCCATTTTCGGCGACATCACCGTGGAAAACAGCACCCTGGACGACCAGGTGCTGATGAAGCGGGACGGTCTGCCCACCTATAACTTCGCCAACGTCATCGACGACCACCTGATGGGCATCACCCACGTGGTCCGGGGCAGTGAGTACCTGTCCTCGGCCCCCAAGTATGACCTGCTGTATCACGCCTTCGGCTGGGAGGTGCCCACCTATGTGCACTGCTCCCCGGTGATGCGGGACGCCCAGAACAAGATGTCCAAGCGCCATGGGGACCCCTCCTATGAGGACCTGAAGGCCCAGGGCTATCTGACGGAGGCCATCCTCAATTATGTAGCCCTGCTGGGCTGGAGCCCCAAGGGCGACCTGGCGGAGCAGGAGATTTTCGACCTGGAGGGCCTGACCCGGGCCTTCGACATCACCGGCATTTCCAAGTCCCCGGCCATTTTCGACCGGGCCAAGCTGGACCACTTCAACGCCGTGTATCTGCGGAGCATGGAGCCTGCGGCCTTTGCCAGGGCGGCGGAGCCCTACATCCGCCAGAGCGTCCAGAATCCTGCCTATGACCCGGCGGCCATCGCCGCCCTGCTGCAGGCCCGGTGCGAGCGGCTGACGGAGATTCCCGAGAAGGTGGACTTCTTCGACGCCCTGCCGGAGTACCCGGTGGATTTCTATACCAACAAAAAGTCCAAGACCAACCCCGAGGTGTGCGCCCGGATGCTGGAGGCCGCCATTCCCATGCTGGAGGCTCTGCCGGACTGGACCGACGAGAGCATCCATGACGGCCTGGTGAACCTGGCCGCATCCCTGGAGGTGAAGAACGCCACCCTCATGTGGCCCGTGCGCATTGCGGCGGCGGGCAAGCTGGTGACCCCCGGCGGCGCGGTGGAGATCTGCCGCATTCTGGGCCGGGAGGAGACCCTGCGCAGGCTTCGCCGGGGGCTCTCCATGCTGACGGCATGCTGAAATGGCTGGCGCGGCAGCGGCAGCAGCTGCACGGGTTTTACCGGGACGGCTTCGGCCATGCCTTCGGCATGACGGCCCTAGCCTTTGCCGTGGTCATGGTGGTCAGCTATCTGGTGACCCTGCGCTATCCCGCCCCCATTGAGCGGCTGATTGAGCTGTTTCAGGAGCAGGTCGCGGACCGGGGCATCGTGGACGCGGAGGGGAATTTCAGCGCCCCGGCCCTGTTTCTCAACAATCTCCAGGCCTGCGCCCTGGCCATGGGCTATGGATTCATCCCGTTTCTGTATCTGCCTGCGGTGTCCCTGGGCATCAACGCCATGATGTTCGGCGGCTTCGCCTCGTACTATGTGCAGCTGGGCCTGCCCCTGTGGTACTACGGCGCGGGGACGCTGCCCCACGGGATCTTCGAGCTTCCGGCCCTGTTTCTGGCCATGGCCGGCGGCCTGTACCTGTGCCGGACCCTGGTGCGCTATGTGCGCCGCAGCGAGAAGGGCCTGGTGGGGCCGGTGGTGCTGAACCTGCTTCGGCTGCTGGTGATGCACATTGTCCCCCTGCTGCTGGCGGCGGCCGCCGTGGAGGCGTATGTCACCCCCCGCATTATGGAAGCGGCGGCGCGGCTGATCTGATGCTGTTCCTGCGGGCATTGCCCGCTGAAAGATAAAACTACAGACCGCAAGTGCGGCGAAAGGAGCCTTACAATGAACGAAAAAGTCACAAGTATCCCTGAACTGTTCGGAAGCATGGTGTTCACACAGGAGCAGATGCGACAGCGTCTGCCGGCCCACATCTACGATGCTTGGCAGCAGTGCCTGGTGCAGGGAACGTCATTGGACCGCTCCATCGCCGACGAGATTGCCGCCGCCATGAAGGACTGGGCCATTGAAAAGGGAGCCACCCACTATACCCACTGGTTCCAGCCCATGACCGGCTTCACCGCCGAGAAGCACGACAGCTTCATCGCCCCCCAGGGGCCCACCGGCGTGCTGATGGAGCTGTCCGGCAAGGAGCTGTCCCGGGGCCCGGGGCTACACCGCCTGGGACCCCACGTCCTACGCTTTTGTGAAGGACAAGACCCTGTATATCCCCACCATTTTCTGTTCCTACGGCGGCGAGACTCTGGATAAAAAGACCCCCCTGCTGCGTTCCATGAAGCTGCTGGACACCCAGAGCATCCGCATCCTGCGGCTGTTCGGCAACACAGAGGCCCAGCACGTCACCGCCCAGGTGGGCCCGGAGCAGGAGTATTTCCTCATCGACAAGGAGATGTACCGCCGCCGGGAGGACCTGGTCCTCTGCGGCCGGACCCTGTTCGGCGCCAGGCCCCCCAAGGGCCAGGAGCTGGACGACCACTACTACGGGGCCATCAAGCCCCGGGTGGCGGAATTCATGCACGAGCTGGATCAGGAGCTGTGGAAGGTAGGCGTTCCCGCCAAGACGGAGCACAACGAGGTGGCTCCCGCCCAGCACGAGGTGGCCCAGGTGTATTCCGATGCCAACAGCACCTGCGACCACAACCAGCTGACCATGGAGTTTCTGAAGAAGGTAGCCGACCGCCACGGCCTGGTGTGCCTGCTGCACGAGAAGCCCTTTGCCGGCATCAACGGCAGCGGCAAACACGACAACTGGTCCCTGGCCACGGACACCGGCGAGAATCTGCTCAAGCCCGGCAAGACCCCCAGCCAGAATGCCCAGTTCCTGCTGTTCCTGGCGGCCTTTGTCAAGGGCGTGGACGAGTATCAGGACTTCCTGCGGGCTACGGTGGCATTTCCCGGCAACGATCACCGTCTGGGCGCCAACGAGGCACCGCCTGCGATTATCTCCATCTTCCTGGGCGACGAGCTCACCGCCGTGGTGGAGTCCATCATCCACGGCTCCGAGTACTCCGACCCCGGCAAGAAGTCCCTGCGGGTGGG
>OMCN01000470.1_pt1 | contig 18409 bp, 6 predicted proteins | sample 1645061 | NCBI WGS metagenome assembly OMCN01 (sample SAMEA103958124, study PRJEB25191) | human gut metagenome | biome: human-associated habitat [ENVO:00009003]; feature: intestine environment [ENVO:2100002]; material: feces | place: Germany | collected 2013/2015 | reverse complement strand
AATCTATTTAAAACAAACGTACGAATTTATGAATAATCTTTTAATTACAAAAGAGAATAAGAAGACTAAAAGATTTATTTTAGTTTTTTTGCTATTTACATTCTATTTTTTTAATGGATCACTCATCTTAGCTCAAAATGAACGAATTAGCGTAAATGTTAAAAATGAATCTGTTGAGGTAGTTTTAAAAAAAATAACAAAACAGACAGGGGTCAATTTTTTCTATGATCAAAAGAAAATTAGCCAATCTTCACGCGTTAATTTAAATGTAAGCAACCAAACCATAGAAACTGTATTAAAGAGTTTGTCTATACAAACTGGGTTGTATTTCAATAGGAATAAGAATACTATTAACGTAGGTTTTGACACAAAAGAAAAAGGCTTAAAAATATTGAAAGGTAAAGTAGTAGATCAAAATGGTGAAGCCGTGATTGGTGCCAGCATTCAAGTAAAAGGTACTACTGCCGGAGTCATTACCGATATTAACGGTAACTATGAACTGACTAATGTTCCGATTAATGCTCAAATAGCTATTTCATATATTGGTTATCAGACCATTATTCTGAATGCAAATTCAAAAAAATTAGCACTTGTTACTTTACGAGAGGATACTGAACTTTTGGATGAAGTGGTAGTAGTAGGATATGGTACTATGAAGAAAAAGGACTTATTGGGTGCAACTTCCATGGTTAGTGGTGACCAACTAGCTACTAATTCAAGTATCTCTGTAGGTGGTGCTTTGCAAGGTAAGATGTCTGGTATCAATATTTTAAGTAGCTCTGGTTTTCCTGGTGCAGAAACATCTATCAGTATTCGTGGTGTTGGAACTTTTGGTAATGGTGATGCAAGTCCGTTGGTAGTTATTGATGGAATTCCCGTAGACCAAGGTTTTGAAACATTGAATCCTTCCGATATTGAAAGCGTAAACGTTCTAAAAGATGCTTCATCTGCAGCTATTTATGGTTCACGTGCAGCAAATGGTGTTATTTTGATTACTACTAAGAAAGGTGCAGAAGGCAAAGCTAAAGTATCTTTGAACGCTACATGGGGTATCCAAAAACCTTCACACATGATGGATTTGCTGTCAGCAGAAGAGTTTGTCTCAGCTATTCTTGAAATGAGAGACAATAAGAAAGCTATTGATGGAGGTAATCCAACTACAAAATATGATGGTTTAAATCCAGCCGACTTTGGAGTAGGAACAAATTGGGGGGATCACATCTACAGTTCTGCACCAACTCTGAACATCAATGTAAATATTAGCGGTGGTACGGATAAACTTCATTATTATTTGTCTGCTGAATATTTAAATCAAGAAGGTATTGCATTGAACACAGGCTACCAGAAAGCAGGCTTCCGTTCAAACATTGAAGCGCAAGTAAGTAAAATGTTCAAGATTGGCAATAACGCCAACATGACATATCGCTATACAGAAGGTAGTGGTGGAACTCGTTTTTCTGATGTTATCTTTAATGCTCCAATTATTCCAGCCTATGACGAAGACGGTTCTTATGGGGAGCCTGACACCCAACTGACTGGTTCAAAGAATGCCATAGCTGAAGTAGGGTGGAATACTCCGAATAACCACAATTATCGTTTGATGGACAACTTATTTATGGAATTCCAAATTACTGATTGGTTGAAATTCCGTTTTAATGGTGGTATCGATATTGTTTACAATGAATATAAATCATTCTTGCCTAAGTTCAATGATGGCGGTCAAACAAATACACGTAATAGCTATACTGAAACACGTTCCAAAAATTTTATGTGGATGACAGACTATTTGCTTTACTTTGACAAGACATTTGGCAAACATGCTATTCATGCTATGGGAGGTTTCTCTCAACAACTATTCACAAAAGATGATTTGAGCGGAACTGCTAAAGATTTCGTTTCTGAAGTTGATAACATGCATGTTATTAATGGTGGTACCAATGCTCGTGAACGTGGTTTGAGTGGTGGTAAATCTGAATTAGCTTTGGCTTCTTATTTCGGCCGCATCAACTATGATTACGCTGGTCGCTATTTATTCTCATTCAACTTACGTGCCGATGGTTCATCTCGTTTTAGAAAAGACAAGCGCTGGGGGGTATTTCCTTCATTCTCTGGAGCATGGAGAATCTCTGAGGAAAAGTTCTTTAATGTAAAGCCTGTCAGTAACTTGAAATTGAGAGCGTCTTGGGGACAATTAGGTAATCAATCTATTGGCTCATGGTATCCTACCATTGCTTCTGTGAGTAAAGAAAATGTTGTATTTGGTACTGCTGCTGACAACCAAATTCTATATGCTGGCTATACACAGTCTAAACTTGGTAACAAGTCATTGGAGTGGGAAACTACTACGGTAACTAACATTGGCGTAGATTTAGGTTTCTTCAACAATAGTTTGAGTTTTAGCGCAGACTACTTTGTGAAAAACACCAGTGGTATTCTCCGTTCTATGGTTCTTCCTCTTTCTGTTGGTTTAGGTGCTCCTAATATGAATTATGCAGAAGTACAAAACAGAGGTTTGGACCTAGAAATTAGTTATAAAGGTAATATACGTGACTTGCACTATTCAGTAGGAGCTAATGTATCTTTCTTGCACAATGAAATCAAAAAGTTAAGCAGTGGTATTAATGAGGAAGTCATCGATATCGGTTGTTATGGTGGTGTAACTATTAACCGCATAGGCGAACCTATTAGTGCTTTGTATGGCTATAAAACAGATGGGGTCATCACTACTTCTGAAGAAGCTAAAAAATATAAAGATATGGGACAAGGTAATGCTAAAGTTGGCCGTTTAAAATATAAAGACTTAGATGGAAATGGCGTTATTGATGGAAAGGATAGAACAATATTGGGAAGTTTTATTCCTAAAGCTACCGCTGGTATGACTCTTTCTGCTGACTGGAAAGGTTTTGACTTAAATATGGTATTTTCAGGTGTATTTGGTCGTAAGCAACATTCACCTATGAGTTTTCAAAATCGTATGCCTAATCGCAATATGAGTAGACATTGGTATGACAATCGCTGGACATTAGGTTCTGATCCTGCTGGAAAATATCCCGCTTTAATTCAAGGTGAAAATTATGAGGAAATGACAGATTTGATGGTAGCTAATTCTTCATTTGTGAAAATGAAATCATTGACATTAGGTTATACCTTCAATCTAAAACCAACACGTATTAGAGTATTCTTATCCGGTGAAAACCTATTCACAATAAAAGACAAGACTTTTGATGGATTTGATCCTGAAAATGGGAACTCTGTAGGTCACTATACTAACTGGGGTGATGATTTCCCAACACCTAGAATTCTTTTAATTGGTACAAATTTAACATTTTAACACAAGATACATATGATACGTAAATATTTATTATATGCTTTTGCATTTACATCATTAATTTTCACTAGCTGTATGGATAGCTTTTTGGATCGTAATCCTTATGGTGCTATTGATGAAACAACTTTTTATACAGAAGCAGAACATGCGAATCTTGGTGCGATGGCCTGCTATGCGAAACTGCAATGCTTGAATGGACACTGGGCATTTGCACAATTGGAACTAGGTATGACTGGTGACTTCTCATCAGCGGGGTTCAAGGATGCTCAACCATTCTATGGTGCTACTTTTAACCCTAATGAAAGCAGTATTGTGCAGGGGGTGTGGAAACGCTGTTATGAAGGTATTGCTGTATGCAACATCAACATTGATGGTATCTCAAAAATGGGTGATCAGATAATTTCAGCTGAAAAGCGTAATATGTATTTGGCTGAAACCAGATTTATCCGTGCATTTTGGTATCTCCGTTTGGTTCAATTTTATGGCGATGTACCTTTAAGAAGTGCATCCGTGAATGATCCTACTAATTCTTCAGAAGTACAGTTAGCTGCCACATCAAAAGAAGAAATATTCAAGAGTCTTATCATTCCTGACTTAGAATTTGCCACCGAAAATTTGCCTGACAAATGGGATGAAGCATATACACATCGCGCAACAAAAGGTACAGCTTTTGCCTACTTGTCTGAAGCCTATCTGATCATGAAGGATTATGAAAATGCTTTGAAAGCAGGGTTGGAAGTAGAAAAATTCGATTATGAACTATTGGATGATCCAGGTCGAGTTTTTCACATTGAAGAAGAGAATTCAAAAGAAATCATTTTTTCGGTAGGTATTGCTGAAGGCATCGACAAATATAGAAGAGAATTATACTTCGGTTCTAAAGAAGATTTAGGTGGTGATTTGGGGCATCTGATGCGTGGCGATACTTATTCAGCAGACTATTTCTATCCTTCTAAAGAATTTGTGGATTTTTTCCAAGTGATTGATGGAAAATCTATCAAAGACAACTCTCCTTATTTCGATGCTTCTCAAGCATGGAAAAATAGAGATCCTCGCTTTGATGGAACCTTCTTTACAATAATGGATGAGGTTGTTACTACTACTGGTAAAAAAATGAACTGGAGAGATGAATGGTTGGTAAACACTCCTACTGGTTATGATATTCAAAAACGCGGAGTATGGTATGGTGAAGAAAGCTGGACACAACGTGTGGATGTACATCTGATGCGCTTGCCTAGAGTGTATTTGCACATTGCTGAAGCATATGCTTTACAAGCTAATCCTGATTTTGAGAAATGTAGTGAATATGTAGAAAAAGTACGTTCTAGAGCACGTCGTTTTGCATTGGCACATCCAAACAAATACATTCCTGAGGGATTGGATGAATCTAAGGTTCTTCCTCCGTTTGTCATTGATTCCAAAGAAAGCGCCATGGAAGCTATTAACTATGAATCAAGAGTTGAATTCTTTACAGAGGATGTTATCCGTTATTTTGATTTGAAACGTTGGGGTACTTTGGCTGAAGAATGGTCACGAGTAGGTGATTTTATTTGGGAAGACAAGTTGTATAACCTGCCTTATCCTGCTGCCGAATTAAGCGCTAACCCAAATCTGAAACAAAACCATATAGGATGGGGTAACTGATTTTAATAAATCAATATTTATTATAAAATATCATCCGTTCATTATTCTACTATTGATCTAATATGGAATATGAACGGATGGTTTCCATAAAACGATATTTACCATGAAAAAACTATCTTTTTTTCTACTTTGCTTTTTGCTATTTATATCATCATATTCTCAAAATAAGCCGACGCTTTCTGACAAAAATTCATTTTCAATGATTCTTTTACCAGATCCACAAAGTTATACTAAATTTGATACCAATCAGCCAATTTTTGAACTGATGACAGCTTGGGTGGCCAGCGTAAAAAAAAACTTAGCTGTCAAAGCTGTACTTTGCACCGGAGATTTGGTAGAACAAAATGAATGCTTGGTTCCAGATAACGTGAATGGTAATCAGACTAGCGAAGAACAATGGAAAGCCGCCTCTAGAGCTTTTGAAAGATTGGACCATAGACTTCCTTACATCATTTGCGGTGGAAATCACGATTATGGTTATAAGCGAGCCGAAAACCGATTGTGCAATATCTCAAAGTATTTTCCTGTAACTCGCAATCTTCTTTGGAAAGACTGCTTGGTTAGTGTATGTAACAATGCTTTTGGGGTTCCTACATTAGAAAATGCTGCTTATGAATTTACTAACAAGAACTGGGGAAATATACTGGTAATAGTATTGGAATTTGCTCCTCGTGATGAAGTACTGGAATGGGCTAAATCTTTGGCAATAAGTGAACGTTTTGAAAATCATAAGGTATTTGTCCTTACTCACTCTTATTTGCGTTGGGATGGATCTATTATCGAAAAAGAGTCTTATGGTGTATCACCTGCCAATTATGGAAAAGTTATTTGGGAAAAACTTCTTTATCCTTGCAAAAACATTCGTATGCTCATATGTGGTCATTATTGCTCTACAGAGGGGTTTGTATATAATGTAGGTCAACGTTGTGACAAGAATATAGCTGGGAAAAACGTATTCCAGATGATGTTCAATGCCCAAACAGAAGGTGGAGGTTGGCATGGTAATGGGGGGGATGGCTGGCTTAGAATTATGGAATTTATGCCTGACGGAAAAACAATCAAAATCAAAACATTCTCACCTTTCTTTGCTATTTCCCCCACAACAGAAAAATATGCATGGCGTACTGAAGAATTTGACCAATTTGATATTGTATTAGATTAAAAAGTAATGAAGAAATTAATAATAACATGTTTATGTGCCCTGATAGGCTTGTGTGTTCATTCACAAACCCAATATATTAATCCTTTTATAGGCACTCAAGGAATGGGACATACATTCCCAGGAGCTTGTGTGCCTCATGGTGGGGTGCAACTCAGTCCGGAAACAGATACTATTCCTCATAGTGTAGACGGAGTTTATCAAAAAGAGGTCTATAAATATTGTGCTGGTTATCAATATGATGATACAACAATTGTAGGATTTAGTCATACTCATTTTAGTGGTACTGGTCATTCTGATTTGGGAGATATTCTATTGATGCCTACTACTGGTAAAATACAATTGAATCCAGGGACTAAAAGTAATCCAACTTTAGGTTATCGCTCAACATTCAGACATGAAAATGAAACAGCTTCTCCAGGTTATTATTCCGTATTACTTGATGAGTATCAAGTTAAAGCAGAGCTGACTACCACAGAACGAGTGGGAGTACATCGCTATACTTATCCTAAAGGAGAAGGAAACCTGATTTTGGACTTAAATCATGGAATCTATAATTATGATGGTAAAACGTTATGGTCAGGAATTTGTGTAGAATCGGATACACTTGTTACGGGATTCAGAATGACAAATGGATGGGCTAGAATGAACTTAATTTATTTTGCCATTTCGTTTTCACATCCCATTCTCCGCTATGAAAGCAAAGATACTAGCAAACGGAGTTTGTACGGAGGTTTTTGGAGAAAATTTGATGTTCAACACAACTTTCCTGAAATGGAAGGACGTGAGCTGAAAGCTGGATTTGTATTTGATTTATCAGACGGACGTTCTTTGGAAATTAAAGTAGCCATTTCAGCCGTAGACAAAGAAGGAGCCCTGCTCAATTTGAAAAAGGAAACTCAAGGAAAGAATTTCGATAAAGTTTTAGCTGAAGCTAAAAGTAAATGGAACAAAGCTGTATCTTCTATTTCTGTAAATGGAACAGAAGAAGTTAAGGAGCTGTTTTATACGTCACTTTATCGTACTTTGATACATCCTTCTGTATATATGGATGTGGATGGACGCTATCGAGGCATTGATCACAGTATTCATAATGCTGAGCATTTTACTAATTATACCATTTTTTCATTGTGGGATACTTTCCGTGCATTACATCCACTCATCAACTTAATAGATGCTAATAAGAGCAAAGACATGATGGAATCTATTATGGCGCATCAAGGTCAAAGTATACATAAGGCTCTGCCTGTATGGTCACATATGGGAAATGAAAATTGGTGTATGATTGGTTATCATGGCGTATCATTGTTATCTGATGCTTTTGCCAAAGGTATTCCAATGGATGGTAAAAAGGCGCTTGAAGCTATGGTACAAAGTTCTAACTTAACATACTATGACGGTTTAGGAAGCTATATTGAAAAAGGATATGTTCCTTTAAATGAAAATGTTAGTTCTGCTTCCATCAGTTTGGAATACTCTTACGATGACTGGACTATTTACCGCATGGCGCTCATGGCTGGCAATGCTGAATTAGCCAATCAATATAAACAGAGAGCTTATAATTACCAAAAATCTTTCTTGAACGGCTACGCACGTCCTCGATATAAAGATGGTCGATGGAAAGAAGACTTTAATATCTATGAGACTCATGGTCAGGGTTTTATTGAAGGAAACTCACTTAATTATTCTTTTTTTGTTCCTCATGATGTAAAAGGTATGATCAATTTGATGGGGGGAGATAAAGCTTTCATACGTCGCCTAGATAATCTCTTTGGCAGCTCATTAGACCCTTCGTACTATGCTCATACAAAAGAAGGTATTCTTGGTGGTTACATTCATGGTAATGAGCCGAGTCACCATATTCCGTATCTGTATATGTGGACTTCTCAACCATGGAAGACTTCTGAAAACATTTATAAAATCATTGATAAGATGTATAATACACGCATCGATGGTTTATGTGGTAACGATGATTGCGGTCAAATGTCCGCTTGGTATATATTTACAGCCCTAGGTTTTTATCCTGTATGTCCAGGTTCTGATGAATATATCTTCGGACTACCTCAGATTCAACAGGCTGAAATATCCTTGAAAGCAGGTAAAAAATTAAAAATCCAGGTATGTAATCAATCAGAAGAAAACAAGTATATACAAGCTATCTATTGGAATGGAGAAAGATATACTAAGCGATTTATTTCTCATCACACACTAATTGAAGGAGGCAACTTGATTTATGAAATGGGCAACAAGCCTGCCGAAACTTGTTTTGACAAGTATTCACTGCCCTATTCATTGAGCTCTGAAGATAATCACAGGATTATCCCAGCTGTACAAGAACAGCAGGTTTATGCGAGTAACTTGAATCTGAGTAGTGGCTATCACATTGTGCTACAGGATAATAGACTAGAGAATGAAAGGTTGTGGTTAAAAAAGTATTTGCAAAATGATTTTCAATTGATTGAAAATAGTCAAGGCAAAACTATTCGTTTAATTCTTCAGTCATCTTCTGAACAAAAAGAAGATGAGTATCAAATAGACATTCAAGATGAAGTAAAAATTATATCTCCTTCTGCCCGGGGCATTTTTTATGGTATTCAAACACTTCGCCAGCTAATGATAACCACAGCTGGACAATGTAGTTTGCCTCAACTCGCCATTAAAGACCGTCCTTACTACCCTTGGAGAGCTTATATGTTGGACGAATCTCGAGTATTCCAAGGAAAGGAGGCTGTAAAAAGTATTTTGGATGAAATGGCGCGTCTTAAAATGAACATTTTCCATTGGCATTTAACCGATGATCAAGGTTGGAGAATTGAAATCAAAAAATATCCTAAATTATGCCAAATCGGCGCCCGGCGAGATTCTACCCAATTGAATGGATGGAAAGGAAATTCATTTGATGGAAAAGTACACGAAGGTTATTATACTCAAAAAGAAATCAAAGAAATCATAGAGTATGCTCAATCGCTACACATTCAGATTATTCCTGAAATAGAAATGCCTGGTCACTCTAGTGCGGTGATTGCTGCTTATCCTGAATTTGGAACAACCAAAAAACAAATTAAGGTTCCTTGTAGCTTTGGAGTTCAGTACGAGGTATTGGATGTTTCTTCCCAAAAAGTAATTCAATTCTTGCATGATGTATTGGATGAAGTTATTGCTTTATTTCCTTCACCCATCATACATATTGGTGGAGATGAAGTAAAATACGACCAATGGAATGCCTCTGTAGCTATCAGCAATTACATCAAGAAATTAGGTGTTGCTAATCCAGCCGAACTTCAAATTGAGTTTACCAATGCCATATCAGAATGGTTGAAAGGTAGAAACAAACACATGATGGGCTGGAATGATATTATGGGAAATAAAATCCATGAGTACAACTCAGCAGAAGACGCTATTGCCTTAAAATCAAAATTGGCTGAAGGAACGATTGTACAATTTTGGAAAGGTGATTTGGATTTGATTGAGGAAACTGCCCAAAAAGGATACGATATTGTCAATTCATATCACTATGGTACCTACTTAGACTACGACAAGAGTAGAATTCCTTTGGCAAAATCATACGCGTTCAATCCTATTCCTGCTGGAATGGATAAGTCATTACAATATAAAATTTTAGGATTAGGATGTCAAATGTGGGGTGAACAGATTCTAACAGTAGAAAGTATGAATAGGATGACCTTCCCTAGAATTGCAGCTTATGCAGAAATTGGTTGGGTATCACCAGCTAGAAAAAACTACATGGAATTCCTTCCAGCATTAATGAGACTGGTAAAATTCAATAAACACTATGAAACAGGTGAAAGATAGATATTTTTATAAAATATGGGCTCTGTATATATTTTTATTTTCCTTTGGCATTCATTTGAATGCCAAAGGAAGGTATCTCCCAGAATGGAAGGAGTATGTGGTTATGCAAGCAGATATGTCATCGACCATCACTCAGGTAGAAACTTTACAGTCCTATTTGGAACAAGGTATTGAAGCTGTTATGGTGAAAGACGATGCAATACTACGTAAACAAGCTACGGAAAAAGGGATGGTAATTCTTAGCCAAAAAACGTTGGAAATTTATCAACAACGACAAAGAGTAAAGGGAGCAGATGTTATTATATTTGCACGACTAAAATCGGATACTTACATCCGCTATGCACTAGAAGAAAATTGCTTTCTAGAACGTTTGGACTGTAATATTTATGGTTCTTCTAGATGGTTGAACAAATATTTAGAGGGCACCTTGGAAATAACTACCCAATTAGTCGCTGCCAATAAATTACGAATTGATATTAGAAATTTGGCAGATATTCCGTTGATCTTGAAACCGATTCCACAAACTTCTATTTGCCTCAATGAATTAGAACCAATAGAATTACAGGGGTCGGCAAGAAAGGTCATTTTTGCTAGTCTCAGTGACATGACACTGTCTTCTTATGATTTAAACGTGGAAGTAGTTAACTTGTTTTCAACTGAAACAAATATGCCTTATGTATATAATATTCCTGTAAAAGGAATGTTGTTTAGCAAAAGTGAAAGCGGTGTTTTAAATTGCGCAATTATTCCACAGCCTAAAACTATACGCTCGAACACTCACTCTAAATTTGTAATTAATGAACAAACTTGCATTCAAGTGGCAACCAATAAAGCAAAGACTGAAATACATTTTTTGACAGATCGACTGAAACAAGCAGCTTCGTTAACACCCGAAATAAAACAATTCCTAGTTCCAAAGAATAATATCATTGTTTTTAAAGAACTTCCTAAAAACACTTTAGGGAAAGAGGGGTATCGTTTGCAAGTAACCGAGGATAGTATTGAAATAGAAGCTAATGAAAAAAATGGATTTTTTTATGCTATCCAAACGTTACTACAACTTCTTCCGCCTGAAATTTACTCATCAACAACTGCTATTGAAAGAAGTTGGGAAGTGCCTGCAGTTTTCATAGAAGATACACCTAGATTTGCCTATCGAGGAATGCATTTAGACGTGTCGCGTCATTTCTATCCAGTAAGCTTCGTCAAAAAATACATTGATTTGCTAGCAATGCAGAAAATGAATTACTTTCATTGGCATCTGACCGATGATCAAGGTTGGCGCATCGAAATTAAGAGATATCCTTTTCTGACGGAAAAAGGAGCATGGAGAGATTCTACAGCCATTAATCATCCTTCATCATTTAGTCAACCTGTTTTTGAAAAGAAAAGATATGGAGGTTATTACACGCAAGAACAGATACGGGAAGTGGTGGCTTATGCTGCTGAACATCATGTCACAATTGTTCCTGAAATCGATATTCCTGGACATATGTTGGCGGCTCTAACCGCATATCCGTCTTTGGGATGTATCCAAAAAGGCTATCAAGTAGGTACACAATGGGGAATTTATAGCGATGTGCTGTGTGCAGGAAATGCTGCTTGTTATACCTTTTTAAAAGATGTCATGCAAGAAGTTATAGAATTATTTCCAGGCCCCTATATTCATATAGGGGGAGACGAATGCCCCAATGAACGGTGGAAATCTTGTGAAAAATGTCAGTCGTGGATGCGCAAAAATCATATCTCTGATGAATATGCCTTGCAAAGTTATGTAATTGAATATGTGGGCAAATACCTCAAAAAGCATCATAAGCGGCTGATTGGTTGGGATGAAATTCTGGAAGGGGGTATTGGAAGAGAAGCTGTTATTATGTCATGGAGAGGGGTTAAAGGTGGCATTACAGCCGCAAAAGCAGGAAATCTAGTCATTATGGCTCCCAATACCCACATGTATTTAAACCATTATCAGTCGAACATGCTATTTGAGCCTTTAGCTCATGGTAGAGTAGCCTCTTTAGAATGGGTTTATTCTTTCAATCCGATTCCTGATGTTTTAACGCCAGAAGAAGCTAAAAAGGTATTAGGTATACAAGGCAATGTTTGGACTGAATATCTCCCTACTTATCAATTGGTAGAATATATGGCATATCCTCGTGCTAGTGCAGTAGCTGAAATTGGTTGGTCTCAACCAGAAAATAGAAACTGGAAAGATTACCTAAAACGTCTCCAAATTCAGTTTGAGCGATGGAGATATTATCAAGTTAATTGTGCACTTCACTATAAATTACCATGATGTTGTTCTGAAGGTGGCAGGAAAACATGGAGAGGAAGAAGGGAGGAATATAGAATGGGCAACGGTCATGGGAGAAACATGAAGGGCGGCACAACAATAAGTAGAAAGCATCGCTTTTCTATGATTGTGATAGAAGTTCTGTAATTGTTATTATTATGTGTGGATTACGGGCAGGTATTCTCTGACTGAATATTGTGGAAAACGGACTTGTTAGCCGTTGCCCAGTGCGGTAATAGTAAACAGATCAGCTTGAAAGGAGAAAGAATAACTACAATCGAAAATTGTCACAAGTACAGATGCATATTTTCGTAGCGTATCTTATAGTGACGTTTTGAGTTACCAAAGAAAACAAGAACGGAAGTGTTTAGACAATCTTTACTGTTTAATACAGATAATAAAAAGAATAATCCACGACAATAGAGGTTCACTTGCTACTTTGTGGGTTATTCTTTGTTTGTGTCTTTTTTGAATTTGGTTTGCGTACGGCAAGTCAGAAGTGATTATTTATAAAACTTTGTATGGATTTGGATTTGTTTGGAGCTATGAAGTAAACCGCAGTAGAGCAAAGCGCTTTAAAGGTTGTCAAATTGTTACCAGAAATATCTATCTATAAAATTAAATTTTGTGTATCAAGCAAATACAGTTTTTAAATTCTTTCGTATTTTGCTGGACAAAGATAGCGAAAAAATAGTTTCATTCATGTCCGTATCATGTATGAGTTGTAATATGGTTTGCTTGTTTAGATCTGGAAACAGATTGAATATATATGGAATATATTTTACATAATTAATATCCTTCTATATGCGCACGTTATTTATAGTTAAAGCTAATGGGCTAAGCGAACAAATGCCGGAAAAATGACTAATTTTGCGGCAGTAAAAACTAATTGGGTTTAAAAAGTTTTCTATAAACATCTGTTAATTCGACAAATAAGTAAAGTTCAATAATATTAGTTATGAAAATGACAGTAAATAGTATGAAATGTATTTCATGGAGCCGCCTCGCGATATTTACGGCGGCAATGACCGTTTTAAGCAGTTGTGGAGGCGGTCAGAGCGGTATGAAGTTGGGTGATGACGAATTTACCGTCGTGGCTGTACAGTCTACAGCCAGCCAGCAGTCTACTTCTTATCCCGCAACTATCAAAGGTGTTCAGGATATTGAGGTGCGTCCTCAGGTTTCCGGCTTTATCGTAAAGCTTTGTGTGGACGAAGGTGCAACGGTAAAGAAAGGCCAGGCGCTCTTTCAGATCGATCCTACACAGTATGCGGCTGCGGAACGTCAGGCAAAAGCTGCTGTAGAGATGGCAAAATCGAATGTCAATACGCTATCTTTGAACGAACAACAGAAGAAAAATTTGTATGATAAGAAAATTATCAGCGATTTTGAGTATCAAAGCGCAGTAGACCAATTGCTTTCTGCAAAAGCCAGTTTGGCACAGGCTGAGGCTCAGTTGACCAGCGCTCGTCAGAATTTGGGCTTCTGTACAGTGACCAGCCCTTCAGATGGAGTGGTGGGTACATTCCCGTATCGTATTGGTAGTTTGGTGAGTCCTTCGGTAACACAACCGTTGACTACCGTGAGTGAAATCGGTGAAATGTATGTGTATTTCTCTATGACTGAAAAGCAGTTGTTGGGTTTGACAAGAGCTGGTGGCACACTGAAAGAACAACTGGAGAAGATGCCGGCTGTAAAATTGGAATTGGCTGACGGTACAATGTATACTGAAGAAGGTAAGATTGACGCTGTAAGTGGTGTTATTGACCAGACTACCGGTTCGGTAAGTATGCGTGCCGTTTTCCCGAACAAACAGCTTGTATTGCGTAGTGGTGGTATGGCTAATGTAATTTTCCCTTATACTATGGAGGATATTATTTTGATTCCTCAGTCGGCTACACAGGAAATTCAGGATAAAAAGTTTGTTTATGTGCTTCAGTCGGATAATACATTGAAGCATACTGAGATCAAAGTGTCGAATTTGAGTGACGGTAAGAATTATATTGTTACCAGTGGTTTGAAGCCCGGCGATAAAATTGTAGTTGAAGGTGTACAGACGTTGAAGGACGGACAGACAATTACTCCGATTACTCCGGAACAGAAAGAGGCGAAATATCAACAACACCTGAAAGACCAGAAGGAAGGGAATATTGCCACGGCCTTTAAATAATCAGTATAAAATAAACAGATTAACTTCGTTTATATAAATAAGGTATATAGAGAATGAAACTAGATAGATTTATTAACCGTCCGGTGCTATCAACGGTAATCTCCGTCTTGATAGTTATTCTGGGTATCATCGGACTTGCTACATTGCCGGTTACGCAATATCCGGATATTGCACCTCCTACGGTGCAGGTACGTGCCACCTATACCGGTGCGAACTCCACAGCTGTATTGAATTCGGTCATCGCGCCGTTGGAAGACCAGATAAACGGTGTGGAGAACATGATGTATATCCAGTCATCAGCATCCAATAACGGTGCTGCCGATATTAACGTTTACTTTAATCAGGGAACAGATCCGGATATGGCGGCTGTTAATGTGCAGAACCGTGTTTCTATGGCACAAGGATTGCTGCCTGCTGAAGTAACCAAGGTGGGTGTGACTACTCAGAAACGCCAGAACTCCATGTTGATGGTCTTTTCATTGTATGATGAAACCGACTCGTATAATATTGAGTTCATTGAAAACTATGCTAATATTAACTTGATTCCTGAAATCAAGCGTGTAAAGGGGGTAGGTGATGCTAATGTGTTGGGACAGGATTATTCTATCTATAGTTCCGACGATAAATACGATAACGAATTTCTGGAGAACTACATGAACATCAACATTATCCCTGAAATTAAACGTATTCAGGGGGTTGGAGACGCCATGGTGATGGGAACCGACTATTCGATGCGTATCTGGTTGAAACCGGATGTGATGGCGCAGTACAAACTGGTTCCTACTGATGTTTCGGCAGCATTGGCCGAACAGAATATTGAGGCGGCTCCGGGACAGTTCGGTGAACGTGGTAATCAGACTTTCCAATACACGATCCGTTATAAAGGACGTTTGCAGCAAACGACTGAATTTGAAGATATTGTTATCAAGGCCTTGCCGGATGGTAATGTACTTCGTTTGGGAGATGTGGCTGATATAGAATTAGGTCGTCTGGCTTATACATTCAATAATATGGTAAATGGTCACAAGGCTGTATCTTGTATCGTCTATCAGATGGCAGGTTCTAATGCTACCGAAACTATTTCCGATTTGGAGAAAGTGCTTGCAAAGGCACAGGAATCACTGCCGACAGGTTTGAATATCAATATCGCCCAAAATGCCAATGACTTCTTGTTCGCTTCTATCCATGAAGTAATCAAGACGTTGATAGAGGCATTTATCTTGGTGTTTATTGTGGTATATATCTTCTTGCAGGATATGCGTTCAACACTGATTCCGGCTATTGCCATTCCGGTGGCGCTGGTGGCTACTTTCTTTGTGCTGAAACTGATTGGTTTCAGTGTGAACCTGCTGACTCTTTCGGCGATGGTGCTTGCCATTGCGATTGTGGTCGATGATGCCATTGTCGTCGTCGAGGGGGTTCATGCCAAGTTGGATCAGGGATATAAGTCTTCCCGTGAGGCTTCTATTGATGCCATGAGCGAATTGGGTGGCGCTATCGTTTCTATTACATTAGTCATGATGTCTGTGTTCATTCCGGTAAGTTTCATGGGAGGTACCGCTGGTACGTTTTATCGTCAGTTTGGTATCACTATGGCTATCGCTATAGGTTTCTCTGCTTTAAATGCGTTGACTTTGTCACCAGCATTGTGCGCTATTTTCTTGAAACCGCATGATGAAGGACATGGAACAAAGAAGATGACTCGTGTGGAACGATTCCATACAGCCTTTAATGCGGCTTATGATTCTATATTGAAGAAGTATAAGAAGCATGTAGTGTTCTTTATCCATAAGAAATGGTTGTCATTCGGGTTGGTTACCGCTTCTATCATTTTGTTGGTATTCTTTATGAAGGTTACTCCGACGGGCATGGTGCCTAATGAAGATACCGGTACCATTATGGGTGCAGTGACACTGCCTCCTGGTACTTCACAGGAACGTGCAATGGAAATCTTAAACCGTGTAGACAGCTTGGTGGCTGCCGAACCGGCTGTAGATTCCCGCACGGTGATTTCCGGTTTCGGTTTTATTGGTGGTCAGGGTCCTTCTTACGGTTCTATCATTATTAAACTGAAAGATTGGGAAGAACGTTCCATGATGCAGAATTCGGATATTGTGGTAGGTACGTTGTTTATGCGTGCACAGAAGATCATCAAGGATGCGCAGGTATTGTTCTTTGCTCCTCCTATGATTCCGGGTTATTCGGCATCCAGTGATATCGAGTTGAATATGCAGGATAAGACCGGTGGAGACTTGAATCATTTTTATGACGTCGTTTTGGACTATATGGATGCGTTGAAGGCACGTCCCGAAATTAATTCGGCTCAGACTACCTTCAACCCGAACTTCCCCCAATATATGTTGGATATTGATGCTGCTGCTTGTAAAAAGGCAGGTATCAGCCCCAGTGATATTCTAACTACCATGCAGGGATATTTCGGTGGTTTGTATGCTTCTAACTTCAACCGTTTCGGTAAGATGTATCGTGTTATGATTCAGGCGGAACCCGAAGCAACTAAGAATCTGGAATCTTTGAACAGCATCAAGATTCGCAATGGCAATGAGATGGCTCCTATCTCCCAGTTCGTTTCTATCAAGAAGGTATATGGACCGGACGTTATCAGCCGTTTCAACCTTTATACGGCTATCAAGGTGATGGTGGCTCCTGCCAGCGGTTATACTTCCGGCCAGGCTTTGCAGGCTATTGCGGAAGTGGCGAAAGAGAGTCTGCCTACCGGTTACGGTTACGAGTTGGGAGGTATGGCCCGTGAGGAAGCATCTACCAGTGGCAGTTCCACAGGTATCATCTTCATTCTGTGTTTTGTATTCGTTTATTTGTTGCTGAGTGCACAGTATGAAAGTTACATTCTGCCGTTGTCCGTATTGCTTTCAGTACCGTTCGGTCTGTTGGGTAGCTTCCTGTTTGTAAACGGATTTGCAGCATTGGGAAATATTCCGGCTTTGAAGATGATTTTAGGAACCATGTCAAATGATATTTATATGCAGATTGCATTGATCATGTTGATGGGATTGTTGGCGAAGAATGCCATTCTGATTGTAGAGTTTGCTTTGGATCGCCGTAAGCAGGGAATGAGTATTTCCTGGGCTGCGGTTTTGGGTGCGGCAGCCCGTTTGCGACCGATCTTAATGACCTCATTAGCCATGATTGTAGGTTTGATTCCGTTGATGTTGGCTATGGGAGTTGGTGCTCATGGTAACCGTACTTTGGGAGCTTCGGCTATTGGTGGTATGTTGATTGGTATGATCTTCCAGATCTTTATCGTACCCGTATTGTTTGTGGTATTCCAATGGTTACAAGAGAAATTCAAACCGATTGAATGGGAAAGTGTGGACAATACAGAGGTTGAACCCGAAATTGAACAATACACCCGTAAATGAACAGAAGAACAATGAAAAAGATAATAGGATTATGTTGCGCGACGTTTTTATTAAGCGGTTGCCACATCTATAAATCATACGATCGTCCCGAGTCGATAGATGCCACTGGCATCTATCGTGACCCGGTTGCCGCCAACGATACATTGGCTGCTAACGATACAACCAATATGGGTAACTTGTCATGGAAGGAAATTTTCCGTGATCCGAAATTGCAGATGCTGATTGAAGAGGGATTGGCAAACAATGTAGATATGCAGGCTGCTATCCTGCGTGTAAAGGAGGCCAAGGCGTTATTGACATCAGCTCGTTTGTCTTATCTCCCTTCTTTGGCCCTTGCTCCACAAGGTTCGTTGACTAGTGTGGACAAAAGTACTCCTGTAAAGAATTATACTTTACCTGCTTCTGCAAGCTGGGAAGTTGATTTGTTCGGCAAATTGCTGAATGCCCATCGTGGCCAGAAAGCTTCTTATTTGCAAAGTAAGGCCTATCAGCAGGCAGTGCGTTCACAGTTGATTGGTGGTATAGCCAATGCTTATTATTCTTTATTGATGCTAGACCGTCAAGTCAGTGTGACCGAACAGAATGTGGCGTTAATGAAAGAAAC
>OMCN01000464.1_pt1 | contig 18535 bp, 20 predicted proteins | sample 1645061 | NCBI WGS metagenome assembly OMCN01 (sample SAMEA103958124, study PRJEB25191) | human gut metagenome | biome: human-associated habitat [ENVO:00009003]; feature: intestine environment [ENVO:2100002]; material: feces | place: Germany | collected 2013/2015 | reverse complement strand
CCGGCCCCGCCGTATTTCCGGTCCCCCACCAGGGGGAAGCCCCGCCCGGCGAACTGCACCCGGATCTGGTGGGTGCGGCCGGTGTGCAGGGTCACCCGCACCAGGGCCAGCCCCTCCCGGACGGCCAGCGTCTCATAGGACAGCTCCGCCGGGCGGACGTCCTTCCCCGGCTCCCGGGCGATATATGTCACCCGGCGTACCGGGTCTCTCCCAAGCATGTCCCGCCATATCCCGCCTTGTCCCGGGTCGCCCCGGACCACCGCCAGATAGATTTTCCGGAACCGGTGGTCCCGGACCTGGCCGGACAGGATGGAGGCCGCGGCGGCGGACCGGGCAAACACCATGACCCCACCGGTGGCGGCGTCCAGCCGGTGCACCGTCCGGATGCAGGGGGTGCCCAGCTGGGCCCGCAGCAGCTCCGGCATACCGCCGGGTTCGTCGGTGCTGAGGACCCCCGGGGGCTTCACCGCCACGGCAATGCGCTTATCCGTGTACAGAAGCTCCATATCACTGGGCATCCTGGCTGGTGCAGACGCTTTCGCCCACGGTTCCGTCCCAGGCGTCCAGGCTCTCGCTGTACTCCACCCGTCCGATGGAGCAGCCCTCGCCGATGCGGACCCGGCGCCCCCGGACCACGTCGGCCTGGGTGTATTCCAGGTCCACGTCGTCGCCCTCGATGTCCCCCACCTGGGCGCAGGAGACGCTGCCATGGAACAGGCCCAGCAGGGAGACCTGGGTGGGCTTATAGATGCGGATGCTGCTGCCGCCGATGCTGCCGATGCGGATGCCCCGACTGGCGGAGATCTCCACGGTTTCGGCGTTCAGCAACCCCTGGATCACGGCGCTGCCGGTGAGATGGGCGCTTTCGGCCTCCACGCCGCCGGACACCCTGGCCCCGCCGGAACAGTGCAGCCGTCCGCAGCGGATCTCCCCCGCCTCCAAGCCGCCGGACACGTCTACCTCGCCGCCCTCCAGGCTGCCGTCCAACTTCAGCGCGCCGGAGCTGTGGACCCGGCCGTTGGCCCGGAGACTGCCCTCGCACCGAGTGGAGCCGGAGCAGCCCAGCTCCTGGCAGGTGATGTCGCCGGTAACACGACTGCTGCCGCTGCACCGGATCTCCCCGGCGCAGTCCACGTCTCCCTGGACCCTGGCGCTGCCGGAGCAGCGCAGGCTCTCGCAGCGCAGGCTGCCCTGGACCTTGCCCGATCCGCTGATGGAAACCGTGCGGTATTCGCCGCCGGGCATGGCGCTGCTACCGGAAATTTTCATATCCATGATGTCGTTCATAATGTGACCTCCCTTAATAGTTGCAGTACGTCCTCTTGGTGCGTCCCCTCCGCCACCACGGCGCTGCGGACCTCCTCCAGGGGAAATTCCCTGCGGCCATAGGCCGTTTCGATGATAAGCTTTCGCCGGGCCAGCACCGTCTGGTGCTTTTCCGCCAGGCTGGCCGCCAGCTCGTCCAGCGTCTGGTGCTCCTTGTTGTCCAGGATCAGCCGGACCCGCTGGCAGATCTGGTCCCGGCGGAAAAATGTCTCCTGTCCGGTGGAAGTGGAGCGGCGCAGAAACCACGCCTCCGGGATCAGTCCCATCCGCTTCCACCGATACAGGGCCCCGTAGGAGATGCCGAACGTCTCCAGCAGCTCCTTCTTGGAAATCAACTCCTCGTCCATACCCTTCCTCCCATCCGTCAAAAGATTATCGTGCGGCGTTGCGTAACAATGTTCCGTAACACTGTTACGATAATAGCATAACAGTGTTACGTTGTCAATAGGGGCAGGAAAAATTTTTGAGGGATGGAATTGTGCACAATGACGCGGCATTTCCCCTGGGGAAAATATGGCGTCTGCGGGGGTTGTTTTGTGTAAAATGTGGTGTTATACTGTGCAATTGCATGCTGGGATATTTCGGATAAGAGGTGTGTTTTATGGAAGCGACACGGAAAAAAAGCGCCCTGTCCGTCAACATGACGGAAGGCTCCCTGTGGAAAAATATGCTGCTGTTCAGCCTGCCCCTGATGCTGACCCAGGTGCTGGAGGTGCTGTTCAACCTCAGCGACGTGGCCATTGCCGGCAAGTTCGCGGACTACCGGGCGCTGGGAGCCGTGGGCTCCACCACGCTGCTGGTGTCGCTGTTCACGGGGCTGCTGATCGGCATGGGCAGCGGCGTTAACGTGGCGGTGGCCCGGGGCCTGGGCATGGGGGATAAGCAGCGGGTGGAAAAAACCGTTCACACGTCCTTTGTGCTGTGTGCCGCCTTCAGCGTGGTGCTGTGCCTGATCTGCGTGCTGCTGGCCCGGCCCATGCTGGCCCTGCTACACACCAAGGACGAGCTGATGGATGGGGCCGTCCTCTACCTGAAGATATACGCCCTGAGTATGCCGGCCATGGCCGTGTACAACTGCGGCAACGGCATCATGAGCGCTGTGGGCGACACCCGGCGGCCTCTGCTGTATCTGTCCGTTGCCGGTGTGCTGAACGTGGTTCTGAACCTGTTTTTCGTGATCCGCTGCCACATGGCCGCCGAGGGCGTGGCCATCGCCAGCGTCATCGCCCAGTGCCTGTCGGCCCTGCTGATCGTGCTGCATCTGCTGCGGCGGAAGGACGCCTGCCGCCTGGAGCTGCGCCGCCTCCGGGTCCATCCCCAGGAGGCCCGCCGGGTCCTGGCCATCGGCATCCCCACGGGGCTGCAGAACGCCATTTTCGCCGTGGCCAACCTGTTTGTCCAGGTGGGCCTGAACTCCTTCGACGCCGTGACGGTGTCCGGCAGCTCCGCCGCCGCCAACGCCGACACCCTGCTCTTTAACATGATGGCGGCCTTCTATACCGGCTGCGCCAGCTTCGTCAGCCGGAACTGGGGCGCGGGCAAAACCGAGCGCATTGTCAAGAGCTATCTGGTGAGTATGTGCTACGCCGCCGGAGTGGGGGCCGTGTGCGGCCTGCTGCTGCTGTTTTTCGGCCGGAGCTTCCTGGGCCTGTTTGCCAACGAAACGGCGGTCATCGACGCGGGTATGCAGCGCCTGCGGATCATGAGCTTTTCCTATGTGGTGTCCCCGCTGATGGACGCCAGCATCGCCGCCTCCCGGGGCATCGGCAAAAGCGTAGGCCCCACGGTGATCGTTATTCTGGGGTCCTGCGTGTTCCGGGTCATCTGGGTATACACCGTGTTCGCCTGGCTGGGCACCATCACCTCTCTGTACCTGCTGTATATCTTCTCCTGGGCCATCACCGGCGCCGCCGAGATCGTCTATTTCCGCCGAAGCTATAAAAAAGTCATCCTGGCGGCCCAGAGCTGGTAAGCCGTCCCAGGCATAAATCTCCCCTCCGCCGCATGAAATAGACCGAGGAGGGGAATGCTGTGAAGCCTGCTGTTTATCTGTACGGCGTGCCGGGTCAATATGAAAACTATCTGGCGGCGCTGGAGAGCGCCGGGGCCCGGGTGGTCCTGTGCCGGGACCTGTACCGCAGTCTGGACTGCGGAGGACTGCTGCTGCCCGGCGGCGGGGACATCCGGGGCCCCCTTCCGGGAACGGAATCCTTTCTGATCGACTCCTTTGCCCGGTCCCGGCGGCCCATTCTGGGAATCTGCCGGGGGCTCCAGGCCCTGAACGTCCACTGGGGCGGGACCCTGCGGGATATCCCCGGCCACCAGCTGCCCCGGGGCGATCTGGTGCATCCCACCCGGGCGGAGGGAGTGATGGCCCGTCTGCTGGGGGAAGCTCCCGCCGTCACCAGCTGCCACCACCAGGCGGTGGACCGCCTGGCCCCGCCCCTGCAGGCGGTGCAGTGGTCCCCGGACGGCGTGGTGGAGGCGGCGGTTCACCGGCAGCTGCCGGTGCTGGGGGTCCAGTGGCACCCGGAGCGCCAGAGCTATGGCCTGCGCCGGGCGGACGCCCCGGGGGCAGAGGCCCTGTTTGCCTATTTCGCTGCACTGATAGGAGGAGAACCATGGACAGACCCGTGCGGGAGCTGAATCTGGAGCTGGGGCGGCCCGACGCCGCGGAAGCCCTCCGCCGCCTGGCGGCGGAGGTGGAGGCCGCCCGGAAAATGGGGACCCCGGCCATGAAGCTGGTCCATGGCTACGGCTCCTCCGGCAAGGGCGGGCGGCTGCGCACCGCCTGCCGCACCTGGCTGCGGCAGCAGGAGCTGTGCTTTCTGCCCGGGGAGGAGTTCAGCATCTTCAACCAGGAGGCCCGCCGGTGGCTGGCCCTGTGTCCCCGGCTGCGGCAGGACCGGGATCTGGACGCCGAAAACCGGGGCGTCACCTTTGTCCTGCTGGAAAAGCGAAAAAAGGGCGGAAAATTTTGATTTTTCTCTTGACAGAAGCGGATTGTGTATGTTAATATAACGAAGCTGACGATTTCGCGGAGGGCGCATGCGGGTGTAGCACAATGGCCAGGGCACCAGCCTTCCAAGCTGGGGATGCGGGTTCGATTCCCGTCACCCGCTCCACTTTTTTATGCGCCAGTAGCTCAGTTGGATAGAGCAACTGCCTTCTAAGCAGTAGGCCAGGGGTTCGAGTCCCTTCTGGCGCGCCATTTCTTTACTGGAGCATGTCGTCCGGCGTTCCTTGCAGTTCTATATGGTGGGTGTAGCTCAGTTGGTTAGAGCACCGGATTGTGGTTCCGGGTGTCGAGGGTTCGAGTCCCTTTACCCACCCCACTGAATATCAGGGATTGGGAGCGATCCCAATCCCTGATTCTTTTTCCGCACAGGGGTGTAGCCAAGTGGTAAGGCAAGGGACTTTGACTCCCTCATCCGCTGGTTCGAGTCCAGCCATCCCTGCCACGCCTTTCCGGATGGCCCCATCCTTCCTGATATGTGTCACGCTCCGTTAGCTCAGTCGGTAGAGCACCTGCCTTTTAAGCAGGGTGTCCGGGGTTCGAATCCCCGACGGGGCACCAAAAACTGACCCCCGTATCCGCGATGGATACGGGGGCTTTTTGCGTCGCATCATCCCGCCGGGGATGGCCCGGTCGCCTTTCCGTGGTCGCACAGGTCCCGCAGGGTGCAGCCGGCGCAGTCGGGCCGCCGGGCCACGCACACCGCCCGGCCATGGAGCACCATCCGGTGGCAGAAATTGCTGGACTCCTCCGGCGGGATGCAGGCCCGCAGCTGCTGCTCCACCTTCAGGGGGTCCTTGGACCCGTCCGTCAGCCCCAGCAGGCCGGTGATCCGGATGCAGTGGGTGTCGCAGACGTAGCCCGCCTGGCCGTACACGTCCCCCAGGATCAGGTTGGCGGTTTTGCGGCCCACGCCGGGCAGCCGCAGCAGGTCCTCCATATTGTCCGGCACCCGGCCGCCGAAATCCGACAGCAGCATCTGCGCCGAGGCCACGATATCCCGGGCCTTGGCCCGCCAGAAGCCGCAGGAGCGGACGTATTCCCCCACCTCCTCCGGGCTGGCGGCGGCAAAGGCCTCCAGGGTGGGAAACCGGGCAAACAGCGCCGGGGTCACCTGGTTCACCCGGGCGTCGGTGCACTGGGCCGCCAGGCGCACGGAAAACAGCAGCTCATAGTCCTTTCCATAGTCCAGGGAACACGCCGCGTCTGGATACAGCTCCTTCAGCCGCCGGATGATGGCGGCCACCTCCTGGGGAGATTTCATAGCAGATCACCTCGCCCCTATTGTACCAGACCCCCGGGAAAAATGCAAATCAGGGGTGCAAAAGCCGCCGGAGTGTGGTATAATACCTGAGAATTTCCCCGGCAGGGGCCTTGCGCCCCGGGCCACACGAAAGGAGGCTGCCGCCATGCGGCCATTGGCAGACGAAATACGGCCCCAGACCCTGGATCAGGTGGCGGGACAGAAGCACCTGTTGGGCCCCGGCGCCCTGCTGCGGCGGCTCATCGAGGGCGGGACCTCCGCCAATATGATCTTCTACGGCCCCTCCGGCACCGGCAAAACCACCATCGCCTCCATCATCGCCAAGCGCACGGAGAAGGCCCTGTATCACCTGAACGCCACCACGGCGTCCCTGCAGGACGTGAAGGCCATCATCGCGGACGTGGACACCATGCTGGCCCCCAACGGGGTACTGCTGTACCTGGACGAGATCCAGTATTTCAACAAGAAGCAGCAGCAGAGCCTGCTGGAGTTCATGGAAAACGGCAAGATCACCCTCATCGCCTCCACCACGGAGAATCCCTATTTCTATGTGTACAACGCCCTGCTGTCCCGCAGCACGGTGTTCGAGTTCAAGGCCCTGACGGCGGAGGAGACTCTGCCCGCCGTGGAGCGGGCCCTGGACATTGTCCGCCGCCGCAGCCCCCTGCCCCTGACCTGGGAGGAGGAGGTGCCGGGGCTTATCGCCGCCGGGTGCGGCGGCGACGTGCGCAAGGCCGTCAACGCCGTGGAGCTGCTGGACCAGGCCGCCCGGCCGGTGGACGGAGGTCTGCGCATCACGGCGGCGGACGCCGCCCAGGCCTCCCAGCGAAGCGCCATGCGCTATGACCGGGAGGGGGACGAGCATTACGACCTGCTGTCCGCCTTGCAGAAGTCCATCCGGGGCTCCGACCCGGACGCGGCGGTGTATTACCTGGGCCGGCTGCTGGAGGCCGGGGACCTGCTGTCCCCCTGCCGCCGGCTACTGGTCATGGCCGCCGAGGATGTGGGTCTGGCTTATCCCCAGGCCATGGCCATCACCAAGGCCTGTGTGGACGCCGCCCGAGAGCTGGGCCTGCCGGAGGGGCGGCTGCCTCTGGCGGAGGCTGCCATCCTGCTGGCCACGGCGCCCAAGTCCAACTCCGCCTACAACGCCATCAACGCCGCCATGCGCGACATTCAAAAGGGGAGGGTGGGCCAGGTGCCCCGGCACCTGCAGAACGTACACGCCGACAGCACCGGCAGCGGCAAGGCCCCGGCCTATCGCTATCCCCACGACTATCCCCACCACTATGTGGCCCAGCGGTACCTGCCGGAGGCCCTGGGGGACGTGACCTATTACCAATACGGCGACAACAAAACGGAACAGGCCGCCCGGCGGTACTGGGAGGACATCAAGAAATCGTGAACCGGAAAGGCGGGCAGCCAATGGACCTGAAGCTCCATGATATCGTTGAACTGAAGAAGGACCACCCCTGCGGCAGCCGCCGGTGGGAGGTGCTGCGGGTGGGGATGGACATCCGCCTGCGGTGCGCCGGCTGCGGCCATGAGGTGCTGGCCCCCCGGCGCAAGGTGGAAAAAAGCATCAAGCGTGTGATTCCAAAGGAGGAAACCCCATGAAAAAGCAAAACTGGACCCGTTATGTGGCCATGGGCGTGGCCCTTTTGATGGCCATTGTCATGATCCTGGGCCTGATTCTGCCGTATGTCGGCCTGTAAGGGGGCTGCGGCATGAAGCACTGCATTCTGGCCCGGTTCCGGGCCGATGCCGGGGACTGGCGGGCATATCTGCCGGAGATCCGGGAGATTTTCTCCGCGGCCGGGGACATTCCCGGCGTCCGGGGCGCGGAGGTATTCCCCAACTGCGTGGACCGGGAGAACCGGTATCACGTTCTGATCCGGCTGGCCATGGACCCGGCGGCCCTGGCGGCCTACGACGTGTCCCCCATGCACCACCGGTGGAAGGACCGCTTCGGCCCCCTGCTGGAAAAGAAGGCCATTTTCGATTTTGAGGAATAGAAGATCAGCTTCGAAGGTCAGAGAGAACAGAGATGAACCTTGCGGGAAAAAATCGGGCGGAGGGATTGCTGGCGGCGGTGATCATCGCACGGAGCACCTCCTTTGTGTTCAACAAAGGGCCTGGTATGCACCGGGTTCGGCTATACCCTGCAACCGGTGGCCCAGAGCGGCACCACCGCCCAGCGTGCGGGGCTGCTGTGCGCCCTGAGTCCGGCCTTTGCCAACGTGTTCGGGGCGGTGCCGCTGCATGAGCGCATCACCGGCCTGGGGGCCTTGGGCATGGCCCTGATCCTGGGCAGCATCCTGCTGCCTCATCTGCTGCCCGCCGGGAAGAATACAGCCCCGGCTGCCAATAAGGAGTAAATAACATGAAATATCAGGCGATTCTATTTGACATGGACGGAACACTGCTGGACACCCTGACGGATATGCAGGCGGCGGTGAACCACATCCTGGAGAAATACGGCTGCCCTACCCGGACCTTAGAGGAGGTGCGCCGGTTTGTGGGCAACGGCGCAGGGCCCCTGATCCATCGGGCCCTGCCCCAGGGGGTGGACCCGGACCGGGAGGCAGAAATTCTGGCGGACTACCGGGCCTATTACCAGGCCCACAACTGCGTGGAGACCCGGCCCTATGACGGCATCGGGCCGCTGCTGGAGCGGCTGCGGCGGGAGGGGGTGCGGACGGCGGTGGTGTCCAACAAGCCGGACCAGACCACCCGGACCCTGGCGGCCCGGTTCTTCCCGGAGCTGGATGGGGCCATGGGCCAGCGGGAGGGCATCGCCCCCAAGCCCGCCCCGGATATGGTCCGGGCGGCCCTGGCCCGGCTTCACGCGGCCCCGGAGGAGACTCTCTATGTGGGCGACAGCGAGGTGGACGTGGACACCGCCCGGAACGCCGGGCTGGACATGATCGGCGTGGCCTGGGGATTCCGGGGCCGGGCGGCTCTGGAGGCCGCAGGCGCGCCCCTGGTGGCGGACACCCCGGAACAGCTCCTGGACATGCTGCTGGCATAATAAGCGGATCAGAACGGCGCGGCCTCCAGGCCCCGCCGAAAAACTGCCGATTTCGGCAGATTTGCAGCTTCTTGTGGGAGGAACCCCGCAATTTTGTGCAGTTTATTTTGAAAACGTCTTGCATTTTCCCCTGGGCAATGGTATAGTATCCCCAGGAGTTAAACGGCTCTAATTCAAGTCATCAAACCATAGGAGTTAACATCATGAAGAATTTCGGTCTGTTCGCCGCCGGTGTGCTGTTCGGCACCGCCGGCATCAAGGTCCTGTCCAGCAAGGACGCCAAGAAGGTCTATACCCACACCACCGCCGCCGTGCTGCGGACCAAGGACAGCGTCATGGAAACCGTCACCACCGTCCGGGAGAACGCGGAGGATATCTACGCCGACGCCAAGGCCATCAACCAGCAGCGGGCCCAACGGGAGGCCGACGCCGTGATCGAGGATGCTTCCGAGGCGGAATAAGCCATGAAATGCAGCATTCTCCATGAGTCCGCCGGACGGCTGCGGGTCCGCCTGCACTGCCCCGCCATGACCCTGCGCCAGGCGGACGTTCTGGAATACTATCTGCGGGCGGTGGACGGCGTCACAGAGGTGAAGGTCTATGACCGGACCCGGGACGCGGTGGTCTGCTTCGCCTGCGGCCGGGGGGACGTCATCGCCTCCCTGGCCGCCTTTTCCTTCCCCCGGGCGGAGGCCATGGACCTGGTGCCGGGGCACACCTCCCGGGCCCTGAACCGGGAGTTTGAGGACAAGCTCATCATGACCGTGGCCCGCCGCATGGTCTCCCGGCTGTTCCTTCCGGCGCCGGTGACCACGGCGCTGGCCGTCATCCGGTCGGTGAAGTACATCCGGGAGGGGCTTTCGGCCCTGTGGCATGGCCGCCTGTCCGTGGCCGTGCTGGACGCCACCGCCGTCACCGTGTCCATGGCCCGGGGCGATTTCGCCACCGCCGGGTCCGTGATGTTCATGCTGCGGCTTGGGGAGATCCTGGAGGTACTGCCGGAGGACAAGGCCGCCTTCATCCGCAGTGAGAAGGCCGCCGGGCACACCGTCATCATGGTGGGCGACGGGGTCAACGACTCCCCTGCCCTGTCCGAGGCCGACGCAGGCGTGGCCATCTCCACCGGCGCGGCCATTGCCCGGGAGATCGCCGACATCACCATTGCCTCGGAGGATCTGTCTGAGCTGGTGACCCAGCGCCGGCTGAGTCAGGCCCTGATGGCCCGGATCCACCGGAACTACCGGTTCATCGTGGGCTTCAACCTGTCGCTGATCCTGCTGGGCGTGGCGGGCCTTCTGCCGCCCACCACCTCCGCCCTGCTGCACAATATGTCCACCCTGGGCATCAGCCTGAAAAGCATGACGGACCTGCAGCCGGATCAACCCCAATAAGAAAATGCACCGGAACCGGGGGTAAGCCCCCGATTCCGGTGCATTTTCTTATTGCTTTGGCGTCTGCTTCATGGACAGGCTGATGCGGTGCTTCTTTTCGTCCACCTCCAGGACCGTCACCTTTACCACGTCTCCCACGGACACCACCTCCGATGGGTGGCGGATGAACTTGTTGCAGACCTGGGAGATGTGGATCAGGCCGTCCTGGTGGACGCCGATGTCCACGAACACGCCGAAGTCCACCACGTTGCGGACGGTGCCCGTCAGCACCATGCCGGGGGCCAGGTCCTTGATCTCCAGCACGTCCGTCCGCAGGATGGGGGCAGGCAGGTCGTCCCGGACGTCCCGGCCGGGCTTGGCCAGCTCCGCCGCCACGTCCTGCAGGGTGGGAACGCCTACGTTCAGCCGGGCGGCGGTCTCCTCCCAGCCCAGGGCCTTCACCTTCTGGGGCAGGTCCGCCAGCCTCCCGGCGGACACATCCGCCAGCGTATAGCCGCACAGGGCCAGCAGTCTCTCCGCGGCGGCGTAGCTCTCCGGATGGACGCCGGTGTTGTCCAGCACAGACTTGCTCTCCGGCACCCGCAGGAAGCCCGCCGACTGCTGGAAAGCCTTGGGCCCCAGCTTGGGCACCTTCAGAAGCTGACGGCGGCCGGTGAAGGCGCCGTTTTCCTCCCGGTATTTCACGATATTTTTGGCGGTGGCGGCGTTCAGGCCGGACACCCGGCCCAGCAGGCTGGCGGAGGCGGTGTTCACGTCCACGCCCACGGCGTTGACGCAGTCCTCCACCACCCCGGACAGCGTCTCGTCCAGCCGTTTCTGGGGCATATCGTGCTGATACTGGCCCACGCCGATGGCCTTGGGGTCGATCTTCACCAGCTCGGCCAGGGGATCCTGCATCCGCCGGGCAATGGACACGGCGCTGCGGAGATTCACGTCATACTCCGGGAACTCCTCCGCCGCCAGCTTGCTGGCGGAGTATACGGAGGCCCCGGCCTCGTTGACCATCATATAGCTGACGCCGCCTCCCAGGGCCCGGATCATCTCCACCGCCATCTGCTCGGTCTCCCGGCTGGCGGTGCCGTTGCCGATGGCGATGTGGGTGACGCCGTGGCGGCGGACCAGGCGGGACAGCCGGTCGATGGCCTCCTGCTTCTGGCGGGGCCCGTAGGTGGGGTACACCACGGCGGTGTCCAGCACCCGGCCGGTGCCGTCGATGACCGCCACCTTGCAGCCGTGGGCATAGCCGGGGTCCAGGCCCATGGTGACGTGGCCCTTTACCGGGGGCTGCATCAGCAGGGGCTTCAGGTTCAGACCGAAGTTGGCGATAGCCCCCTCGCAGGCGGAGGCGGTGAGATCGGACCGGGCCTCCCGCTCCAGGGAGGGGTAGATCAGCCGGTCATAGGCATCCTCACAGGCGGCCTTGATAAACTCCATAGCCCGGGACCCGGGTCGCACCACCGCCCGGCGCAGAGTCATCAGACCCAGCTCCCGGTCCAGCAGCACGGTGACGGAGAGGACGCCCTCCTTTTCGCCCCGGTTGATGGCCAGGACCTGGTGCCCGGCCAGCTTGGCGATGGGCTGGTCAAAGTCGTAATACAGCCGGTAAACGGTGTCCTGCTCCGTGGCGGCCAGACTCCGCAGATGTCCCTGCCGGCGCAGCAGCTCCCGCAGGGTCTTGCGGATGGCGGCATCGTCCGACAGCAGCTCTGCTACGATGTCGTTGGCCCCCTGGAGGGCGTCAGCCAGAGTCTCCACCCCCTTCTCCGGGTCCACATAGTCCCGGGCAGCCTCCTCCGGAGCCGGGCAGTCCCGGCCCTGGTCCAGCAGCAGAAGGGCCAGGGGCTCCAGGCCCTTCTCCCGGGCCACCGTGGCCCGGGTGCGGCGCTTCTGTTTATAGGGGCGGTACAGGTCCTCCACCTCCGCCAGGGTGGCGGCGGTGTCGATGGCGGCGGACAGCTCGTCGGTGAGCTTCCCCTGGCCGTCGATGGCGTTTTTCACCTCCTGGCGGCGCTGGTTCAGGTTCCGCAGATAGCTCAGCCGGTCCTCCAGGGTCCGCAGGGCGGTGTCGTCCATGCTGCCGTGCAGCTCCTTGCGGTAGCGGGCGATAAAGGGAATGGTGTTGCCCTGGTCCAGCAGGTCGATGACGTTCTGCACATGGGCCAGGGGCTTGTCCAGCTCCCGGGCCAGAATTTCGGCAATGGTGGGCATAAAATACTCCTTTCTTCCGGGGAAAAACCGGGACGGATGACGATCCGTCCCGGTTTTTTCACTTGTGATACAGGCGCTTGATCTCGTACCGGGGCTCGCAGCTGACGTGGATGCCCAGGCGCTTATAGAGCTTCTCGTCCTCCTCGGAGATAATGACGGAGAAGTGGGCGTCGCAGCCCTGCAGCTCGTCCAGCTTTTTCAGCACCCGCTCCGCCAGGGGGTTGGTGACGGCGGAGATGGACAGGGCGATGAGCACCTCGTCGGAGTGCAGCCGGGGGTTCCGGTGGCCCAGGTGGGAAATTTTCATATCGCTGATGGGAGCGATGATGGACGACGGCAGCAGGTCCAGCTCCTTGTCGATGCCCGCCAGGGCCTTGATGGCATTCAGCAGCAACGCCGCCGAGGGCCCCAGCAGGGAGCTGTTCTTTCCGGTGACCACCCGGCCGTCCGGCAGGACCATGGCCCCGGCGGGGGCGGCGGTCTCCTCCGCCTTTTTCAGGCAGGCCGCCACGGCGGGACAAATATCCGGCGTGACCCCGGCCTGCTGCATGATGATCTCCAGCTTGCGCACCACATCGTCGTCGCACTTGCCCCGGACCCGGTCCACCATCCCGGCATAGTACCGGCGGAGAATCTCCATCCGGGAGGCCTCCTGGCACACCGCGTCGTCCACGATGGCAAAGCCCGCCATGTTCACGCCCATGTCCGTGGGGGATTTGTAGGGAGATGCGCCCTGAATGCGCTGGAACATGGCGTTGAGCACCGGGAAAATCTCCACATCCCGGTTGTAGTTCACGGTGGTCTTGCCGTAGGCCTCCAGGTGGAAGGGGTCGATCATGTTCACATCGTTCAGGTCCGCCGTGGCCGCCTCATAGGCCAGGTTCACCGGGTGCTTCAAAGGCAGGTTCCAGATGGGGAACGTCTCATACTTGGCGTAGCCCGCCCGGACGCCCCGCTTGTTCTCGTGATACAGCTGGCTCAGGCAGGTGGCCATTTTGCCGCTGCCGGGGCCGGGAGCCGTCACCACCACGATGGGGCGGGTGGTTTCGATATAGTCGTTTTTGCCCAGGCCGTCGTCGGACACGATGTGGGCCACGTCCGAGGGGTATCCGGCAATGGGATAGTGGCGATAGCTCCGGACGCCCAGAGCCGTCAGCCGCTTGATAAAGGCGTCCGCCGCCGGCTGCCCAGCGTACTGGGTGATGACCACGGAGCCCACATAGAACCCCAGGCCCCGGAACACGTCCATCAGCCGCAGCACGTCCTCGTCATAGCCGATGCCCAGGTCGCCGCGGATCTTCTTCTTTTCGATGTCTCCGGCGCAGATGGCCACCACGATCTCCACCTCGTCCCGGATGGAGGCCAGCATCCGGATCTTGCTGTCCGGCTGGAACCCCGGCAGCACCCGGGAGGCGTGGTAATCGTCGAACAGCTTGCCGCCGAACTCGATATACAGCTTGTCGCCGAATTGCTCCCGCCGGGCCCGGATGTGCTGGGCCTGGAGGGCCAGGTATTTGTCGTTATCAAAACCGATTTTCATATGTGCTCCCTCTTTCCGGTAATTGCTTCAACCCAACCATTATACACGACCGGGCCCGGGGAGAAAAGGCCTTTTTGCATTTTCCCCTCCGGCAAATTTGCCGGTTTTCGGGGCGGGATTTTGGGCGAAACGCGCCGTTGCGTTTTGCCCCCGGCGGGGGTATACTAAAAGGTACACCACACATGCAGGAGGATGCACACCATGCGCTTTCAGGTTTTGCTGAAAAAGGAAAACGTTCCGGGGACCAATTTCTTCCCCTTTTTCGAGACCGACGACATTCACGAGGCCAAGGACTTCGCCATGCGCCTGGCCTTTGAGGAGTTTAACCTGGTGAAGGTCATGGACACCAAGCGCCAGGAGCTGGTGCGGGACTTTGATGCCGCCATCTATCGGGAGTGACGCTCTCAGGAAAAAACGTGCCCTGTGCGGAAGGAATTGCCGCACAGGGCGTTTTTTTAATAGCCTCGCTTCCGGTCCACCCGGTGCTCCAGAGGACGGCCGGCGGCGTAGTTTTCCAGATCCCGGCAAAACATGTCCACGTTTATGTCGCAGGTGTAGCCCAGGGACATATTCCCCGAAATGTGGGGCGTCAGCAGCAGGTTCCGGGTGCTCCACAGGGGGTGCTCCCTGGGCAGCGGCTCCGGCACCACCACGTCCAGGGCCGCCCCGGCGATGCGCCCGGCGTTCAGGGCCTCCATCAGGGCCTCCTGGTCGATGGCGGTGCCCCGGCCCACGTTCACCACAATGGCGTCCCGGGGCAGCAGGGCAATGCGCTCCCGGCTGAGGATGCCTACGGTGTCCGCCACCGACGGCAGAGCCATCACCAGGATCTCCGTCTCCGGCAGCACCTGGTCCAGCTGCTCCTGGGGCAGCATCCGGTCATAGGCGGGATCCGGGTTCCGGCCACTGCGGGACACGCCGCAGATGTGCCCCGCTCCCAGGGCCTTGGCCCGCCGGGCGAAATTGGTGCCGATGTCCCCGGCTCCCAGCACCGTGATGCGGCTGCCGTAAATGGACCGCATAGGCAGCTCCGACACCCATTCCCGCCGCCGGACGATGTCCTGGAACTCCGGCATCCGCCGCAGCAGCATCAGCGTCACCATGAGGATGTGCTCGCTGATGGTGAGGCCGTAGGCTCCGGAGGAGTTGGACAGCACCACGTCGGGTCTGGCGTACAGGCTGTCGTCGGACAGCTGGTCCACCCCGGCGAAGCCGCAGCAGTACCACTTCAGCCCCGTGGCCCGCTTCAGGTCCTGGGGATTGCACCAGCCATAGATGATCTCATACTGCTCCAGACCCTGGGCCGGGGCCGCGCCCCGCCCGTAAAAATCCACCGCAAAGCCGCATTTTTCCGCCGTATCCAGCACCTTTTTCCGGCGCTCCGGCGTCAGGAAGTCCTCCATCACCGCGATTTTTCTCATTTGCCGTATACCTCCCATATTTTTTCCGCGCAGCGCATGCCGTCTGCGGCGGCGGACAGGATGCCTCCGGCATAGCCCGCTCCCTCGCCGCAGGGGTACAGCCCCCGGACATTGCACTGGCCGTTATCATCTCTTATAATCCGCACCGGCGACGACGACCGGGTCTCCACCGCCGTCAGCACGGCGTCCCCCTGGGCATAGCCCCGGACCTTTCCCTCCAGCATCGGCAACGCCAGGGCCATGGTCTGCCACACGAACTCCGGCAGACACTGCCGCAGGTCCGTCCACCGGACCCCGGGCCGATAGCTGGGGATCACCCGTCCCGGTCCCGTGGAGGGCCGCCCGGCCAGAAAATCCTCCACCCGCTGGCAGGGAGCCACATAGCCTCCGCCGCCCAGGCGGAAGGCCGCCTCCTCCAGCCGCCGCTGGAAGGCGATGCCCGCCAGGGGATGGCTGCTGCCGAAGTCCGCCGGGGTCACATTTACCAGCAGGCCGCCGTTGATGTTCTCCCGGTCCCGGGCATATTCGCTCATGCCGTTGGTCACCACCCGGCCCTCCTCCGACGCGGCGGCCACCACCTGCCCCCCGGGGCAGACGCAGAAGGAGAAGGCGCTGCGCCCGTTTTCCGGGTGGCACGACAGCTTATAGCCGGCGGCGGGCAGGCACGGATGCCCGGCGAACCTCCGGTACTGCGCCGCGTCCATATCCGCCTGCCGGTGCTCGATGCGCACCCCCACAGCAAAGGGCTTCTGCTCCATCCGCACCCCGGCGGCGTGGAGCATTTCAAAGGTATCCCGGGCGCTGTGGCCCAGAGCCAGCACCGCCTGCCGGGCCGGCAGCACATAGCCCCCCTCCGGCGACGACACCTCCAGCCCCTCCAAGGCTCCGTCCCGGACCCGCAGTCCGGTGACCCGGTGGCCGAACCGCACCTGGGCCCCCAGGTCCAGCAGCTGCCGCCGCAGGTTCACCAGGGTCACATGGAGCATATCCGTGCCCACATGGGGCTTGGCGTCCACCAGGATGCTCTCCGGCGCGCCGCAGGCCGCCAGCTGCTCCAGAATCCACCGGTGCCGGATGTCCCGGGTGCCGGTGTTCAGCTTTCCGTCGGAAAAGGCCCCGGCGCCGCCCTCGCCGAACTGTACGTTGGACTCCGGGTCCAGCACTCCGGTGCGCCAGAAGGACGCCACGTCCCGCTGCCGGGTCACGGCGTCCTGCCCCCGCTCCAGCACGATGGGCCGCAGGCCGCACCGGGCCAGAACAAGGGCCGCAAACAAACCCCCCGGACCGGCCCCGATGACCACCGGCGGCGTCTCGGGGGTCGCCAGGGCCTCCGGCAGCCGGTACACCTCCGGCGCATACGGCGTTACCCGCCGGTCCCGGACCCGCCGCAGTGCGGCCTTCTCCTGCCGCAGGATCACCGCCGCCGTATAGACAAAGTGCAGCTCCTCCCGGGCGTCGATGGCCTGGCGCAGCACCTGAAGGGACAGAATGTCCCCCTCCGGCACCCGCAGTAGCCGGGCGGCCTTGCCCCGCAGCAGCTGCTCATCCTGCCCCGGGGCCAGCTTCAGCCCCTCAATCCTGACCATGGGCTTCCGCCCCCTTTCTTCATAGAATGTTCAAATTTTTCCGCCGTTTCTTAAAGCTTCGCTTAAGGTTTCCGCGTATACTATAAACCATCGAAAGGAAAACCACAGCGGCGGCGGAGCATGATACCACATCATACCACATTCCGCCCCGCCCGACAATAGGAGGTTCGCAGTTATGTATAACGGTGTCAACGACGAGAACAATCAGGGCGCTTTCAACGATGAAAACAGCTTGTATCATTACAGCTATTCCAAGGACCGGGACCCTCAGCCCGGACAGCCCGACCCCAGCCAGACCAGCTGGCAGCCGGCGTCCCGGCCGGAGGATCCGGTCTCCCCGGAGGAGCCTGTGGCCTACACCACCGGCACCTGCCAGGATGACCCCCAGCCCCCCAAGCCGGAAAAGGGCTCCTTCTGGAAAAAGACCGGCACCAAGGTCACGGCTCTGGTTCTGTGCTGCGCCCTGATCGGCGGCCTGTGCGGCTTCGGCGGCGCGGCCCTGGCCCGCCGGGGCGGCAAGGCCACCATTCAGGAGTCCGGCCGCACGGCTTCCGCCGTCAGCGTCAAATCCGTGGACGGCCAGACGCTGATGAGTCCCGCCGAGGTGTACGCCGCCACGGTGAACAGCGTGGTATCCATCAACTGCTCCGCCGTGTCCACCAACATCTTCGGCCAGCGGGTGCAGTCCGCTTCCTCCGGCAGCGGCTTCGTCATCACCCAGGACGGCTATATCGTCACCAACCAGCACGTGGTGTCCGGCGCCAGCAGCGTCAACGTCACCCTGTATAACGGCGATACCTATCCCGCCACTGTAGTGGGCGGCGACAGTGACTACGATGTGGCCGTGCTGAAGATCGAGGCCACCGGCCTCCAGGCCGTGACCCTGGGCAAGAGCGCCGACGTCAACGTGGGCGACACGGTGATGGCCATCGGCAATCCCCTGGGCGAGCTGACCTTCTCCATGAGCCAGGGCATCGTGTCCTGCTGCGACCGGGCCATCAACGTGGACGGCACCCCCTTCAACATGCTCCAGGTGGACGCCTCCATCAATCCCGGCAACTCCGGCGGCCCCCTGATGAACCTGTACGGCGAGGTGGTGGGCATTGTGTCCGCCAAGTATTCCAGCTATTCCGACACCACGGTGGAGGGCATCGGCTTTGCCATCCCCATCAGCGATGTCCAGACCATCATCACCGACATCATGGAAAACGGCCAGGTCACCGATAAGGCCTACATGGCCATCAAGGCCGGCAGCATGACCGAGCAGATGGCCGCCCAGTACAACATCGACGTGACCCAGGGCGTGTTCGTCTACGCCGTGGAAAAGGGCGGCGCCGGTGAAAAGGCGGGCCTGCAGCTGGGCGACGTCATCACCAAGCTCAACGACACGGACATCACCTCCATGAGCGACCTGTCTATGGCCAAGAAGAGCTATAAGGCCGGCGACACCGTCACCCTTACCGTGTGGCGCGGCGGCCAGGAGATTACCCTGAGCCTGACCTTCGACCAGCAGCCTCAGACCACCGGCACCGAGGACGATTCCTCCAACCAGAACCAGGGTCAGCAGGATTCCTACGGCGACCTGTACGACTACTTCTTCGGCCGGGGCAACAGCGGCCGCGGCAACTAATACGGATTGCCGATTATAAATTTAATCGACAATCCCGTACGCGCAGCGCACGCACAGTGTGCCAGAGCACGCTGTGACGTCTCATACAAAACCTGACGCACCTTCGGTGCTATAAAAAGCTT
>OMCN01000463.1_pt1 | contig 18563 bp, 6 predicted proteins | sample 1645061 | NCBI WGS metagenome assembly OMCN01 (sample SAMEA103958124, study PRJEB25191) | human gut metagenome | biome: human-associated habitat [ENVO:00009003]; feature: intestine environment [ENVO:2100002]; material: feces | place: Germany | collected 2013/2015 | reverse complement strand
GGAATCGCCCCATTACCTGCCTATCAAGGTGAAAAAGGACGGCACCATCGCCGACGGCGTCGCCTCGGCGGAGCAGCTGGGCAAGCTGGGCCGCTATGTGGACCGCCTGCTGCACCAGATCGCCCGGGAGATCGGCTCCGGCAGCATCGACGCCGACCCGGTGGCCCACGGCCTCCAGGACCGGGCCTGCCAGCACTGCGACTTTGCCGCCGCCTGCGGATTCCAGGAGGGCCGGGGCGGCGACCGGGTGCGGTACATCAGAAGCGTAGACCCGGGAGAATTCTGGAAATTTGTGGAGGAAGAAAGCCGAGAGGAGGGATCGCCATGCCGCTGACGCCGCAGCAGGAAACGGCCGTATATAACCGGGGCGGAAGCCTGCTGGTGTCCGCCGCAGCAGGCTCCGGCAAAACCAAGGTCCTGGTGGAGCGCCTGTTTTCCTATATGGAGCAGGAGGGCTGCCAGGTGGACGACTTCCTGATCATCACCTATACCAAGGCCGCCGCAGCGGAGCTGCGGGGCAAGATCGCCCAGGAGCTGACCCGCCGGGTGGCGGAGCGCCCCGGGGACGGCCACCTGCGGCGGCAGATGCTGCGGGTGTATCAGGCGGACATCAAAACGGTGGACGCCTTCTGCGCCGGGCTTCTGCGGGAGAACGTCCACCTGCTGCCGCCGGTGGAGGAGCACAGCCTGACCCCGGATTTCCGGGTGCTGGACGAACAGGAGGCCGCCCTGCTGCGCCAGCGGGTGCTGGGCCGGGTGCTGGAGGATTTTTACGCCGGCATTGAGGAGGAGGAAAACGCCCGCCTGCTGGCGGAGACCCTGGGGGCCGGCCGGGACGACCGGGCCCTGGAGGCCCTGGTGCTGGACCTGCACCAGAAGACCCAGAGCCACCCCCACCCCCTGCGGTGGCTGGAGGAGCTGAAGCGGGACTGGGCCAGAACGCCGGAGCACCTGCCGGACACCGGCTGCGGCCGGTATCTCATGGAGGACGCCCTGCGGAAGGCGGACTTCTGGTCCCGGCGGCTGAAGCAGGCCGTGGAGGACATGGAGGACTACCCCGCCGTGTACAAAGCCTACGGCGACCGGTTCCTGGAGGCAGCCCAGGCCCTGGAACACCTGCGGGACAAGGCGAAACAGGGCTGGGACAGCCTGGGACAGGCGGTCCCCGTATTCCGCCGGATGGGAGCCGTCCGGGGCGATGAAAACGCCGCCTGCCGGGACCGGTCCAAGGCGGTGCTGGAGCAGTGCAAAAAGGCATTGAAGGACATCCAGGCCACCTTTTCCGTGCCGGAGTCGGAGCTGCTGGAGGACCTGCGCCAGATGGCCCCGGCCATGCTGGCCCTGCTGAGCCTGACGGCCCGGTTCACCCTGCGCTATCAGGCGGAGAAGGTCCGGCGGAACGTGATGGACTTTTCCGACCAGGAGCACTACGCCATCGACCTGCTGACCGACGGCCAGGGCCAGCCCACGGACCTGGCCCGGCAGGTGGCCTCCCGCTACCGGGAGGTGATGGTGGACGAATATCAGGACAGCAACCAGGTGCAGAACTGCATTTTCCGGGCGCTGTCCGACCGGGAGCGGCGGCTGTTCGCCGTGGGCGACGTGAAGCAGAGCATCTATCGCTTCCGGCTGGCGGACCCCACCATCTTTCTGGAAAAATACCTGTCCTATGTCCCGGCATCGGAAGCGGAGGAGGGCCAGCCCCGGAAAGTGCTGCTGAGCCGGAATTTCCGCTCCCGCCGGGAGGTGCTGGACGGCACCAACTTCGTGTTCCGGTCTGTTATGTCCCGGGAAATGGGAGAAATGGACTACGGCGACGACGAGCAGCTGTACTTCGGCGCGGAGGCGGCGTACCCGCCCCGGCCGGGCATGGAGCCGGAGCTGCACTTCATCAGCGTGGAGAACACCCAGGAGGAGAGCTTCGACCGGACGGAGATGGAGGCCCGGTTCACGGCCCGCCGCATCCGGCAGCTGCTGGACGAGAAATTCCCGGTGCAGGGGGAGGACGGCCGGCCCCGGCCGGTGGAGCCGGAGGACATCGTCATTCTCATGCGCTCCCCCCGGGCCAGGCTGGCGGCCTATACGGCGGCTCTGCGCCGGGAGAACATCCCCTGCACCAGCGGGGAAAGCGAGGCTTTTTTCAGCACCCCGGAGGCGGCGGTGATGGTGTCGTTTCTGCAGATCATCGACAACCCCCGGCAGGATGTGCCGCTGATCGCCGTGCTGCGGTCGCCGCTGTTCGGCTTTTCGGCGGACCGCCTGGCCCTGATCCGGGCGCTGCAGCCGGAGGGGGACTATTACGACGCCCTGTGCCTGGACGACGGCGCGGACACGGCGGACTTCCGGCGGCTGCTGGAGGAGCTGCGGCTGGCGGCCCGGGACATGACGGCGGACCGCCTGCTGTGGAAGCTCTATACGGAGTGCCACGCCCTGGCGGTGTTCGGGGCCATGGAGGGCGGAGCCGCCCGGAAGGAGAACCTCATCGCCCTGTATACCTACGCCGGTCAGCAGGCGGCGGCTGGCCGGGGCGGCCTGTTCGACTTCGTGACCCAGCTCCACGACCTGCTGGAGGAGGGGCGGCAGCCCCCCATCACCACCCGGATCGCCGGCAGCGGGGTGCAGATCATGAGCGTGCACCGGTCCAAGGGACTGGAGTTCCCGGTGGTGATCCTGACGGACCTGCACAAGACCTTCAACGCCGACGACTTCCGCCGTCCTGTGCTGGTGCACCCCCGGCTGGGCCTGGGCACCGAGCGGGTGGACCGGGAAAAGCGCATCCGGTACGACACCGTCACCAAAACAGCCGTGGCGGCGGCCCTGACCCGGGAGAGCAAGTCCGAGGAAATGCGGATCCTGTATGTGGCCCTGACCCGGGCCAAGGAGAAGCTCATCTGCGTGCAGTGCATGGCCCACGGCCGTAAGCGGCTGGCGGACCTGTCGGTGCTGGCGGATATGCCCACGCCGCCGGAGGCGGTGGCCGGGGCCAAATGCCCCGGAGACTGGCTGCTGCTGCCGCTGCTGTGCGCCCCGGAGGGGGAGCCTCTGCGCCGATGGGCGGAGGCGGAGCCCCAGACCCGGGTGGGCCTGGGCGGCGGCTGGCAGGTGCAGGTGTGGGAAAATCCCACGGCCGCGGCGGCCCGGGAACGGGAGGACGCGCCGCAGGAGGCCCCGCCGGAGAGCGCCGTGGAGGTCCAGGAGCTGGACTATCCCCATCAGGCGGCCTGCCGCATCCCCACCAAGGTCACGGCCACCCAGCTGAAGGGCCGGGAGCTGGACGAGGAGATCGCCCAGGGCACGGTCCGGCGGGTGCGGCAGGTGCAGGTGGACACCCCCCGGTTCCTGCTGGGGGAGCGGCCCCTGTCCGCCGCCCAGCGGGGCACAGCCATGCACCTGCTGATGCAGTACCTGGACCTGAACGGCCCGGACCCGGAGGAGCAGGCGGCGTCCCTGACGGCGCGGCATCTGCTGACCCCGGAGCAGGCGGCGTCCCTGGACCTGGAGCAGGTGCGGCGGTTCCTGGCCTCGCCTCTGGCCCAGCGCATCCGCCGGGCGGAGCAGGTGTACCGGGAGTACCGCTTTTCCCTGCTGCTGCCGGCGGCGCTGTATGACCCGGCGGCGGAGCCGGAGGACGAGCTGATGCTCCAGGGCGTGGTGGACTGCGCCTTCCGGACGGAGGAGGGCCTGGTCATCGTGGACTTCAAAACCGACCGCATCCGGCCGGAGGAGGCCCCCGCCCGGGCGGAGCTGTACCGCCCCCAGCTGACGGCGTACAGCCAGGCCCTGAGCCGGGTGCTGGAAACGCCGGTGGCGGAAATGGTGCTGTACTTCTTCGCCCCCGGCTGCGAGGTCAGACTGTAATGGCTTCGCCTCCGCTATTTCCGCCGGTGTGTTCGTGGTGGGCCTGATCCTGGAGCTGTGCCTGCCCAAAGACCCCAAGCGCTACGAGACCCGGTAAAAATTGGAAATTTCTTCCGCCTTTGCGCCGCAGACAGCCGTCTGCGGCGCTTTTTTCGCGTCCGGCGGAAAAGTATCCTTTATTTAGCGGACATGAAACGCCGTCCGGCGGCGCAAAGTAACTCTGTCGCCGGCGACAAAATCCAAAAACAGGGGTGATCGCATGTATGAAACGCAAAAAACGCGACGCATACGCAGACCGGCCGCATGGCTGCTGGCCGTGCTGCTCACCGGGGTCCTGTGCTGCCAGGCGGTATGGGCCGATCAGCGCACCTTGATCCCCGTGGGGAAGGCGGTGGGCATCAAGCTCTTTGCCGACGGCGTGCTGGTGGTGTCCACCTCGGAAACGGACCCCTGCCCGGCCCGGGACTGCGGCATCCGGGAGGGGGACCTGATTGTCAGCTGCAACGGCGAAAAGGTCACCTCCACGGAGGACCTGCAGGCCCTGCTGCAGGCCACCGGGGGACAGCCCGCCGCCATCGGCCTGCGGCGTGAGGGCAAGACCCTGAACGTCACCGCCGCGCCGGTGCAGGGGGAGGACGGCTCCTGGCGGCTGGGCGCCTGGACCCGGGACAGCATGGCCGGCGTGGGGACCCTGACCTTTTATGACCCGGACACCGGGGCCTACGGCGCTCTGGGCCACGGCATCACCGACACGGACACGGCCCAGCTGATGCCTCTGGCCAGCGGCTCCATTATGGAGACCTCCGTGAAGGCCGTGAAAAAGGGCGAAAAAGGCGAGCCGGGCCAGCTGAAGGGGGACTTCACGGCCCAGCACGACGTGGGCACCGTGTCCGCCAACACCACCGGCGGCATTTTCGGCACCGTGGCGGAGGGGGACTTCGTCTCCGGCACGGCCCTGCCGGTGGCCCAGCGCAGCCAGGTGACCACCGGTCCCGCCACCATCCTCTCCACCGTCTCCGGGGATGATACCCGGGCCTATCAGGTGGAGATCGTGCGGCTGTGCCCCATGAACCGGGACGGCCGGGACCTGCTGCTGAAGGTCACGGACCCCCAGCTGCTGGAGACCACCGGCGGCATCGTCCAGGGGATGAGCGGCAGCCCCATCATCCAGAACGGGCGCTTTGTGGGAGCGGTGACCCATGTGTGAGTAACTTGATGATACCTATACGGTCATTTCTCAGTGTTTCCTCAAATAACTGCATAATCCGACTTACGAAGAAAACGGAGAGAGCATATTAGCCTGTTTGCTAATATGCTCTTTTCATTTTAGTCGGGAATAGGAAAGGAAAAATGGTATGAACACACAAATTATCGCCATCGCCAACCAGAAGGGCGGTGTTGGCAAGACAACGACCTGTGCCAATCTCGGCATCGGGCTGGCGCAGGAAGGCAAAAAGGTGCTGCTGATTGACGGCGATCCCCAGGGCAGCCTGTCTATCAGCCTGGGATATTCTCGCCCGGACACGCTGCCGATTACGCTCTCCGACATGATGGGTAAGGTCCTGACCGATACGCCCATCCAGTCCGGTGAAGGTATCCTGCATCATGCAGAAGGTGTTGATCTTATGCCAGCGGATATTCAGCTCTCCGGTATGGAAGTATCCCTGGTCAACGCCATGAGCAGAGAAACCATTCTGCGGCAGTATCTGGACACGGTGAAACGGGACTATACCCATATTTTGATCGACTGCCAGCCCTCCCTGGGTATGCTCACGGTCAATGCACTGGCAGCCGCTAACAGGGTATTGATTCCCGTCCAGGCAGAGTATCTGCCCGCCAAAGGACTGGAACAGCTGCTGCAAACCATCAGCAAGGTACGGCGGCAAATCAATCCCAAGCTGCAAATTGACGGTATTCTGCTGACGATGGTGGATGGGCGCACCAACTTTGCCAAAGAGATCAGCGCCCTGCTGCGGGAAACCTACGGTTCCAAAATCAAGGTATTTGGTTCTGAGATTCCGCACTCCGTCCGGGCCAAGGAGATCAGCGCCGAGGGTAAGAGTATTTATGCCCACGACCCGGAGGGCAAGGTAGCTGCCGCCTACAAAAATCTGACCAAGGAGGTGCTGAAAATTGAAAAGCAGCGCGAAAAATGTAAAGCTGGCATCGGTAGATGATCTGTTTTCCACAGAAGAAAGCCGCGCCGATGAGCAACGTGAAAAAGTGGTAGAAATCCCGCTTACAGAGCTTCATCCCTTTAAGAACCATCCGTTCAAAGTCAAGGATGACGAAGCTATGATGGACACCGCTGAGAGCATCCGGCAGTATGGTGTTCTCGTTCCTGCCATAGCGCGGCCTGACCCGAACGGCGGCTATGAGCTGGTAGCCGGACACCGCCGCCACCATGCCAGTGAGATTGCCGGCAAAGAGACCATGCCGGTGATTGTCCGTGACCTGGACGATGATGCAGCCACGATTATCATGGTTGACAGCAATCTTCAGCGTGAGGAATTGCTTCCCAGTGAACGGGCCTTTGCCTATAAGATGAAGCTGGAAGCCATGAAAAGACAGGCAGGCAGACCTTCCAAAGAAAATTGTTCCCAAGTTGGGAACGATTTTGGGAAAAAGTCCAGTGAGATACTGGCCGAACAGGTCGGTCAGAGTAAGAATCAGATTTTCCGCTTCATTCGCCTGACCGAGCTGATTCCGCCCCTGTTGGATATGGTCGATGAGAAGAAAATCGCCCTCAGTCCGGCATATGAGCTGTCTTTTCTCAAACCGGAGGAACAAGCGCAGCTTGTTGAGACTATGGACTATGAGCAAGCTACCCCTTCTCTTTCCCAGGCCCAGCGTTTGAAAAAATTCAGTCAGGAGGGCAAGTTGACCGAGGAGGTCATGCTTGCCATTATGTCGGAGGAAAAGAAAGGCGAACTGGACCGGGTGACGCTGACTTCCGAAACTCTGCGTATGCTGCTGCACTCGCTGGAATGTAGCGACGATGCTGGTATCGCTGCTGTAAAAAAGGATATTCCCACAATGGAAGCGACACTCAAGAAGCTGTCACAGCAGGAAGAAAAGTATACGGCTGAGCTGAACGATGCCTTGCGGCAATATGCTGATTTGAAGGAGCAGACAGCAGAATTTGACCCAGAAGAATTACAAGACGCAAGGTGTGCCCTGCGTCCTGCAATGGAGCGTTCTGCGGTTGACTGTGTGCAGTCTGCTTATGGGAATAAGTACGATCCCCTGATGATGTACGACAGCAAACGGGATGTGGCAAACCTGCTCCATGAGGAAGCTGAAGAACGCTCCATCCGTGAACGTCTGCGTCAGAAACAGCAACAGAAGACAAAGCAGAAGCAGGACAAGAAGAAAAGCCGAGACAGTTGGGAGCGATAATATTTCAGTGGGAGTGCATTTTGAACGATGCACTCCCACTTTTTCTTTGATAATTAGCAAAAAGTGTAGAATCCGATCGTTTTTTGTGGTATAATTATTATGAATATTGTGTACTTATACGAGGCGGTGTTTTGTACAGAACGATTAGTGGTAAATAAGCTAATGATAAATTTATGGAAAAGCTGAACCATTTCAGCGTGAACTATGTTCATGTAAAGGGATTACACATGGGCGGCGCGTTGAATCAGGGTAAAAGGAAAAACTTTCTACATAATTTTTCATCGAAGCGACTGTGAAGGGTTTGAGAGATCCTCTTATGATATTTTTCTTATTTCTCAAAAAGGGCTTTTGGGGGTATAAGATGAAAGAAACGCATATTACGATTTATATCCACGACTTGGAGATTTCGGACAAGAGCAAAAGTTTCCTCGCCCGTGTGGGCTTAATGAAGCTAGACGATTTGCTGAACTGCAATATGACAGAACTATCTGCAATGCGCAATATCAGTGAAGATGTTCTCCAAGAGCTAAATGGCGTAATAGCCCATTCAGACGTTATCATCAGTTTCTTTGAGGAACGAGCAAAACGAATCAAAGAGATTCTTCCTAATGTTCAAGATGCGCCGATTGAAAGTCTTGGACTAGGTACTCGTGCAACAAACGCGTTGAGACGTGGCGGCATCCACACGGTCGGAGCGTTGATTCAAATGTCTCAGAAAGATATTTTTGAGCTACGTAACGTTGGCGTGTTGAGCAGAGAAGAAATCACGAAAGCCATTGAAAGCATCGTACAGAGTGGTAAGATCGTATATCACGAGCGCGAAGAGGAATCAAAGACAATTATCGAAACTGCACCGGAAAGCAGCAGACTATCTGAACTCCTGCCGGAAATCGAATCTATAAGACTTGATGATGTTCCTTTTAGCGTTAGAGCCAGAAATGCATTAAAGAGGGCAAATATTCAGACTGCAGATGAACTGGTCCAAATGTCCGAGAAGGATATCATGGGCCTTCGAAATGTTGGTGCCCAAACAAGAGACGAAATACTTGCGGTCATCAATGCAATAATTAGAGAAGGTAGAGCTTATTTTGATAATCTCACATCTCAATACGATCAAAAGCATGGAGATGAACCTATCGTAGAATCTGCCAGTAAAGGTTTTGACTTTGCGGTCATTGACATTTTAACAGAAAGATTTGGATTCAAGCCAGCTAAGATGACGGAATGGTTTGGGCTGTCAAGGCAAAGCGTGTATAACGCCTTGGAGAAACGATTGCCGCAGCGCAGATCTACATGGACAGGAAAGACAATTTCTGAAAGTGAACTGTCAATTCTTGCAAAACTGATCGAAAACAAAAGTTTTGACTATACTGACGACGAAGTAACCTGCTGTTGTATGAACAACAGACAGGACGATTTCGTCTGCCTTTTTATATACGAGAACGAGATCAAATGCCTCTTCCTAAAAGACTTGCCGGATGAGATTCGGGAACAAGTTGTCAGCAAAAAAATGCACATGTATACGGAGCGGGAGTTGGCCGGTGAATCTGACGGAAGAGTTATAAATGTCCTTACGAAGCCTTTCTATCGCCCGGATAATCCAGAGAGATTCAGAGCAAATGCACAGTTTCGAGGAATGACGTCGGATGAATACGCTGTTTTCATTTCCGGATATCCATACCTCGATCAGCGCAGCGTTACAGATGAGCAGATTGTTGCCTTCATGAAGGAAAACATGGTTAACGGGAAGGTGTACATCTCTTCTGATCCGAAAAACCAGTGGATTAGATCAATAGCCTCTCGGAATGGCTATACAATCAAGAGCTTTATTGAGCTTTATGGATTTGAATCACGGCTCGATGGTTCAGAGCTTACGTCTGATGCGGCGAAAGAACGTCATCGTGAAGAACTGAGGCAATATGTTGTTCATGATAATGTTGTTTATTTCCCTACAGACTCACATATCTACAAGGTGCTTCAAACATATACCTATAAGAGTGGGACGGACCTTAACAGCTATATTCGTTCATTAGGGTTTGAAAGAACTACTGAGCGTCCCGATGTTGCTGTTGATGTACTTGAAAAGGATATGGAGGTCAGGCAAAGCGACGGTACCTTTGAAGATAAAGTTTTTGCCATGTATCCCCTCATTGGAAGCCGTATTCTGAAACCAGAAACGGTGGACAAGCTAAATGAAAATGCGAGAAAATACATTGACCTAGTACTTAGAAAACCATGGACAAAGCTCTCATTGCGCGCAGAAATGCAAATTACCCTTGCGCTGATTAACAACGCAAAGAATTGGAAGAATGAGGAGAACAGTAATTTCTGGAACTATATTACTCTCCAGTTCGGGTATCGTGACGCAAGTGGATCGGTAGTAAGACTTCTTCAGTCGTCCCTTGAGAATGCAATGAAGCGCAACCAGCGTCTTTTCTTGGAGGATGCAAATGGACGCGCTTTCAAATCAACGGTTGTGATCCATGCGCTAAGTACGAAAAAGTCGTGGATGGCTCTGTTTGATTTCCTGTTCGACTTCTACAAAAGCAACCTTAACTGGCGCGTGATTCCAAACGACCCTTTGATTTCAGTTATGGTCCACGCGCTCCAGCAAAAATTATCAGGCGGCAATGAGGAAGATGTCGAACTGACAATCAGCTCTAAGGCGTATTCATTCCAGGAAGGAATACGGAAACTGATCCTTTACCGGCCTGTCTATACGCGGAACCTGTTTGAAAGGTTAATCGGAAAAATCGATTCGCTTGTCAACTCTGAGACCAAGAAAGTCAATACATACGAAGAATTGCTCTGTGAAGAGTGGTTCAAAGAGAAGATCATTGCGATTGCAAATACAAAAAAATCAGAGAGACAGACGCAAGTCACTCAGCGTGATGTCGCAATAGATTATTCCCGTATCCGTGCGAAGTTCATCCTGAAAAATGAAACGGACGTACAGCTCATACTCCCGGATATTCGCTTGAAGAACGAGGAGATCAAAAAGGCAACGCTTTACGTAAGCTGCAATGGCAGAGAAGTAATGCAGCAGAACCTTAGTTGGTACGGAAACGAGCTTGGAAAGACGCTAAACGGTGTCGCCGCTTCTATTTCGGTGGGTTCTCAAGAGGATAGTTTGCTGAACATTTGTGTTCGGATCAAATGTGATGACGAGTGGATCTACGACTCAGAAGAAAGCCTGCATCGTAACGTGTTGCTGTTCTACGGCGGTGCTGAGATCTCGGCAAATCAAGTCAAACGAGACCACTATACGCTCGTAGTGCCTAAAATGTCGGAGGTAAAGACAGAGAACACGGATATCGTCGAGATTGACTCGATGAAAAATGCTGGGCTGAAAGCGTTCTTCTTGGAGCTGAAGGACGGATATGTGCTTTCGGTGGATGGCCGTTTGATTGCCTTCGACAGTGAGAATGGGACAGACCTCAAGGTTATCACTCCGAGCGAATCTACATCCCTGCCAACGGTCACCATTCAGGACACAGAAGCTTTCCTCGCCTTTCGGAAGAGTACTTGTAGCATCATTCTTGGAAATCGCGATTACACGCAGCAGTTTGTCCTCTTAAAAGACGGCGAGAGAATAGAGTTTGACTCATTAGAACAGTCCGACAATGGACTCGCGTTCACCATGCCGTTTGATGGCGAACATGACACGGTACGTATTCAAGTAATCAATCTGGCAAACGAACGATTGATGTTTGACCGGACATTTGTTCTGATTTCCGAAGCAGATTGCTGCTTTAATCGTGAATTCTATTATAATGCAAGCGATTATGACGGTGCAGAATTTTATGCGGACATAGATGATTTCCATGAAGTAGTTCCTTTTGGGAAAGATGAGGCTGAAGTCCGGATACCTTTCCGTGATGGAGAACTCCATGCGGATATTCCGAAAATCACCGTGTCTGAAACCTCCGGTGCATGGTTACAGGAGCCTCAACCAGCATGGTATATCGGACATATTCCGCAGAATAGTTTTCTCAAAGTAACCACTCCAGCGAGGGTCAATGTTCAGTTTCTCGTTGGTGGCAAAGACATCCTCTATGATGGTCAGGGCTTGGTGACGATTGGAAATGTCCTACAGTCGTTCGGTGGAACAGACAGCTTCAATGACGCAGAAGTGGTGATGAGAGTTGCCGGCCAGACACAGAGTGCCTCTTATTCTCTGGCGAGAGTTTTCTTCAAGGAGCGTTTTCTGAAACGTCCTTCCCTCTGGACAGAAGAACAAAAGCTGCTATGGGATCAAGGTGGAGTATTTATTGGTACTTCGGGCAGAGAATTCACTCTCTTGCTATCAAGTGCCGATGATAAGCTGTTTGAATTCAAGCTTAGCGAAGATACGGAGTATATCATCTTACCGGAAGATATGCCCATCGGGAACTATCAGTTTGAAATCAGTATCCAAACCGGAGGATTATTCAAAAGGGCAAAAGAAGTTGTGGCAGTCGGCGATTGTATCATCGGTGATAAAAACCTTCTACGTTTTATGAACCGCCGGATTGTCGTCGAATCTATAACAGATGAGTTCAAGGAAGAGGCCGGTCATATCCTGATACGCCCCTGCTATATTGACCAAATACAGTATTGTGGGATGGAGGATACCTCCGAAGGATACTGCCCGGTGTATAGCGGAATTCTCTACACGACTGGTTATCATGGGGAAAGGTATGAGTTCTCGTATGATGTTCACACGAACAAAAAGGGCATTACAAAAATGTTGGTGAATCCGGTTCGAATTGTGTATATCAGCGACACTGCACTGTGCATTACTGATCCAGATGGAGATGGTTTGTACTACTATAACTACTATGATCGCAGCCTGGAATCCGTAGTCTTTGCACTTACGGATCACGAATACACGAAGGCCAACAAACAAAAGTATTCCAATGCCGATCTATACTCGTATCGGACGGAAAGGGTGTAAGTATGTTTAGTCCAATAACTGCAGCAGACAACATCAAGGATGAGTTTATAGGGTACATATCGACGTTGTTCCATATTTCCGATAAGGATTACGCTGCGCAGTTTGCTGCTGCGTTGCGTGAGGAAGGTGCTATTGCAAAAGGCCCCTATCTTGACGTCAGCGACTCATATAAAACCGGAAAAAGCCTTGCTCAGATGATTGAGGAGGGCGAGGCGTCTTCACTCTTCCACAGTTTGGAGGGAGATATTCCCGATGGTGAAAAAGAGATCCAGATCAACCGTGGGCTGTATCTCCATCAGGAAAGAGCCCTTAGAAAGACAAACAAAGGTAAGAACCTGATCGTTACCACGGGAACCGGATCGGGTAAAACGGAGTGCTTCATCATTCCGATAATCAATCACTTGCTTCGGGAGGCCGAAGAAGGTACCCTTTCATCCGGCGTGAGAGCGATTCTGATTTATCCGATGAATGCTCTTGCCAACGACCAGATGAAAAGACTGCGCAATCTGCTGAAGAGCTATCCTAAGATTACTTTCGGCGTCTATAACAGCAGCACAAAGCAAAATGAACAGGACGGGATTGCTGAATATGGTAAGGTGTACAAGGATGCAAATGGACGTCCCCTGAAGCCGCTGAAAAATGAGATCGTTTCTCGCGATCAGATGCAAAAGACGCCTCCGCATATCCTCGTGACGAACTATGCCATGCTTGAGTATATGATGCTCAGGCCCAAGGATGACCTGGTCTTTTCCAGAGCGAAACTGCGTTTCCTTGTCCTTGATGAAGCACATATCTATCGGGGAGCGACGGGAATGGAAACGTCCCTGCTGCTGAAGCGGCTTAAAGCACGAATCAGCAACCCGGCAAATGTCCTCCATATTCTCACCAGCGCCACGCTAGGCGGAAAAGAAGCGGATGATGATATTGTCAAGTTTGCGGAAACGCTGTGCAACGCATCTTTTTATGCTGAGGATATTATCAGGTCTCAAAGAGTGGTTCCGTCTTATGATAGGGAACCTGTCGATGTCCCCCTGTCTATGTTTGCGGAGCTTATTGATCCTCAAAAGCCCCTGAATGTCATTGCTGATGATTATGGGCTTCCAATTCCAGATGGTATTCCCGACGCTGAGTATCTTTATGATCTGTGCGTTAGTGCCTCAGTTTATCGAGACCTCCGCAGAATAACAAGTCATCCTATGACGATTCCCGAGATAACGAGAGCACTCAGAGCAACCCACAATGTGACCCAGCAGGATGTTGTAAACATTATTGGAGTGGCTGCGCAAGCTTCCAAAAACAAGTCTGCCTTGATAAAAGCGCGTTACCACATGTTTGCAAAAGCGCTTGAGGGCGCATATGTTACGCTTGGTCAAAACAAAAAGTTGATGCTCAACCGAAACAGGAGCATTACGATAGGCGACGAAAATTGGAAAGTGTTCGAGTGTGCGATCTGTGATGATTGCGGAAGAGTAGCAGTAGCCGGAAAAGAAGTGGATGGAAAGCTTGAGTTTGCAAACAGCTCTTACGATCCTGAAATTGAGTATTACCTTCTCAGAGACAGTCGAGATATCGACTTGGACTTGGATTTGGATGAGGAAGACGAAGATGACACAGAGGAAATCGGTAAAAATGATTATATCCTGTGCTCAAAATGCGGTGCCCTTATTCATGAAAGTTTGAAGGCAGACCCTCCCTGTACATGTGGGCTAACCCACTATGTAAAGCTTAGGAAAGCAAGAAAAAGCGGTTCGCGCGGAGATGGAAAATGCCCGAGCTGCAATTTTGGCACATTCAAAACCTTCTACTTGGGATATGACGCGGCAACAGCAGTTCTTGGCACCTCATTGTTTGAAGAATTGCCGGAGAGCGAGAAAGTTCTCAAGAGCAAGAAAAACGCACAGCCGGTTAAAAAGAGCTTGTTTGGAGCTGCAAAGCAAGGCGCTCAGGTTGATATTGTCCGCCGCAAGAGGCAATTCCTTTCTTTCTCCGACAGCAGAGGAGAGGCAGCATTTTTTGCGTCGTACATGACGGCGGCCTATAGTGAGTTCCTTCGCAGGCGTGGCATCTGGCATGTTGTTGAGAAGAACAAAGAAAATATGGCAGCGCATCCTTGGGAAATCCAGCACTTTGTGGATGAACTCACATCCTATTTCGATTCATGTAGAACATTTGCTGAACCGGGAGACAAAGGCGTTGAGAATTTAACGGCGACGAGCCGAAAAAACGCATGGATCGCCGTCCTGAACGAGATGGTCAATGCACGCCGAAGCACCAGCTTGGCTTCTTTGGGCATCCTCAAGTTCAATTATAAAGGGAACGCCGAGGAAATTATGTCGGGTGTTGCCGAAGCCTATCAACAAAAAGTTGAAGATGTGAAGGCTCTCTTCGATTTGCTTGCCATGGAAATTGTTTACCATGGCGCATTGGAGGGAGACTGTGATTTGACCGATGATGAGCGGGAGTACATTTTCTATACTCCAAAGCCCAAACGAGTAAAGCGCTGTAAGGATATGGACAAGGATAAGAAAAAGTCTTACCTTGCCGGTTGGTCTGCTGCCATTAGGAAAAACGGTAGTCTTCTGAAGAACGGACGTCTCAAGCGTGTTATGAGTGTTTTGAATCTGGATGAGGCATCCGCAAACGAGTTGCTGCAGATGTATTGGGATGAGGTTCTTAGAGGCGAGGAATCTCTTTCTACCGCCGGAAACGATGAGTTCTATTTCAGCACAGAGCGCTTTACTGTTAGCTCTGGAACGGAAGATATTCCGATCTATGTGTGTGATGTCTGCGGGAAGACCACCACGATGAACTGTAAAGACATGTGTACCACGCTCAAATGCGGCGGCCATCTTCGTCGGATCACGCATGATAGTCTTTTAAAGGATAATCACTATGCAAAACTCTATCAATCTTCTCTCATGCAGCCGCTTCACATTAAAGAGCATACGGCACAGCTCGGACGCGAGGAACAACAAAAGTACCAGGAGATGTTCGTCAACAAAGAGATCAATGCTCTTAGCTGCTCAACGACCTTCGAGATGGGTGTTGACGTGGGTGATCTGGAGACTGTATACCTGCGGAATATGCCTCCTTCACCGGCAAACTATGTGCAAAGGGCAGGACGCGCAGGTCGCGGTAAAAATGCAGCGGCGTTCTCACTTACATATGCTAAGCTCAGTTCCCACGACTTTACCTATTTCAAGAATCCGGAGAACATGATTACCGGCAAAATCGGTGTGCCGTTGTTCACAGTTCGTAATGAGAAAGTTATACTGCGGCATATCTTTGCCGTCGCGTTGAGCGACTTCTTTGCAAAACAGGTTGATGTATACAATTCAAACAACGCCGATGTACTGCTGAGCGGGGACGGTTGGGAACGTTTCTGCGCGTACTTGTCAAGTAAACCAGAACATTTAAAGGATGTTCTGAAGGCATCCATTCCCGAATCTATGCACAGAGTTATGGGAATCAATGATTTCTCATGGACAGAGAAACTTGTTGGCAAAGACGGCGTTTTGAAAGTCGCTGTGGATGAGTTTCGCGGGACTGTTCAATACTACATTGATGAATACCGGCGCCTTCTTGCCGAGGGATTGACGCAACAAGCCGCGGCGGTCGAGAAAAAGCTATGGTCTTATCGTCGAGGGAAAGAGGACAATCGAGGAAGGAACGAGCTTATCGAGTTCCTCGTAAGGAATAATGTCCTGCCAAAGTACGGGTTCCCGGTAGATACTGTCGAACTGTATCAAAACACGAATGCTGCCACAGATAAGAAGCTACAAATGGTCCGCGATCTGCAATTGGCAATCTCCGAGTATGCACCGGACTCGCAGGTGGTGGCAGATGGCAAGCTTTATACAAGCCGATACATCCGAAAGTTGCCTCAGACCACCGGACAAGATTGGGAAACTGCATATATTGCTCAGTGCAACAACCCTTCGTGCATGACTTGGAATCATAGACTGATGGAGCCCGATGAGGGAGGAGAACCTTGTGTTTCCTGTCATGAGATCATTTTGAAATCCAGATGGAAGCAGGCTATTGAGCCGAGAAAGGGCTTTGTAGCAGACGCAAAACCGAAGGACGTCCCTATGCGAAAACCAGATAAGGCGTTTCGCAGTGATGACTTCTATATTGGCGACGCTCAGCGGCAGGTCATGCAGAAATACGCCTTCGTCATGAAGGACGGCAATCGTTTCCAGATGGAAACGTCCATCAATGACTCCCTTATGGTCGTTTGCAACGATGATTTCTATGTCTGCCCACATTGCGGTTATGCTGAAAGCACCATGGAAAACATGGAAGTGGCTGGGTTTAATTCCCACCAGAAAACCCTGGAGAAGAAACACATTACTCCATGGGGAAAAAACTGCGAAGTCAAACTGGTCAAAAATAAGCTCTGTCATGTTTTCAAGACGGATGTTGTGCGATTGGTTTTCTCGACACCACAGGCCGGCAATCAAGAAGTTATGCTGTCTGTCATGTATGCGCTATTAGAAGCTCTGTCTTCCGTCATGGATATTGAGAGAAACGATATTAAGGGCTGCCTCCACAAGATCGTATATGACAACAAGCTGATTTATGCCATCGTTCTTTACGACGCTGTTGCGGGTGGTGCTGGCCATGTAAGAAGACTCGTTACTGAGGATGGCCGCTGTTTCCGACAAGTGGTTGAGAAGGCTATTGCTATCACAAAAGGATGCAATTGCTCGCCTTCGTGCTATAGCTGCCTTAGAAACTATTACAACCAGAAAATACATGACCTTCTTAACCGCAAGTATGCTTATGATTTTCTGGAGAACTACTATGGCGAGTTAGAACCAATAACTAATGAAGAATTTGAAAACGGCGAGTTGTATAACGTATAAATAGTGCCATAAATAAACACGATAAGGCGTTCCAACTTGACCGTCATCAGTGCTGCTTGCATTAAGAAATGTATCAATCGCTTGACTTTGCTGCCCATTTAGGCAGACCAGTTGCGCATTAGCATTAAATTGTGGAGGGGCTGCCATACAAATGACGTGTGGCAGCCCCATTGCTCTTTTGATATCCTTTTGCAGAAAAACACCTTGACAAATCTCGTCTCAAAAAAGGATACTCGAAACCTACGCAAAACAGAACGGCTTTACCAATCTGCGCTGGTACACCGACGACGGTTTTTCCGGCGCGAACTTCCAGCGGCCCGGATTTCAAGCCATGCTTGCGGACATTGAAGCCGGGAAAGTGGGTACGGTCATCGTCAAGGACATGAGCCGGTTAGGGCGAAACTACTTGCAGGTAGGGTTTTACACGGAAATGCTGTTCCCTCAAAAGGGTGTGCGTTTTATCGCTGTCAACGACAATGTGGACAGCGCAAACGGCGGCATGGACAACGATTTTACCCCTCTGCGAAATCTGTTCAATGAATGGCTGGTGAGAGATACGAGCAAGAAAATCAAGGCAGTGAAAAAGTCAAAAGGCATGAGCGGCAAGCCTGTTACCAGCAAGCCGGTTTACGGCTATGTGATGGACGAGGACGAGAATTTTATTATAGACGAGGAAGCCGCCCCGGTGGTGCAGCAGATTTACCAGCTTTGCCTTGCCGGGAACGGCCCGACCAAGATTGCCCGTATGCTGACGGAGCAGCAAATCCCCACGCCGGGGACGCTGGAATATCAGCGGACAGGCAGCACCCGCCGTTATCACCCAGGCTATGAGTGCAAATGGGCGACCAACACCGTCGTTCATATCCTCGAAAACCGAGAGTACACCGGATGTCTGGTGAACTTCAAAACGGAAAAGCCTTCTTATAAGGTCAAGCACAGCATAGAGAACCCCGTCGAGAAGCAGGCCATTTTCGAGAACCACCATGAGCCGATCATCGACAAGGAAACATGGGAACGGGTGCAGGAGTTACGCAAACAGCGCAAACGCCCGAACCGCTACGATGAAGTGGGGCTGTTCTCCGGGATTTTGTTCTGCGCCGACTGCGGCCATGTGCTGTATCAGCAGCGGTATCAGAACAAAGACCGCAAACAGGACTGCTACATCTGCGGCAGCTACAAGAAGCGCACCCGCAACTGTACGGCGCACTTTATCCGCACCGATCTGTTGACCGCTGGTGTCCTGGCAAATCTCCGGCAAGTGACCGAATACGCAGCCAAGCATGAGAGCCGGTTTGTGAAACTACTTGTCCAGCAGAACGAGATCGGCGGCAAGCGAAAGACCGCCGCAGCCATCAAGCAGCTTGAACAGGCGCAGGAACGCATTTCTGAAATCAGCCGCATTATCAAGCGGCTGTATGAGGACAATGTAAACGGCAAAATCAGCGATGAGCGTTTCATGGAACTGTCGGCTGACTACGAAGCCGAGCAAGCGGAGCTGAAAA
>OMCN01000454.1_pt1 | contig 18768 bp, 4 predicted proteins | sample 1645061 | NCBI WGS metagenome assembly OMCN01 (sample SAMEA103958124, study PRJEB25191) | human gut metagenome | biome: human-associated habitat [ENVO:00009003]; feature: intestine environment [ENVO:2100002]; material: feces | place: Germany | collected 2013/2015 | reverse complement strand
CTCTATAGGGGGTGGGGCATCTCAGCTCGTGGGATGGAGATCATCCCAGGCTGTTTTTCCGTTTAGCGGGAGTGCTTCTTGCGGGGCAGAACCACAACAGCGGCAGCCAGCATAGCAGCGGAAGCCATCACCAGGACCCACAGGGCGGTGTTGCTCTCGTCGCCAGTCTTGACAGCGGGTTTGTAGTTGGGATCAGCCGCGCCGCAAACGGTGCACTTGCCGTCCTTATACTGATGGCCGGTGGCCTTGATGACCTCGCCCTTCTTCACAATCTCGCCGCAGACGGTGCAGACTTCGTCGCCGGTGTAGCCGTCCTCGGTGCAGGTGGCGGCCTTAGCACCCACCAGCTTGATCTTGTGACCCAGAGCGGGGATGACCTCGCCCTTCTTCACAGTCTCGCCGCAGGTCTTGCAGACCTCATCGCCGGTGTAGCCGTCCTCGGTGCAGGTAGGCTCCTTGGCACCAACGATCTCGGTGTCGTGGCCGGTGGCGGGGATGACCTCACCCTTGGTGATGACCTTGCCGCAGGCCTTGCAGACCACGTCGCCGGTGTAGCCATCCTCGGTGCAGGTGGCGGCCTTGGCGTTCACGGTCTCGGTCTCGGTGTGCAGGTCAGCAGCCAGAGTCTCGGCGTTGTTCACGGTCTGATCGTTGCGCTCGGTCTCGGTAACGGTGACGTTGATCTTGTCCAGAGCGGTGGGATCATTGACGGTGAAGGTCAGGGTGGCCACGGTGGAACCGGCGGTCACGCCGTTGAGGTCCACATAGCCCAGGGTGACCTTGCCGGAAGCATCCTTGTAGGAGCTGTACTGGGTGTTGAAGGCCACGTTGGTCAGGGTCAGGTTGGCGGCATCGTAATCCACGGTGAACAGGCCGTTGGTGGCAGCATCCTTGGCCAGGACGTTGACGGTGACGGTCTTCTCATCGGCGGACACGGTGACGTTGGAGGCGGTGGCAGTCTCGGCAACCTCACCCATAGGCAGGTTCACCACGGCAGCCGTGGGGACGGAAGCGTTCAGGGAGCCGGAGGCAGCCTTGGTCTCGGCGCCGTTGTAGCGCTGGATCTGAGCGGAGGTCATCTCCACAGCCTGAGCGGTGTAGACGGTGGTCTTGCTCATGGCAGCGTTCACGGCCTCGGTGGTGTCCTCATTGGCGTGGTACATGGTGCCCACCAGGGTGGCAGGCCACACACCGTCGCCGAAGGAAGCAACCTGGGCAGCTTCCCAACCATTGTCGCCCAGCAGGATGCGGTAGACATTGCTGGTGTCGCCATTGTAGGTGGACAGGTACAGAACCAGTTCCTCGCCCTCGACGGCGGCGTACAGGGAGTCGTACATATCGCCTTCGTCAGTGGGAGTGGCCGCATAGCCCACGTCGGCCAGGTTGGACTCGATGATGCCGAAGGAGGCGGTCCAGCTGTCCTTGCCGGTCTCCTCATCCACCTCGGGATAAACATTCATGGTCCAGATGTTGCCGGCGTCATCCAGCGCCAGGAACAGCTCGGTGTCGGTATCCTTCACGCCGTCTTTATCGGTGTCGATCTTGTTGGCACCCAGAGAGGTAACGGCGGTGAAGTAGGAAGCGTCGCCATAGAGCCACAGATACAGTCCGAGGTCGAAGGCGGACAGATCCAGGTTATCCACCGGCTTGGGAGCCAGGAAGTAGGTGGCGTACACGCTGGCCAGCATGGGCTTGGCCTCGGTGGAGTAAACCAGGCTGTACTCCATATCCCACATGGGGATTTCGCCCTCGAAGCCGGGATAGGTAGCCAGGGTCTTACCGGTATCCAGGTCCATCTTGTTGATGTTGAAGCTGCCATCCTGCAGATAGACGTCGCCGGTGCGGGCGTCGAAGGTAGAGGCAGACACGCTCTTGGTGGTTTCGAAGTTCACCAGCTTCTTCCAGGTGGCATCATGCTCCAGATCCCAGGTGAAGAACTGGGCATCGCCGTTGGTATCCATCAGCGCGCCCACCAGGGTGGTATCCACGGTCTGGACGGTGACGGCGCAGGAGGCGGTGGCGGTGGGATCCTTGATGGAGGCCGCCGTGATGGTGGCAGTACCCTTGTTGACGCCGGTGATGATGCCGCGCTCGTTGACGGTGGCGACAGTCTCATCGGAGGACTTCCAGGTCACGCCATCGGGATGCACGCCGAAGGGGCTGACCTCAGCGCTCAGAGCAGCGGTGCCGCCCTTGTACATCTTGACGGACTGCTTATCCAGAGTCACGGACACGGGGCCGCTGAGCTCTTCCTTGTTGAGGTTGATCTTGTAGGTGGCGGTGTTGTCGGCGTAGTCGCAGACCTGAATGTACAGGTGATCCACGCCCTCGGCCTTGCTCAGATCCAGGGAGATGTCGGTGGCAACGCCCAGAGCGGCACCCTCGGGGGAGCCGGCGGTGCGGTCCAGAATGGACATCTTGTCATAGTCGATGAGGAAGGCGGCCGCCACATAGCGGTCATCCTGAGCGGTCAGGACCAGGCTGCGGGCGCCGGTCTCAGCATCCTCGCGGAAGTACACGTTGGACAGGACGGGCTCGGTCCGGTCGATGAAAGCGGTGTAGGTCCGGCTGGCGCCGTCGCCCAGGGCATCCCAGTTGGTGACGTGGGTGCCGTCGGCATTGTAGGTCACATAGTACTCGGGAGCCTCGGTGACCTTGACGGTGATCTTTTCGCCGTTAGCGGCAGCGGTAGGGGCAGTGTTCAGGCTGATGTTGCCCTGAGCATTGCGCCAGGTAGCGCCGTTGACGTAATAGTAAGCGGAGGAGGCGGGAGAACCGGACGCCTTATCATAGTAGACATTGCCGTTCTCGCCGGTGACGGTCACCCGGGCATCCGCGGAGTTGCGGATCAGGGAGAAGTTAGCACGGGCAAAGACGGTGGTGTCGGGGTTGATGGCGGCGCGATTGGGATCATAGGTCTCATCCACGTAAGGATTGCCGCCGAAGTAGTACATGCCGGAATCGCCAGCGTACTGGACGGTCAGGGCCTGATACTTGGTGGCGTTCTTGTTGTAGGCGTACATGTAAGGCACACGGGACTCGGTCTTGGCCTCATGATACTCCAGATAGCTGCCGATATCGAACATGGAGGGATCGGTCCAGCTACCGTAGTAGCCCAGAACGGGGATGGAGTGGCTGTCGCCCTTGACGCCCTCGTCGGAGGCCAGCTCATTGGCGTACACATAACCCTCGACATAGGTGCCGGTGTTGTCGCTGGCCTTGTCATACTCGTCCAGGCCCAGGACCTTGGCATTGACTTCCACATGGACGCTGCCATTTGCAGGGATCTCCACAGTGCACTTGCTCAGCTGCTTGAAGAACAGGTAAGCATCATAGGTGTCGATGCTGCCGTCGTTGTCGAAGTCGGCGTTGTCCTTATTGGAGATGGAATCCAGGACGCCGGTGACGAAGTCCAGCAGAGCCTGGCCGTCAGCCTTGGTGACCTTGCCGTCGCCATTGAAGTCGCAGTTGGCAAGACCCTCGGGAGCGGTCATCTCCACCACCTGGCCGTCCACGGTCCAGGTGACGTTGGAGGACAGCAAAGCGGTGTAGGTATCCTCGAAGTTCACCTCGGAGCCGTCGTCGAACTGATTGGTGAAGACATCCTGGGTGAAGAAGTCGGCGCTGAGGTTGAAGGAGGTCGCGATATCCTTCAGGTTGTTGATGGTGAAGCCGAAGCTGTACTCACCGGTGCGCTGGGGATCGTCGCCCAGCTCCACCTTGACCTTACCGTCGGCAGCGCCGGCGTTGGCGTTCTTATCCATCATGATGTAGGTGCCGGCGGAAACGGCAGCGCCCACATTGGCAAGGCCGGCGCCCTGCTGCATAACGGGATAGTAGCCGTCCTGACCCTCGCCGTAATCCTCATACATGGGGACAGCGGTGGACATCAGCAGGGACTGAGCCAGAGCACGGGCGGTGAGGCCGGTCTTCTCCGTCAGCTTGTTGGCGCGGATGTACTGGGCCACCACAGCGGCCATACCGGCAACCTGGGGAGAGGCCATGGAGGTACCGGACATATTCTGGTAGCCGCCGCCATTCTGCAGGGAGTAGATATTGCCGCCAGGAGCGGTGATCTCGGGCTTCAGCTCCAGGGAACCGGGAACGCCCCAGGAGGAGAAGTCGCTCATGGTGTAATAATCAGCGGTCTGAACGTTCACGCCGGGCTTGGCGCCCACGGTGAGCTTGCCCACATAGTAGGTCACGCCGTTGGCTTCCTTCTTCTCGGCGCCGGCCTTGATGATCAGGCCGTCAGCCAGAGTCAGGGAAACATAGGGAGCGGTGCCGGTGTAGCCGTCGGTGGACATATTGATGGTGCCCGCCTGGTTGTTGACCACGATGGTGCCGATGGCACCGGCGGCAACGGCGTTGTTGCCCTTGGCGGTGAAGTTGATTTCACCGCGGTTGCACATGGCAATGGCGCCCTTAAGCTCATCGCCCGCAGCGGCGAAGTCCTCGGGATTGCCGACGGCATCCACATAGACGAAGCGCTGCTCACCGGCCAGAGCGGTCATGGGCTGGATGGGAGCCTCGCTGGTGTCGGTGTAGAACATCTTGGTGCCGGCGAACTCAACATAGTTGCCGGTGGAACCCACGTTATCCACGGAGGCGACGCCCAGAGAGTTGGTGTAGGAGCCGGGGCTGCCGTTGGTGGCCCAGCTGACGCTCTCGGCGTAGGGATAGGTATAGGGGGTGTTCTCGAACCAGTGGCCGGAGTTACCGGCGGACATGGCAACGACCATACCGCTGTTGACAACAGCCTCCAGGATGGCCTGGTACTTGGCGTCAGACTGGCGGGACATACCGGGGTTGCCGCTGCCCAGAGACAGGTTGGCGGAATCGCAACCCAGGATCATGGCATCCTCGATGGCGGCCATGTAGTCGGAGTCGTAAGCGCCGCCGCCCTTACCGAAGACCTTCATGGTGTACACCTGGGCATCAGGGGCAACACCCTGGGTCAGAGCGGTATCCAGAGCGGGAGCGAAGGAACCGTCGGCCTGCTCAATGTAGCGGTTGCCGGCGGCAATACCGGTGACGTGGGAACCGTGGTCACCCTCTTTGTCGTTGTCGTGGGTGACATCCAGATCGGCGTCAATGTAGTTGAAGCCGAAGGGGATCTTGGCGCTGACATACAGGTCGGAGGCCTTCAGGTCGCCGTTCTTCTTGAAGGCGTTGAGCTTCTCCAGCTTGTCAGCGTAATCCGCAGCGGTGACGGGGGTGATGCCCAGACCCTTGACAGCGTAGCTGTAGGCAGCGCCGTTGAGGGAGGGGTGATCGGTGTCAGCGCCGGTATCGATGATGGCCACCTTGGAGCCTGCGCCGGTGTAACCGTCAGCCCAGGCAACGTTGGAGCCGATCATGTTGGAGGAGGTGGCCATGTTGGGATCGGTGGTCTCCGACTCCTTGACCACGCAGGGCTCATAGCGGGTCTCGATCAGGACGGAATCAACGCCCTTGATCTTCTCGATCTTCTCGATCTGGCCATACTGAACGTTGGCGGAGATGATGTTGGTAGCCAGGGTCAGATTCCAAACCACATCCAGAGACTGGCCGTCCAGGGCCTTCTTGGAGATGGTCTTGGCCATCTTATCCTGCTTGGATTCCAGCTTGTCGCGATACTTCATCGCCTTTTTGCTGCCAGAGGCGATGTCGGACGCGGAAAAGCCCTTGTCCAAGGTGGAGGGGTCGCTCAGCACGATGGAGACGCGGACCACGTCCGTGTCGGCATACTGCTGCTGGGCTTCTTCCTCAACAGCCGCGTTTTCCTTGATGGGCAACTTGATGTTGTCCACCTTTTCCCAGGTGATACCGTTGTTCTCGCCCTTGGTCGCAACGGAGCTGCTGCTCATGGCCCAGGTGGGGGTCACGAGACTCAGCGTCAGTACGAGGGCAAGCACCACGGCCATCGCCCGTTTCAGGGTATGCGCGTGTTTCATATGCGTACTCTCTCTTTCTCCGGTTTATACCGGTAAAGTTGGATACCGGATCGGTGTGGGCCGCCGTGATGCCCTATCAGCCGGCCTGTCCGATACAGCTATGGTTACTATACCATGTTTCCTTGTCCAGCGCAATGAAAAAGTCGTGTAATTTGCCACAAAATTTATAGAAATTTCGACAAAAACAAAAATCAGCAATTTGTTCGCGCTATAACGACACATTGTGAGTTTTTACACAAAACAGGAATCATGAACCATTTGGTTTGGTTATTTCAATACTTTCACGCGATAAAGTTCAGCGAATTACTCGGCTAAATTCCGGACCATTTTCCGTGTATGGCGGTTTGGCGTCGTTTTATCTCGCTTATTTCGACAGAGTGTTCATTAACGTGTGTCGAGATTTGGATAATGCGGATTTTTATGCATGCCTGGTTGAACGGGGATTGTGAACAATTTTTGTACAAAACGCCGGAGACCCGGAGGCCGTTTCCGGTCTCCGGGTCCCGCGGGTCACTCTGTCTCCGGATCAGAGACAGGTGTCATGTTCAGCGGGTGTGCTTCTTGCGGGGCAGGACCACCACAGCAGCAGCCAGCAGAGCGGAGACGGTCAGCAGCATGACCCACAGGGTGGTGTTGCTGTCGTCGCCGGTCTTGACGGCGGGCTTGTAGTTGGGGTCGGTCTCGCCGCAGTCGGTGCACTTGCCATCCTTATAATGGTGGCCGGTGGCCTGGATGGTCTCGCCCTTCTTCACGGTGACGCCGCACACAGTGCAGACCTGGTCGCCGGTGTAGCCATCCTCGGTGCAGGTGGCTTCCTTAGCGCCCACAACCTCGGTCTTGTGGCCCAGAGCGGGGATGGTCTCGCCCTTCTTCACGGTGACGCCGCAGGTCTTGCAGACCTCATCGCCGGTGTAGCCGTCCTCGGTGCAGGTAGCATCCTTGGCACCCACCAGCTGGGTATCGTGGCCGGTGGCGGGGATGACCTGGCCCTTAGTGATGACTTCGCCGCAGACCTTGCAGACCTCATCGCCGGTGTAGCCGTCCTCGGTGCAGGTGGCGGGCTTGGCGTTCTTCAGCTCGGGGTTGTGGCCCACCAGCTCCAGAGCGGCCAGCAGGGTACCATAGTTGTACACCAGCTCCTTCTGGGCGTCGGTAAGGGCGTTGTACTCGGCCAGCAGCTGACGCAGGTAAGCCTCGTCCTCGTTGGTCAGATTCTCGATGGGCTTGAGGGCCTCGATCTTCTTGATCAGCTCCAGCACCGCCATTTCATCGGCGTTGTTGGGGTCGGCATCAATATACAGATAACCAATGGCTGCGGGGCCGGTCTCGCCGGTGAGGCTGTAAGCCGTGACCCGGTAAGCATAGCTGCGGCCGAAGGGCAGCGTGGTGGTATCGGTATAGGTGCACTCGGTGAGGCCTTCGGCCAGGGTCTCGAAGCCCTCGAAGGTCCAGGTATCCTGGGTATCATCCTGGAAGTGGGCAGCCACGCCGCGCTCCACCTTATAGACGATATCCTCGGCGTTGGACTGCTTGGCAGCGGTCCAGGTCAGCAGGGCGTTGCGGACGCCGATCTCCGTCACGGTCAGATCCGTGGGCGTGAAGTAGCTCTCGTCCATGATGTTGACGCTGCCCTTTTCGGTGTTGAAATACTTGTCCCAGACATAGGCGGTGTAGCCCACAGCGCCCTGGGGATAGTACAGGTTCAGGCCCCAGTCGTTGTACACGAAGCCGCTGGTGGTGGTGGTGCCCCACAGGCCCACGAAGTTGGCGTACAGGGCCACGTTGGCATAAGCGCCGGTCAGGGACACGGTGGTCTCCAGCAGAGGAGCGGTCATGCCGTTGAAGTAGTAATCCTTCAGGTTGGTGCAGGCGAAGAACCCCTTGGGACCGATACGCTCCAGGGTGGTGGGGAGGCTGACGCTCTTGAGGTGCTCGTTGCCGGCGAAGGCGTTGCCGCCCACGCGGACGGTGCCCTCGGGGATGCGGTAGCTCTCCGCCGTGCGGCCCTCGGGATAGCAGCGCAGGTTCGTGCCGTTCTTATCGAACAGGACGCCGTCCACGCTCTTGAAGTACAGGGAGCCGTCGGCCACGAAGATGTTCTGCAGGTTCACGCAGTCGGTGAAGGCATTGACGGTGTTGCTGACGCCGCAATCCTGGATGGAGGCGGGCAGAGTCAGCTCCGTCAGAGCCTCGCAGCCCACAAAGCCCCGGCTGGGCACAGCCGTCAGGGACTTGGAGAGGGTGACATTCTTCAGGGCGTCGTTGTAAGCCAGCGCGCTGCCGCCCATCTCGGTGACGGTGTCGGGAATGACAATGGTCTCCAGACCGGTCTTGGAGATGGCGCTGGCGCCGATGCTGGTCAGGCCGTAGGGCAGACGCAGGCTGGTCAGATCGGGACAATTGTAGAAGGCGAAGGTGCCGACGGTCAGCCCATTGGCGGAATCCTCGAAGTAGATCTCCTCAATCCTGGAGCTGGAGAAGGCATAGGTGCCCACCTTGGTGACGCTGGCAGGAACAACGACCTTCTTCAGGCTGGTGTTGTCCTGGAACATCTTATCGGGGATCTCAGTCATGCTGGCGGGCAGGGTGAACTCGGTGGTCTCATTGCCCTGGGGCCAGATGTAGATCTCGCCGGTGTCCTTGAGCATCACGATGCCGTTGGAGGACGCATACACGGGGTTGTTGGCGTCCACCACGATGTTCTTCAGGCCGCTGGCCAGATAGAAGGCATCCTTGGCCAGGCTGGTGACGGAGGCGGGGATGTTGACCTCGGTGACATAGGCGGTCTTGTTGTAGTTCAGATAAGCAAACGCCTTGCTATCAATGGATTGCAGGGTGCCGGGGAAGGCCAGCGTCCGGGCCTCATAGGGCTGATAGAAGGCGCTGTTGCCGATGGACTCCAGCTGGGTGCCGGAGAAGTCCAGATTCTGGAGCTTCCGGGCATAGTAGAAGGCCTGCTTGCCGATGGTCTTCAGCTGAGAGGGCCAGTTGATGGTCTCCAGCACCATGCAGTTATAGAAGGCGCGCTCACCGATGGAGGTGACGTTGTCGCTGAGCTTCACGGTCTTGACGGCCTTGGCGTTGTAGAACGCGCGCTCGGGGATGACGGTGAGGCTGCCGCAGTCGATGGAAGCGGCGGCGTTGCAGTCATAGAACGCGGAGCCGCCCAGGGAGGTGACGGACTGGGGAATGGTGATGGCCTTCAGAGCCTTCCAGCCGTAGAAGGCGTTGGCGCCGATGGAGGTCAGGCCCTCCTTCAGGGACAGGGCGGTGGCCTTGGCGCAGCCGCGGAAGGCGTAATTGCCCACGGTCTCCACGGTGGCGGGCAGGTCCACAGCCGTCAGCGCGGAGCAGTTGCTGAAGGCATAGTCGGGAACAGCGGTCAGGCTCTGGCCGAAGGTTACGGTTTTCAGGCCGGAGCAGCCGTCGAAGGCGTGCTCACCCAGGGTGGTGAAGCCATCGGGCAGGGCGATGGCCGTCAGCTTGGTGCAGCCCTGGAAGGCGGCGGTGCCGATCTTCTTGAGGCTGGCAGGCAGCGTGACGGACGTGATGGTGGTTTTCTTATAGAACAGGTAGTCGCTGATGGTCTCCACGCCGTCGGGCACGGTGTAGGAGGTGCCCTTGAAGTCCTGGGGCAGGCTCACCAGAACCTTGCCGCCGCCGGCCAGCAGGGTGCCGTCTTCGGTCCGGACGATGCTGGCGCCGTCCTCGATGACATAGCCCTCAAAGGCGGGGCAACTGACAAACGGGGTCAGACCGAAGGACAGGGTCTCGGCCTTGTAGGAGGCAGGGAAGGTCAGGGTCTTGAGGTTGGTGCAGCCCTGGAAGGCCCTCTCGCCGATGAGGGTGACGTTGTCGGGAACGATGAAGTTCACCAGCGCGGTGCAGCCCTGGAACATCTGCTTGCCGATGGTGGTCAGCTTGGGGGCCACGAAGGTGGTCAGGTTCAGGCTGTTGTAGAATGCGGAATCAAGGCCGGTGGGATCGCCCAGCACGGTGATCTCGGTGAGGCTGCTGCGGGCAAAGGCGTTGGCGCCGACGAAGGTCAGGCTCTCGGGGATCACCATCTCCTCCAGACCGGCGCAGCCGGCAAAGCAGCTGGTGCCAACGGAGGTGACGTTGGACAGGTCGGGCAGGTGCTTCAGGCTCTTGCAGGTGAAGAACGCCGTCTTGGGCAGCTCGGTCAGGTTCTTGGACAGCTTCACGGAGGTTACAGCCGTGCAGTTGGCGAACTGGTCGCCGTTTGCGTCCATAGAGGTGACGGTGTCGGGAATGGTGATGCTGGTCAGAGCAAAGGCATTATAGAAAATACCGGCGCTCAGGGAGGTGACGCCCTCAGGGATCACCAGGTCGCCCTCCAGGGCCTTGCAGAAGTAGAAGGCCTTGACGCCCATGGTGGTCAGGCCCTTGGGCAGGACGCCGTCATCGGTGTGGCCCAGGGTCTTCAGGTTCTCGCAGTAGTAGAAGGCGCTCTCGCCGATGGACTTGACGCCCTCGGGCAGGGACACGCTCTGCAGGTTGTCGCAGTCGTAGAAGGCCCGATAGCCGATCTCCTCCAGGGAGTCGGGGCAGATGACGTTGAGAACGTAGTCGTTGTTCTTGAAGGCGTTCTCCCCGATGACCCGGACGCCGTCGGGAATGGTGACGGTGCTCTCGGTGCCGCTGTAGCTGACCAGAGTGTCGCCCACGATGTTGAAGCTGCCGGAGCCGGTGGCCTCGGTGACGGTGACGGCCAGGTCATAGGCGGCGGTGCCGTTCTTGGCCTTGGCGGTAACGGTGGCCGTGCCGGGCTTCAGAGCGGTGAGCTTGGCATACTGGGTCAGCTCATCGCCGGTGCCGTTGGGCTCAACGGTGACCACGGACTCGTCGGAGGAGGTCCACTCCAGGTTCAGGTCGGTGGCATAGAAGGGCGAATAGCCATACAGCCGGACATTGGTATAGGTGGTGCCGGCCAGCATGGTCACGGAGGAGGTGTTCAGCAGGAACTCGCTCATAGGCACGTCCGCGCCCACCTCGTCGGTGACGGTGACCTGGCACTGGGCCTCCACGTCGGTCCAGACGGAGGACTTGACGGTGATGGTGGCGGTGCCGGGAGCCTTGGCGGCCACGATGCCGTTCTTCACCTCGGCCACGCTGGAATCGGAGGAGCTCCAAACCAGGTTCTGGTCGGTGGCATCGTCGGGAGTCACAGTGGCGTTCAGCTGGACATAGCCCTTCTGGGGCAGGGTCACAGCGGTCTGATCCAGAGTGATCTTGGTGACGGCGTTTTCAGGCAGGGTCACGCGATAGGCACACTGGTTCATGGCGTAGTCGTAGGCCACCACATAGAAGGTGCCCTGCAGGAGCTTCTGATAGAAGTCCGTAACGTCGAAGGTGTAGGTATACTCCTCGTAGGCCCGGGGAGAGGTGCCGTCGGCCTTCAGGGCGGGGATGATGCCGTCATAGTAGTTGGAGCCGATGCTCATTTCCTTCTTGCCGTTGTTGACGTTGGTCTTCCACTGGGTGGAGTACAGGGTGGCGCCGGCCAGGCAGAAGTTATCGGCCAGGGTCACGTCCAGGTACTTCCGGCCGTCGTCGCCGGTGCGGAACTGCAGGTTCTCGCGGTCAACGATATAGGGCATTTCACCGTCGGAGGTGAAGTTGAAGGAATAAGTGTTCTTCAGGTTGTCCTGCACGTCGAATCCGTCCACATAGGCGGTGGCGGTGTAGGTCATGCGGGTGTTGTTGGGGATCAGGTGGCTGCCGGTCAGCGGGGGGAAGATCTCGCCCACATAGGCGGGCCGCACAGCGGCGGAGCTGGAGTTGTACATGGCCTTGCGGACATTGAGGCCGTCGCTGTTGAGGTACACCTCGCCGGTGTCGCTGTCGGTGATGGTGACGTTGGTGGTCTTGGCCGCCCGCAGCAGACCGGCCTGCAGGTAATACAGGTTGCTGACGCCGTTGCCGCCGCCCAGGTCCACGCAGATCTTATCGGCGGAGGTGGAGGGGGTGTCGTAGCCCTCGGGGACCACGAAGGGATACATGCCCAGCTTCACCACGTACATCATGGCGTAAACACCGGCCACGTTGGTGGCGTACATCTTCTCGTCCAGGCCGTTATAGATATCGGCGTCCTCGAAGATGGGGGCCTTGGTCCAGTCGCCGTAGAAGCCCAGGAAGGGCACGGACAGCGCGGGATCGTCGTTGTTGGTCAGCTCCACGAAGCCTTCCACATAGATGCCGTTGGGGAACTTGGCCAGATACTCGCGGTCCGCGTCGGACAGGCGGACGGTGACGGTGACGGTGGCCTCGCCGTTAGCGGGCACGGTGACGGTGGAGCCGCTGAGGGCGCCGCCGGAGACCTTGATGGCGCTGGTGTCAGCGGAGAGGACATAGCCCTTCTGGGCGATGTACAGCCCGTCGGAGGTGGTGCTCTCGGTCTGGACGGTGGTGCTGACGTCATAGGACAGGGCGGAGCCGGTGAGGTTCTTCACCACGAAGCTCAGCTTGTACACGCCCAGCTGGTCGGCGTCGTCGCCCAGCTCGATCTTGGTCTTGTCCTGACCCCGGACATACAGGTAGGCGGGGGTGGTGACGGCCTCGGCCAGGTTCACCATACCGGAGCCCTGCTTGCGGGGAGAGTAAGCCACGCCGTTTTCATCATACAGGATGTCGGCGGTGCTCATCAGCAGGCGGTTCACCAGCAGCTGCTTGTCGGTATCGGAGGCGCTGGGCATCAGGGTATTCACATACTCCAGAGCGGCGGCGGCCACACCGGCCAGATACGGAGAGGCCATGGAGGTGCCGCTCATGTAGCCGTACTGGGCGAAGGGCAGAGAGGAATAGATGCTGCCGCCGGGGGCGGTGATCTCCGGCTTCAGGGACAGGGAGGGCAGAGGGCCCCAGGAGGAGAAGTCGCTCATAGCCACGGAGCCCTTTTCGGTCTTGGAGACGGTGAGGGTCTTTTCCTGGGCGGCTTCCATCATCTGGCCGTTGGCCAGGCTGATGCACACGGTGGGGATCTTGTAGTTATCCACGGACATGTTCAGCAGATAGCCGTCGCGGTTGTTATAGATGATGCAGCCCGCAGCGCCGGCAGAGGCGGCATTGAGCTGCTTCTGCTCGAAGGACAGGCCGCCGCGCATGACCACGGCGATCTTGCCGGTGACGTCCAGGCCCTGGTAATCGGCGGTGTCGCCGGTGTTGGGCACCATGACGTATTCATAGGTCCTGGAGCTGTCATTGCCCAGCAGCAGGGCAGTGAAGTCGTGGCCGGACACGTCCTGATAGGGGACGCGGCCCTGGGCGGTGACAAAGGCCGCCGTCTCGTTGGCGTTGACGGAGGCAACGGACAGCGCCGCGTCATAGGAGGACGAGGAGCTGATGATGCCGGTGTCGGGGTCGGACACGGAGGTGAAGTCACCCTTTGCGCCGCCCTGGGAGGAGGAATAGGAGTTACCGGCAGAGCAGTTCAGCAGGATACCGGCGGACTTGACCAGGTCGTAATACTTGGTGGTCAGGTCGCCCTCGGCCTCCCGGCCGAAGCCGCCGTTGGAACCCAGGGACATGTTGATCACGTCCACGTCCAGCAGCAGGGCGTCGTTCAGGGCCGCCAGGATGGTATCCGTGGAGGCGCCGTTGGTGGAGTCGGAGAATACCTTGAAGATGGCCAGCTGTGCCTCGGGAGACTGACCGGCGAAGGTGACGCTGCCGTCGGCGTCCACGGTCTTGCCGGCGGTGATACCGGCCACGTGGGTGCCGTGGTCATTGCCGTACTTCTCCACGGCGTCGGCGGAGGGGATCACGTCGGCGTCGGCGTCGGCATAGTCGAAGGCAAAGGGCACCTTGCCGCTCTTATACAGGTCGTCCTCGGTCAGCAGCTCCAGGGAGCTGGAGCTGTGCTTCTGGGCATACCACAGAGCGGCATAGCTGTAGGCGGTGACGTTGGTCTTGCCGTCCTCCCCCTGGCTGATCTGATAGAGCAGCTTGGACAGGCTGGACTTCTGCAGCTTCTGCACGGCAGGAGCGTTGGCAAAGGCCTCGTGGTTCACATCCAGGCCGGTGTCCAGGATGCCGATGAGCATCCCCTCGCCCTGATACTGGGTGTTGTTGGAATAGGCCGCCACTTCCGCGGCGGTCAGGGCCTGGCCCAGAGTGGCGGAGCCCATGGAATCGGTGTAGTAGGTCTGGCACAGCACCACGTCCTCTACGCCGCTGATGTTCTTGATGTCATGGATCTTGCCGTAAGGCACCTGGGCGGCAAAGCCGCTGACCACGGAGGTGTAGCTGAAGGTGAAGGAGCTGGGAATGCCCTTGCTTTCCATGGTGTTCATCACGGAGAGCTGCAGGTTGGCGATGTCCTTCAGCTGGGCCTTGGCTGCGTCCGTCTGCTGGAAGTCCAGCATGGACATACTGGCATTGGTGCGGTTGCGGACATCCAGCAGGCTGTCTGCATCCAGCTGCACAATGACCTTGACCATTTCGTCGTCTGCCGGGATCTCGGACCTGGACACCTTGCTGGAGTCCATGTTATCCTCGAAGATCGCCAGACGGTCGCTGTCTGTGAGCTCATTGGTCACATCGGTGGCCGTCAGCCCGGTCTCGGGGTCAGACGGCGTCAGTTCCGCCGCCATGGCGCTGACCGGCAGGACGCTGATGAGCATCATCAGCACCAGGACCAGGGACAGCAGCCGCTGCGGCATTCTCGTCTTTTTCATCGATCGACTTCCTTCCTGTTTTTTTCGTTCCGCTCCCCTGCTGTGTTGAGGCGCTTTCCGATTGCATAATTATACTTCCTTTCGCCCGCAAAAGCAAGGAATTTCTTCCAAAAACAAGGATTTTTTCAGGAAACGTTTCCGGTGTTTCCGCCGGGTGGACGGCCGGTTGGCGCTTTTTTCCGATGATTCGGTATCACATCACCGTGATAAACGGCCTATTGTTTTTTGTACTTATCTCACGAACAGTTTCCTGGCTCGGCGTCCGTGTTGGACAAATCCGCCAAAATGTCAGCCGCCCTTTTTCCGCCCCGCTGATTCCGTCCGCAATACACGCACATTTGTGTTTGTTCGCGCCTGGTGGACGGCAGTGGAAAAAGCCTGGAAATATCTTCCATGTATATTGTGTATATTTTTTTGCTGTTTTCCCATATGCCTACCATTTGGGGCGGTTTTCGCCAAATGATTCGGTGCGGCGTATCCACAAAAGGGGGCAGAGGAAGCCCGGCTGGCAGGTAGCCCCACCTATACGCTGGAGGAATCCAGAAAACGGCTGGAGGCGATTTATCAGCGTGGCTGACCTTGTGATTCCGAAACCCGCCCAGCGGGAACTTGAAGAAATCGCAATGCTTCACTTGAACCTTGTGGGGCCAGATTCCGCGAGGAATATCACCAATCTGATTCTGGATACGCTGTCCCGTCTGGAGCGGTTTCCGCTGTCCGGCCATATCCCGCAGGACAAGGAACTGCGAAACGGCGGATACCGCTATGTGATCGCCGGAAAGTATATCTGCGTGTACCGGCTGATCGCCGGAACGGTCTATGTGTACCACATGGCCCACGGCGCAAGCAATTACCCCACGCTGTTCAAGCGGCTTATGAAAGAAGAAAACCCATAATGTGTGGACAAAACCCGCAAAAAAAGCAACTGTGACCCGCAAAAAAGCGGGTCACAGTTGCTTTCTGGCACCCCAGAGAGGACTCTAACCTCCGACCTACCGCTTAGGAGGCGGTCGCTCTATACAACTGAGCTACTGGGGCATACGGTGCTATTTTACTCTCCGGCGGGCGGATTGTCAATGCGCGGCGGCGTATTTTTTATCCGGCGGGGGGGGGCTGTCCCCCTAAGGGACAGCCCCCGGTACACCGGTTATTCTTCTCCGTAATGGACGTGCAGCAGCTGGTGGCAGCGGTCTGGACCGTAGTCATCCAGCAGGCGGGTGACGATGGGGTTCTTCTCCGCCCGCTTGAACATGGCGGAGGAGTCCGCCTCGTACAGGCCCGCGCCCCGGCGCTTCTTGGCCGCCGTCAGGCCATAGGGCTGACCGGCGCCGCCTACGCAGCCGCCCTGGCAGGTCATGACCTCCACCAGGTGGTAAAAGCGCTTTCCGGCCTCCACGTCGGCGATCAGCTCCTTGGCGTGGGACAGGCCGTTGACGATGGCCAGGTGCAGCTCCTGGCCCTCCACGGTGAGGTTCACCTCACGGATGGCCCCGTCGCCGCGCAGATCCGTGACCCGGATGGCCTGGAGGGCGTTGTTGCTCTTATCCGGCAGACAGTAGCGCACCACGGCCTCGGCCACACCGCCGGTGATCACCGCCGCGCCGGAGCCCAGGCCGAAGGGCAGGTCCGGGGCCTCCGGCTCCAGCTCCGTCAGCTGGATACCGGCCTCCCGGATCATATCCACCAGCTCCCGGGTGGTGATGACCAGGTCCACGTCCGGGCGGCCCTCCTGGGTAAACTCGGGCCGGGCGGCCTCCATCTTCTTGGCGGTGCAGGGCATGATGGCCACATGATAGGTGCGGCGTCCGTCGGCGGCGTCCTTTTCCCGGTACTTATCCCGCAGCACGGCGGCGAACATCTCCATGGGGGACTTGCAGGAGGAGATGTTGTGCAGATACTTGGGGTCGTTGAGCTCCAGATACTTCACCCAGGCCGGGCAGCAGCTGGTGAACATGGGGAAGGGACCGCCGTTTTTCAGCCGGCCCAGGAACTCCTGGGCCTCGCTGATGGTGGTCATATCGGCGGCGAAGTTGGTGTCGTACACCTCCTCCACGCCCATGAGCTTCAAGGCCTTCACCAGCTTATCCATAACGTTGGCGCCGGCGGGCAGGCCGAACTCCTCGCCCAGGGCCACACGGACCGCCGGGGCAATCTGCACCACCACCCGGTTCTTGGGGTCGTGGAGAGCCTGCCAGGCCTGGCCGATCTGGTTTTTCACGGTGATGGCGCCGGTGGTGCACACGGCGGCGCACTGGCCGCAGCCCACGCACTTGGTCTGGTCCAGCTTCTTGTCAAAGGCGGGCATCACCTGCAGCTCGCTGCCGCGATGGGCATAGTTCAGGATGCCCTGGCCCTGGAGCTCCTCGCAAACCCGGACGCAGTCGCCGCAGAGAATGCACTTGTTGGGGTCCCGGAAAATGGCCAGACTGGTGTTGTCCTGCTCATAGCGCTCACGGGTGTCCGGGAACCGGACCCGGCTGACGCCGAAGCGCTGGGCCAGGGCCTGCAGGCGGCAGTTGCCGCTTTTGGCGCAGGTGGTGCAGCTGCAGTCGTGGGAGGCCAGCATCAGTTCCAGGATCATCCGCCGGTGCCGCAGCAGCCGGGCGGTGTTGGTGCGGATCTCCAGCCCGTCCCGGGGCTCCATGGAGCAGGAGGCGTCGATTTTACCGGTTTTAACATTTTCCACGATGCACATGCGGCACGCGCCGTGGACCGACAGCTCGGAATAGTAGCAGAAGGTGGGCATGTCGATGCCCGCCTTGCGGATAACGGAGAGGACGTTCTTCTCCCCGTCGAACGGCACCCGCTGGCCGTCTACGATCATGATTCCCTTGGCCATGGTCATACCTCCTCCTCAATGGCGTCGATAGCGCCGAAGGGGCAGGCTCCCCAGCAAGCGCCGCAGTGGATACACTTGGTGGTGTCGATGACGTGGGGCATGCGGATCTGGCCGGAGATGGCGTCCATGGGACAGTTCTTGGCGCACTTGCCGCAGCCCTTGCACAGCTCGGGGATGATCTCCAGATGGCGCTTGCGGCCATTGCAGATGGGACAGTGGTGGTCCACCACATGGGCCAGATACTCGTCCCGGAAGTAGCGCAGGGTGCTCTGCACCGGCTTGCAGGCGCTCTGGCCCAGGCCGCACAGAGCCGTCTCGGTGATGGTATTGGACAGATTCTCCAGCAGCTCCAGGTCCTCCATGGTGCCCTCGTTGCCGACGATGCGGTCCAGGATCTCCAGCATGCGCTTGGTGCCCTCCCGGCAGGGAACGCACTTGCCGCAGCTTTCGTTCTGGGTGAAGCTCATGAAGAAGCGGGCAGTCTCCACCATGCAGGTGTCCTCGTCCATGACCACCAGGCCGCCGGAGCCGATCATGGCCCCGATCTTCTTCAGAGAGTCGAAGTCCAGGGGCAGGTCCAGATGCTCGCTGCTGGCGCAGCAGCAGCCGCCGGAGGGGCCGCCGATCTGCACGGCCTTGAATTTCTTGCCCTCGGGGATGCCGCCGCCGATGTCGAAGATGACCTCTCGGACGGTGGTGCCCATGGGGACCTCGATCAGGCCGGTGTTCACCACATTGCCGGTCAGGGCGAAGGCCTTGGTGCCGGGGCTCTTTTCCGTGCCGATGTGCCGGTACCAGTCCACGCCGTTGCGGATGATCAGGGGAACGTTGGCGAAGGTTTCCACGTTGTTGAGAACGGTGGGCTTGCCCCACAGGCCGTGCTCAATGGTGCGGGGAGGCTTCACCCGGGGCATGCCGCGCTTGCCCTCAATGGAGGAGGTCAGCGCGCTGCCCTCGCCGCAGACGAAAGCGCCTGCGCCCCGGTTCACATGGATGCGGAAGTTAAAGCCGCTGCCCAGAATGTCGTCCCCCAGCAGGCCCAGCTCCTGGGCCTTGGCAATGGCGGTTTTCAGCCGGGACACGGCCAGGGGATACTCGGCCCGGACGTAGATATAGCCCTCGTCGCTGCCGGCGGCCAGGCCCGCGATCATCATGCCCTCCAGCACGGAATGGGGGTTGCCCTCCATAATGGAGCGGTCCATGAAGGCGCCGGGGTCGCCCTCGTCGCCGTTGCAGACGATGTACTTCTTGTCGGCCTTCTGGCGGCGGGCGCCGTCCCACTTCTGTCCGGCGGGGA
>OMCN01000433.1_pt1 | contig 19904 bp, 17 predicted proteins | sample 1645061 | NCBI WGS metagenome assembly OMCN01 (sample SAMEA103958124, study PRJEB25191) | human gut metagenome | biome: human-associated habitat [ENVO:00009003]; feature: intestine environment [ENVO:2100002]; material: feces | place: Germany | collected 2013/2015 | reverse complement strand
GCACCTGTCTGAGCCAGCCGGGGTCCATCCGTCCCGCTTTAAGCAGTTCTGCTGGCGTCTTTTACTGGCGCACTCGCACCTCTGAATTTATAATCTGCATTATATATAATCTGAATTATATATCGTCCGACGCAGATTGTCAATATTGCCGTGCAGCCGGCAGTCGACGGGACAGGGGGCTGGTGGTGACGGCGGGGTCGCTTTCGCCGATGTTGTTTCCGGCGTCTTTGACATGGGAGGAGCCTGGACAAAGCGGTGTCTGCGATTTCAACAACAATCCTGTGAAAATAACCTTGCCAAGCGGGGCCGGTCAGTCGTATACTCATAATAGTTGCCACAATCTTGCCTCGGCTGTGAACGTCGGCCGCGGCACCCTGATCTCCCGTAGCTTTGATTGAAATGGGGGATGGATTGATCAGTATGCTGTTATAGTACCCTACCATGCGCAGATTAAATGCAGTTAGGAGGTAGCATAGGAAGGTGCGCCTGGATGTTTACTGTATAGTTGTTTTCTTAGGAATTGCGTTTCTGTCTGGTATGGCTTGCAGAAACTCGGCAATCGAAATGATAAAAGAAATCGGAACCGTTTCCCGATATTTTCCGAAGCATTACATGGCTCCCCCAAAATGGATGAGAAGATTTTTTCAAATCAGACAGCGTGTGATCCCGCGATACCTTTACTTCAGGTTTCTGCTTTCGCTCTTTTATTTAATTCTTGGACCGCTTAATACGGTGATCTTTATCGCTGCAGGCTGCGATAAGCTTATCATCGTATACAGGTGAGTTTATTGACAGTCACCGCAATTCCAGAGTCGCGCCCCCACTGCCGGTAACAAATGAATATGTGTTTTGGAATGGCGAAGGGAAAAAACAAACTTTTTATCTGGACATCTTCTCAAAAAAGGAAATATTCCCCGATGACTTTGTAAGTGACCGGAAATACACGATCTATTTTGATGAATTTACAAATGTAATTGTTCAGGTGGAGTGCATTGAATAGGGGCGGTATAGGATGCATCCGATGCCCCAGCCCAGACAGGAGAGCGAGCGATGAGGAAGTCGCTTATATTTTATTATCAGGAGGCAATGTTATGAATCTGAAAAAACTATTTTCATTTCAAGATGGTCTGACATCTTTCACTTACCCGGTGGTAAAGATCGTCATAAGTCTGGCGCTTCTCATTTCTGCCATGCTGTGCGCGCGGGTAGCGGATATTTCAAACCCATTGGCAAATCTTGCATTCAAGGTTCTATATTGCGTCGTTGCAATGGCTTGTATTCTTTGTCTGATCGTTTCCATCCATGAATTTTTCAGCGTGATTTCGAACCGCAAAACCGCTCATGCTTCTCCCCAGGACGGAAAAGCTCTGACCATTCAGGCGGTGATCGACCTGACTTCCCGGTATGATATTATTGATATCGAGGCGTGCCGCGGCAACGAGACGATCCGGCTGGGCTCCAGCGCGGAAAGTGATGATCGGGACGCCCCTCTCAAGAACAAATTGTTCTACATATCAGATACAGAATATGACACGGCAGAACAGTTTGAGGAAGCACTTTCCACGCTGTTTCCCAATGGGAGCATACGGGTTCGGAAAATTGATGATGTGCCGGTAAAGCACTGGAACCTTGACGCCCCGCCTGCGAAGTAAGGCGGCAAAGTAAAAGGGGTGATGCTCCATGAGCAAAGCTGTAGTTTTGAGGGTACGCAGTCCCGTTTCAGACGGGACTGCGTTTTGGCCTGTATGGGTTTATATTTGCTTTCATAAATCGCGGCGGCCTTATCCGCCGCTTCACCTCGATCTTTCTGCGGCGCGGTCACGCCGCTTTTTTATGTCCAGCGGAGAAAAAGGGTTTACAAATGGAAAAGCATATTGTAATATTGGAATATAACATAATTACAATATGGTGAAGGAGAAGCGTGATGGGTTTACAGCATGGGATTCTCGGTTTTTTGAATTACGGCCCTTGCAGCGGGTATGAGCTGACGAAGGCGTTTCAGTCCTCCCTGCATTTTTCTGGCCTGCGCAGACCAGCCAGATCTATCAGACGCTGAACAAGCTGGAAGCTGCGGCGTACATCACCCACGAAACGGTCATCCAGACCGGAAAGCCCAATAAGAACGTCTATTCCATCCTGCCAGCGGGCCGGGCGGAGCTGCTGCGCTGGCTGTCGGAGCAGGGGCGGACCACAGACGGCTATAAGAGCGAATTTCTGATGAAGGTCTTTTTCGCTGAAAATCTCCCGCCCCGGCAGGCGATCACGATGCTGCGCACATACGCGGACGGCTGCCGCGCATGGCTTGCGGGACTGGACAGCGTTCCGCAGAGCATAGAGGAATACGGCAAGCTGACCGAGGACGGCGCGCCTGTGTATTGGGCGTTCACGGCGCAGTTTGGCCGGGATTACGCACAGATGTGCATCGCGTGGGCCGAGAACTGCATCAAAAAGCTGGAGGGGATGGCATGAAGGTCCTGGTTCTGAACGGAAGCCCCAAAGGGGAAAGAAGCAACACCTACCGCCTGACCAGCGCATTTCTGGAGGGCCTGCGTCAGGTGCAGCAGACAGAGGTGGAGGTCCTTGAGGTCGGAAAGCTGCATCTTCTGCCGTGCCGGGGCTGCTTTGCCTGCTGGAGCAAGACGCCGGGAAAGTGCGTTTTGCAGGACGATATGGCCGGTGTGATCGAAAGGCTCCTGGCCGCCGACGTGCTGATCTGGAGCTTTCCTCTCTACTATTTCGGCATCCCCGGTCAGCTGAAGCTGCTCATCGACCGGCAGCTGCCGATGTCGCTGCCCTTTATGACGGACAACGCCTCCGGCGGCCACCCCAGCCGCTATGACCGCTCCGGCCAGCGTCAGGTGGTGATCTCCACCTGCGGCTTTTACACAGCAGAGGGCAACTATGACGCGGTGGACGCGCAGTTCTCCCGTCTCTGCGGCGCAGACGGCTATACGGCCATATACTGCGGTCAGGGAGAGCTGTTCCGGGTTCCGGAGCTGCGCCAGCGCACGGACGCGTATCTGGAGCATGTGAAGCAGGCAGGCGCGGAGTTTGCGCGGGGCGCTGTTACGGAGGAAACGGCCTGTGTGCTGCGGCAGCCGCTGTTTCCGCGGGCGGTGTTTGAGCAGATGGCGGACGCCAGCTGGGGCGTCAGCCGGGAGGATTCTACCAAGCCGGGAACGTCACAGACGGCAAAGCTCTCTCCGGCGCTGGCCTTTACCCGCCAGATGGCCGCGCTTTATAACCCCGCAAGCTGGAACGGGCAGGACCGGGTGCTGGAGTTTTTCTATACGGACGCTGGGGAAACCTATCAGATCGTGCTGGGAAAGGACGGTCAGCGTGTGCTGGAATCCGACTTCCTGTCCTGCACCACGCGCATCGAAACGCCGCTGTCCGTCTGGCAGAGGATTGGCAGCGGCGAGCTGAACGGACAGCAGGCCATGATGGAGCATCTGTACCGCGTGACCGGCGACTTTTCGGTCATGCTCCACTGGGACGAGATTTTCGGTCTGGGAGCGGCTTCGCCGAAGCCGCCCGCCGCGCCCCGGAAAAAGACCAACATGACGCTTATGCTGCTGCCGTGGATGACGATCTGGATCGCGCTGTCCATCCAGGCCCGGACCGGCGCGTGCATCGGGCTTACAGTCTGCGGGCTGCTGCCGTTTGCGTTTCTGAAATACCGCATGACCGTCTTTGAGCCGTGCTCGATTTTCGCGGTGGGCGCTGTCTGTGTGCTGACGCTTCTGGACGCGCTGCCCCTTACGGTGCTCCTGCCGGTGTCGTATCTTCTGTTCGGCCTGATGTGGGGCGTGACGGTGTTCCGTCCATTGCCGCTGACGGCGCACTATTCCATGAACGGCTACGGCGGCGAGACGGCGCTACAAAATCCGCTGTTTCTGCGGACGAACCGGATTCTTACAGCCTGCTGGGCGGTTCTGTATCTGCTCACCCCGATCTGGACCTGGCAGCTGATGCAAACCTCCGTCTCCTATCTGACCGGCGCGTTCAACTCTGTGCTGCCCATCCTTCTGGGCATCTTCACGGCCTGGTTCCAGCGCTGGTATCCGGCGCACTACGCCGCCAGCGCCAAGTGATCTTTCCATAAAAAAGGCTGACCCGTCAGGTGAAAACCGATGGGTCAGCCTTTTTGACTGTGATTTTCAGCGCGTCCAGCCCATAGCGCACGATGAGCAGAGGGCCACGGAGTACGGCAGTATCATAGCCGACTCCGGCAGCAGCGCGCAGGCGCTGCCGGAAATTGACGTGGAATTGGATGAGCCATCCGGCGCGGAGATTGCGCTGATCGCCCTGGGCCTTTCGCTTCTTGCGGATCGACGAGGATACCGCAAAGCGCAAGGTGCTGAAGTAGCCCGGCGGTGAGCAGCAGCGTGTGGGCATTGCCCATGCGCCTGCCCATGATCCAAAGGTGATTATTGCGGATGAACCCACCGGCAATCCGGACGGCGACACGGAAAAAAGACCATTCCGTTTTCTTGATATCATTTATAAGCACAAAAGAAACGATAAACATTATGCCGCTGATTCCGATTGCAGGGCGGCCTTCATAACCACAGCGGAAGCATCGACTGAACCGACGACAAGCGGCGCATCCTGCCGTTCCACATCCGCCAATATCAGCATTTCGCCGATTATACAGCACCAAAGGCGCGGCGCAGATCAGAAATCTGACTGCTCGTCTTGCTTTCGTTTGTCCGCGTCCTTCTTCTTGAAAAACAGAATGTAAATCAGCACTCCGTCAATGATAACATCATGGATACGCAGATGGTCAAAGAGCAGGCTACTGCTCATGACCGACACGGCCACGATCCCTGCGGCAATGATTTTCGGGAAAACGCCGCGCTTCTTTGTCATCCACGCAAAATATGCCAGGACAGGGGAGACCAGTGCAAACACCGTCCAGCCGATAATGAACGACCGGCCATAAACCCCATGGGTGATCGCGGCCGTTACATAATAAACCGCCCCATACAGAATGGGAAAATATTCCCCCTGGCCGCCTTCTTCGTGGGGATGTAAACGGCGATCAGCGTCCCAAAAAGGATCCATATGGCCATCTGAGAAAAAATTTCTCCGAGAATCTGAAAATAGATATCAAACAGCCTGGCCGCGACGCCGAGGATGAGTCCTGCCAAAAGCATGGACAGCGGATTGAGGAAAACGCCTCATTTACTTGATTGCATTATCTTTGCTCCCAATTCCAGCATTTTCCCACATTATATCTACCGATCGTTAGGTTGCCAAGCAATTTCAGCTTATGAATAAAGACGCGTTGGCCCTCTGGCGGCTTGATCTCCTCTTGCTTTTTGCGATGAGGCCACGTTTTTGCGGCAGGACCGCCTGGCCCTGCCGCAAAGAATGCTATTCTCCCTTGTACTTCCGCCGGGTGGCCAGGCCACCCCGTATGTGCCGCTGGGCCTTGTTTTCCTCCAGCACCTCCTTCACCTGCAGATACAGCGCCCGGTTATAGGCCGGCAGCCGCTCGGACAGGTCCTTATGCACCGTGGACTTGCTGACGCCGAATTTCCCCGCCGCCGCACGCACCGTTGCCCGGTTTTCTATCAGGTAAAGGGCCAGCTGACAGGCCCGTTCTTCCATGTTTCCTTTGATAGCGCACCACTCCTAAGCCATACTATGCACCATCACTATATGCCCCCGGTCCCGGCGGCAGAACACAGGCTTTTCCCTTGTCATGGCAGCCATTTTCTGGTATAATCATCCCCAGAAATTCACAGGAGGACATCCTTATGAAGAAAATCGCCGTCATCACCGGCGCATCCAGCGGCATGGGCCGCTGGTTCGCCAAAACCGTGGACACCTTCGACCGCTTCGACGAGGTGTGGGTCATCGCCCGCCACCAGAAGGCCCTGGAGGAGCTGCGGGACCAGGTCCCCTATCCCATCCGCCCCCTGGCCCTGGACCTGACGGACCGGGGCAGCTTTCAGGTTTATGCCGATGCCCTGGCGGCGGAGCCGGTGGAGGTGGGCCTTCTGGTAAACGCCAGCGGCTTCGGCAAGTTCCGGGCCGTGGTGGACACGCCGCTGGAGATCAACCTGAACATGGTGGACCTGAACTGTCAGGCGGTGATGGCCCTGTGCCAGCTGACGGCTCCCTATATGCCCCGGGGCGGACAGATCATCAATATTGCTTCGGTGGCGGCGTTCCAGCCCATCCCCTATATTAACGTGTACGGGGCCACCAAGGCCTTTGCGCTGAGCTTCAGCCGGGCTCTGAACCGGGAGCTGCGGAGCCGGGGCGTTCGGGTCATGGCCCTGTGCCCCTTCTGGACCCGGACGGCCTTCTTTGACCGGGCTACCGTCAACGGCGGCGAATCCGTGGTGAAAAAGTATGTGGCCATGTACGAGCCGGAGGACATGGTCCGCCGGGCCTGGCGGGACGCCAAGCGAGGCAAGGATGTGTCCCAGTACGGCTTTGTGGCCCGGTTCCAGGCGGGGCTGACGAAGCTCCTGCCCCACAGCCTGGTGATGGACGTCTGGATGCGGCAGCAAAAGCTGCAATAAAGCCTTGCAAAGCCCGGGGAAACGGCATATAATAGTAAATTATCTGTACTACAAGGAGAGATCAAGATGGATCGCATGAAAATCGCAGCCATCTTTGCCGACCAGGAACAGCTGGGCGGCAAGGAGATCACCGTGTGCGGCTGGGCCCGCACCATCCGGGATATGAAGACCTTCGGCTTCATCGAGCTCAACGACGGCTCCTGCTTCCGCAATTTGCAGGTGGTTATGAGCGCCGACGAGCTGAATAACTATAAGGAGATCGCATCTCAGAACGTGGGCGCCGCCCTGATCGTCCGGGGTACCGTGGTGCTGACGCCGGAGGCCAAGCAGCCCCTGGAGCTGCGGGCCGCCGAGATCGCCGTGGAGGGCCGGTCCACCCCCGACTATCCCCTGCAAAAAAAGCGCCACAGCGTGGAATTCCTGCGGACCATCCAGCATCTGCGTCCCCGGACCAATCTGTTCTCCGCTACCTTCCGGGTCCGCAGCGCGGCGGCCTATGCCGTGCATGAGTTTTTCCAGAGCCGGGGCTTTGTGTATGTCCACACCCCCATCATCACCGGGTCCGACTGCGAGGGCGCAGGCGAGATGTTCCAGGTGACCACCCTGGACCTGAACAATGTACCCAAGACTGCGGACGGCCAGGTGGATTACAGCCAGGATTTCTTCGGCAAGAAAACCAGCCTCACCGTGTCCGGCCAGCTGAACGCCGAGAACTTCGCCATGGCCTTCGGCGATGTGTATACCTTCGGCCCCACCTTCCGGGCGGAGAACTCCAACACCCAGCGTCACGCCGCCGAATTCTGGATGATCGAGCCGGAGATGGCCTTCTGCGACCTGGCCGGTGACATGGACGTGGCCGAGGCCATGATCAAGCACATCATCACCCGGGTGCTGGAGCGCTGCCCCGACGAGATCAGCTTCTTCAACAGCTTCGTGGACAAGGGCCTCAAGGCCCGGCTGGAGCACGTGGCCACCTCCGATTTCGCCCGGGTCAGCTATACCGAGGCGGTGGAGATCCTGAAAAAGCACAACGACAAGTTCGAGTACCGGGTGGACTGGGGCACGGACCTGCAGACTGAGCACGAGCGGTATCTCACCGAGCAGATCTATCAGCGGCCGGTGTTCGTCACCGACTATCCCAAGGAGATCAAGGCCTTCTATATGCGCCTGAACGACGACGGCAAAACCGTGGCCGCGGCGGACTGCCTGGTGCCCGGCATCGGCGAGATCATCGGCGGCAGCCAGCGCGAGGAGCGGCTGGAGGTGCTGGAGGCCCGCATCCGCGAGCTGGGCATGAAGCCCGAGGACTACTGGTGGTACTGCGACCTGCGGCGCTACGGCAGCTGCCGCCATGCGGGCTTCGGCCTGGGCTTTGAGCGCATGGTCATGTATCTGACGGGCGTCAGCAACATCCGGGACGTGGAGCTTCACCCCCGCACCGTGGGCAACGCCGAATTCTGAGAAAACTGCGCACCGGCGCAGCACATAGGACCATCCCTCCCGGGCATAGGATTGCCGTAAAGGAGGGATGGTTTATGTTATCGGCGGCTTTGCTGCTGCTGTCCAACAGCTTGTTTCTGACGCTGCACCTGTCCGGAAATCCCGGGTCGTTTCCCCGCCCCCTGTCCCGGCAGGAGGAGCGGGAGTGCCTGGAGCAGTGGGGCAGGGGAGACCTGTCTGCCCGCAACCGCCTGGTGGAGCACAATCTCCGCCTGGTGGCCCATATCATCAAGAAGTACTACACCCAGGCCGCCAACCAGGAGGATCTGATCTCCATCGGCACCATCGGCCTGATCAAGGCCGTGAACAGCTTCCAGCCGGACAAAAAGATCCGCCTGGCAACTTATGCATCCAGGTGTATTGAAAATGAAATCCTCATGCACTTCCGCGCCCAGCGGAAGCTGCAGGGGGAGGTGTCGCTGTCGGAGGCCATCGAGACGGATAAGGCCGGCAACGCCCTGTATCTGCAGGACGTGGTGGGGGCCGACGACACCATGCAGGAGGACCTGGAGGGCCGGGAGGATCAGCGGCTGATCCGGCGGCTGGTAGGGGAGTGCCGACGTGATCCGCCGCCGCTACGGCCTGGACGGCCACCCGCCCCAGACCCAGCGCCAGGTGGCCGCCGCATACGGCATCAGCCGCAGCTACGTCTCCCGCATCGAGAAGCGGGCCCTGGAGAAGCTGGAGACGGCCCTGCGGGAGCACTGCTATCCATAAACAGCAAGAACGGGGGCGGCAGCCCCCGTTCTTGCTGTTTGAGCAGTCCGCAAGCAAGAACGTTTCGCATCACGGCGCGAAACGCTCTTGCTGCATAATCGGAAATGATATATAATATGATCGACGGGCTGAGCAATCAAATCCGCACAAGAACGCCATAGTGAACCGGCATAGAGCCGCCGCTATGGAGCAATACCCAGTCGCATGCATACTCAAGGCGGACGTTGAGCCACTGCCCGTCCATCCAGCATTGAAAGCAGTCTCCGCAGTGCAGTCCGCCATACAGTGCGCCTGTATGGAATGCAATATCCGGCCTGTCATGGTTCCAGATCAATCGTCCAATCATTGTCGTCTCCTGTAGGAGGAAGTTTCATGAAATTCTTTGAAGCGATACCCGGTGAGCTCTTTTCGCCCCTTGCCTCGCCGAACCGCGCGCTATATGCGGACGCGCTGGACGTGCTGTACAGCGCATACCGCGATAACCTGAAGATACGCGAGGACGCATTGTATTCCATGCTGCGCAACAAATTGGAGGAGCAGCTGGCGGACGCAACATTTGAAGGGGAGGATATCGACGAGGAGGAACTGCGTGATATCTCCGGCAGGGCCCGTTTCCTGATCCGAAAGCTCTGCAGCAAGGGCTGGTTTGAGAAAGAACGGGGCGACGACTTTGAGGAGTACATCACCGTTCCCGGTTACAGCAGCCGTCTGCTGGAGCTGTTTCACCAGCTGCGGGATGACGGCCCCGTTCGCGGCTATTCCTACGTGTTCAACACTTATTCTTCATTGAAAGTTGCGCATGAGAGCGGAAGCGTGTATGAGAAGATGTCCGCCGTCTACAGCGCCTATGATAACACCGGCGCGCTGATAAATTTGTTGCAAATGGTCTATCACAATGTGAAGCATTATTTCCAGATGCAGATCGACATGCAGGATGTGAACCAGGTGCTGGCGTCCCACTTCAATGATTTTGGGCAGAAGGTGATCGAGGCATACATACGCCCCCTGAAAATCAAGGACTCCGTTCCCAAATACCGCGTTCCCATCCAGTCCGTTCTGAGAAACTGGGCAGAGGACGATGCATTGCTGCTTGCCATGGCCAACGCGGCATTGCAGGATAAGCGCGGCGACAGCGTGGAGAAGTGCCGTGCCGATCTGCTGCGAAAAATTTTCTGGATCGACGAGCGATACGATAACATGGAGCACGACTATCTCGATGAGATCGACGCGCAGGTTCGCCGCTATACAAGAGCGGCGACGCAAAAAGTGGAAAATCTGACGAATCGGGATCAGAACGTCCGCGGAAACCTGAATACTTTGCTTACGGCATTGTCACGAAATCGCCGCGCGGGTGATTTGGTGGACCGGATACAGCCGGTGTTTCAGCTTCATGAACAGTCCTTCCTTTCCGAAAAGAGCCTGTGGTACCGGAAGCGCCCCGGAAAACGGACAAGGGCTGCGCAGGTCCTTATCCGGGAGGCGGACCCTGATGCGGATGCTGCCGCCCAGGCCGCGAAGCTGCTGCGCTCCGAATATGGCCGTGCGGCCATAGCGGCTTATGTACAGGGGTGGTTGGGAGATGCGGATATCCGTTATTCCAAAGACCTGGGAATCCGGGATGATAAAGGATATATCATGAGCCTGCTGGCTGTGCTGGCAAGCGGAGAACCCGCTGCCGGGTATCAGATCCAGGAGTTAGGCGGCGCCTTCAACGAAAATGGCTACTCCATCCCCCAGATGCAGATTTGCCGGAAGGAGAAAAAGAAATGAATTTCGACTTTATTCAGCAGGCAACCTCCAGGGAGCTGGAGCAGTTTAAGTCTGTGTGCAACCAGCTCCTCAGCCGGACCTATGTGGTGCGGACCCTGTACCGCCCCGGGAAAGGGCGGGTGAACAATCCGGACTATACGTTTCTGTCGCTGCATTATGAGGCCGTGCAGGACTATCTGGGCCTTCTGGATTGGGACTTGCGCAAAGATACGCTGAACGGCTATTTCTATGTGGTCAATACTGACGAGGCAAACCGCTGCAACCTGAACAAAAAGGAAACCGCCATCCTGCTGGCTCTGCGCATGATCTATGAGGAGAATCTGGAGCGGCTGGGCCTGGAACAGGATGCCATCTGCACCGTGCGGGATGTTTTGGAAAAGGTCGTAACGGACTATGCGATCCTGCCGGCAAAGCCCAATATGGACGAGGTGAAGCGGGCGCTGACCCTGCTGGAAAACCACGCCATTATTCAGCGCATGGACGGGAAGTTCAATCAAAGCAGCTGCAAATTCGCCATACTTCCCACGGTGCTGGCCGCCGTATCCGGCGAGAAGCTGAATGCCGTTGTATCCGCGCTGGGAAAGGAGGACGCCGATGAAGAAGCTGAAGAAGATCCTGCTGATTAATTGGCTGTATTTCAGCAAGGAACTCATCGAGGTGGGCGACGTGAACTTCCTGACCGGAAAGAACGGCGCAGGAAAAATCAACGGTGATCGACGCACTTCAGATTGTGCTGTTGGGGGAAACAAGCCCCCGCAATTTCAATCAGGCCGCCAATGAAAAGTCCCAGCGCACGTTGGACGGTTATCTTCGGGCGGATATGGATGAAAATAACCCAAATTCCCGCCGCGGAAAAGATTTCTCCAGCTATATCGCCTGCGAATTCCAGGATGAGGTGGAAGGAACCAGCTTCGTCACCGGTGTTGTTTTCGATTGCCGCAGTGACGGCAGCAGGCAGGAACGCTTCTTCATTTATGTGGGCACTTTGCCGGAAAATTGCTTTATTGAAAATGATGCGGCAATGGAGATTCCCGCACTGCGCCGCTATCTGAAGCAGAACTATGCCAGGGCGGAAATCTATGATACGCAGAAGGAATATCGCCGGAATATGCTCTCCCGCTGGAACGTTCACAATGAACAGGTCCTCCGGATGATGAAAAAAGCGGTGTCCTTCCGGCCGATCGTGGATATCCAGAAATTTATCACGGAGAATATCTGCGACATACCGGATAAGCCTGATATTGAGGCCATGCAGCAGAATATCCGGGATTATAAGCGCCACGAGCTGCTGGCGCAGTGGCAGGAGGAGAAGCTGGCCGCCCTGCAGGAGATTGGCAGACTATATCGCGAAATGCATCAGGCCATCGACCGCTGGCAGATGCAGTCCTTTTTGGTGCTGTGGGCCCAGAAGGAGATCATACAGTCTCAGATTCACCGCCTCGAGCAGGAAAAGGCGGATTGTACCGCAAATTTAACCGCCGCCGAGGAGAGGATCCGGGAAATCACAACGCAGATCACGCAGAAAGAGGACCGCAGGCGCGAGCTTGAATTGGCTTGTGCGCAGAGCAGCGTATTCCAGGAGGAGGAGAAGCTGCGCGGCCGGAAACAGGCCCTGCTGGATGAGCGGGAACAGCTGCATCGGGAGATGCAATCCCTGGCTCAGGAAATCAGAAAGGAAGCGCTTCGGCTGAACAACCTGTGCAGTGCGATACTGGAGCAGGAAGCGGAAGAAAATCTTTCGCCTGTGCAGGAAGCGGCCCGGGGCGTCCTGAAGGCATATGCGGTTTTCGCGTCGGAAAACCAGGAGATGTTTTCTCATTCCCTGGCGCCTTTTGAAGATGCCCGGCAGGCGGCTGCGGTGTTTTCGGAAGCGGTCCGGGACGCCCGGCACAAAATAGAAGACCGTCTGGCGGAATTGAAAGGGCAGCAGGACCAGAAACGCGCTGTCCTTGCCGATCTCCGGAGAAATATCAAAGACTACCCACGGGGATTGCTGCCGTTTGAAAAGAGATTGGCCGATGAGCTGGAGCGTCAGGTGGGAAGCCCTGTTACAATCAATATTCTGGCGGACGTGCTGGAGGTTGCAGATGAACGCTGGCGCGGAGCGGTGGAGGGCTATCTTCATGCGCAGAAGTTCTACCTACTGATCGATCCGGCCTACTACCAAAGAGCGCTGCCTGTTTTTAACCGGATCAAAAGAGATTTCGGCTCTGCGTCCTTCGGACTGGTGGATATCGGTAAGCTCCGTGAACGGGAGGCCGTCCGACCCCGGGACGACAGCCTTGCGAAGAAAGTGGAGACGGAGAACCCGCTGGCGCGCAGCTATATGGATTACTTGCTGGGACGCGTGGTGTGCTGCGACAGAGCCGACCAGCTGCGCAGTTTCAAGACGGCCATTACCGCGGACGGCATGCTCTATCAGGGCTATGTGGCCCGCTCCATGCGGCGGGAATGGATGGACAACGCATTCATCGGCCGCCGGGCAGTGAACCTGCGCATTTCCCGATTGGAGGGCGAGCTGAAACAGATCGAAGATGAGTTGCAGGACCGGGCCCCCATCCGTCAGCTTTTGGCGCAGGCAAAGGATCCGCTGTTTACGCATTTCTTCGTTCAGAGCACCGTGGCGGAAAAGCAGACCGCATACCTGCGGGGTATGGAGATCACCAATGAGGTGGCCGCCATCGACCAGCAGCTTTCCAAGCTGGATCTCCTGTGGCTGGACGAACAGCGCCGCACGATTTCCGCGCTGGGGACTGAGATCATAGTGCTGAACAGGGAAAAAGACGAAGAACATAATCAGATCGGCCATCTTGAGGATCGTATTCACCGGCTGGACTATGAGGTGCTGCCGGATCATTACCGGCAGCTGACCCATGTGGGGGACCGTATCGAGGCGGAGTTTTCTCCCGAATACCGGGAAAACACCGGCATTCCCCGGTATCAAAAGGAGCTTGACCGCTTGAAGCGGGCGGATGTTGTCCACAAGAACTTCAGCAGCCGCCTGGAACAAAGCGCCAATGAGCGGGACGCCGCGCAAAAAAAGCTGTTTGACGCGCGCAGAAAATACAATGACTCGTTCAAGCCGTGCTCTTTCCGCGTCGAGTCCGTGGACAATGACGAATACGAAGCGGAGCAAAGACTTCTGGAGGAAAGCGAGCTGCCCCGGTACCGTGAAAAGATCATAACGGCGTGGGAGAGCGCCATGGAGCAATTCCAGAATGATTTCCTGGCAAAGTTGAAATCCAGCATCGACCAGGTGCAGGATCAGGTGAGAAACCTGAACCGCGCACTGCGTCAGGCGCAGTTTGGCACAGACCGTTACCAGTTCCGCGTGGAGCGCAATCCGGATTACGCAGAATACTACGACATGATCATGGCTCCGGAGCTTATGGAAGGAGACATGGGCTTGTTTGCGCTGCCGTTCCAGGAGAAGTATGGCCAGCTGATAGAAAAGCTGTTCAGCCAGATCACCATGGCGGACGATACGCAGCTGAATGCCAGAAAGCAGAGTGAATTGCAGGAAAACATCCAGCGATATACAGACTTCAGGACCTACCTGAAGTTCGACCTGGAAACGACCGACCAGAATGGAGCAAAGCAGCTGCTTTCGCAGACGCTGAACACAAAATCCGGCGGCGAAACGCAGACCCCGTTCTATATTGCGGTTTTGGCGTCATTTGCCCAGCTTTATCGCGTCAACGATACCTCCAGCTTTGGCAACACCGTTCGACTGGCGGTGTTTGACGAGGCGTTCAATAAGATGGACAGTGACCGCATTATTGAAAGCGTCCGCCTTCTGCGAAAGACGGGCCTGCAGGCCATTATCTGCACGCCGCCCGATAAGGTTTCGGATATTATGCCGATTGCGGACCGCACGCTGCTGGTGAACAAAGACAAGTACAGTATGCACATTCTGCCCTTCGGCAAGGAGATTGCTCCATGACAGAACAGAGGATGATTCTGAACCGGCTGTTGGACAAGTACGAAAACAGCAGGCATCTCTCCGAACCCGGGGCATCCACCCGACGGGTCATGCTGAGAGTGGAAAAGAAAGAGCTGCCCGGGTACCTCTACGAGGACGCGGCCATACGGGATTCCTATAATGAAGCGGCCCTGGAGCTTGAAAAGCAGCATCTGGTGCAGCTTGAGTGGGTAAAGGGGCGTCCCGTGCTTTCGGCCATTGTGCTGCGCTTGGACCGGATCATGCCGTGCTATGCCGCGGCTGAACGAGTGCATCCCCGGGTGAGGGCAAAGCAGGTCACTGACGCGGTTCGCGCTGGCCTGGGCGGCGCTGCGGTTCCCTGGATCGCGGCCTGGAGGGACGACGTCTGCAAGTCCGCCGATGAGGAAATGAAGGTTCCGGCATTCTGCAAAAAGGATACCGCGATTTTGCGCGATTTGCTCTGCGCGTTTCGTGAGTATGCCGCACTGTCCGGCAGCATAACCATGCGGGCCTTCAGCAGCAGGTGCTTTTCCGACACAAAGTACTTTGAGCGAAATGTACGCGATTTGTTTTTGACCATTGCAAGGAAATATGACACAGAGTTGGCGCTTGCCTGTGATGAAAACAAATTGGGGGAAAGAGAACAGCTGGCATACTTAGGCGTCTATGCCCGTCCGGAGCTTTATGAGCTTGCCGGAAACTGCACGATCCGGACCAATCAGGGAAGTATTTATATTGGCGCCGCGCCGTATGGGCTGGCCGTACCCGGCACGCTGGTGGATTTCATTGCGGAAATCGACCTGACCGCCATCCGGTGCATCACGTTCATTGAGAACAAGACCAACTACGACGCGTATGTGCTGTCGGAAAAGCAGCCGGAGGAGCTGGTGGTCTATCACGGCGAATTCCTCAGCCCACAAAAGAAAAGGCTGGTCACGCTGATCGCCCATGCGGCGTCCGAAACCACGACGATACGCTTCTGGGCGGATATCGACGTCGGCGGATTCCGGATGTTCCGCCATTTGCAGGAGCTGATTCCCTCTCTGATGCCCATGCGTATGTCCGGCGAATTTGTGGACTCCTTTCACGAGCATGGCCTTGCACGTTCCGAAGCGTATTTATCATACCTGCGAATTGATATGGAGAATGGAAAATATCCGTTGTTCCGGGATGCCATAGAGCGAATCCTGAATTATGGCGTCACGATCGAGCAGGAGACGTTCCTGAACGAATAAACACAGCACCCCATTTGTCGTCTGACAAATGGGGTGCTGCTTTTGCTTTTTGTGGAGCGTTTTACGCGTTATAGACGGCCATGCAGCCCAGATAGTTCATGTAGCAATCCAGCTTGCCCACGGTTTCAAAGGGGGAGTGCATGCTCAGAACCGGCACACCGGCGTCGATGGTGGTGATGTTGCGGTTGGCCATGTACTGGGCCACGGTGCCGCCGCCGCCGGCGTCGATCTTGCCCATCTCGCCGATCTGCCACACCACACCGGCGTTGTCCAGCACGCGGCGGACATAGGCCACAGTTTCGGCGTCAGCGTCGGAGGAGCCGCTCTTGCCCCGGGCGCCGGTATACTTGCAGATGCCCAGACCATAGTTCACCCGGGACTCGTTGCGCTTCTCATACACCTCGGCAAAGTTGGGGTCATAGGCGGCGGTGACGTCGGAGGACAGGCAGAAGGAGCTCTCATAGCACACCCGCAGGCTGACGCCCTGGCTCTGGCACAGGTCCTCCATGAAGGTGTCGAAGAAGACGGACTGCATACCGGTGACGCCCATGGAGCCAACCTCTTCCTTGTCGGCCAGCATGCACACGGCGGTCTTTTCAGGCACGTCGATGTCGAACAGGCCCTTCAGGGCGGCGTAGCCGCACACCCGGTCGTCGTGGCCGTATGCGCCGATGAGGCTGCGGTCCAGGCCCAGGTCCGTGGCGTTGAAGGCGGGGACCACCTCCAGCTCGGCGGAGGTGAAGTCATCCTCGCAGATGCCGTATTTCTCGTGGAGCATATCCAGCACCCGCAGCTTCATGCGGTCGCTGTCGCCCTCCTCGCCCAGAGGACGGCTGCCCATCAGCAGGTTCAGGTTCTCGCCGGGAATGGCCTCGTTAAGGGGCTTCTTGCCCTGCTCCGCGCCCAGGTGGGGCAGCAGGTCGGTAATGACGAACTTGGGCTCGCTGCCCTCGCCCAGGACCACCTTCACCACGGTGCCGTCCCGCAGGACCACCACGCCCCGCAGTTCCAGGGGGATGGCCACCCACTGATACTTGCGGATGCCGCCGTAGTAGTGAGTCTTGCCATAGGCAAAGTCGCTGTCCTCATACAGGGGATGGGGCTTGAAGTCCAGACGGGGGGAGTCAATGTGGCAGGCCACGATCTGGGCACCGTGGGACAGGTCCTGGCGGCCGATCTTGGCCAGCATCACGCTCTTGCCCCGGTTCACGCGGTACACCTTGTCGCCGGGCTTCAGGCTCATGCCCCGCTGATAGGGGACATAGCCCTGGGCCTGGGCCAGCTCCACGGTATAGGCGGCGCACTCTCGCTCGGTCTTGCCGTTGTCCAGATACTGCTTGTAGCTTTCGCAATAGGTCTCCATGGCGTCCAGGGCCGCCTGGTCCACCAGGTCATAGCCGTTTTTGGGGCTGGAGAACAGCTTTTCGCGCTTGGCCTTCATTTCGTCTGTCATGGTTCTGATTCCTCCTCAAATATGTTCGATTTCCCGGAGTATTTTCCGGAAGAAAATCCGTGCCTGATCCCGGAACTGCGCCGGACCGGCGCAGGTGTTTTCCAGGATATGGGAGCAGTGCTCCCGGTAAAAGCCGTCGGACGGCTGGGCGGATATCCGCAGCCGGGCATAGTCCCGGCTGATGCCGTCCCGGGCCATGATGCGGCGGACCCGATCCTCCGCCGGGGCCAGCACCGCCACGGTGCAGGCGCACAGCCGGTCCAGGCCGCTTTCCACCAGGTTGATGGCGTCCAGCCCCACCAGGGACTGTCCCGCCGCCCGGCGCATCAGCTCCGGCGGCAGGTATTCGTACACGATGGCGTTGAGCCGCCCCAGGGCGGCGGGGTCGGAGAACACGATGTTCCCCAGCTTCTGCCGGTCCAGGGTCCCATCGGGGCCGAACACCGGGCCGAAGGCCCCTTCGATGGCCCCCCACAGGGCGGGGTCCGTGCGGAGCATCTCGTGATACACGGCGTCGCAGTCCAGCACCGTGCCGCCCAGGTCCTCCAGGGCCGCCAGGGCGCTGGTTTTTCCCGCGCCGGTGCCGCCGGTGAGACCGATGAGAACGGGCCGGTCGGCGTCCACCAGGCGGAAGCCCGCCGCCTTTTTCAGGCGATTGGCCACCGCCAGACCCAGGCCCCCGTCATCGGGGCACTGGGCGAAAATTTCCGTGACGTCCGTGCCGTCGAAGGTGCGCAAGGCGTCGAAAACGTGCCGGGCCTGGGCGGATTTGTCCGCCGCCGGGCCCAGACGATGGATGATGTGTCCGGCATACAGCGGGGCATACTCATCGAAGCAGATGACCCCCGCCTGGTCCGACAGCAGGCCCAGGATACGGCGGGCGCTGCGGTCCGGCGCGCCGGTGACCACAGTGACCGGCGCATGGGGGGCATAGTGCCGGTATTTCATCCCCGGGGCCCGGGGATGCTCTCCGGCGGCCAGCAGGCCGGTGACGGCCTTGTCCACGGCCACCTCCCCCAGCACCTCCTCCAGGGCCTCCAGAGGCAGACCGCCGGGGCGCAGCAGCCGGGGCGGCGTCACCGTCAGGTCGATGATGGTGGACTCAACCCCCACGGTGCAGGGGCCGCCGTCCACGATGCCGTCGATCTTGCCGTCCATGTCCTCGATCATGTGGGCGGCGGTGGTGGGACTGGGACGGCCGGAGGTGTTGCCGCTGGGGGCGGCAATGGGCACCCCGGCGGCCCGGATGATGGCCAGGGTCACCGGGTGGTCCGGGCAGCGGACGCCCACGGTCTCCAGTCCGCCGGTGGTTTGCAGGGGAACGATGTCCCGCCGGGGCAGGATCATGGTCAGAGGGCCAGGCCAGAACCGCTCCGCCAGGCGATAGGCCTCCGGCGGTACGTCCCGGCAGTATTGCTCCAGCCAGGAGGCGTCCGGCACATGAATGATCAGGGGATTGTCCTGGGGCCGTCCCTTGGCCAGGAAAATGCGGCTCACGGCCTCCTCATTCAGGGCGTCGGCCCCCAGGCCGTATACCGTCTCCGTGGGGATGCCTACCAGCCCCCCCCGGCGCAGAATGGCCGCGGCCTCCTGTATGGCGGCCGGGTCCGATTCCGGGTGAAAAACAATGGTGTTCAAGTGGATCCCTCTTTTGCCTTAAAAGCCCAGATCCTCGCCCACCAGAATGACCTTGATGCGGCCGGCGGGACGACAGGCCCGGGTGATGACCATCTGGCAGCAGATGCAGTCGGGACTGGTGCAGTCGCCGCAACTGCCGGTGACGGCGCAGGGGGTTTTGAGCCCCGGGAAGCGCTGGGCGTTGGCGGGGGCCGCCACCTGGCGGGCCCGGGCGATGGCGCTGTCCAGATCGCCCATGACCTTGTTCATCCCGGCGATGACCAGGACGCTCTCCGGCCCGTAGCACAGGGCCGCCACCCGGTTGGCGTTGCCGTCGATGTTCACCAGCTGGCCGTCGGCGGAGATGGCGTTGCTGCTCATGATGAAGGTGCCGCAGGTCAGGGCCTGGCGCATCAGGGCCTGCTTTTCTTCGGGGGTCTTGCCGGTGTCCCGGTCAATGAGCTGATAGTCCCCCTGGTGCAGGCGGTCCATCAGGCCGATCTGGGCGGCGGTGGCGGTGCCGCCCCAGGAAACGGTGCGGTCCTTGGGGATCAGGGTCAGGGCCAGGTCCAGGGCCTCCTGGGCGGTGGAGACATAGTGGGCCTCAAAACGGCGGCGTCGCAGAGCCTCGGCCACCTGGGGACCGGCCTTGTCGTAGCGGGTCTTGATGGGAGCTTCCATGATTCATTCTCCTTTCTCGGTCCCTTCCTGAAGCCGCTGGGCCTGGTGGGCCAGGGTCAGCGCGTCAATGAGGGGGTCCAGGTCGCCGTTGATGATGGCGGCAATATTGAAATTTTTCGCATCACCGGTGAGCCGGTGATCGGTGACCCGGTTCTGTGGGAAATTATAGGTGCGGATTTTGCCGGACCGGTCGCCGGTGCCTACCTGGCTTTTCCGCTGGGCGGCGATGGCGGCGTTCTGCTTCTCCTGTTGGGCCTCGTAGAGCTTGGAGCGCAGGATTTTCATGGCCCGGTCCTTGTTTTTATACTGGCTGCGCTCATCCTGGCACTCCACCACCGTGCCGGTGGGCAGGTGGGTGATGCGGATGGCGGACTCGGTCTTGTTGACGTGCTGTCCGCCTGCGCCGGAGGAGCGGAAGGTATCAATGCGCAGGTCCTTGGGGTCCAGTT
>OMCN01000424.1_pt1 | contig 20252 bp, 14 predicted proteins | sample 1645061 | NCBI WGS metagenome assembly OMCN01 (sample SAMEA103958124, study PRJEB25191) | human gut metagenome | biome: human-associated habitat [ENVO:00009003]; feature: intestine environment [ENVO:2100002]; material: feces | place: Germany | collected 2013/2015 | reverse complement strand
GGTCACCGGGAGGGAAATACACCCTGCCCCGGGCCCATGTGGAGGGTGCGCCCCTGGACATGAGCTTCTCGGGCCTGAAAACCGCCGTGGTGAACCTGGCCCACAACGCCCAGCAGAAGGGGGAGCCCCTGGACGCCGCCGCCCTGGCCCACGACTTCAACCAGGCGGTGTCCGACGAGCTGGTGCCCCGGGCCATGGAGGCCGCCCGTCTCCGGGACCGCCGGTGCATCGTAGCCGCCGGAGGGGTGGCCGCCAACACCATCATCCGGGGAGACCTGGAGAGGGCCTGTGAAAAGGCCGGGTACCGGCTGTATCTGCCGCCCCTGCGGCTGTGCGGCGACAACGGCGCCATGATCGGCGCCCAGGGATACTATGAGTATCTGGCGGGCCGCCGGGCGGGGCTGGACCTGAACGCCTACGCCACCATGGAGCTGGACGATATCTTCTATTGAGAAAAAGCGCCCCGGAGGAGCATCCTCCGGGGCGCAGCTTATTAATACTGATTCTTGATTAAAAAATTTAATCAAGAATCCCGTGCGCTGTGCGCACGCACAGCGTGTGAAAACACGCTGTGACGTCTCATACAAAACCTGACGCACCTTCGGTGCTATAAAAAGCTTTTCAAGCTTTTTAACAGGTTTTAGTATAAGTATACGACTGACCGGCCCCGCTTGGCAAGATTATTTTCACAGGATCGTTGTTGGAGCTGCAGACACGGCGTCTGGCTGTGGGCAGGAAAAAATCAACCCGGGATATTCGTTCCAACCCCAATCACCAAAAACAACGGACACACTGCCTCACGGAGACGGTGTGTCCGTTCAATTTACGCGTTGTCCTCTATGCCCTCAGGCGAAGCTCAGTTCTGCTGTTCCTTGATGGCAGCCTGTGCGGCGGGTCAAAAAGTTGCAGATATACTTCTTTGCATCGTCGATCGTCAAGGTACGGCTGTAAGTGATGCCAAGGGGAACACAACGACAACCAGTTACGACTCCAAAGGCCGGTTGACGAAAAAGACTTTACAAATGAAGGAAGCCTTGTGTATACGTACACAGGGGGAAAGGAAGCAAATCAGACATCATCTTTTATTTAGATTTAAGCAAATAATATAGTCTTTTTTCGTTTTTGACATGTCAAGGTTCTGCTCATGAAAAAGGTATTTGTGATATTCACTATCAGCGTCCTTCTAATATTTGTCATATTGTTGGTATCCTGCTCGTTAGGGATTTCAAGTATGAAGAAGGAGTTTTTCACAAGGAGAGGCTTCTTAAATTCAAATGACAGAGAAATTGGAGCTGAATGCTTTATATCTGTACGTCAAGAATGCGCAGGGCGATGTGGTTCAGATCGTGGACGGCAACGGGAACACGGTTGTGACTTATATCTACGATGCATGGGGCAATATGCTGTATCATTACGGCTCCCATGTGGACGATATCGGGAAGTACAATCCTTTCCGCTATTGTGGGTATGTCTACGACACCGAGACGGGCCTGTACTACCTCAGCAGCCGGTATTATAATCCGGTTTGGGGCAGGTTTGTCAATGCGGACACGGCTGCGGTGGTGGCCGCTTCTCCCGACAAGGCCAACTGGGATAAGAACCTCTTTGCTTACTGCGACAATAATCCGATCAGCCGAAAAGATGACGGCGGATTTTCCTCCGGCCCGGATAATTTTTGGCCGGCAACGAATAAGGGTCAGGATGTCAATTACGCAGAAATGGCTATTGACGCAGCTGTCGGAGCGCTAACGAACTTGGCAGCGGCAAGCAGGGCAAGTGTTTATACAAACTCTTGCAAAAGCGGGAGTCCGGCTTCAGTCTGTCGAGAAACCCGGAAATCATATCAAGTCATGCCGGGGAGGGATTCCCGGCATGACTTGATGTATGGCAGACTGCAAGCCTTTTTTGACAAGCTGTATTTCATACCAAAACCTGTTAAAAAGCTTGAAAAGCTTTTTATAGCACCGAAGGTGCGTCAGGTTTTGTATGAGACGTCACAGCGTGTTTTCACACGCTGTGCGTGCGCCTGGCGCACGGGATTCTTGATTAAATTTTTTAATCAAGAATCAGTATCAGTCCTTCCGCCAGACGGAGGGGGACAGGGCCACCAGCAGGGGATAGATCTCCAGCCGCCCCATCAGCATGGCCGCCGACAGCAGCAGCTTGGACAGGACGGAATATCCGGCGTAGCTTCCGGCGGGACCCACGGCCCCCAGTCCCGGCCCCACGTTGTTGAAGCAGGACACCGTCGCCGACAGGTTGGTCTCCAGGGAGAAGGGCTCCCCGCTGAGGCACAGGAAGGTGATCAGGATGCACAGGCAGTACAGGGCGAAATAGATGCTGACGCCCCGCTGGACCTCGCTGCCCAGGGCCTTGCCGTCGCAGCGGACGGCGGTGACCCGCCGGGGATGGACCAGGCGGTTGATCTCCCGCCGGATGGTGCGAAGCAGGATCATGGCCCGGGACACCTTCAGGCCGCCGGCGGTGGACCCGGCGCAGCCGCCGATGAACAGCAGGGCGAACAGGATGGCCCGGGACAGTCCCGGCCACAGGTCGAAGTCCGCCGTGGCATAGCCGGTGGTGGTGAGGACGGAGCTGACCTGGAACGCCGCCTGCCGCAGGCAGGCGCCTAGGCTCCCGTATACCCCCCGCAGGTCCAGGGCGATGACGCCGGTGGCCACGACTGCCAGTCCCAGATAGGTCCACAGCTCGTCGCTGCGCAGGGCCGCCCGCCACTGGCGCAGCAACAGCAGATAGTACAGGTTGAAGTTGATGCCGCACAGGATCATGAACACCGTGATGACCCCCTGCAGATACGGCGAATAGGAGGCGATGGAGTCGGCCTTGATGCCGAAGCCGCCGGTGCCCACGGTGCCGAAGGCGTGGACCAGGCTGTCGAACAGGGGCATACCCCCCAGCAGCAACAGTCCCACCAGCACCGCCGTGATAAGAAAATACAGCAGGTACAGCACCCGGGCGGTGTCCCGGGTCCGGGGGGTCAGCTTGCCCTTTACCGGGCCGGGCATCTCCGCCTTGAGGATGTTCATGGAGCGGTCGCTGCTGCCGGAGAGCATGGTGATGAACACCAGCACCCCCATGCCGCCCACCCAGTGGGTGAAGCTGCGCCAGAACAGCAGCCCGTGGCTCATGGCCTCCACATCCGTCAGGATGGAGGCCCCGGTGGTGGTGAAGCCGCTGACCGTCTCGAAAAACGCGTCGGCATAGGAGGGGATCTCCCGGCTGAACCAGAAGGGCAGCGCCCCCACCGCCGACAGCAGCACCCAGGCCAGGGCCACGATGATGTACCCCTCCCGGCTGAAGAACTTGCGGCTGCGGGGCCGGGCCAGCAGCGTCAGCAGCCCGCCCAGAACGGCGGCCACGGCCATGGAGGCCAGCACCGCCCAGGCGCAGTCCTCCCGATACAGAAAGGACACCGCCAGCGGCAGGACCAGCAGCCCCGCCTCCGCCAGCAGGACCCTTCCCGCCATATGGAAAATGATGCGATAATTCATAATAAAGCCCCCGATGGGTCTGTCCGACGGAAAATCGGACCGTTTGAAAAAACTCCTGCCGCAGCCTATTATAGTTTACCCACCCGGGAAAGTCAATAATCCCCCGCTCCCCGGACCGCCGGTCTTTTTCCCCACGCTTCGACTTGAAAAGCCGGGGAAAACGTGGTATACTTGCTTATAATTTCGTGCATCGTGCTTTTCAGGGAGGGAGGGACGCCCCATGGTGGATATACACTGTCACATTCTGCCGGGGGTGGACGACGGCTCCCCCTCTATGGAGGGCTCTCTGGAGATGGCCCGCATGGCGGCGGATACCGGCGTCACGGACATCATCGCCACGCCCCACTGCAATCTTCCCGGGGACGGCCCGGGGAACTACCGGTCCCCGGAGCTGGACGCGGCCCTGACCCGCCTGCGGCAGGCGCTGACCCGGGAGGGCATCCCCCTGGCCGTCCATCCGGGAGCCGAGGTGTTCTGCACCCCGGAGCTGGACCGGCTGCTGGACCGGCAGCGGCTCCAGACCCTGGGCGGCGGGCGGTATCTGCTGGCGGAGTTCTATTTCGACGAGTCGGCGGAGTTTATGGAGCAGTGCTTCCGCGCCATCCGCCGCCGGGGCCTCGTTCCGGTGGCCGCCCACCCGGAGCGGTACGATGCCGTGCAGCGGGACCCGTACATCATCCGCCGCTGGTTTGAGGGCGGCGTGGTCATTCAGCTGAACAAGGGCAGCATTCTGGGCCGTCTGGGCCGCCGGGCCCAGGACACCGCCCTGTGGCTGCTGGACCGGGGATTGGCCCACACCGCCGCCAGCGACGCCCACAGCCCCGATGTCCGCACCCCCCGCATGGACCTGCTGAAGGATCTGCTGCGGCGGGAATATGCCCCGGCCTGCTCCTGGCTGCTGCTGGAGGAAAACCCCCGCCGCATTCTGGAAAACCGTCCCCTGGTGGAGACGGGCCAGCCAATTTCACCCCCAAGGGAGGACGAGCTATGAAAGCCATCCGCATCATGCAGCGCGTGATCCTCGCGCTGTTTATCCTGACCCTGCTGGCCTTCTGCGGCCTGCGGATCTACCGCCAGGTCACGGTGGACGTGACCCCGCCGGTGATCACCTGCTCCAGCGATTCCATCGACGCCAGCGTTACCGCCGGGGACGAGGCCCTACTCCAGGGCGTCATGGCCTCCGACGACCGGGACGGGGATCTGACGGACCAGATCCTCATCAAGGGGGTGTCCCCCTCCCTGACCGACAGCAGCGCCCAGGTCACCTACATCGTGTTTGATTCCGCCAACAATATGGCCTCCGTCACCCGCACCGTCCGCTACACGGATTATCAGGCCCCCCGCTTTGCCCTGTCCCAGCCCCTGGTGTACCCTGCGGGCCAGACCGTGACCCTGCTGGACCGGCTCACCGCCTCGGACGTGCTGGACGGCGACATCAGCAGCGGCATCCGCATCACCTCCCAGAACGTCATCAATAGCCAGCCCGGGGTATACAGCGTCACCGCCCAGGTGGACAGCCGCCTGGGCAGCACGGTGGTGCTGCCGCTGAAGGTGGTCATCACCGCCGGCGGGCCGCAGCTGATCACCCTGTCGGACTATCTGGTGTACCTGCCCCGGGGATCGGCCTTTGATGCCGCCGGGTATATCCAAAGCGTCACCGCCCCCGACGGAACGGCCCTGTCCGCCGGACAGGTCAGCATCGAGTCCCCGGTGGACACGTCCGTCCCCGGAACGTATCATGTGGGTTACAGCGTCACCGCCCAGGGCCAGAGCTATACCGTCTATCTGGCGGTGGTGGTGGAATAAAGGAGGGATCGTCATGGATGAAAACAATCAGGGCCTGCAATGGTCCCATATCGAGCCCCTCTGCATCCTGCGGGCGCTGGCGCGGCAGCTGTGGATGCTGCTGCTGGCGGCCCTCACCTGCGCCATGGCGGCATGGATCGTGCTGACGTGCTTCGTGACCCAGCAGTATACCAGCTCCACCACCTTCTCCGTCACCACCCGCACCAGCAACCTGTACTATACGAATATCACCGCCGCCGCCGATGTGGCCGCCTCCTATTCCCAGCTGCTGCAGAGCCGGGTCCTGCGCCAGACCATGGAGCAGAATCTGGGCATGCCCCTGAACGGCACCGTTTCCGCCCAGCAGCTGGGGGAAACCAACCTCATCCGCGTCACCGTCACCCCCCGCCAGGCCCTGGTCCTGCTTCAGGCGGTGTCCGATAACTACGGCAGTCTCTCGGCCCATGTGTCCTCCTCGGCGGTGCTGACCCAGCTCAACGCCCCCAGCCTGTCCGTGTCCGCCGCCCGCAGCTACAACGTGCCCCGGACCTGCCTGATCGCCGCCGCCGCAGGCGCGGCCCTGACCGCCGCCGCCGTGGTGTGGGCCGCCGTGTTCAGCGGCACGGTGCAGACCCTGGAGGGGGCGCGCAGCGGCCTGGACGCCCGGATCATTTCCAGCGTCCCCCACGAGGGCCGCCGGACCCGGAAGCTCCTGGGCTGGTTCGACGACCGCCGCCGGGAGCGCCGGGCCTGCCGGGGCGGCAAGCGCCTGCGCCGGAACCTGAACATCTCCTCCCCGGCCATCAGCTTTGCCTTCACCGAGTCCATCCACCGCATCGCCGAAAAGTTCCAGCATGAGCACGCCAAGGGCCGCCGGGTGTTCCTGTTTTCCAGCGTGTCCGCGGCGGAGGGCAAGTCCACCCTGGCCGCCAACACCGCCATCTCCCTGGCCTCCCGGGGGGTGTCCGTTCTGTTCATCGACCTGGACCTGCGCCGCCCGGTGCAAAGCGAGATGCTGGGCCTGTCCGTGAAGCAGAAAAACGAGCTGGGCACCCTGCTGACGGAGTCCGCCGCCCCGGAGAAGATCCTGGCCGCCGCCGTCACGGACCCCGCCACGGGGCTGCACTCCCTGCTGAGCACCAAGTCCTATACCGACGTCATCGAGCTGCTGGCCTCGGACCAGCTGGCCAAGGTGGTGGCTCTGGCCCGGGAGCGGTATGACTACGTCATCATCGACTCCCCGCCTCTGGGCTTCTTCTCCGACAGCGAGCTGCTGTCGGACCTGTCCGACGCGTCGGTGCTGGTGGTGCGGCAGGACACCGTCCCCGCGCCGGAGATCAACGACGCCATCGACGCCCTGCGGGCCGGTAAGGCAGAGTTTTTGGGCTGCATCCTCAACGATATGGCCCACCTGACCGCTTACTCCGCCGGATACGGCTATGGCTGCGGTTATTATGGCTATGGCTACGGCAAGAAATACGACAAATACGGCTGCGGGCACCGCTCCGGCCAGAAGCAGCAGTGAGGCGCACTATGGAACATACGACCCATACCAATACCGAAGAACAGGCCATCGACCTGTCCGTCCTGCTGCGGCGGATGCTCCGGGCCCTGCGGCGGCTGTGGCCCGTGTGCCTGGCGATGATCGTGCTGTGCGCCGCCCTGATGGGCTGGCGCAGCCACCGCAGCTTCCGCCCCATGTACCGCTCCGAGGCGGTGTTCTCCGTGAATCTCAGCTTTGTGGGCGGCACCGACCTCTCCGGCTACAGCCAGTATTACAACAAATCCGCCGCCCAGCAGGTGGCGGACACCTTCCCCTATCTGCTGACCTCCGACCGCATGCAGGAGCTGCTGCTGCAGCGGCTGGGCGTCACCTATCTTAACGGCGTCATCTCCTCCTCCGCCATCAAGGACACCAGCTTCTTTGTCCTGACGGTGGAAAGCCCCAATCCCCAGGACGCCTACGACATTCTCTGCGCCGTCATCGACGTGTATCCCCAGGTGAACCGCCTGGTCCTGGGCGAGACGCAGCTGGTGGTGAACCAGGAGCCCACCCTGCCGGACGCGCCGTACAACGCCGACCCCTGGCTCAGCAGCGCCGTCAAGGGCGCCGCCCTGGGCCTGGCGCTCTCCCTGGTGGTCCTCCTCATCGCCGCCTCCCTGCGGCGGACGGTGTCCTCCACCGGCGACGTCAAGCGCCTGGTGAATCTGTCCTGCCTGGCCTCCATCCCCCGCACGACCCCCAAGCGCCGGAAAAGCGGCGCCCAGACGGGCCTGCTGATCTCCCATATGCAGACCGACAGCGCCTTCTGCGAGGCGTACCGTCTGCTGCGGCTGAAGCTGCTGCGGCAGCTGAAGGAGGAGGACAAGATCCTCATGGTCACCAGCTCCGTCCCCTCCGAGGGGAAAAGCTCCGTGTCCGTGAACCTGGCCCTGTCCCTGGCCCGGGAGGGGAAAAAGGTCCTGCTGATCGATGGCGACCTCCGGGGTCCCAGCGACAAGGCCCTGCTGGGCATCACCAAGCCCTCCGAGGGCCTGGGCCAGTGCCTGTCCGGCAGCCTGGACCAGGTGCATTTCCTGCGCTATGAGGACACGTCCCTGTACGTCTTTGCCGGCAGTCAGCCCATCCAGTCCCCCATGAACCTGCTGCAGTATGACAAGCTGGAGGCCCTGATGAACACCCTGCGGCCCATGTTTGACTACATCGTGCTGGACACGCCGCCCTGCGCCATGATGGCCGACGCCCTGGCCCTGTGCCGCCATGTGGACCGGGTGGTCTACGTCATCCGGGAGGACTTCGCCGCCACCACCCAGATCTTCGAGGGCGTCCAGGCCCTGGCCGGGGCCGACGCCCGGATGGCCGGTTTCGTGTTCAACTGCGCCGCCACCGTCCGGGGCGCCGCCTCCGGCTATGGCTACGGCTACCGGTACGGCTATGGCTACGGCTACGGCTACGGCAAGACCAAACCAAAGGACGAACGGTAAGTATGAAAAAAGACGGCTGTGCCCGAAAAGGCACGGCCGTCTTTTTCAGTCTGTCAAAAACCCCTGCTTTTTTGATAAATCTCACAGCACCTTGGACAAAAAGCTCTGCAGCCGGGGGCTCTGGGGGTTGTCGAACAGAGCCTGGGGGCTGTTTTCCTCCATGATGACCCCCTGGTCCATAAACAGCACCCGACTGGCCACCTCCCGGGCAAAGCCCATCTCGTGGGTGACCACCATCATGGTCATGCCGCTCTGGGCCAGCTCCTTCATCACGTCCAGCACCTCTCCCACCATCTCCGGGTCCAGGGCGGAGGTAGGCTCGTCAAACAGCAGCACCTCCGGCTCCATGCACAGGGCCCGGACGATGGCGATGCGCTGCTTCTGTCCGCCGGAAAGGCGGGAGGGGTACTCCTGCGCCCGGTCCGCCAGGCCCACCCGCTCCAGCAGGGCCATAGCCCGGGCCTCCGCCGTCTGCTGGGACTCCTTTTTCAGCAGCATAGGGGCCAGAGTCAGGTTTTTCAGCACCGTCATGTGGGGGAACAGGTTGAACTGCTGAAACACCATGCCCATTTTCATCCGCTGGCGGTTCAGATCGGCGGCGGGGTCCGTCAGGTCCACGCCGTCCAGGAGGATTTTCCCGCTGTCCGGGGTCTCCAGCCGGTTCAGGCACCGCAGAAAGGTGGATTTTCCGCTGCCGGAGGGGCCGATGATGCACACCACGTCCCCCTTCTCGATGTCGGTGGAGATGCCGCCCAGCACGGTGACGCCGCCGAAGCTCTTGTGCAGGTCCTTAACGCTTATCACTTCTGCGCAGCCTCCTTTCCAGCAGTCCCAGCAGCTGGGTCATGCCGATGACCAGCACCAGGTACACCACGGCCACCAGCATCAGGGGGTTGAAGGAATCATAGGTGTTGTTGCGGATCAGGTTCCCGGCCCGGGTCAGGTCCTGCACCGCCACATAGCCCGCCACGGCGGTCTCCTTCAGCAGGGCGATCATCTCGTTGCCGATGGCCGGCAGGATGTTCTTCATGGCCTGGGGCAGCACGATGTGCCAGGCGCTCTGCAACCGGGACAGGCCCAGGCTGCGCCCGGCCTCCATCTGGCCCGGGTCCACGGCGGCGATGCCGCTGCGCACCAGCTCCGCCACATAGGCCCCGGAGTTGATGCCGAAGGTGACGATGCCCACCACCAGTCCGTCGGAGGACTTGAGAATCAGAAAATAGAAGATCAGCAGCTGCACCACCACCGGGACGCCCCGGATCACCGTGGTATACACGCTGCACAGCCAGCAAAGGGGCCGCAGCAGGCGGCTGTCCTGGCCGCAGTACCTGATCATGGCCACCAATGACCCGATGACCACGCCGATGACCAACGCCCCCGCCGTGATAATCAGGGTGTTCTTCAGCCCGTCCACCAGCAGGAGATAGCGCTGCTTTTCCACAAAGGTAGCCTCCAGCTGGGCCAGCCACCGGGCGAAAAGCTGGCCGATACTCTGCAAAACTTCCATCAGCTCAGGGGAGACACATACACGGTGTCATACTCCTGGAAAATCTGCTCCACGGTGCCGTCCTGCAGCAGCTGGCTCAGGGCCTGGTTCACCTGGTCCACCAGGTCGCTGCCCTTGGCAAAGGCCAGGGCGTAAGGCTCGCTGGTCATGGCCTCGTCCAGCACGGTGAGGTTCTGCTCCCCGGCCATCTTCACGGCCACCTCGTTGTCCACCACCCACGCGTCGGCCTTGCCGCTGGTCAGGGCGGCCTGGGCGTCGATGTTGGAGGCGAAGGACAGGATCTCATACCCGTTATCCAGGCAGTAGGTCTCGGCGGTGGTGCCGGTCTGGACGGCGATGGTCTTGCCGGTCAGGTCGGCCTTGCCCTGAATATCGCTGCCGGGGTTCACCACGATCACCTGGTTGGCCAGGAAATAGGGGTCGCTGAAGTCGCAGTTCTTCTGGCGGTCCGGGGTGATGCTGATGCCCGCCACACCGGCGTCATAGCGCCCGGCCTGGATACCGGGGATGATGGAGTCGAAGTCCACCTGCTCCCACACCAGCTCCATGCCCAGCTTGTCGGCAATGGCCTGCATCAGCTTGGGCTCGATGCCCACGATGTCGCTGCCGTCCAGGGACTCGAAGGGTGGGAAGTCCGGGCTGGTAGCCACCACCAGTTGCTTCTTTTCGCTGCCGGTTTTGGTATCGGTGTCGGTATCGGTATCGGTATTCTTGCTGCCGCAGGCGGCCATGGTCAGTATCATAACCGCGCCCAAAAACAGGCTCAGGAATCTGGTAAAATGTTTCATATCAATATCTCCGTTTCTTTTGTGTCATATGGTGGATCGATTCAGAACGCGCCCCATGGTCGTCGTCGGAGAATGGTATACATAGTCATATAAATGCCCTTTCAGTGAATAAAAATTGAAAACCAAATGCAATTACGGATAAAGATACTATCACACCAACCCGGTCGTGTCAAGCGTTATTTGAATAAAAATACAAAAAATAACCCCATACGCATTTTTATGCGTATGGGGCCGTGCGTTATTCCTGGGGATTGGGGATGGTGACGGCGATGCCGTTGACCTCCACACCGTCGTCGGCGGGGATGAGGATGAACCGCCGCCCGTCGATGATCCGGGCCTCCACCATATAGCTGTACTCCGGCGGCACGGTGATCTTCACCTCCGGGGTGGTGATCTGGAACTTCCCGGCCTCGATGATGTTCCGGGGGTTCAGGGCCGCGTCCTGACCGTACTGCCTGCGGCACTGGTCCTGAAAGGCCTCCACCTTCTCCTCCGGCACGCCGCTGCCTGTGAGCACGTCCCCCACCTCCCGGACGGACAGGGTCAGCGGCTCCGGGTCCCGGCTCTCCTTGTGCTCCTGGATGCGGCCCCGCAGCTGCTCATGGACCGCCTGCACCACGTCATAGCTGCAGTCCTTCTCCAGGGTCTCTGTCAGAGCGGCGGCGAACAGGTTCTGCTGCTCCTGGGGGGACATGGGGGCCTCCTGGACGCAGAACACCGCATCGATGACCTCCTGGTGCAGCTGGGCGGTGTCCTTACTGTAAAACAGGGCGTTATAGATGTTGGCGGCCCGGTCGTCAAAGGCCGGGAACAGGAAGCCCAGGACCGGGGGCTGGGCGATATGCCCGGTGGAGCTGCCCCGGAACTCCTTGTCCCGGTCGCTGTACTGCAAGGCCAGGGTGGGGTCCTTCACCGGGCAGATGGCGCACACGAAATAGCGGAACACCGTCTCCGAGGCGTCGGGGACCTCCAGATCGTCCCGGCTGCGATGGGGCACGTCATAGGTGTCGGCGGCCAGCAGAATCAGATAGCTGCTCTCGCCCATGTCGATGGCGTCGATGATCCGGCGGTACAGGCTCTCCCGGGCGTTGGCGTCCTGCAGCTCCGTCTGGCGCAGGGTCTGCAACAGGCGGTGCTCGTCGCTGTCCGCCACCTGGGCGGTGGAAAACACGATGTCGATGAGGTTCCGGCCCAGGGCGCCGGACAGGGTCTTTTTCAGCAGGTTCAGATACATCTCCTGCTCCTCCTGGGACAGCAGGCCCAGCGGCGCGTCCACATAGGAGATGATCTGGCGGCTGCTGCTGACATAGCAGCCGTATACCTTGCTGATGGCGGTGCGGTCCGGCTTGAACCGCCGCCGCAGCTCGTTTAGCTCCTTCTGATTCATCCGTTCTTCCTCCCCCAGGCAATTTCCCTCCATTATAGCACGATTTGCCCCGCCGGGCAAGAAAAAACCGCCCTTGCAAGCCGGGGCGGTATCTGCCATAATAGAGAAAAACGAGACAAAGCAGGTTTTGCATATGGATACAAACAGCAACCAGGCCCGCCGGGTGGTCATCGGCATCACCGCCCATGTGGACGCGGGCAAAACCACCCTGGCCGAGGCCATGCTCTACCGCACCGGCCGGCTGCGGAAGCTGGGCCGGGTGGACCACGGCAGCGCCGCCATGGACAGCCATCTGCTGGAGCGGGAGCGGGGCATCACCATCTTTTCCAGCCAGGCGGAGCTGCCCATCGGGAATCTGGAGGTGACGCTGCTGGACACCCCGGGTCATGTGGACTTCTCCGCCGAGATGGAGCGCACCCTGTCGGTGCTGGACTATGCCATTCTGGTGATCAGCGGCGCCGACGGCGTCCAGGCCCACACCCGCACCCTGTGGCGGCTGCTGGAGCTGTACCGGATCCCCACCTTTCTTTTCGTGACGAAAATGGACTTCGGCCGCTGCGGCCGGGAGCAGATGATGGAGCATCTGCGCCACGAGCTGGGGGAGGGGTGCGTGGACTTCACCCCCGCGGACCGGGAGCGGCGCATGGAGCAGCTGGCCACCTGCCGGGAGGATGCCCTGGAGGCGTATCTGGACGGCGGGGAGGTCCCCGACGCCCTGGTGCGGCAGCTGGTGGGGCGGCGGCTGGTTTTTCCCTGCTGGTTCGGCTCCGGGCTGAAGCTGGAGGGCATCGACGGATTTCTGGAGGGGCTGGCCCGGTATGTGGAGCCGCCGGTGTATCCGGAGACCTTCTCCGCCCGGGTGTTCAAGATCAGCCACGACCCCCAGGGCAAGCGCCTGACCCACCTGAAGGTCACCGGCGGGACCCTGCGGGTCCGGGACGCCGTGTCCTATGCCGGGCACCAGGAGAAGGCCGCCCAGCTGCGCATTTACAGCGGCGGCCGGTTCCGGGCGGTGGACCAGGTCCCCGCCGGAGGCGTGTGCGCCGTCCAGGGACTGACGGCCACCTGCGGCGGCCAGGGCCTGGGGGCGGAGGAATCCGGCGTCCGGCCGGTGCTGGAGCCGGTGATGCGCTATCGGGTGGCCCTGCCGCCGGACTGCGACAGCCGCACCCTGCTGCCCCAGCTGCGCCAGCTGGAGGAGGAGGACCCCCAGCTGCGCTTCACCTCCCACGGAGGGGAAATTCATGTGTCCCTGATGGGCCGCATCCAGGCGGAAATTCTCAAAAGCCTGGTGTCGGAGCGCTTCGGCGTGGAGATCGAGCTGGACCGGGGCCGGGTTTTGTATAAGGAGACCATCGACGGCCCCGTGGAGGGCGTGGGCCACTTTGAGCCCCTGCGGCACTATGCGGAGGTGCATCTGCTGCTGGAGCCCCTGCCCCAGGGCAGCGGCGTGGTGACGGCCACCCGGTGCAGCGAGGACCAGCTGGACCGGAACTGGCAGCGGCTGATTATGACTCATTTGCAGGAAAAGACCCACCTGGGAGTCCTCACCGGCTCCCCCATTACGGATATGAAAATCACCCTGATGTCCGGCCGGGCCCATGTGAAGCACACCGAGGGGGGCGACTTCCGCCAGGCCACCTATCGGGCGGTGCGCCAGGGGCTGATGCAGGCTAAAAGCCGCCTGCTGGAGCCGTATTACGCCTTCCGGCTGGAGGTGCCGCCGGAGCAGCTGGGCCGGGCCATCAACGATGTGCGCCTGCGCAGCGGCAGCTTCGACACCCCGGAGGAGGCCGGGGACCTGACATTGCTGCGGGGCCGGGTGCCGGTGACGGAGTTTGACGACTATGCCCAGGAGGTGGCGTCCTATACCGGCGGCCGGGGCCGCCTGTCCCTGGAGCCGGCGGGCTACGGACCCTGTCATGATCCCGACGCCGTGATCGCGGCGGCGGACTATGACCCGGAGGCCGACCCGGACAACACGCCGGACTCCGTATTCTGCGCCCACGGCGGCGGCTTCACTGTGAAGTGGGACAAGGTGCCGGAGTATATGCACCTGCCCGGCTGCCTGGAAAAGCCCCGGGAGGACGCGCCGGTGCGCCGCCGGTGCATCCGCCTGGACGACGCGGAGCTGGAGGCCATCATGACCCGGGAGTTCGGCCCCGTGCGCCGTCCCCTGTACCGGGTGCCGGAGAAGCGGGAGGCCCCTGCCGATACCGGCCTGCGGGAGATCGGCCAGCGCTGCTATGTGGTGGACGGCTACAACGTGATCTTCGACTGGGACGAGCTCCACGCCCTGGCGGACCGGGACCTGTCTGCCGCCCGGGAGCGGCTGATGGACACCCTGTGCGGCTGGGCCGCCTTCACCCACACCCGGGTGGTGCTGGTGTTCGACGGGTACAAGGTCCCCGGCAATACCGGGGAGAAGTTCGACTACCGGGGCATCCATGTGGTATACACCCGGGAGCGGGAAACCGGCGATATGTACATTGAGCGGTTTTTGCAGCAGGTAGGGAAAAACGACCGCGTCCGGGTGGTGACCTCCGACGGGCTGATCCAGCTGTCGGCGGTGCGCACCGGGGCCATGCGCATGTCCTCGGCGGAGTTTGGCCGCCAGGTGTCCGAGGCCGCCGGCCAGATCGCGGAAATCCTGAAAACCATGCACCAGTCCGGCGGCAGCACCATCGGCCAGCGGATGGAGTCCGCCGGGAAGTGACCTCTTGCGCAGCCAGACCGCCCCATGCTATAATACCGCATATATATCCGATAGGGAGGAACCTTACATGATCTACACCGATTTTCACGGAGAGAAGCTGTCCCTGCTGGGCTTCGGCACCATGCGTCTGCCGCTGGTTCCCGGCGGCGGCCCGGCGGACATCGACGAGAAAACCACGGCGGACATGGTCCGCTATGCCATGGACCACGGCGTCAACTATTTCGACACCGCCTATCCCTACCACGGCGGCATGTCCGAGCGGGTCATCGGCCGGGTGCTGAAGGGCTATGACCGCCAGAGCTTCTATCTGGCCACCAAATACCCCGGCCACCAGATCAGCGACAGCTACGATCCCGCCGCCATTTTTGAAGAGCAGCTCCGGAATTGCGGCGTGGAGTATTTCGACTTCTACCTGCTGCACAACGTGTATGAGAAGTCCGTGGAGACCTATACCGATCCCCGCTGGGGCATCATCGACTATTTTCTGGAGCAGAAGAAGAACGGCCGCATCCGTCACCTGGGCTTCTCCTCCCACGGCGGCGTGGAAATGCTGGAGAACTTCCTGTCCCGCTGCGGCAAGGACATGGAGTTCTGTCAGATTCAACTGAACTATCTGGACTGGACCATGCAGGACGCCAAGGCCAAGTGCGAACTGCTGCGCCGGTACAACATCCCTATCTGGGTCATGGAGCCTGTCCGGGGCGGCCGCCTGGCCTCCCTGACGCCGGAGGCGGAGTCCGAGCTCCACGCCCTGCGGCCGGAGGAGTCCACCGCCGCCTGGGCCTTCCGCTTCCTCCAGGGGGTGGAGGGGGTCCAGATGATCCTCAGCGGCATGACCACCCCCGCCCAGATGGAGGACAACGTCCGCACCTTCGCCGAGCGCCGCCCCCTGACGGACCAGGAGGAGAAGGTCCTGCTGGACATCGCCAAGGGCATGTACGGCGCCGTGCCCTGCACCGCCTGCCGCTACTGCTGCGACGGCTGCCCCATGGGCCTGGACATTCCCATGCTGCTGAAGCTGTATAACGAGGCCAAGTTCTCCCCCAACTTCAACATCGGCATGCGGGTGGAGGCTTTGCCGGAGGACAAGCGCCCCGCCGCCTGCGTGGGCTGCGGCCAGTGCGCCCGGGTCTGTCCCCAGAACATCGACATTCCCGCTGCCCTGGCGGACCTGAACGAGGAACTGAAGAAGATCCCCAGCTGGGCCGACATCTGCCGCCAGCGGGAGGAAGCCGCCCGCCGGGCAAGAGAAGCCAAGTAACCCCCATCACAGGATAAAAAATCCCCGGCTGCTATGCAGCCGGGGATTTTTTTACGTCGCCGGGGGAGTGCCGCGCTTGGAGATGGAGCCCCGCTCAGCGGAGTCAAGATACGCGCTGACGGTGCCGTCCGCCTGCTGATACACGCTGAATAGTCCCGTCTCAAAGTTCTGGGTGGCATACGGAATGCTCCGCTGGTCCAGGGCCGTGGCATAGGGATACCGCCATTTCATCTGCCGGTGCAGATACGGCTGATCCATCATCTGCACCGGATTCTCCTCCATGGGCGGCACGGTCTCCCGCCAGTACAGCAGATAGCCCCGGATATTTTCCCCCTTCCGGGGCAGGGACCACTCGGCAAAAAGGTACAAGCTGGCGCTGGACGGAATATCCGGCCACAGCCGGTCGGTATACTGGGCCTGTTCCTGCCGGACCAGGCTCTGCATGGGCGCGGCCATCGCGCCCTCCGGCCCGTCATACAGGATATACCCGCTGAGGGCTTCCTCCACATAGGCATCATAAGGGTAGTGGGGCACCAGCCACAGTCCGTCGGTGTCCCCGGGCCAGTCCTCCCCGTCCTCGTATTGGAAATAGGTCAGGATGGCCCAGCGGTCCGGGCCGTCATCGCCGGGCGTCAGCAGGGCCGCCCGCCAGAACTGGATGGTCTGGCCGCTGAGGGGCTTCTTCACCGGCTCCTGCATCCAAACCGTCTGGGTCACACCGGACAGGGACAGCACGTCCTCGTCCGACAGGTCGTCCAGCAGCTCCCGGGGCAGGTTCAGCCCCTCCAGCCGGTCCCGGACGGCCTGGGCCGTCTGAGACGGCTCCTGCCGCGGCCTATAGTCCATGGGAAGCCTTTGACCCAGGGCCTGGCCCAGCAGCACCGCCGCCAGCACCAGCACCAGATATCCACCCGCCAGCCACCGGCCATCCAGCCGCACCGGCGCGGCCTCCACCGCATAGCCGCAGTTGTCCAGGGCCCGGGTCAGCCGGGTCAGCTGCCGCAGGATGATGATATACAGCGCCAGCAGCAGCCACACCGCCAGTCCCTGCAAGGTCTGGCCCAGCAGGCCGGTGAGGATCAGCACCCCATACCACAGCACCAGGGCCCCCGCCGCCTTGGCGGAGGGCTTTTCCTGCCCGGCCTTGCGGCCGATCTCCCTCATGCCCCACCACAGGCCCAGGCACACCAGCCAGAACAGGATGCTCAGAGTCCAGGCTATGGCCGCCTCCAGCCAGGGGACCAGCCGGGACAGGACGGTGCCCATAACGACGGCATAGCCTCCCCGCAGCACCGCCAGGGCTATGGACAGCCGCCAGCAGCTGCGCAGGCAGCCGTTCTCCTGCCGCAGGGTCCGGAACCCCAGCACCAGCAGGATGCTACCCACCATAGGCAGAAGATGCTGCAGATTCCAGAAGTTCAGGGTGATGCCGGTCAGTCCGATGCCCCACAGAACGCAGCGCATGGCCTGCCGCCAGGGGGTCACCCGGGCCGCCGGCAGCTGCTCCTCCGGCAGCTGCTCCAGCAGGGTCTGCATATCCCGGTCAAAGCGGATGTCGTCCGTCACAGCAGGTCACCTCCCAACAGATTCCGCAGTCTCTGCCGCAGGCGGTACAGCCGCCCCTCGGCGGCCCGCTCCGTGATGCCCAGCTCTGCGGCGATCTGGGCGGTGGATTGGCAGTAGTAATACTTCCGGAAGAACAGCTGCTCCTCCTCCCGGCTCAGGGATTGGATGGCCATCCGGATCTGCTCCCGCCGGTCCTTTTGCAGCAGGGCCTCCTCGGCGCTGCCGTCCCCGTGGGGCATGGTCTCGTCCAGGGGCTCCTCCCTCCGCAGCCGCCTGGCCCGGTTCAGGGCCATGTTCCGGGCCAGCACCGTCAGCCACGGCACGAACTGCCCCCGCTCCGGCGCATAGTCCCCGGCCCGCTGCCACAGGCGCAGGGAGATATCCGCCAGGCACTCCTCCCGCTCCCGGGGGCCTGTCAGAATGGGTTTCAGGATATATTGCAGCAGCGGTCCGTGCCGCCGCAGCAGGGTCTGCAGGGCCGCCTGGTCCCCGGCGGCGATCTGCGCCATCAGCTGCTTGTCGTCCATGTCCGTCGCCTCCCTGTTTCTCTCTACTCTATAGTACACACCGCAGGGCCAAAACCCACGGCGTTTTTTCTCACTTTAGAACACATATTAACACAAAACACCGCCTTGCGCCAGGGGGGGCGGTGTGTTATACTATGTATAACAACACACTGGGTAATTGTGCCCATTTTTTCAGAAAGAGAGAGACCATGACCACCAAAGATTACCAGACCCGCAGTCCCCTGCGCATTTTCCTGTCCTATTTCCGCCCCCACCGGGGCCTGTTCCTGCTGGATATCAGCTGTGCCTTCCTGATCGCCGTCATCGACCTGGCCTTCCCCCTGATCTCCCGCACCGCCATGTACCACTGGCTGCCGGATAAGCAGTTTTCCATTTTCTTCACGGTCATGGCTCTGGTGGTGGCGGCCTTTGTCCTCCGGGCGGGGCTTTACTTCATCGTGGGCTACTGGGGCCACACCTTCGGCATCCTGGTGGAGGCGGATATCCGCCGGGACCTGTTTGCCCATATGCAGGACCTGGGCTTTGACTTTTACGATAAAAACCGCACCGGCCAGCTGATGAGCCGCCTGACCACGGACCTGTTTGAGCTGACGGAGCTGGCCCACCACGGGCCGGAAGACCTGTTCATCTCCCTGGTGACCATCATCGGCGCCCTGGCGGTGATGTTCTCCATCCAGTGGCGGCTGGCGGTGGTGGTGTGCTGCATCATCCCCATTTTCCTGCTGGTGGTGATGTATCGCCGCCGCCAGATGTCCCAGGCCTCCCGGGCCGCCAAGCAGAAAACCGGCGCCATCAATGCCGAGATCGAGTCCGGCCTCTCCGGTGTCCGCACCACCAAGGCCTTCGCCAACGAGGCCCAGCAGCAGCGGCGGTTCGACGGGGCCAACGAGGTGTTCAAAACCTCCAAGCGCAATTTCCACAAGGAAATGGGCTTTTTCAACGCCAGCATGGAGCTGTTCATCAGCCTGCTGTCCGTGGCGGTGATTGCCGCAGGCGGCTGGCTGATTATGAAGGACCGGCTGAACTACATCGACCTGATCACCTTCAGCCTGTATATCACCACCTTCATCAGCCCCGTCCGGAAGCTGGCCAACTTCGCTGAGATGTTCTCCAACGGCTTTGCGGGCCTGCACCGGTTCATCGAGCTGATGGCCACGGAGCCCACCATTCAGGACGCCCCCGACGCCGTGGAGCTGACGCAGGTGCAGGGCCGGGTGGCCCTGGAGAACGTGCACTTCTCCTATGACGACGGCAGCCCCGAGGTGCTCCACGGGGTGGACCTGACGGTGCAGCCCGGGGAGACGGTGGCCATCGTCGGCCCCTCCGGCGGCGGCAAGAGCACCCTGTGCCAGCTGGTGCCCCGGTTTTATGACCCTGACAGCGGCACCGTGTCCGTGGATGGCCACGACGTGCGCCGCCTGACCCAGCACTCCCTGCGCCGGGCCATCGGCATCGTCCAGCAGGACGTGTTCCTGTTTGCCGACACCATCCGGGAGAACATCCGCTACGGAAAACCCGAGGCCACCGACCGGGAGGTGGAGGAGGCCGCCCGCCGGGCGGAGCTGTATGACGACATTGCCGCCATGCCCAACGGGTTCGACACCTATGTGGGCGAGCGGGGCACCCTGCTCTCCGGCGGACAGAAGCAGCGGGTGGCCATTGCCCGGATCTTCCTGAAGGACCCGCCCATCCTGATCTTAGACGAGGCCACCTCGGCTCTGGACAGCATCACCGAGGCGAAGATCCAGCACGCCTTCGACGAGCTGAGCCGGGGCCGCACCACCCTCATCATCGCCCACCGGCTCTCCACCATCCGGGCCGCCCACCGGATCCTGGTGATCCGGGACGGCCGCATCGCCGAGCAGGGGACCCATGACCAGCTGCTGGCGGCAAACGGGGCCTATGCCGGACTCTATCACACCCAGAATCTGGGGGAATACCATGGATAAACGGGAAATGCTGGACCGGCTGGCGGCAAACGGCGATGAGCGGCTGCTGCTGGGCCGGGTCTGGGACAAGTATGAGCAGTGCCGGCGGCGGAATCTGCCGGAGGGGACGGGCTTTCTGTCCCCGGCGGAGCAGGCGGCGGCCCAGCGGCTGCTGAACGCCCTGTCCGTGACGGAGGGCTACGCCTTCTGGGGCGGGTACGACGGCGCCCAGCGGCGGCAGCTGTGGTTCCTGCCGGAGTGGCAGGAGGCCCCGGAGGAGGACGCCGTCC
>OMCN01000415.1_pt1 | contig 20525 bp, 17 predicted proteins | sample 1645061 | NCBI WGS metagenome assembly OMCN01 (sample SAMEA103958124, study PRJEB25191) | human gut metagenome | biome: human-associated habitat [ENVO:00009003]; feature: intestine environment [ENVO:2100002]; material: feces | place: Germany | collected 2013/2015 | reverse complement strand
GCCGTATCTCAGTCCCAATGTGGCCGTTCAACCTCTCAGTCCGGCTACTGATCGTCGACTTGGTGGGCCGTTACCTCACCAACTATCTAATCAGACGCGAGGCCATCTTTCAGCAATAAATCTTTGGTATTCCGATCATGCGGTCAGAATACATTATGCGGTATTAGCAGTCGTTTCCAACTGTTGTCCCCCACTGAAAGGCAGGTTCCTCACGCGTTACTCACCCGTCCGCCACTAAGTCATCCGTTCAACTTGACCGAAGTCTTGTATCGCAGAGCTTCGTTCGACTTGCATGTGTTAGGCACGCCGCCAGCGTTCGTCCTGAGCCAGGATCAAACTCTCAATAAAATGGTATCTTAAAGCCGAAGCTCTAAAATCAATTTCATTCTTCGTTCGCTCTTAGCTTAACTCAAGAATTTTCGTTGGCTATTCAAAGAATCTCATTTCTGACATTCACTGAACAACTCTTTTGGTTCTTTTTCAGAACCTTAATTGTCCAAGGTGTTTGTTCATGTTTCTCGTTGTTTAATTTACAAGGTGCACTCCGCAGTTTCGCGGGCTTTTATTGTATCACATCGAGTTCCGTTTGTCAAGAACTTTTTTCAAATTCTTTCGAACTTTTTGTGATCCGCTCGTCGCTTCGCAATTTCTCGCTCAGCAGCGAACTCATTTAGTTTAGCACATCTTCATCCGTTTGTCAAGAACTTTTTTCGAATCTCTTCGAGCTTTTTCTTGAACCCCGTCCGATTTGCTGCGCTCCTTCAGAACGCTCGGCTATGATACCATCGAAAAACCAGTTTGTCAACCCTTTTTTTCATTATTTTTCACTCTTTTTTATATTTACTATTACTTGTGTTAATATCGGCACGACACCCCAAAATATAGCCGCTCCCACAGCCCAGCTCCAGATCGGCAGCCGGTACGCCAGAAAGCTTCCGCCAAATGCCAGCAGGCAGAACACACCTCCGGTGCTTCCCGTGCCATTTTTCCGTCTGACAGCTCCCAGCATGCGTTCTGCCGCACACACCAGCATCGTCAAAAGCGCAAACAGCCCCAAAAGCTGCGCGACTGACAGCAGCAGCTCGAACCGCTGCATGACCGACAGCACAGACAGGCTTTTCGTCAGCGTGAGAAACGGCAGCGGCTCCTGCCGCGCCAGCTCCGGCGACAGGCAGGCCGCCGTCAGAAATGCCGGGACTGCCGGAAGAAGCGCAGATGCTGCCGCCGTACCGGGTGAAATGCGCGGTGTTTCCTCCTCCGCCGTGACAAATGCCATGCAGACCGGCCCCAGACACAGGCAGAACGCCAGCGCGGCATCCGCTGGAACGCCCTGCGGGCGGCTCCAATCTGCCTGCACGTGCCGCAGGGATGCTGCGGCAATGACCGCATACAGTCCCGCGAGGCACAACGCAAGCACTGCACAGACGCGTCCTGCTGCCAGCCGTCCTTTTTGTCCGGCCAGCGCCGCCAGCAAAAGCGGGATCGCGGGCAGGAACGGGCCAAGGTCGTCTTCAAACGCGATCTGACCGGCCGCAGCAGCGCCCGAGGCCGCAAACAGCAGCCACAAAAGCTCCGCCGCTGCCATGATCTGTCCGCCAACAGCTCCGAACGCGCGGGCAAACGCCTGCCGCATACACAGGCCGGAGTGCCGCTGCATCGCCTGCTGGCAGGCGGCAAGCGCGCAGGCGAGGATACTCCCGCCCAGCACCCACAGCCAGCCGCAGCCCGGCAGCGCCATCGCCGCCGGAACGCTCAGCGCGCACAGGCTCCACGCGCGCACCTGTCTCGGCGTCAGCTTATCCTGCAAGAATGATCCCTCCGTTTTCCCCCGGCAGCAGAATCGCCGGGTCGAGTGCTTCGCCGCGCAGAAGTGCTGCGTGCGCGTCCGCAAGCGTCACCGCACCGGGGTGCGCCTGCAAAAATTCCACGCAGCCGTCTGCATCCAATGCATCCATCCGCGCCAGATACAGCTTTGCCGCCGGACGGAACTGCCGCTGCCGCACTGCTGCGGGCAGAAGCGATTGTGTGCTTTGCAGGAGAATAATATGCTCCGCCGTGTCCAGAAAGAGCGTGCCCTCCGCCCCTTCCCGCATGGCGGCAAGCGCGTCCGGGAGCGTCGTGCCGGAGCCGGATGCGCCGTTGTCGCTTTCCACGGTGATCCGCCCGTCCTCCTGCGCGATCACGAGCACCTGCGCAGGCAGGAGCTTCGCCGCGTCCGTCCCCGTGCGCGGCAGCATACAAAGGCTGACCACCGACGCGGCCGCCAGCAGCGCGATACTGATTTTATTGAGCATGACCGTCCCCCTGATTTTTCAGATCCTGCGGGTGCAGCGCCGTGTCGCGCCATTTCTGCCGCACCAGAAGCGGGCGCAGCACGGCGCGTCTTGCCCGCGCGTCGGAAAACGGCGCGAGATAGGACACATCCAGACTCGTCAGCCCCGACAGGTGGATCAGCAGTGCAATGCCGCCTGCCGTCAGGGCGAACAGCCCGCCCGCTCCCGCCAGAATCGCCAGTGCGAAGCGCCAGATGCGAACGGCGTCGGACAGATCCCGGCTCGGAAGCGTAAAGCCGCAGATCCCGGCGGAGGCCGTGACGATCAGCGCGGCGGGCGAGACGAGCCGCGCATCGACCGCCGTTGTGCCCACGACGAGGCCGCCGATGATGGAAACCGCCGTGCCGATGGCCTGCGGCAGATGAAGCCCCGCCTCCTGCAAAAGCTCAAACGCGGCAAGCAGGCCCACCACCTCGAAAACCGTATCGAACGGCACCTCGCGCTTGGATTCGATGATCGCCAGCAGCAGCTTTGTCGGGATCATCTCCTGATGGTATGTCGCCATGGCGACATACAGCCCCGGCAGCAGCAGCGCGGCCAGCAGCGCCAGATACCGCAGCACGCGCAGGCAGGACGCCGAGAGATAGTCGACCGCGCGGTCCTCCGTCGATTTCATGAGAATGCCGAGATCGACCGGGGCCAGATACCCCAGCGGCAGCCCGTCGACCAGCAATCCGGCCTGTCCGTTCAGAAGGCCCTGGCAGAAGGTATCCGGGCGCTCGGTGTATTGCAATAACGGAAAGGCTGTCCGGCGGGAACCGGTCACGTATTCCTCGACGCTTGCGGGCGTGAGCATCCCGTCAATGTCGATATTCTCCAGCCGCTTTTCCATGCGCCGGACAAGCTCCGGCGCGGTCAGGTCGGCGAGATAGCAGACCGTGACGGCGGTTTTCGTGCGCAGGCCGACGGTCTTCTGTGAAAAGCGCAGCTGCGCCGTGCGCAGATGGCGGCGCAGGAGGCTGGTGTTGATGCGCATCGTCTCTGTAAACGCGTCCTTCGCGCCCTTGACAGTGTTTTCCGACTCCGGCGCGGAGGGGCCGCGCCGGGCGCTCGTTTTCGTTTCGAAGCAGAGCGCCGTGTCCGTGCCCGGAAAAATGACAGCGCAATAGCCGTGCAGCAGCTTGTCCGCCGTCTGCGCGGGGTCTTGCGTGCGCTCGGCGACGGCGCAGTAGACTCTCGCCCGCTCCGCCTGCGTCAGAACCTCCTGTATGCTCCCCGGCGTGACCGTCTCCATCAGCGGCTTCAGCACCTGCTCGGCGATATCCCCGCCGGAGGTCAGCCCGTCCAGAAACAGCAGTCCCAGCCTCTGCCCGCCGACCGTGATCTGCCGGGTATTGAGATCCGCCGTATCCCCAAAGCACGCCTGCACGTCCTCCATGCCCCAATGCGCCATGGTTTTGCCTCCCGTTTGGATGATTCTTCTGTCATTTTTCCGCAAACGCAGAAAAGTATACCTGTTTTCCGCGTCACAGGTTTGCATATCCCGGCTGTTTGTGGTAGACTATAGCGAAAGCGATTTGAAATCACACATATATAATATGTATCTGGAGATGTACCGCCATGTATGAATTGATTACCGACAAGACGCTTGCGGAATACGAAGCGTTTGTGCAGAGCCACCCGAAGGGCAATTTTGCGCAGAGCAGTCTCTGGGCCAAACAGAAGCCCATGTGGACATGGGACGCCGTCGCCGTGCGCGGCGAGGACGGGAAAATCAAAGGCTCTCTGGCCCTCATGACCCGCAAGGTTCCCGGCATCGGCCGGACGCTGATGTACGGCTGCCGCGGCCCGGTCTGCGATCTGGACGACCGCGAGACGTTTGCCCAGCTGCTGGAGGGCGCAAAAGAACTGGCAAAAAAATATAAGTCCTATGTCATCAAGCTTGACCCGGATGTTCCGTCAAGCAACACCGCCTTTGCCGCGCTTATGCAGTCGTTCGGCTTCCGGTGCAAGGAGGGCGGGAAGAATTTTGAGGCCATCCAGCCGCGCTATGTCTTCCGTCTGAACGTCGAGGGCAAAACGGAAGATGAGCTTATGGCGGCCTTCCACCAGAAATGGCGCTATAATATTCGCCTGGCCGAGCGCAAGGGCGTAAGCGTGAAGATCTGCGGCAAGGAAATGGTCCCGGCGTTCGCCGATCTCATGCTGACGACCGGCGTGCGCGACGGCTTTGTCACGCGCAAGCCGGAGTATTTTGCGAACATGCTCGACAATCTCGGCGAGCATGCGCGGCTCTACATGGCCTTTGACCCCGAGGGAACGCCCATCGCGGGGACACTCGCCATCCACTACGGCGACAAGGTCTGGTATCTCTACGGTGCATCCAGCAACGAGCACCGCAATCTGATGCCCAACTATTTATTGCAGTGGCGCATGATCCAGTGGGCCGTTGAGACCGGCTGCCGCATCTACGATTTCCGCGGCGTGTCCGGAAACGTCTCCGAGGATAACCCGCTCTACGGCCTGTTCCGCTTCAAGCAGGGCTTCGGCGGAGACTTCACCGAGTTCGTCGGCGAAGAGGATCTGGTGCTCTCGCCGGTCATTTACTGGGCCGTGGAGCACGGCACGTCGGTCTTCAAGGATCTTCGCAAGACCGTCTATCTCATCAAGAACCGAGACAAAAAATAACGCAGGAGGCGCAGCATGAAAGCGTATGTCGTCGACTCCGCCGCCGTGCGGAGCAATCTGCAAATTCTAAAGGACCGCGCAGGCAGCGCGGTCCTCTGGGCCGTTTTAAAGGGAGACGGCTATGGCCTCGGCCTTGTCCAGATGGCAGCGATCTGCCGGGAAGCCGGCGTCACGCACTTTGCCGTGACGGAGGTTTCCGAGGTCAGCCGCCTGCGCGCAGGCGGGTTTCAGGATTGTGACATTCTGATGCTCCGCCCGACCGCCGACGCGCAGGAGCTGACGCAGCTTCTGAACCTCGGCGCGATTCTGACCGTTTCGAGCCAGAACGACGCAGCCGTCCTGAACGGCGTGGCGGAAACGCTCGGTGTCCAGGCGCAGGTACACGTCAAGATCGATACCGGCATGGGCCGGTACGGCTTTTTGCCGGACGAGCTGGATCAGCTGCTGCCCATTTTCAAGTATATGCCCGGCCTGCACGTGACCGGCATTTATACGCATCTGCATTCCGCGTTCTGCAATCAGAAAGCAACCATCGTGCAGGCCGAGGCGTTTCAGGGCGTTCTGGACAAGCTGCACGCCGAGGGCTGCGACACCGGCATGGCGCATATGCTGAACTCCGCCGGGCTTTTGAAATACCCCGAATACGCGATGGACGGCGTGCGTGTGGGCTCGGCCATCCTGGGGCGTGTGTCTGTGCGCGGAAATTGGGGTCTTGCCCACATCGGCGAGTGTCAGGCGACGATCGAAGAGCTTCGCTGGCTCCCGAAGGGCCACAGCTGCGGCTACGGCGCGGGCTGGACAGCGAAAAAACCCACCCGCGTGGCCGTTTTTTCCGTGGGCTGGTACCACGGGTTCGGCGTGGAGATGGGAAACGATCTGTTCCGTTTCCGCGACTGCCTGCGCGGCGTTCTGCGGAATCTGAAGCAGATGGTCTTCAAAAAGCATATCTATGTAACGGTAAACGGGAAAAAGTGCCGCGTGCTGGGCCATATCGGCATGCTGCACACGTGCGTGGACGTGACGAAGCTTCCATGCGCGGTCGGCGACACTGCGGTTTTTGACATCAAGCCGCTGCTGCTCAAGGGCATCGAGGTCGTCTACCGGTGAGGAGGGGCCATGTCTGATAAAATTGCCGCCATTGCCACGGGCCGTGCCCGCACGGGCATCGGCATTCTGCGCCTGTCCGGCGACGGGTGCATTGAGGCCGCGGAACAGGTCTTCCGGCTGAACTCCGGCAGGCCGCTGACCTCCCTCCCCGACCGGAAGCTTGCGCTCGGCACGCTTTTCGACGCACAGGGACGGGCCATCGACCACTGCATGGCGTTCATCTCCCGTGCGCCGCATTCGTACACCGGCGAGGATACCGCCGAAATTCAATGCCACGGCTCCCCCGCCGCACTGACCGCTGGACTTGAGGCGCTGTTCGCCGCAGGCTTCCGGCAGGCGCGGCCCGGCGAATTCACACGCCGCGCATTTCTAAACGGCCAGATGGACCTGACGCAGGCCGAGGCCGTGATCGATCTCATCGACGCCGAAACTGCCGACGCGGCGGCGAACGCCGCCGGGCAGGTCGCGGGCGCGATCCGAAAAAGGATCGACCCGATCTATGACAGCTGGGTCGACCTGTGCGCGCATTTCCATGCCGTGCTCGATTACCCCGACGAGGATATCGACCCCTTTGCGCTCTCCGGCTACGAAGCGTCGCTGACGGCAAGCAGCCGGCAGCTTACCGCGCTGCTTGCCTCCTGCCATCGGGGCCGGATGGTGCAGTCCGGCATCAGGGCCGTCATTCTGGGCAGCCCGAACGCCGGAAAATCCAGTCTTCTGAACCGCCTGTCCGGCTTTGACCGCGTGATCGTCACCGACATTCCCGGCACGACGCGCGACACGGTCGAGCAGACCGTCACGCTCGGGCGGCACCTTGTCCGGCTGGTCGACACGGCGGGCATCCGCGACACGCAGGATGTGATCGAAAAAATCGGCGTTGACCGCTCGATGGAGGCCGCGAAGGACTGCGACGCGGCGCTGTTCGTCGTCGACGCGTCCAGACCGCTGACGGACGAGGACCGCCGCGCGATGGGCGCGGCGCTCGAAGCGCCGGAGGCGATCGCGATTCTGAACAAGCAGGATCTGCCCGGCGCGATCGAGCCGTCCGATCTGCCGTTTGCGTACATTGTCCCCATCTCCTGCAAGGACAGCACGGGCTTTGACCTGCTGGAGCAGGCGTTTGATATGCTCTTCCCGGACGATGCGCCGTGCGACGGTTCGCTTCTGACAAACGCGCGGCAGGCCGGTGCCATTCTGCGCGCAAAAAAATCCGTCGACTCCGCCGTGCAGAGCCTGCGTGCGGGTATGACGCCCGACGCGGTGCTGGTCGATCTGGAAGCGGCCATGGATGCGCTCGGCGAGGTCACGGGCCGGACGATGCGCGAGGATATCACGAACCGCATTTTTGAGCGGTTCTGCGTTGGAAAATAAACCACAGAAATCAGGTTTTACTATGATCTATCTCGACAATTCCGCCACCACGCAGCCCTGCCCCGCCTGCGTGCGGGCCATGACAGAGGCGCTCACGGACTGCTGGGGCAATCCGTCGTCCGTCTACGCGCTCGGCATTGACGCCGCCCACCGTCTGCGGCAGGCGCGGCAGGCGGTCGCCGCCGCCCTCGGCGCAGAGCCCGACCGGGTGTTTTTCACCTCCGGCGGCACGGAGGCCGACAACTGGGCCATTCTCTCCGCAGCCGAGCGTCTCGGCAAACGCGGCCGCCACATCGTCACGACCGCCGTGGAGCACCACGCTGTCCTGCACCCCATGCAGAAGCTGGAAGCGAAGGGCTTCGAGGTCACATATTTGCAGCCCGACCACGACGGCAATATTACAGTCGAGGAACTGAAAAAGGCCCTCCGGCCCGATACCATTCTCGTCTCCGTCATGATGGTCAACAACGAGACGGGCGCGGTCATGCCGATTGCCGACATGGTCAAGGCCGTGCGCCGCGCCGCGCCGCTGGCGCTGTTCCATACCGACGCCGTGCAGGGCTTTTTGAAGGTCCCATTCCGCGCCAAAGCGCTCGGCGCGGACATGATCTCCGTCTCCGCGCACAAGATCCATGCCGCCAAAGGCACGGGCGCGCTTTATATCCGTCCCGGCCTGCCCCTCCCCGCGTTTATAAACGGCGGCGGACAGGAGAGCAATTACCGCTCCGGCACGGAAAATATGCCCGGCATCTGCGGCTTCGGCGCAGCCTGCGCCGACACGGATGCAAAGACGGACATGGAACACATGGCGCACCTGCGCGATCTGGCCCGGGAAAAGCTGGCTCAAATTGACGGACTTGTCCTCATCGGCAGTCAGGCCGCGCCGCACATCGTCAACCTGTCCCTGCCGGGCCTCCGTTCACAGGGCATTATCAACTGTCTGCAGTCAGACGGCATCTATGTCTCGGCAGGCTCCGCCTGCTCCAAGGGCCACCGCAGCCACGTGCTTGAGGCCATGCACCTGTCCCCCGCCGTCATCGACGGCTCCATTCGCGTCTCGTTCTCCCGCGACAACACGGAAGCCGACGTTGACGCGCTCTGTCAGGCGCTCCTGCACGCAAAGCAGACGCTGAAGGGCTGAAAACGACACGAATCCCCGCTTGCTTCGCTGAAAACCCCAGTGAAGCAAGCGGGGATTTATTAAGTGCTGCCCCTGTAGGGGTCGATGCCCACATCGACCCATTGGGAAGTTCTGAATTCGCCGAAGATTACCGTAAAAACAGCACATTCTGCCGGGCCGATGCGATGCCCGCAGGCTAGTTTCGAGGCGCAGCCGCGCATAGCGCAGCTCTTAGCGCCGAAGTGGGCATCGGCCCCTACTCACAAAACAGAGCGCCTTCCGCAAAACAGCCGCCTCCGCTCAGTTTTTCAGGCTCTGCATCGGGGCCGGGATCCTGCCGCCGCGGGCGATAAAGTCCGCAGAGGACTCCGGATGCACCGGCATGATAGGCGCTGCGCCGAGCAGGCCGCCGAAGGAGACTTCATCGCCGACCGTCTTGCCCGGAGCCGGGATGAGGCGCACGGCGGTCGTCTTGGAATTGACCATACCGACGGCGGCCTCGTCCGCGATGATGGCGGAGATCGTCTCCGCGCTCGTGTCGCCGGGGACGGCGATCATATCAAGGCCCACCGAACACACGCACGTCATGGCTTCGAGCTTATCAAGCGTCAGAACGCCGCTTCGCGCGGCGGCGATCATGCCCTCGTCCTCGGACACCGGGATAAACGCGCCGGACAGTCCGCCGACAGAGCTGGACGCCATCAGCCCGCCCTTCTTGACCGCGTCATTGAGAAGCGCCAGTGCCGCCGTCGTTCCATGCGTCCCGCAGGTTTCAAGGCCCATTTCCTCCAGAATGCGCGCCACGCTGTCGCCCACGGCGGGTGTCGGGGCGAGGGACAGGTCGACCACGCCGAACGGCACGCCCAGCCGCCGGGACGCTTCCCGCGCCACCAGCTGGCCCATACGCGTGATGCGGAAGGCCGTTTTCTTGACGCACTCGGCCACCTCGTCAAAGGGCCGGCCCTTGACGCTCTGCAGCGCGTGGTACACCACGCCCGGCCCGGATACGCCGACGCTCACGACCGCGTCGGCCTCGCCCACGCCGTGGAACGCACCCGCCATGAACGGGTTATCCTCGACCGCGTTGCAGAACACGACGAGCTTCGCGCAGCCAAGTCCATCGCGTTCCTTTGTCAGCTCGGCCGTCTTTTTGATCGCCTGCCCCATAAGGCGCACAGCATCCATGTTGATGCCCGCCTTTGTCGAGGCGACGTTGACGCTGGAGCAGACCAGTTCCGTCTCGGCCAGCGCCTGCGGGATGGCGGCGATCAGCCGCCGGTCGCCGGAGGCCATGCCCTTCTGCACGAGCGCGGAAAAGCCGCCGATGAAATCCACGCCGCAGGTCTTTGCGGCGCTGTCCATCGCCTTGGCAAACGGAACAAAATCCTCCGTCTCGCACGCGCTTGCGACCAGCGCGATGGGCGTGACGGAAATGCGCTTGTTGACGATGGGAATGCCAAGCTCCCGTTCGATCTGGCAGCCTGTCGCAACCAGATGCTCGGCCTGCCGGCAGATCTTGTCGTGAACTTTCCGGGCGCAGGCCTCCGGATTCGGGTCGGCGCAGTCCAGAAGCGAAATGCCCATGGTGATGGTGCGGATGTCCAGATGCTGATGGTCGATCATATCGACCGTGGACATGATATCGGAATGGTTCAGCATGGTCTGTCCCCTCCGTCAGATGGTGTGCATGGCAGTGAAAATATCCTGCCGCTGGATGCGGATGGACAGGCCCATCTGATCGCCCTTTTCTGTGATGCGGGCCTGTACCGTGTCAAACTCCGGCGCGCCTGCCGTCCATTCGACGAGCATGATCATGGTAAACGTGCGCTGCATGATGGTCTGGCTGATCTCCACGACGCTGATGTGGAGTTCTGCCAGCAGCGTGCAGACCTCGGCGATGATGCCGACCCGGTCGGGGCCGACGACGGTGATAATGGCTTTCATGTGTCGTTCCTCCTGTGCGCGGATATGGAAAAGGGGCCGTGCGGCCCCCTTTTTATTTTTAGAATTTCGTATGCTCGGCCAGCCAGTTCTTCAGTTCGCTGATGGGAACGCGGACCTGCTCCATAGAGTCGCGTTCGCGGATGGTAACGGCGTTGTCTGCCGGGGTCTTGTCGTCGCCGACGGTCGCAAAATCGACCGTGATGCAGTACGGCGTGCCGATCTCGTCCTCGCGGCGATAGCGCTTGCCGATGGAGCCGGTGTCGTCGTAGTCCAGCATGAAGTCGCCGCACAGGTCCTGATAGATCTTTCTTGCGGGCTCGGCCAGCTTCTTGCTCAGCGGCAGGATCGCAGCCTTGTACGGAGCCAGCGCCGGATGCAGGTGCAGAACCACGCGCACGTCGTTCTTGGCCTCGTCGATGACCTCCTCGTCATACGCTTCGCACAGGAACGCCAGCGCCACGCGGTCGCAGCCGAGCGACGGCTCGATGACGTAGGGGATATAGTGCTCATTCGCTTCCTGATCGAAATAGGTCAGATCCTTGCCGGAAGCCTCCTGATGGCGCTTGAGGTCATAATCGGTGCGGTCGGCAATGCCCCAGAGCTCGCCCCAGTCGGTGAACGGGAACGCATACTCAATATCGGTCGTGGCTCTGGAATAGAAGGCCAGCTCCGCCGGCTCATGGTCGCGCAGGCGCAGGTTTTCCTCGCGGATGCCGAGGCTCTTGAGCCAGTTCACGCAGTAGTCCTTCCAGTATGCGAACCATTCGAGGTCCGTGCCGGGCTTGCAGAAGAATTCGCATTCCATCTGCTCAAACTCGCGGGTACGGAAGGTAAAGTTGCCCGGGGTGATCTCGTTGCGGAACGCCTTGCCGACCTGGCACACGCCGAAGGGCAGCTTGCGGCGGGTGGTGCGCTGGATGTTCACGAAGTTCACGAAGATGCCCTGCGCCGTTTCCGGCCGCAGATAGCAGGTTGAGGAGGAATCCTCGGTGACGCCGATGGCGGTCTTGAACATCAGATTAAACTTGCGGATGGGGGTAAAGTCGTGCTTGCCGCAGACGGGGCAGACAATATCCTCATGCTCGGCAATGAACTTGTCCATCTCGTCAAAGCTCATCGCGTCGACGTTGACCTCGTGATGCTCTTCGCCGATGAGCTTGTCAGCGCGGTGGCGGGCCTTGCACGCCTTGCAGTCGAGCAGCGGGTCGGAGAAGCTGGACACATGGCCGGTCGTGATCCACGTCTGCGGATTCATGATAATGGCCGCATCGAGACCGACGTTGTACGGGCTTTCCTGCACGAATTTCTTGAGCCACGCCTTTTTGACGTTGTTCTTGAACTCAACGCCGAGAGGGCCGTAGTCCCAGCTGTTGGCCAGGCCGCCGTAAATTTCGGAGCCTGCAAAGACAAAGCCGCGGTTTTTGCAAAGGGCAATGATCTTGTCCATGGACTTTTCGCTGTTTTTCATCATACTTCTCGTCCTCCTGACGTATATGATCAAGTTTATCCTATTATTATAATGAAAAAGCCCGCAAAGTCAACCGCGCGGCAAAAATTTGAAAGACCAGTTTTGTTTTTCCCGAAAATGTGGTATAATGCAGGAAGCAATTCGGAAAGGACATATCCATCTTGAAAGCAATCGGAAGAGTGATCCTATCGGCGATCCTTCTGGTCCTGACGGGCCTGATGATCGCGTTTGCAAAGGCCGCGCCCAGTGTGGTCTTTTCGTTCTACCCCGCCCTCTCCAGAAGCATCCTGTCGGCCATTTCCTTCGTGTCCGGGCTGATACCCATCGCGCTGTGGGAGGTGCTGGCAGTCCTGCTGGCGCTGTGGTTTTTCTATACGCTCATCCGCGTGTTCACGGGACGCCGGAGCCTGCTTTGCTGGCTGTCCGGCGTTCTGCTGGGGCTCAGCACGGGCGTGTTCCTGTTCGTTGCCATCTGGGGCCTCGGGCACTTCGGCCCGTCGGTCGATCAGACGCTTGGCCTTGACGTGCGCGAATATTCCAAGCAAGAGCTGATCGCCGCAACGGCCTATTATGCCGCGCAGGCAAACGAATACGCCGAAAAGGTCGAGCGTGACGCAGAAAATCTGACCGTCTATCCGGCGTTTTCCGAGCTTGCAAAGCAGGCCCCCGGCGGCTACGCGGCGCTTGCGCAGCAGTATGATCCGTTCACGGACGGACTCGGGCCAGTAAAGCCGTTGGCTTCGTGGCGGCTGTTCAGCCAGACCGGCACGACGGGCATCTTTATCTGCTTCACGGCGGAGGCCTGCGTCAACCCGGATACGTATACCGCGTGGATCCCCTTTACCATGTGCCACGAGCTTGCCCACCGGCAGGCCGTCACAGCCGAGGACGACGCGAACTTCTGTGCCTATCTGGCCTGTATGGCCTCGGAAGACGACGATTTTTGCTACTCCGGCGCGTTCGGCGCGTATATCTACTGCCACAACGCCCTGTCGAAGATTGACAAGACCGCCGCCAGCCAGATCTGGAGCACCCTGTCAGAAGGTGTCCTCGCCGACATCCGCGCCGCGAATGAGCATTACGCCCAATACGAGGGCAAAGTGCAGGACGCAGCCCAGAAGGTCAACGACACCTATCTGAAGGCCTTCTCCGAAGAATCCGGCGTCCAGAGCTACGGCGAAGCCGCCGATCTGCTGATCGCGTGGTACCTGAAAAATAATGCTTGACAAACGCAGCGGGATCGAGTATAATAACCCCGCTGATGGACAGTTAGCTCAGCTGGTATGAGCACATGCTTGACGTGCATGGGGTCACAGGTTCGAGTCCTGTACTGTCCACCATATAAAAACCTTGAAATCGCAATGGTTTCAGGGTTTTTCTTTATCCCCAAAGCAATGTTTAGCCTTATTTTTAGCCTTACGGCACAAAAAACACGGACCAGTGCAGGCACCGGTCCGTTAAAAACCAAGATTGTTTTTATGCTGTGTTATCAGTATAGCAGAATCGGATGAGAAAATCAATCGCAAGGTTTTACTCTCCCTGTAGATTTTGAATGTACTGTTCCATTCGGTCGGCGCTGGCCTTCTTCATCTGATTTGTCGCATGTACGTACACGTCCAAGGTAAACGCTGCCGTCGCATGGCCGAGGTTTTCCTGAACCGTTTTGATATCGTCGCCATTTTTGATAGAGGCAACAGCGTAGCTATGGCGAAGATCATGGAAGCGCATGGTTTCCATGCCGATTGACTTGACGATTCGCTTGAAGCAGTCATAAACAGTGCGGTGTGACAGAAAGCTGCCCGCCGCATTGGTAAACACCAGATTGTGTACATTGTCCCAAGCAGTCCCGGCATAGGCAGCCATTTCTTTCTGCTTGTCCTGCTGCGCACAGAACAGGGTAAGCACACTCTGCGGGACGGCCAGGACGCGCCCCTTTCCGTTTTTCGGTGTGGAAAAATAATACTGTCCTCCCTTCTTCTGCTCTTGCCGCGCCTGCTGGCGAACGGAAATCGTTCCATTCGTAAAATCAATGCAATCCCAAGTCAGGCCGAGCAATTCACCCTCCCGCATACCCGTAAAGAGGGCAATTTTATAAAGCAGTTCATGCGGATGGCCGCCGATCGCGCGAAGGAATGCAGCTGCGGCATCATCATCGAAAACCGTCATCTCTTTCCTGACGACCTTCGGAAGGCTGCATGCGTCAGCAGGATTCTGCCGAATATCCCCATTCGCAACCGCCTGCTGAAGTGCTTTGTGCAGAATTCCGTGGATGTTCTTGATTGTCTTCGGCGAGAGCGGCTCTGCATTCTTTTTGCCTGGCCGCAGCAGATCGTTGTAGAACGCCTGGATCTGCTGCGTCTTCAACGCACACAGCTTGACTGCACCGAGGTTTGGCGTCAGATACAGCGCGATGCTGCGGCGATAAAGATAGGCCGTGGAGGACTTAATGCCCTCCAGATAATTGTCCGACCAGCTCTGAAGCCACTGCGCAACGGTCATGGCAGACGGCTCAATATATGAACCGCTGTCAATCGCCGCAGTTGCCGCTTTCAGCTTTTGCAGCACTTCTTTTTGCGTTTTCCCGGTGATGGAGTGCTGCTTCTGCTTCCCGGTACCGGGATCAAATCCGGCTGAGTAGCGGGCCTGCCAGTAAGTATATGTTTTACCGCCCCGTGCAACGGAAATTTTCCGCACAGAGCCGTTTCCATTTGCATTTCTTTTCATATCGTAGTCTCCTTCCTTCGCAGGCCGCTGCCCTGCGTTTTATGCGGCGTGCAAAAATTCGTTTATAGCGTCAGACGGAATCAGAATCCTCCGACCGATTTTTACGGCGCGGAGGCGTCCACTGCGCACCAATTCGTATGCACTTCCACGGCCAATCCGGAGAAGTTCTGCGGCTTCTTCGACCGTCAGTGTAAGCTTTGGCAGGACATCTGTATTGACTTTCATGTTGTTTCCTCCTCAAATTTGCGAAGTACCCACTGCCTTGAAAGAACAAAGGGAAGTTTGGCATCCTCTAAAATATGATTCAACGCGACTTCTTTTGAAGCCCCTTTTCTGGATTCCCGAATGATATCGATCCCTATGGACGCAGCATACGCAAAGACCAAATTTTTAAATTCGCCCTTTTCATCATCGGTCAAAGCAATATTCTTGTGGGCCGCATAGAATTTCTCTATCTGATACTAAAATCTAGTAAAACACTTTAACCGTCTTACCAGATATGCTATACTGTATCTGGGTGATGAATAATGGCATCGAACTATAAATTCAGCAATGAGGAAATGGCCGCAATAAAGGCAGCACGCAGAGAGACAAAGGACAAACGTGCGGATGCAAGATTGAAAGCACTTGAACTGCGAGCAGAGGGTATGGAACTCAGTGAGGTTTCGCAGGCAACGGGCTTCCATGCAGCCTATGTGAGCCAACTGGTGGCGAAATATCGGGATCATGGACTGGAAGCAATCTCCGGGAATCATTATGGCGGTAATCACCGTAATATGAGCTTTGAGGAAGAAGCTGCGATACTTGCCCCTTTTAAGGACAGGGCCGAGAAAGGTGAGCTTGTGGAAATCAGCGAAATTGAGACGGCATACCAACAGGCGGTAGGCCACTCTATTGGCACCAGTCAGATTTACTACGTTCTGCACCGACATGGCTGGAGAAAGGTCATGCCCCGCAGTAGGCACCCTAAAAAGGCAAGCGAGGAGGTCATTGAGACCTCAAAAAAATTAAAACCACCATCGGCGAACTGAAAAATCTCCACAGGGGCTGTGGAAAAGTGCGCCTTATGTTCCAGGATGAGGCAGGCTTCGGCCGCATCAACCATCCCAAGTACTGCTGGTGCGAAAAAGGCATCCGACCCAGCGTTCCATGTCACCATATTCGGGAATACCGGTATGCCTATGGTGCGGTCGAGCCGCTGACTGGGGAATCCTGCTTTCTTGTCATGCCCTATTGCAATACTGCGTGTATGAATCTGTTTCTGCGGGAATTATCCAAACAATTTCCGCAGGATACCATTCTGATGTGCTGCGATGGAGCTGCATGGCACAAATCGGGAACGCTGGAAGTGCCTGAGAATATTGTACTTTTCCATATCCCTCCATACACACCAGAGATGAATCCGATAGAGCAGATCTGGAAGGAGATACGAAAACGCGGCTTTCGAAACGAGGTTTTTGCAACCTTGGAGAAAGTCGTTGATCGTCTCTGCGATACCATTTGCTCGCTTACCCCTAATACCATTTTCAGCATTACCGGACGCGATTGGATTATTGAAGCGTTTAATTAGGTTTTGGTATGAGCTCATGCGTTCGTAGAAGTCCTTTCTGCGGCGCAAAACATACTCAGCCTCTTTGCTTTTGAAGACCCCTCCTCCCTTCTGGCGGTGTGCGTCGGAATTATAACTAAACAGCACGCCGCAGTCCGGATCGGATGTATTTGCCATCATATCAAGGATGTCTAAATGATTGCCTGCATCAAATCTCTGAGCCAAGTTCAGCTTCCGGGTAATACTGGCTCTGCGTCCCGCAAGTGTCTTTGAATTCATCTCCAAAACATGAACCTGCAGAGTCTCGTTGGAATCCAGCCGTTTCCTGCCTATACATTGGATGAATGTAGTCTGGTTATCAGCTGCAAGGACAATGTGCCTGAGTTTTTTATCGTGGATATTGACTCCGCAATCCAGAACCGTCGTGCAAAGCATGACCTGCTCGTCAAAGCGCTCCTCCCGACAGAGTCTTTCCCACTCCTCTGACTCTTTGCTGTCCGCATCAAGATAGGCTGCACAAATTTTATACGTCTCACACAGACGATTCTTCAGCAGCATCCCCTTCTGTTTATTCTCGCAGAATATTAACCACTTCGCGTCGGGATTTTCTTCGATTTTCGGGATAACATCCTCATATTCGTGGATAAAATCGACACAGTACGCAGAGTAATCAACCGGAAAATTGTAAAATTCAATATAGCGGTCGCACGTAGGAATGCGTTCATTACGAGCAAAATCCTGAATTGCAGAATACTCGTCCCGCTCCGCAGCAGCTATACACCTCTGGACATCGTAGGGCGTAGCAGTCATGTAAATACGAACCGCATGCGAAAATTTACAAACCAGATTCCGAAGGACGGACCCCGCAAAGAAGTTAAAGAGCGCATCGACCGCAAAGAAATGACACTCATCGCAAACCAGGTATGCACAGTTTCTGATCCATTCTTTTGCATTCGGATCATTCAAAAACCCCTGCACGCTCTGATACGTCATGATTCTCACAGATCTAAAATCGGTATGCCGCTGAAGCCCAATTTCCGACAAACCTTCAAGCGTGGTCTGAAGGCCAAGCTTCTGCGCAATCAAACGCTTCTGCTGCACCGAGTTCGCCAGCCGCGAACTCAGCAGCAGTACGTTCTTCCTTTTTTCAATCGCCGCCGGGATAATTTCTTCCTTGATGAATGTGGTCTTTCCCCGACCAGGCTGCGCGCAAATGAACACAGCATTGTAATGAGTCCAAGTCTTGATCCAAGACCCCAAGCAACTAGCGATAGAACCAGTTACCTCATGAAACCAGAAAAAGTTGTCAAGAGTATCCTCATAATCGTGTACGAGCCTAACTTCCATAGTCTCCCTCCACAGCAGTAAAATAATCAAGACACGGGCCGGCCGACAGCATCTCTTATGGGCTCCATTATAGGCGAAAAGGGGCCGTCTGTATGTAAGAAAATATTTTTGTGAAATTGTGAAAAAATATGTGCTCCACAAGAAAATGGAGCACATATCGCAACATTTATGGTGAAATAGTTTTATTTGAAATTTACCGAGTCCAAAACAGCTATTTATTTTTACGTTTTTTCCAGGCAGCGCGCAGCTCCGGCAGTGGAATATATTGATCAAGTGGCTGCATGTTCATCCCGATTGGTTTTTCTAGCTGTTTATATATTTCTACCACATATTTCATTTTCAAAAGGCAGTCTTCTTGTGTGCCGCTGCAAACTGGACGATAAGACTCTAAGATGGGGTATTTTTCCTTATAAAACATCTTAGCAGCCTCAAAATCATCATCTGTCCACGGTTGGTTAATTATTATATTTCTAGATTCATCAAAGTGTTCCAGACAGAATCCTGCTCTAAACTGAAGGTCCCTGAACGCTAACGCTTTGTCTTCTGCACCGACACTTTCTGTCGGTGTTCGCTCAAATGCAAATTGCAAATCATTTTCTGTATAAATTGTATTATTATAAAGAGTGTCGACCACAAAGATTTCTCGACCGGTCGAGTCAATAATCCGTACCCGAATGTTTCTCCCCAATATTGCAGTGCTTCGTTGAGAAAATAATGTTTCTGCGTCCATGCCATGCGAAATCATATACTCAGCAAGCCGTGCTGCCAGAATAAACCGGTTCGCATGTTCTGTCTTTTGAAAACAGATGCATGCTGCAACATAATCTCTTGCGTGTGGTTCATCCTTCGCTCTGGCAATAGCTTGATCGTAACGCTGATATGCAGCCAAAAGTTTCTCATATCTCTTATCGCCAGCGACCTGCATAATATTCTTGTTTTTAATCATATAATCAAGCAATGTCAGGTTTCCGCAAACCCAACATTCCAGAAAATACAACTCTGATAAAGAATACGACTTGATTGATTTCCCCTTTTTTAATGAAATTTTATTCGGATTGTTATTACCAGTTGCCCGCATCTCGATTTTGGCCTGCTGTCGTTCTTCATCCAAATACCACGACAAATCCCTTGCCTTTGTGTAGAAATGTTGAATATCCGCCTCTACGCTATCGTACCCAAATGAACTTTGGCGCATGCGATAATATTCCCGGATGTTAAATTGATTGTTTTTGTTGACATCCAACGATACTTGAATCTCTCTGGCTTGTAATAGCGTCGTTATTGCTGCTATATCATGCGCGTCCAAAAGCACATTGTGCTTTTGGAAATTGCTGGTTCCTTCGTCGTCTACAGCCTCGACCTCAACTATGTAGCGGCCCTCACGATCTAATGTATGATTCAACGACCCAATAACTATATCGCACAAACACTCCAAAAGCGTTGCAACATTTACATTCTCTGAGTTTTCCATCTTTTCGCCCTCCTGTTTTTTCGCGGACAGGCTCATTAACGCCGATATAAACCCGCCATTTCCTTCCTATACTATAACGCAAACTGGAAGAAATGCAAGATACGTAAAATGCCAAACGGCAAAAAAGCCGCACGGCATTGTCTTTAATAAGTATAATGTACATACGGCAGTATGCCACTTGAGTGACATACTGCCATTTTCTTATGCTGTCGTTTATCATTCAGCTTGATGCGAGAAAGCAGAGAGGCAAAGCAGTATAAATCGCAGTAATTTTTTATGATTCAACGAACATTCCAGTAGGGGCCCCAGGGGAAGCAGATGCTTCCCCATGGCGGAGTAAGAATCAGTAAAGAAAATAAAGGAAAAACCTTGGATATGAAGAAAAGAATACATACGAGAAACCATAAACTTACAATTAGATTAACAGATGCAGAATATACTGCGATCTCCATCTGTTCAAGACAGAAACAGCAGACAATGAGTGAATATATACGCAGTGAACTTTTTACGTCGAAAGATACCAAGATGTCAGCAGCTTGCCTCGCAAAAGCTTTATGTCAGCACAATTATCTGGTCGGCAATATGGACCTTGAAAAAGCGCAGAGAGCCAGGCTTTCAGGATGGGAGGAAGAAACATGGCGGTGTTTCGTGTAATTCATGAAGCAGGAAAGTACCAAGACGAAGCCACGCGGGATACTGTTCTGCAATACATCGGTCAACCTCAAAAAATTCAGCACGGACTTGTCGGTGGCCTCGCTGTAAACTTTGAAACTGCAGCATTGGAAATAAACAGGCTTGCACGGTGCTTTGGGCAGAATCATGGCATTCGTTTGCGGCATTGGATAATCAGCCTTTATCCCAATGAGCTAACGCTGCCAGAGATTGCAGCTTTTGCGCGACAAGCCTGCGCTTTCTATGCCGGAAAATATCAGATCGTATATGCAGTTCACGAAGATGTTCCACATCCGCACATTCATTTTGTGATGAATTATATTTCCTATTTGGACGGCTCACGCTATCGTGGTGACAAGCAGGATTACTGGGCATACATAAAAGAATTCGGTGATGTCACCTTGGTGAAAGGTTTTTGCGCCATCCTCGCCGCGGACATTCTTCGGTAAAAGCAGGCTCGCCTGTTTTTATAAACGCGGATCAAGCGTTACGCTCCGCCTCGGGTCCCCTCCCCGAGTAAAAATAGAGGGAAACTGAATATGCGGGTATGGCGGAATTGGCAGACGTGCAGGATTTAGGTGATGTCATCTTGGTGAAAGGTTTTTGCGCCATCCTTGCTGCGGACATTCTTCGGTAAAAGCAGGCACGCCTGTTTTTATAAACGCGGATCAAGCGTTACGCTCCGCCTCGGTTCCTCGCCGTGTAAAAACAGAGGGCAACAAAATAGCGACAGATTTCCCTGCCGCTCATATCTGCGGGTATGGTGGAAATGGTAGACTCGGAGGATTTAG
>OMCN01000382.1_pt1 | contig 21870 bp, 18 predicted proteins | sample 1645061 | NCBI WGS metagenome assembly OMCN01 (sample SAMEA103958124, study PRJEB25191) | human gut metagenome | biome: human-associated habitat [ENVO:00009003]; feature: intestine environment [ENVO:2100002]; material: feces | place: Germany | collected 2013/2015 | reverse complement strand
CGTGCGCTGTGCGCACGCACAGCGTGTGAAAACACGCTGTGACGTCTCATACAAATTCAATTAAGAAAGGTGTGGTTTTTATGAAGATGAATCGTGTATGGAGGGTTCACGCTTCCTAACCCTCCGAATAAAATTTTGGAGGAAACAAAATGGAAAACCAAATCACCATCCGTGAAGCCGTCACGGAAAACGATGCTGCTGCCTTCTGGGAGCAGCTGCACGCCTATCACAAGCGGGATATTTTCACAGACTCCGACAAGGAAGATCTGGAATATTTCCTTGGTCAAGCGTATCGTGACCACATGATGAAGATCAACGGCAGGCCGCAGGATCGCTGCTTCTTCCTGTTCTTCCATCGGGGCGGACAGGATATCGGCTTTGCTATGCCGGTGATTTTTAACACGGAGGACGGCAAGTGCTTTATCATGGAGTTCTGCGTCTACCCGGAGTTTCGGGGCGGCGGCACGGGAAAAGCGTGCGCAGGAACGCTTCTGGACTGGGCAAAAAAACACGGCGCGCGTTATGCGGAGCTGAACTATGGCGGCAATGAACGGCGGCGCCGCTTCTGGGAATCGGTGGGTTTTATCGAAAACGGCGCGGACCAATGGGGCGAACCGCTGATGCTCCTGCCCCCGGAGGAGGATATGCCCATCACCGTGGAGCTTCTCGCCGACCCGGAGGACTGGCAGCTGAAAAAACTGGAAAACGGCTTTCTCAGGGAGATCGGCGAAGCACCGTCAACGGAGGAAACGCAGGAACAGCTGGCGCAGGCCATCCGGGATGGGAAGATCACGTTCTTTGTGGCAAGGCGAGGCTATCGGGCAGTGGGGATGTGCAGCGTTTCCCGGTGCTTTTCCACCTTCGCCTGCACAGATGTCGGGATATTCGATGACTTTTACATTGAACCTGTGTTCCGCAAAAAAGGCACCGCCCGGCTGCTGGCACAAGCAGCGCAGGAATGGAGCAAGGAAAACGCCCTTGCCAGCCTGACCGTCACCTGCGCCCCCTGCGATGAGGGAATGTATCAAGCGCTCGGCTTTGATACCCATTTGGGCAAGGCGTTTGCACATCTGGGCTGAATCGCCCGCCGGGAGGACGTTTACCGGCTGACGGAGCTGTGATGGCAGGCTGTGTTCCGCCAAAACGCAGCAGTGAGGAGGATAAACCATGAGATTGCGCAGAGATAAGTAACAGTTTCCATAAAATTTGAATGGAGGTTACTTAAATGGAAATCAGAGAATACAAAACATACAACGAATCAGAGATTCTGCGCTTATACACGAGTGTTGGCTGGACGGCCTACACCGATCAGCCGGAGGTACTGCGTAAAGGCTTTGAGGGCTCTATGCTGACCCTTGCCGCTTATGAGGGCGATCAGCTTCTTGGCATCATTCGCACCGTGGGCGATGGGCATACCATCGTGTTTGTGCAGGACATATTGGTGTTTCCGGAGCATCAGCGAAAAGGCTTCGGCTCTGCGCTCTTACAAGCCGTCCTGAACCGATACAGCCATGTTCGTCAGATTGAGCTGGCAACGGATCACACGCCGAAAACCATTGCTTTTTACAAGTCGATGGGATTCTATGAATTGTCCGAAATTGGTTGCTGTGGATTTATGAGAGGATAGGAATACCAGCATCTCAATGCCAAAGGCAATTGCTGGGGGGTATCCGTGCCGCCATCGGCAGCTGAATACAAACGCAAACTAATATTTGCCTTTTCCGGGATTGTGTGGTATGCTGATGCCTGCCGGTCCGTCCGGACACGGCACTATGGGAAAAGAGGGAGAGCGCATATGAAAACCTATCAGGAAATGACCCTTGCGGAACGGCAGGCGGAATACGCCGCCCTGTGCAGGACCCATCAGGAGCAGAAGGCCCTGGGCCTGGACCTGAATATGGCCCGGGGAAAGCCCGGCCGGGAGCAGCTGGACATGGTCATGGAGATGTACAACATCCCCCTGACCGCCGATGATTTCATCACCGACGGCATCGACGCCCGGAACTATGGCTATGTGGCAGGTATTCCCATTGCCCGGAGGCTGTTTGCGGATCTTCTGGGCTGCAAGCCCGGCCAGGTCATCGCCGGAGGCAACTCCTCCCTGGAGATGATGTTCGACGCCGTGTCCAAGGCGTATACCCACGGCCTGCTGCACAGCGAAAAGCCCTGGGGCAAGCTGGACAGGGTGAAATGGATCTGCCCGGTGCCGGGATACGACCGGCATTTCAAGGTCACGGAATCCTTCGGCATGGAGCTTCTGTCCGTCCCCATGACGGAAACCGGTCCCGACATGGACCGGGTGGAGCAGCTGATCCGGGACCCGGAGGTCCGGGGTATGTGGAACGTGCCCAAATACTCCAACCCCACGGGCATCACCTATTCCCTTGAGACCATCCACCGGCTGGCCGCCATGAAGCCCGCTGCGCCGGACTTTATGCTCATGTGGGACAATGCCTACTGCGTCCACGAGCTGGAGGGGGATTTCGTGCCCTTCCCGGATATTCTGTCCCTGTGCGCGGAGTACGGCAATGGCGACATGGTGTATGAGTTTGCCTCCACCAGCAAGATCACCTTCCCCGGGGCCGGTATCGCCTGCGGGGCCGTCAGCGAGGCCAATGTGGAATACTTCAAGAATCTGCTGAACATCCAGATCATCAGCTACGATAAAATGAACCAGCTGCGCCATGTGCGGTATCTGAAGGACAAGGAGACCACCCTGGCACTGATGCGGCGTCATGCGGCCATTCTGGGGCCCAAGTTCCGCACCGTGGAGGACGAGCTGGACCGCCACCTGGCCCCCTGGGGCATCGCCAGCTGGAGCCACCCCAAGGGCGGCTATTTCGTCAGCCTGGACGCCATGCCCGGCACCGCCAGGCGGGCGCTGGAGCTGTGCCGGGACGCTGGGGTCACCATGACCGCCGCCGGGGCCACCTTCCCCTACGGCGTGGACCCCCAGGACAGCAACATCCGCATTGCACCGTCCCTGCCGCCGGTCCACGAGCTGGAGCAGGCCATCGCCATTCTGTGCGACTGCCTGCGCATGGCGGCTCTGGAAAAGCTGGGCGTCTGAGCCGGGCCTCAGCCCGAAAAAAACGGCCGCACCCTGACGGGTGCGGCCGCATATTTTCTGATACTGATTCTTGATTAAAAAATTTAATCAAGAATCCCGTGCGCTGTGCGCACGCACAGCGTGTGAAAACACGCTGTGACGTCTCATACAAAACCTGACGCACCTTCGGTGCTATAAAAAGCTTTTCAAGCTTTTTAACAGGTTTTAGTATGATTTTACGCTTTCACCAGCTCCACCAGCACCTGCACCATCTTTTCCATGGACGGCACGGGAATGAACTCATGGACACCGTGGAAGTTTGCGCCGCCGGTGCACAGGTTGGGGCAGGGGATATCCCGTTCCCAGGACAGCCGCGCCCCGTCGGTGCCGCCCCGGATGGGAACGATCACCGGCTCCACGCCCACGGCCTCCATGGCGGCCTTGGCGTTTTCGATCAGCTCCATATGGGGCCGGATCTTCTCCTTCATGTTGTAGTAGCTGTCCTTCATGTCCAGGCGGAAGGTGCCCTGGCCCCACTGATCGTTCAGATAGGCGGTCAGCCGCTCCACAAAGGCCTTCCGGGCGTTGAATTTCTCCAGATCGTGGTCCCGGATGATGGCGTGCAGCACCACCTGGCTCTCGTTTCCGGCCAGGTCCGTCACATGATAGAAGCCCTCATAACCCTCCGTGTGGGCGGGAGCCTCCGCCGCAGGCAGCAGGGAGATGAACTGATTGGCCAGCAGGATGGCGTTTTTCATCTTGTTCTTGGCGGAGCCGGGGTGGATGTTCACGCCCTCCACCGTCAGGGTCACGGCGGCGGCGTTGAAGTTCTCATACTCGATCTCCCCCAGCTCGCCGCCGTCCACGGTGTAGGCCGCCCGGGCGGGGAATTTTTCCGGATCAAAGTGATCGGTGCCCTTGCCCACCTCCTCGTCGGGGGTGAAGCACACGGCGATGGCCCGGTGCGAGACCTCCGGATGGGCCAGCAGATATTCGCAGGCGGTGACGATCTCCGCCACGCCGGCCTTGTCATCGGCTCCCAGCAGGGTGGTGCCGTCGGTGACGATCAGCTCCTGGCCGATGTACCGCTCCAGGAAGGGGAAGTCCTTCACCTTCAGGCTTCCGGCCTTCTTCAGGGGCAGGTCCCCGCCCTGATAGGTGACGATCTCCGGATGGATGTCCGCCCCGCTGACGGCGGGGGAGGTGTCCATGTGGGCGATGAGGCCCAGGGCCGGAGCCTGGCACCCGGGGGTGGCGGGCAGCAGGGCATACACATAGCCGTTGTCGTCCATGTGGGCCCCCTCCAGGCCCAGCTCTGCCAGCTCCTGGGCCAGATACCGGCCCAGGACCTTCTGGTGGTCGGTGGTGGGGACGGTGTCCGACGTCTCGCTGGAGGTGGTGTCGAAGGACACATATTTCAGAAAACGCTGGGTAACTTCCATGATGGTTTCCCTCCGTAAATTGGATTTGCCCCCAGTATAACACACCCGCCGCCCCGCCGTCAATCCGGGGGGAACCAGGCGCTTTGCAGGGACCAGTCCGGTTTCTGCTCCCGGAACAGGGCGTCTACGGCGGCCCGGTATTCGGGGAGGTTCTTTGCCTTGCGCATACGCTTGAGATACGGCTCCGGCCGGGCGAACCCGGCGGACAGGTAAGCCCACAGCTCCCACATCCGGTGCATCACCGGCTGGTCACCGGACAGCCGCTGGCGGTAGGCCTCCAGCAGGCGGTCGTGATAGGTCCGCAGCTCCTGCGCCGAGGCGGCGGGGCCGCCCCGCAGACGCCGCAGCAGAGCGGGGTCCCGCATCAGGCCCCGGCCCAGCATCGCCGCGTCCGTTCCGGGATAATCCCGGCACAGGGCGGCGGCGTCCTCCGGCGTGAAAATGTCGCCGTTATACACCGCCGGCCAGGGGCCGGATACGGCGGCCCAGGCGTCCCGGTGGGGGACACCCTTGTAAAACTCCTTCTGGATCCGGGGGTGGACGATCAGCTCCGACAGGGGATACTTGCGATAGATCGCCAGCAGGCCCGGCCACTCGGCCGGGTCATTTTTCCCGATGCGGGTCTTGACGGACACGGACATCCCCCGGGGCAGTCCGGCGAAGATCTCCTCCAGGCAGTGGTCCAGCTCCTGGGGATAGGCCAGCAGGCCCGAGCCCTTGCGCTTGGCGGCCACGGTGCCCGCCGGACAGCCCAGGTTGAAGTTGATCTCCCGATAGCCCCGGGCGTACAGCTCACCGGCGGCCCACAGGAAGTGCTCTGCCCGGTTGGTCAGCAGCTGGGGCACCACATACAGCCCGGCGTTGTGGGCCGGGTCGATCTCGTCCAGCTCCTTGCGCTGGAAGGTGCGGGTGGCGTTGGGGGAAAGAAAGGGCGTGAAGTATTTGTCCGCCGGGCCGAACAGGGCGGCGTGGACCTGCCGCCACAGGTAACCGGTAAGCCCCTCCATGGGGGCGGCGTAGAGCTTATTCATGAAATTCTCCCTCCAGACACATGGCGAGGGTCACGCCCGGCACCGGTTCGGCGGCGACGCCCGGCAGAAGGTCCGCCGCCGTTTCCGGCCGATGCAGAAGCGCCAGTTTCCCCTGCCGGGACAGCCGCTTCACGGCGTATTCCAGACGCAGGGCCTCTCCCCGGCCTTCCGTGCGCCAGACACCGGCCAACTCCCGGGGCGGATGGGACCGGGTATACCGGGCGCAGGCGGCGCCGCCGTCCCGGTGCTGCCGCATCCGGCGGCACAGGTCCGACGCCGTGCCGGTATACAGGGTGTCGTCCCGGCACCAGAGCATATAGACATAGTACATCCCCTCACCTCACTGCCCCAGCATACCACGATCCGCCGCCGGGCGCAACGGTCACGCCGGGGGATCGTCGTGAAATTCGATGAATTTCAGGGCGTACAGGTCGCAGCCGGTGGAGAAATCCCCCTGCCGCAGCACCAGATAGTCCGTGCCCACGGCCTCCAGGATGCCCTCCTGCCGCACCAGGCGGCACGAGCCCACCAGGAAGCTGGCGGACGCGCGGCGGCCGATGTTCCGGCCCAGCAGGTCCCGCAGGGAGCCGCCGCCGGGGTCAGAGGCGTTATGTATGTTCATGGCGCACCTCACGCATACAGATTCCCTGCCGTTTCTCCGGCGCGGGTACTCCATCCTATGCCGCCGCCGCGGAAGGGGGAACGGTTTTTGCCCCGGGAGGGCGGAATCGGTCTTGCAAAACCGGGAAAACTTGGGTATAATAGTTTAGATAAACTGCGGTATTGTGCCGCCAGAGCTAAAGAGGAACAACAAATGAGCACCATCATCACCTCCGTGGACCGGCACAGCCCGGCGGAGCGGGCCGGGATCGCCGCCGGGGAGCAGCTGCTGACCATCAACGGCCACGAGATCATCGACGTGCTGGACTATCGCTTTTACGGCTACGATACCGACTGCCGCCTGGAGCTGCGGGAGCCCTCCGGCGCCGTGCGGACCGTGTCCCTGCGCAAGCCCGAGGGCCGGGACCTGGGCCTGAATTTCGACACCGTTCTGATGGACGAAATGCGCTCCTGCGCCAACCACTGCATTTTCTGCTTTGTGGACCAGATGCCCCCCGGTATGCGAAAGACCCTGTATTTCAAGGACGACGACGCCCGGCTGAGCTTTCTCCAGGGGAACTACATCACCCTGACCAACCTGACGGAGCGGGAGGCCCAGCGGATCATCGACCTGCGCATCAGCCCCATCAACGTGTCCGTTCACACCACGGACCCACAGCTCCACTGCACCATGCTGGGGAATAAGAACGCCCTGCGGTCCCTGGACTATATCCGGGCCTTCTGCAAGGCGGGAATCGTGATGAACGGCCAGATCGTGGTGTGCCCCGGCTGGAACGACGGGGACCAGCTGCGCCGGACCCTCCGGGACCTGACGGAGATGCAGTTTTCCAGCTGCTCCCTGGTGCCGGTGGGCATCACCAAATACCGCCAGGGCCTGGCTAAGCTCCGCCCGGTGGACACGGCCACCGCCGCCGAGATCATCGACATCGCCGACGAATACGGCCGGGAGAATCTGGAGCGCTTCGGCACCCGGCGCTTCTTCTGCGCCGACGAGCTGTATCTGCGGGCGGGCCGTCCCCTGCCACAGGCAGAGTATTACGAGGGCTATCGCCAGCTGGAAAACGGCGTGGGCCTCATGCGCTCCCTGGAGGACGATTTTCTGGCGGGGCTGGCCACGGTGGACGTGCCTGCGCGCTTCTCCCCTTTCACCATCGCCACCGGCACGGCGGCGGCCCCCTTTCTCCGGGGCCTGGTGCAGCGGGCCATGGGAGACTATCCCGGCCTGCGGGGCCAGGTCATCGCCGTGGAAAACGACTTCTTCGGCCACACCATCGACGTGGCGGGCCTGCTTACCGGGCAGGATATCTCCGCCCAGCTGCGGGGCCGGGACCTGGGGGACCGGGTGCTGATCCCCATCCACATGATGCGCCATGGCGAAACCGTGTTTCTGGACGACTACACCGTGGAGCGTCTGAGCCGGGAGCTGGGCGTTCCCGTCCAGGTGGTGGACGAGGACGGCTTCGCCCTGGTGGACGCCATGTTCGCGGCGGAATGACCGCCGCATCCAATATAGAAGGAGGTACCCCCTATGTCCAAGCCCCTGATCGCCATCGTGGGCCGCCCCAACGTGGGCAAGTCCATGCTGTTCAACAAAATCATCGGGCGGCGTCTTTCCATCGTGGAGGACACCCCCGGCGTCACCCGGGACCGTATTTACGGCGAGTCCGACTGGAACGGCCGGAAGTTCACCCTGGTGGACACCGGCGGCATCGAGCCCAATACGGATAACGAGATCCTGGCCTTCATGCGCCAGCAGGCCCAGATCGCCATCGACAACGCCACCGTCATCGTCCTGGTGACGGACATCAAGACCGGCATGACCGCCGCCGACCAGGAGGTGGCGGGAATGCTGCAACGGTCCAAGAAGCCCATTGTCCTGGCAGTGAACAAGATGGACTCCACCGGCCCCGCCGACCCGGAGTTCTATGAGTTTTACAACCTGGGTCTGGGCGACCCCATCGCCGTGTCCGCCGTCCACGGCCACGGCACCGGCGACCTGCTGGACGCCTGCCTGCAATACTTCCCGCCGGAGACCGACGAGGAGGAGGACAGCGACGTGATCCAGGTGGCCATCATCGGCAAGCCCAACGTGGGCAAGTCCAGCCTCACCAACCGGATCCTGGGGGAGCAGCGGGTCATCGTCAGCGATGTGGCCGGTACCACCCGGGACGCCATCGACAGCTATTTTGAAAATGCTACCGGCAAGTATAACTTCATCGACACCGCCGGTATGCGCAAAAAGTCCAAGGTGGACGACGCCATCGAGAAATACAGCGTCCTGCGGGCCACCATGGCCATTGAGCGCAGCGACGTATGCCTCATTATGATCGACGCCCAGGACGGCGTTACCGAGCAGGACACCAAGGTGGCGGGCCTGGCCCACGAGGCCGGAAAGGCCTGCATCATCGTGGTGAACAAGTGGGACCTGGTGGAAAAGGACGGCAAGACCATGGACCGTATGCGGGAGGACATCCGCCGGGACCTGAGCTATATGCCCTACGCCCCCATTGTGTTCATCTCCGCCATGACCGGTCAGCGGGTCAGCCGGCTGTTTGAGCTGATCAACTATGTCCGGGAGCAGGCCTCCATGCGCATCACCACCGGTATGCTCAACTCCGTTCTGGCCGATGCCCAGACCCGGGTGCAGCCCCCCACGGACAAGGGCCGCCGCCTGAAGATCTACTACATGACCCAGGTGGGCATCCGCCCGCCCCACTTCGTGGTGTTCTGCAACGACAAGAAGCTGTTCCACTTCTCCTATCGCCGGTATCTGGAAAACCAGATCCGCAGTGTGTTCGGCCTGGAGGGCACCCCCATCATCATGACCGTGCGCCAGAAGGGCGAGGAGGATAGCTGAGTTGTCTGTGGTATTTACTGTGGCCCTGACGCTGCTGGTGTCGTATCTGCTGGGCTGCTTCAACGGGTCGGTGATGACCTCCCATTTCATTATCCGGGATGATGTCCGCCAGCACGGCAGCGGCAACGCGGGCCTGACCAATTTCTACCGGACCTACGGCGCACGGTACGCCCTGTGCGTCATCGTCTGCGACATGGGCAAAACCGTTCTGGCCTGCCTCATCGGCGGGTATCTGATGCACTGGGTGGCAGGCGACTGGACCCTGGGCCTGCTGATCGCAGGCATCGGCTGCGAGCTGGGCCATATGTTCCCGGTGTTCTTCGGCCTTCGGGGCGGCAAGGGCATCCTCTCCGGCGGCGTGCTGGTGCTGATGCTGGACTGGCGGGTGGCCCTGATTGCCTGGGGCCTGTTTGCGGTGCTGTGGCTGACCACCCGGTATGTGTCCCTGGGCTCCGTAGCCGCCACGGCCAGCATGCCGGTGTCGGTTTTCCTGCTGATGGGCCACAATTGGCTGTATACCGTCCTGTCGGCGGCGGTGGCGGCTCTTGTGATCTGGTGCCACCGGGGCAATATCCGACGGCTCCTCACCGGCACCGAAAAGAAATTCCAATGGCACGTCGATCCCCTGGACGGCGGCAGCAAATAAAAGAAAGAGAGAGAACCTATGAAACACAATCAGATGCGTCAGGTGGTGCTTCCCATTCTGGCGGCCTTTATCTGGGGCACGGCCTTTGTGGCCCAGGACGTCTGCGCCGACGCCATGGGCGCGTTTACCTTCAACGGCACCCGGTATTACATCGCCGTGCTGTCCCTGCTGGTGGTTCTGGCCGTCTCAAGCGGCTTCAAGAAGGACCGGCCCCAGGTCACCCCTGAGGAGAAGAAGGCCCAGCGCAGGCAGCTGTGGCTGGGCGGCTTCTGCTGCGGCACAGTGCTGGCAATTGCCTCCAACTTCCAGCAGGCGGGCCTGGTGGCCGGTACCGACGGCGGCAAGGCCGGGTTCATCACCGCCCTGTATGTGGTGCTGGTGCCGGTGTTCGGCCTGTTCTTCCGCCGGAAGGTCAGCCTGCCGGTGTGGATCGCCGTGGCCCTGTCCGTGGGCTCTCTGTACCTGCTGTGTATCAAGGGCAGCTTCTCCCTGGCCCCCGGCGACCTGCTGGTGCTGGTATGTGCTGTATGCTTCGCCGTGCACATCTTGGTTATTGACCACTTCACCGCCTTCTGCGACGGTGTGAAGCTCAGCTGCCTGCAATTCCTGTTTGCCGGCACCTGGTCCACCATTCTGGCCCTGTTTTTCGACACCATCAGCCTCCAGGTGCTGCTGAACTGCATCTGGCCCCTGCTGTATGTGGGCGTGTTCTCCTGCGGCGTGGGCTATACCCTGCAGATCCTGGCCCAGAAGGACTCCAACCCCACGGTGGTCACCATTCTGCTGAGCCTGGAGAGCGTGTTCGCCGTCATCGCCGGCGCCGTTGTCCTGCACCAGCAGATGACCGCCCGGGAATATCTGGGCTGCGTGCTGATGTTCGCGGCGGTGGTCCTGGCTCAGATCCCCATGCCTCAGAAAAAGGCCCGATAAAAGATGACGCCCCCGGTTTTATGGCAAAACCGGGGGCGATTTTTATGCGGTTATGCGGTTAGTTGGCGATGCCGTGGTGGACGGGCTTGGTGGCGGGGGTGATGGGCTGGATGCTGTAGCCATTGGCCAGGCAGTAGCGGATGATATCCGGCAGGGCGTCGGCGGTGGTGCCCTTGGCCCCGGCGTCGTGCATCAGCACCACGTTGCTGCGGCCATGGCGCAGGGCGGAGGTGACGTTGTTATAGATCTGGCCGGAGGAGGCGGGGGTACCGGCGGCGTCACCGCTGGACACATTCCAGTCAAAATAGGTGAAGCCCTCCGCCTGGACCCGCTGGGCCAGACGGCTCATGATGCCCATGCTGTACTGGCGGCTGACGGTGTTGGAGCTGCCGCCGGGGAAGCGGATGATGGCGGCTTCATACCCGAAATCCGAACGGAGCCGGTCCCGCAGACGGTAGATGTTCTGCATGAAGGCCTCGTCGCTCTTATAAATGGCAGCGTAATCGTGGGAGTAGCCGTGGATGGCCACGGTGTGGCCCTCATCGATCATCCGGCGGATCAGGGCCTTGCCGGACTCCCCATAGTTGACGATGAAGAAGGTGGCGTGGACGTTATACGCCTTCAGGGTATCCAGCACCCGGGGGGTCACCCGGTCGCTGGGGCCGTCGTCGAAGGTCAGGTACACGGGGCTTCCGCCGGAGGAGTTCTCATACACCGACACCTGCCGGGTGGCGGTGGCGGTGTTGCCGGCCTTGTCGGTGACGGTATAGGTCAGGGTATAGACCCCGGGGGAGGCGGTGTTCACCGTACCGGCCCGGGTGACGGAGGCGGTCAGATCGCCGTCGGCGTCGTCCTGGGCGGTGAAGCCCGGCTCCTGATAGGCGCCGCCCAGGGGAACGAACAGCTCCCGCTGGCCGGACAGGGTGATCACCGGGGCCACGATGTCCCGGACCGTCACCCGGCGGGTGGCGGCGGCGGCGTTTCCGGCCTTGTCGATAACGGTGTAGGTCAGGGTGTGGATGTCGCCGGAGGCTTTGTCCGTTACCTGGATGGAGGCGGTCAGGTCGCCGTCACAGCGGTCCCGGGCGGTGGCTCCCGGATCCTGGAACAGGTCATAGCGGGAGACGGTGACCTCCGCCTGGCCGGTGAGGGTCAGCTCCGGGGCCTCCCGGTCCTCCACATGGACCAGGCGCTTTGCGGTATAGCTGCGGCCCCGGAAGTCCGCCTGATAGGTCAGGGTATAGTCCCCGGGGACGTCGGTGTCCACCTTGCCCTCCACGGTGACGGCGGCGTCGGTGGGGTCGCCGCCCCGCAGTAGCCGGGCCCCGGGGTCCGTGTAGGCGGCGAAGGCGGCGATGTGCTCCTCCGTCCGGCCGTTGAGCTGCATATGGGTGGGCGGCAACAGAATAAAATAGCCCCGGACCAGGCTCAGCACGCCGATGACGGCGGCTGCCAGCAGCAGGGCTCCCCCTGCGGCCAGGGCGGCAATGGTTTTCTTTTTCATGAGAAGGTCCCCCTAAATCGATTCTGTTTTATATTGTAGAAAACCGTCGGGGGAAAAGCAAGAACGATTCGATTACAAGACGGTAACAAATGATTACGAAAAAATTTTATCCGCGAAAGTGCGGGGTCATCCCGGCAGTGCAGTAAAGCGGCGGGGGCCGGGGGTTCCGGATTTGGCCGGGACGGTGAGCCGGAGGAAACTTTTGGGGGGGGCATTATAAAAAAGCACAAAAGGAGTAGGCAAAACCATTCTTTTTTTCGATGAATTGACAGATTTGCGGCAATCGAATATAATATTGAATTGGAATAATCGTAATACAAGACAGGAGGCAGCATATGGCATTTTATGATGTGGACAACGCGATGACGGTGAAGCTGGACTATGAACTGCCGAAGGTCCCCGCCTTCCGGGAGGGGATCCGCCGGGCCCCCAGGCGGGAGGCGCATCTGTCCGAGGCGGACAAGGCCCTGGCCATCCGCAACGCCCTGCGGTATATCCACCCGGACCACCATCTGCAGATGGCCCGGGAGTTTGCCCGGGAGCTGGAGGAGCACGGCCGGATCTACGGCTATCGCTTCCGGCCGGAGGGGGAACTGCACGGCAAGCCCATCGACCAGTATCGGGGCAACTGCATAGAGGCCAAGGCCTTCCAGGTGATGATGGACAACAACCTGGACTTCGACGTGGCCCTGTACCCCTATGAGCTGGTGACCTACGGCGAGACGGGGCAGGTGTGTCAGAACTGGATGCAGTACCGGCTCATCAAGAAATATCTGGAGGTCATGACGGACGAGCAGACCCTGGTGGTCATGTCCGGCCACCCCCTGGGGCTGTTCCACAGCCATAAGCTGGCCCCCCGGTGCATCATCACCAACGGCCTGATGGTGGGCGCCTTTGACGACCAGAAGAACTTCAACCGCGCCGCCGCCCTGGGCGTGGCCAACTACGGCCAGATGACGGCAGGCGGCTGGATGTATATCGGCCCCCAGGGCATCGTCCACGGGACCTTCAACACCCTGCTCAACGCCGGACGGCTGAAGCTGGGGATCCCCGCCGACGGGAACCTGGCCGGGCGGCTGTTTGTATCAGCGGGTCTGGGCGGTATGAGCGGCGCCCAGGGCAAGGCGGCGGAGATCGCCGGGGCCGTGTCCATCATCGCAGAGGTGGACGACTCCCGCATTGAGACCCGCTATACCCAGGGATGGGTCAGCCAACGCACCGACAGCCTGGAGGAGGCGTTGGCCATGGCCCGGCGGCACCTGGCGGACCGGACCCCCTGCGCCATCGCCTATCACGGCAACGTGGTGGACCTGCTGGAATACCTGTACAAAAACGATGTGCACGTGGACCTGCTCAGCGACCAGACCTCCTGCCACGTCCCCTATGACGGCGGATACTGCCCCCAGGGGCTGACCTTCGCCCAGCGGACGGAGATGCTGGACCATGACCCGGAGAAGTTCCGGAAGCTGGTGGACAAATCCCTGCGGCGGCACTATGAGATGATCTGCCGGTTCCATGACCGGGGGACGTATTTCTTCGACTATGGCAACAGCTTCCTGAAGGCCGTGTTTGACGCGGGGGTCACGGAGGTTTGCCGCAACGGGGAGAACGACCTGGACGGGTTCGTGTTCCCCTCGTATGTGGAGGACATTCTGGGGCCGTGCCTGTTCGACTTCGGCTACGGGCCCTTCCGGTGGTGCTGCCTGTCCGGCCGCAGCGAGGACCTGGACAAGACCGACGCCGCGGCGGCGGAGTATATCCTGGCCCACAACCGGCGGTATCAGGACTATGACAACTATGTGTGGGTGCGGGACGCCAAGCGCAACCGCATGGTGGTGGGCACCCAGTGCCGCATCCTGTATCAGGACGCCATGGGGCGCATGAACATCGCGCTGAAGTTCAACGAGATGGTGCGCAACGGCGAGATCGGCCCCGTGATGCTGGGCCGGGACCACCACGACACCGGGGGAACGGACTCCCCCTTCCGGGAGACCTCCAACATCAAGGACGGCTCCAATATCATGGCGGACATGGCAACCCAGTGCTACGCCGGCAACGCCGCCCGGGGCATGAGCCTGATCGCCCTGCACAACGGCGGCGGCGTGGGCGTGGGGAAGGCCATCAACGGCGGCTTCGGCATGGTGCTGGACGGCTCGGAGCGGGTGGACACCATCCTGCGCATGAGCATGCCCTGGGACACCATGGTGGGCGTGGCCCGGCGCAGCTGGGCCCGGAACGACAACGCCGTCACCACGGCCATGGAGTATAACCGCCTGTACGCCGGGCAGGATCATATCACCCTGCCCTATGCCGCACCGGAGGACGACGACATCATCGCCGCCGTGCTGCACGGGGCCCGGTAAGGAGGGGCTATGACCACCTATATCACAAACATCGGCCTGCTGGCCACCCCCCGGGGGGATTCCGCCCGGCGGGGGCGGCAGCAGGGGGAGATCACCCTGCTGCGGGACGCCTGGGTGGCCGTGGAGGGCGGAAAAATCGCCGCCGTGGGACAGGGACAGCCTGCCCCGGAGGACGGCGACATCCTTCTGGACGCCGGAGGGCGGCTGATGACCCCGGGACTGGTGGACGCCCATACCCACCTGATTTTCGGCGGCTGGCGGCAGAATGAGCTGGGGCAGAAGCTCCGGGGCGTGCCGTATCTGGACATTCTGGCCCAGGGAGGCGGCATTCTGTCCACCGTCCGGGCCACCCGGGCGGCGTCGGAGGAGCAGCTGGCGCACAAGGCGGAAGCGGTCCTGGCGGAAATGCTGCGGATGGGCGTGACCACCTGCGAGGCAAAAAGCGGCTACGGCCTGGAGCCGGAGCAGGAATACAAGCAGCTGCGGGTGATCCGGCGGCTGAACGAGACGCAGCCGGTGGAACTGGCGGCCACGTTTATGGGGGCCCACGCCCTGCCGGAGGAATACCGGGAGCGGCGGGAGGACTATATCCGCCTGCTGTGCCGGGAGATGATCCCCTGCGCGGCCCGGGAGGGCCTGGCGGAGTTCTGCGACGTGTTCTGCGAGGAGGGCGTGTTCACCGCCCGGGAGAGCCGGACCATCCTGGAGGCGGGACTGGCCCACGGGCTGCGGCCCAAGGTCCACGCCGACGAGATCGCCGCCATCGGCGGCTCCCAGCTGGCGGGGGACATCGGGGCCATCAGCGCCGAGCACCTGATTGTGTGCCCGCCGGAGGGGATCCGGAGTCTGGCGGCGGGAGGCGCCGTGGCGTGCTGTCTGCCGGCCACCAGCTTCTATCTGGGGGCGGCCTATGCCCCGGCCCGGGAGATGATCGGGGCCGGAGTGCCGGTGGCGGTGGCCACGGACTTCAATCCCGGGTCCTGCCCCGGCAGCAGTCTGCAGCTGGCCATGAACATCGCGTGCCTGAAATACCGGATGACGCCGGAGGAGGTGCTGACGGCGGTGACGCTGAATGCCGCCGCCGCCATCGGCCGGGCCGGAACCATCGGCTCCGTGGAGCCGGGGAAGCAGGCGGATCTGCTGCTGTGGAACGCGCCGGACCTGGACTATGTGTGCTATCGGTTCGGCAGCAACCTGGTGGGCACGGTGATGAAGAAGGGACGGATCGTGCATGAGGAGTAGGAGGAACGGAACATGATCTATATCAACGGAAACGACCTGACCATTGAACAGGTCATCGCCGTCTCCCGGCAGGGGGAGACGGCGGCCATCGCGCCGGATGCCAGAGAGCGCATCAACGCCGCCCGGGCCTATGTGGACCGGAAGCTGGCGGACAAGGCCGTGGTATACGGCCTGACCACCGGGTTCGGCAAGTTCTCCACGGTGTTTGTGCCGGAGGAGGAGACGGCCCAGCTGCAAAGGAATCTGATCATCTCCCACGCCTGCGGCATGGGGGAGCCTCTGGACACCCGGGTGGTGCGGGCGGCTATGCTGCTACGGCTGAACGCCCTGGCCCGGGGCAATTCCGGCATCCGCCTGTCCACCATGGAGACGCTTTTGCAGATGCTGAACCGGGGGGTCCATCCGATCATCCCGGAGAAGGGGTCCCTGGGAGCCAGCGGCGACCTGGCGCCCCTGTCCCACATGGTGCTGGTGATGCTGGGCGAGGGCGAGGCGGAGTATCAGGGCCGGGTGATGCCGGGCCGGGAGGCCATGGCCGCCGCCGGTATCGACACCATCCAGCTGGCCGCTAAGGAGGGCCTGGCCCTGATCAACGGCACCCAGATCATGACGGCCATCGCCTGCCAGGCGGTGTATGACGCCCGGGACCTGGCCAAAACGGCGGATATCGCCGCCGCCATGACCTGCCAGGCCCTGCACGGTATCCGGAAGGCCTTCGATCCCAAGGTGCACGCCCTGCGGGGCCAGCCGGGGCAGATCACCGCGGCGGAGAACCTGCGGCGGCTGCTGGAGGGCAGCGGGCTGTCCTCCGACCTGAACCCGGACAAGGTGCAGGACGCCTACGCCATCCGCTGCACGCCCCAGATTCACGGGGCCAGCCGGGACGCCATCGGCTATGTGTGGGGCGTGGTAAGCCGGGAGATCAACGCCGTCACCGACAACCCCCTGATCTTCCCGGCGGAGGACGAGGCCATCTCCGGCGGCAATTTCCACGGGCAGCCGGTGGCCCTGGCCATGGACTTTCTGGGCATCGCCCTGGCGGAATATGCCAACGTGTCGGAGCGGCGGCTGGAGCGGCTGGTGAATCCGGCCCTGTCCGAGGGGCTGCCGGCCTTCCTGACCAGACACGGCGGGGTACACTCGGGTTTCATGATCGCCCAGTACGCCGCGGCGTCCATGGTGTCGGAGAGCAAAATCTACGCCCATCCGGCATCGGTGGACTCCATCCCGTCGTCGGCCAACCAGGAGGACCACGTCAGCATGGGCACCACCGCCGCCCGGAAGGCGCTGATGATCCTGGACAACAGCCAGAAGGTGCTGGGCATCGAGCTGTTCGCCGGGGCCCAGGCGGCGTGGCTGCGGGGCGAGGACGGACTGTCCCCGGCCACCCGGGCGGTATACGACCGCATCCGCCAGGCGATTCCGCCGGTGGACCAGGACGTGGTGATGCACCCGCTGATGGTGCAGGCGGATGAGCTGGTGAAGGCTCACGCCATTTCCCGGGCGGCGGAGGCCGTCTGCGGAGAGCTGCAGTAAATTTTCCCCAGGGCGGGGCCTGTGGGCCCCGTCCCGGGAAGCGCATAAAAAGAGAGGACAGGGAGGAAAAACATATGATGAAGCTTGTGGAATGCATCCCCAATTTCAGCGTCAGCCGGGAGCGGGACGAGGCCGCTTTCAACGCCCTGGTGGAGACCGCCCAGGCCGTGGCCGGGTGCACGGTGCTGGACGTGCAGTCCGACGGCACCCACAACCGCTGCGTGTTCACGCTGGTGGGGTCCCCGGAGGGCATCGGCGAGGCGGCGTTCCGGCTGGCCAAGCGGGCCATGGAGGTCATCGACATGACCAAACACCAGGGCGCTCATCCCCGGATGGGGGCCACGGACGTGATCCCCTTTGTGCCCACCATGGACATGACCGTGGAGGAGTGCGTGGAGCTTTCCCGGCAGGTGGCCCAGCGCATCTGGGAGGAGCTGGGGATTCCCAGCTTCCTGTATGAGGAGTCGGCCACAGCTCCGGGGCGGGTGAACCTGGCCAAGATCCGGAAGGGGCAGTTCGAGGGAATGCCCGAGAAGCTGCTGGAGCCGGAATGGGCCCCGGATTTCGGAGAGCGGAAAATTCACCCCACCGCCGGGATCATCGCCATCGGCGCGCGGATGCCGCTGGTGGCCTTCAACGTGAATCTGGACACGGACAACGTGGAGATCGCCAAGTCCATTGCCAAGGCCATCCGGGGCTCCTCCGGCGGGTTCAGGTACTGCAAGGCCATCGGCCTGCTGCTGGAGGACCGGAACGTGGCCCAGGTGTCCATGAACATGGTGAACTATGAGGGGACGCCGCTGTACTACGCCTATGAGATGATCCGGGCCCTGGCGGACCGGTGGGGCGTGCGCATCATCGGCACGGAGCTGGTGGGCCTGACCCCGGCCAAGGCGCTGATCGACTGCGCGGAATACTATCTGAAGCTGGAAAACTTCGACTGCCACAAGCAGGTGATGGAGTATCACCTGGTGGGGATGGAATAAGGAGGACGCTATGCAGCTTGCTGAATTGACGGTGCGGGGGTTTGCGGACCTGCTGGGTTCCGACGCGCCCGCGCCCGGCGGCGGCTCCGCCGCCGCTCTGGCCGGGACCTTGGGGGCGGCGCTGACCGCCATGGTGGGGTCCCTGACCGTGGGACGGAAAAAATACGCCGAATTTGACGGCCTGGCCCGGGAGACTCTGGAGAAGGCCCAGGACCTGGAGCACCGGTTCCTGGACGTGATGGAGCGGGACACGGAGGCCTTCAACGCGGTGTCCGCCGTGTTTGCCATGCCCAAGGGCACAGATCAGGAGAAGGAGGCCCGGGCCGCAGCCATGCAGGAGGCCCTGCAGGGCTGCACAAAGACGCCCTTTGAGATGATGGAGCTGTCTCTGGAGGCGCTGCGGCTGACGGGTGGGCTGGTGGACCGGTCCAACGCCAGCGCCGCCAGCGACCTGGGCTGCGCGGCCCTGCATCTGGGGTCCGCCGTACAAGGGGCGTGGCTGAACGTGCTCATCAACCTGGGGAGCATCCGGGACGCGGCTTTCGCTGCCCAGTACCGCACCCGGGGGCAGATTCTGCTGGACGAGGCCCTGCCTCTGGCGCAGAGCATCTATGCCCGGGTGCTGAAAACGGTGCAGTGAGGCAAAACGGTCAAAGAGCTTTTGGAACATCTGAAAAAATCTCCGGCGCAGCAGCGCCGGAGATTTTTTCAGATATTCATATACCGGTAATCCCTCCGCAGGATGTTCCGGAAGAAGGGGATGGCCAGAACGGTGTCGGCGGCGATCCAGGCCATGGGGTCCGCCGCGCACAGGGCGTAAAACGCCAGAGGATTTGCCTGGGCGCTGACGACGCCTCCGGCCACGGCGGCGGGAAGGGTCAGGCACACGGCGATCCGGGCCACCAGCTCCGCCGCACCGGCTCCCAGCACGAACCGGGACCGGCCGATGCCCTGAACGCAGTTGCGCACCACAAAAATGAAGCCCAGGAACAGATACATGGCGTAGTCCACATACAGATAGGTATTGCCGTAGCGGACGGTGTCCGCCGTGATCTTGTCGGCGGACAGGAAGATCCGCAGATAGGTGCTGCCCAGGGTCAGCAGCAGGCCGATGCCCACGGCCAGAGCCGCCAGCAACGACACCATCACCAGGGACTGCAGGGTCCCCTTGCGGATGCGGTCATAGTTGCCCGCGCCCAGGTTCTGGGCGGTGAAGCTGGTCATAGCCGTGCCCAGGGCATTCATAGGCGTTGCCGTCAGGCTGGACAGCTTGTTGGCTGCGCCGAAGCCCATCTGGGCGGAGGAGGACACCATAACGCCGTCCAGCATGTCAAACTGCACCACCACGCCCTGCATGACGATAATGCCGATGGCCAGCACCGAGAATTGCAGCCCCAGGGGCACGCCCTGCACCACATGGCGGCGGATATCGCCCCGGGTGATCCGCATGTCCTCCCGGTGCAGCCGCAGCTGAGGATACCTGGCAAAGGCATAGATGAAGCACGCCACCGTGCTAATCAGCTGGGCCGACACCGTGGCGATGGCCGCCCCGGCCACGCCCCACCGGAACACCATGATGAACAGCAGGTCCAGCCCTACGTTCAGCACCGTGGAAAACAGCAGGAACAGCAGCGGCGTCAGGGAGTCACCCATGCTGCGCAGAAAGGCGCAGATGAAGTTATAGAACAGCTGCGCGCCGATGCCGGCGAAAATGATGAAGCAGTAGGTATAGGCCGCCTGATACACCTCGGCGTTGTCCGGGGTCACGTTGATCCAGGCCAGCATGGGGTTCAGCAGAGCCAGGGCCAGGGCCGTCAGCAGCACCGTCAGCGCCGCCGACAGGATGATCTGGGTGGCCAGGGACCGGCGCACCCCGGCCTGGTTCCGGGCCCCCACCTGGCAGGACGTCACCACGCAGAAGCCCGCGCTGACGCCGAAGGCGAACTGCAGGAAGATGAACACCAGCGACGAGGTGTCGTTGACTCCGGCCACCTCCTGGGCCGTCAGGGTCTGGCCCACAATGGCCGCGTCGCTGATGGAGTATACCTGCTGCAGCAGATACGACAGGATCACCGGCAGCGAAAAGATCAGGATCGTTTTCCAGCACGTCCCTTTTGTCAGGTCCATGGGCCCGAACAGGGACTTTTTCGTCTTTTCCATGTCAAAAACCTCCGATTCAAAGAACGAATGATTATAGCGCCGCCGCGGCCCCGCCGTCAAGCGGCAGAACCCACAAGGTTTTTGTCATTTTCGCTGAAAAAACAGGCGCTTTTATGGTGTATATCCACAGCAAATATTAGAAATGCTAATGTTAGATATGCGAGATTCGTTCTTTACTTCTGACCGCCCATTGGGTATAATAAGGGGCTGTTGGCGGTGGAAACCCGCCAAAAATTCTGTTATGATATAGATGAGGAGACGAAGACATGTCAAATTGCGCGATCGTGGGTATTAACTGGGGCGACGAGGGCAAGGGCCGCATGGTGGACTACCTCACCCAACAATATGACGTGGTGGTGCGCTATCAGGGCGGCGGCAACGCCGGGCACACCGTCATCAACGAAAAGGGCAAGTTCGCCCTGCATCTGCTGCCCTCCGGCATTTTCCGCTCCGGTGTCATGAACATTCTGGGCAACGGCGTGGCCCTGGACTGCGAGAACCTGCTCAAGGAGATCGAAACCGTCCGCCGGGGCGGCGTGGACATCACCCCGAAGAACCTGATGGTCAGCCAGCGGGCCAGCCTGCTGCTGCCCTGGCACCGGGAGCTGGACGCTCTGGAGGAGCAGCGCCTGAAGGATAAGAAGTACGGCTCCACCAAGCAGGGCATCGCCCCCTTCTATTCCGACAAGTATCAGAAGAAGACGGTTCTGGCCGGCGAGCTGCTGTACCCCGACCACCTGAAGGCCCATCTGCAGGACCTGCTGGAGTGGAAGAACCTGATCCTGCGGGAGGTCTATGGGGCCAAGGGCTACACCATGGACGAGATGATGGCCTGGGTGGAGCAGTACGGCCGGCAGGTGAAGCCCTATGTGGCCGACACCACCCGCTATCTCCACCAGGCCCAGGCCGCCGGCAAGTCCATCCTGTTTGAGGGCCAGCTGGGCGCTCTGCGGGACCTGGACTACGGCATCTATCCCTACACCACCTCCTCCAACACCATTGCCGCCTTTGCCCCGGTAGGCTCCGGCCTGCCCGGCGCATCCATCGACGAGGTGGTGGGCGTGGTGAAGGCCTATTCCTCCTGCGTGGGCGAGGGCCCCTTTGTGTGTGAGATGTTCGGGGAAGAAGGCCAGAAGCTCCGGGATGCCGGCGCGGAATACGGCGCCAAGACCGGACGGCCCCGCCGGGTGGGTCCCATCGACATCGTGGCCACCCGCTATGGCATCCAGTGCCAGGGAGCCACGGACATCGCCCTGACCAAGCTGGATGTGCTCAGCAGCCTGAAGGAGATCCCGGTCATCACCGGATACAAGCTGGACGGCGTTGAAGTCCCCCGCTTCGACCCGCTGTCCGACCTTGACCGTGTAGAGCCGGTGGTCACTATGCTGCCCGGCTGGAACAAGGATATCTCCGGCTGCAAGAGCTGGGATGACATGCCCAAGGAAGCGAAGGGCTATGTGGAATTCCTCGAACAGCAGCTGGGCCATGCGATCCAGTTCATCT
>OMCN01000370.1_pt1 | contig 22290 bp, 20 predicted proteins | sample 1645061 | NCBI WGS metagenome assembly OMCN01 (sample SAMEA103958124, study PRJEB25191) | human gut metagenome | biome: human-associated habitat [ENVO:00009003]; feature: intestine environment [ENVO:2100002]; material: feces | place: Germany | collected 2013/2015 | reverse complement strand
TGAATATCTGTATCGTGTTCGCCCAGCTTGAACGGGAAACGATACAGAAGCGGGTGACAGACGCTTACTACTCCCGCAGTCAGCGGGGCTTCAAGATGGGCGGGAAAGCCCCTTACGGCTTCCACACCGAGCCTATCAAAATGGACGGTATCAACACAAAGAAGCTGGTGGTAAACCCGGACGAAGCGGCCAATATCCGGCTGATATTTGAGATGTACGCCCAGCCCACAACCTCTTACGGGGACATTACCCGGTACTTTGCCGAACAGGGGATTTTGTTCTACGGCAAGGAACTGATACGCCCCACACTGGCGCAGATGTTACGCAATCCCGTCTATGTGCAGGCGGACTTGGATGTGTACGAATTTTTCAAAAGCCAGGGTACGGTTATCGTCAATGACGCCGCCGACTTTACGGGGACAAACGGCTGTTATCTGTATCAGGGGCGGGATGTGAAGCCCAGCAAGAAAAACGACTTGAAAGACCAAATGCTGGTGCTGGCTCCCCATGAGGGCATTGTTCCGGCGGATATATGGCTGGCTTGCCGCAAGAAGCTGATGAACAACATGAAAATCCAGTCCGCCCGAAAAGCCACCCACACATGGCTGGCGGGGAAAATCAAGTGCGGGAACTGCGGATATGCGCTTATGAGTATCTTCAATCCGTCCGGCAGGCAATATCTCCGCTGTACGAAACGGCTGGACAATAAAAGCTGTCCGGGCTGTGGGAAAATCATCACTTCCGAACTGGAAGCGGTGGTTTACCAGCAGATGGTGAAGAAGCTGGAAAAGCACAAGACGCTGACGGGCAGGAAGAAAGCGGCAAAGGCCAATCCCAAAATCGCCGCCCTGCAAGTAGAGCTTCTCCATGTGGACAGCGAGATTGAAAAGCTGGTGGACAGTCTGACGGGCGCGAACAATGTCCTGCTCTCCTATGTGAATGTGAAGATAGCGGAACTGGACGGGCGCAAGCAGGAACTTGTGAAGCAGATAGCCGAGCTGACGGTGGAAACCATCAGCCCGGGACAGGTCAACCAGATTTCCGGCTACCTCGACACATGGGACGATGTATCCTTTGACGACAAGCGGCGGGTGGTGGATTTGATGATTACCACCGTTGCCGCCACAAGCGACAGCTTGAACATTACATGGAAAATCTGACGGGCGGTAATCCTCCCGTCAGACCGTTACCCTGTGTAGTCCCTTGTAAACTGTACTTTGCTTAAGTTGTAAATCAGCAAAATCGCGCGGAAACAGATTCTTGTATGCAATAATGGCAAGCATTTTATTACAATCAAGCTCTGTGATATTTAATCTGTTATAATAAACTACAAATTCATTGTAGATATTCTTTAAAAGGCGCATATCATCGATGTATAATGATAGACCTTGCAAAAAATTCTCGTTAAACTTCTCAAATATTCCGCCCTTTTTGAGATGAGAGATAAACTGATCGTAGGAGTTGGAACCATCAACAACAGGTACGACCGGAATGATATAGTCAAAAAACTTTGTTCTGTCTTTGGAAACAAAAATATCATCACGCAACAAGTAGAAAAAGCGAAGAACCTTTTTGTTTTCTTTTTGCAGTTGAATATTTGCAAGCGTATTCACTTCACGAAGTCGCTCGAAAATTTTGTTTGCATTAAAGCGATCCATATCTTCAAATACAATTACATCTGCATCCACATTCTCAAATAAATACAAAACTTCATTGAGGTATTTATCAAAATAAGAATCATCGCTTTCCTCAAAAATTTCGATTTCATTGCCCTTCAAGTTCAGTTTACGAAAAACATTTTTGTTCTTTTGCATACTTATCAATCCATATACGAGGAATGAAAGTAGCGCCACCATTAAAAGTCCATCTACCATCAAAGCATATTGATGTGTGGATAGTGCTAATATAGATTTGAACCAATTGTCAGGCAGAGTATTTACATAGCTTTTCCATATATCAAAACAAGCAAAATAAATAGCCACAATGAAAAATAGAACTACTCCAATTGTTAGCTTTATAATACTTTTCGCACTTACTTTTTTCTTTACTCTGAAATTGGTCTGAGGTATTTTTTCTGATGGAATTTGATGTATTAGTTGGTTGAGAATTTTACCTTCTAATACAGATTCTTTTACTTCCGTTTCATCTTCCTGATCTGGAGATTTGAAGTGTGCGAGAGAAATATGCAGAAAGTGTAAATTACTATGCTTTTTCTTGTATGAAGCTAAAACGCTGCTTTTACCTGCACTATATGCACCAGAAATAGCGACATTTTTTACATCGGAGTTATCAAACACATAATCTATCGCTTCTTCATAAACATCTAAATCCATATTATCAATCGGTGTTAATCGTTCAAAATGATATTTTCTTTCTGCCATATTTGTCACATCCTTTCTTTATTTAATAATCCTCAGACACCAGAAAATCTGCCATATGCACGATCTTCACGCCGTTGATATTGCCTGCGGCAAGCTCGTCGAGCGTCACGACATATTTAGGGTAGTGGTCTTTGATTTCAAGCAGGTTGGCAACCTCTCGGTCGGATTCCTCTGGCAGATTGCGACACACCTGCACATAGATACGCTCGTCACGCCGTACTGCCACAAAGTCAATTTCTTTCGTTTCGTTCTTGCCGATATACACCTCATAGCCTTTTCTGCGAAGTTCAAAGTATACAATGTTTTCAAGCATTGCGGCAACAGACTTTGGATTGAAGCCCATCATGCAGTATTTCAGAGAAGCGTCAGCCAAATAGAATTTCTCCTGCGTTTTCAACACGGATTTTCCTTGCAGGTCGTATCTCTGACAGCGGTAGATCACAAAGGCTTTTTCCAGCCATTCCAGATAGTTATATACCGATTCCACCGAGAGAGAACGCCCCTCGCTTTTCAGGAACTTCACGATCGCATTCGCAGAAAAGGTCTTACCGACATTTTCAACGATATACTTCACAACACGGTTGAACAGGTCAAAGTTCGTGATGTTGTGCCGTTTCGTTATATCGCTGGTGATAACAGAATTGTAAATGCCCTCGACGATCTGATACGCCGCGCCTTCGTCAAAATTGCTCAGCGCAACAATAGGAAAACCGCCCATACGAATATATTCGGGTAGCAGTTCTTTCGGCGTGCGTCCGCTTTCCTTTTTGAACTCCATATACTCGGAAAAAGAGAGCGTAAACACAGGAATTGAGATATACCGTCCCGTCAGGTAAGTGGATATTTCACTTGACATCAGCTTGGAATTGGAGCCGGTCACATAGATGTCTGTGTTGGCGTTTTCAAGCAGACTGTTGACGGCTTTTTCCCAGCCTGTGATTTCCTGCACTTCATCAAGCAGAAGATAGTAACGCTCGCCGTCTGTCATTTTCTCCTTGATTCCATTGTACATATCTTTATCGGTCATACCGTCGTCAAAATCTTCCGAGGTATAGCGCATACTGATAATGCGGTCGGCAGGAATGCCGCTTTTTATCAAATCATCCTGTAACATATCTAAAATTGTGGATTTTCCGCAACGGCGAATACCCGCAAGGATTTTTACCAGCGGTACATCACGGTAGGTTTTCAATAAATCTAAATAGTGGGGTCTTACGATCATAACATCGCCTCCTTTACCATTAGTATATCCAAAAAGCTCTGAATAGTCAATAGTTATTACTTAGATTTCGTAAAAACTTTCAGATTTCAATTTCTTTTTCGGCTTTAGAATATGTTTTATTTATGTAAAAAGCGGTACAGGAAAACCCCGTACCGCTTATGCTGAAATATTCAATTTAATGCTCCGACCTTTTTCAGATACGAAATACAGTCGGTATGTCCTCTGAAATATAACCGCTGGCGTTCCATATCGTCGAGCCTGAACCGCAGACGGAAATACTCGGTTAGAACTTCGTGTTCCTCGGCGGTCAGAGAAATATCGCCGCTGCCGTCCATAACTTTGCCGATAAACGGATTGTCCTCTTTCAGCTTTGAAATCTGCTGATACAGGGAAGCATAGGTTTCGTCCGTTTTTCTAAAATCGGCAATCGCTTCGTCCTCAATCTCGGCAAAGGATTCTTCGATCCGCTGTGCCAGATCGGTATAAGAGCTGTCGCTCATTTGAAATCACTTCCTTGTCCTTTTTTATTATACCACGAGGCAAAAATGCTTGCTTGCAAGGGCATTTTTGCGAGGCCGTCAATTACGCAGCCGTGCATAGCACGGGGCGGCAGCGCCGCCAAAGGCTTGTACCACAAGGCTTTCTTCGTTTATTATATATCATACCCAAGTGCGGAAACAATATCAAATGTGCAAATCAGCGCTCCATATCTTTTTCTGTTCTCCCAACAACCCGAACATAGAGATTCGGGCTTTGAATACGGTATTCTTCGGGAATGTTTTCTATCCTGCCGTCGTAGATGTCAACAAATCGCCCACCATTTGAACGCACATAGCCGTTGTCGGTGAAAACACCGCTTTCATCAAAGCGAATATCACGCCCGAAACCCTCATAGTCGATATAGTTTGAAAGAGCGCCCATTGCACTTGTATCATAACAGCCGCTTTGTTCAATCCAGTAATAGCCGAGGTCGGAATCATCGGTAACACCCGGAAGATAATCAAAGCAGTCCATATTTTCGGTAAGATTGATTAAGTCCTTAACGCTGCCCGTATTTTCGCCCAAGTCTAAAACTGCCTGCCAGAAATCCTCGCTCTCGTCAAGCTCCATAATCTTTCCTGCAAGGTAATTGAGCTCGCTTAAACTCTCGTATTCTCCGAGCAGGTCATAAATATGGGAATCGGGGCACTCGTAATCGGTAATGAACCATTCCTCATAACGGCGGTTAATGCCGATCCGCTTAAAAACCTCCTGCATTTCCTCGTTGGTAATCGGAAACTTGACCCATTCGCCGACTAAATAACCCTCATTGTATTTGCCGAGATTGGTAATATAGGCTTCAAAGGCGCAGTCCCTTGAATCGGATAAATCCTGCATAGCTTCGCCTCCTTACCGTTCTTGTACGGCGTTTTTTCGCTGGCGCGGAATCGGGAAACCGTGTACTTTTGCAATTTCATCACCAAGCCTGCGGGTGATTCTCACAATGTCTGTGCGGGTCGCCGTACCGCGGTATAGTTTTTCTTTCAGATTGTCAATCTGCGTTTCGGAAACGCCGTCTTTATATACACGGTATAGATAGTGATTTGTGCCGTCGTGGTGAATAGCCTCGCAACGGAAATCGCCGTTTTTATCAACATACCAAGTGGCGTTGTCAATATCCCGTTCGCTGCAAAGGCAGTCACGGATATTACCGCTTTCAATTTCCTTGTAACCCATACGGCGGCCGTTCCAAAGCCCCAAATCCCCGACAACGAGAATCGGGCGGGATAGCTGAATATCCAGATTCGTTTTCTCGTCTTGAAAATAAGTGCCGTTGATTTCATACATCAAATTCATACGCTCATTTTCGGATAGTTCGGGGTATTGTGCCTCAAAATCGGCTTTCCAATCGTCGTAGTCAAGATAATCAGTCCAAATAATGTGTTTGCCGTCGTTCATTGTGTTTTCACCTCGCTTTCTGCCATAAGAAACTGCCCGAACTCGGTAAAAGCGTACCAGTTTGTGCGGTCAAAACGGCTCTCGTTGAAACGCCCTTTTGTGAGAACACGCCCTCGTATAAGCTGTTTCAAGGCATAGCGGATTTCGTCATAGGTGAGAAACGGAAAGAACCCCGTCATCATCTGCACCGAGCAGCGAACCCAAACCTTGCCCTCGTGAAGCCGGGGCGACTGCGTGCTTTGCTCCTCGATACAATCCCAAAGGAAACACGCCAGCACCGCCGCATTGACCCCGTATTTTTGTGCTATGTCTGAATCAAAGAAATGAACCATAAATAGAAACCTCCTTTTATTTTTCGGGTATGTAAAAGGGCGGCTTTTTCAGCCGCCCCCAGTCGTTATTTCTTCTTACCTCTGATTTTCAGGAAAATCAAAGCGCCCACAATGAACACAACCAGTCCGATTGCAACGATTGTCTTTAACTCCATTATTCAGCGTCCTCCTTTCTGCGTTTCTTCACAGCATAAGCGATATATCCGCTGCCGCAAGTGACAAAGCCCAGCACACCAACAGCGGTCAGCCATTTCCAAAGGGCGGGATTGCTGTCGTCGCCTGTTTTCGGTGTGTCCCTTAATTCGTTGTGCATTTCTACTTTGGTAACAGCGCCCTCAAAAACGCTCGCTGTTTTATCCGCGGGGAGAATATAGGCGGCAGAAGCGCCGCCCGATACCTCGGAAATCACATACTCGCCGATACGGAGATTTTCAATGAGAATTTCGCCGTTTTTATCGGTGGTGAAGATTTCGGAATACCCGTTAGGACCGGTCACACGGAACGAAAAGCCCTCCACCTTATTGTCAGAAGAAGTCTTGATAATCTTCAAAGAACCTATCTGTGCCGCATTAACAAAGCCTTTGCCCGCCTCGTTTTCTACGGTAACGGTTTTGCCGTGTTCGGTGATCTCAAAATAATAAGCGTTTTCGTCCAGATAGAAGCCCTCCGGCGCTTTGGTTTCTTTTACAAAATAGCCGCCGTAAATCAGATCGGGCATTTCATAAACGCCTGTGCCGGTTTCGGTGAGTGTGCCGAGCAGTTTATCGTCTGCGTCAAGCTCCTTGTTGCCGTTGCTGTCACAGTAAACGGAAAATTCTGCGCCCGTCAGTTTGTTGTCGGGATAATCCTTGTCAACTTTCGTAAGCTGCACCGTACCGCGAATCAGCGTGTTTTCGATTTCTACCTCCATTACCGCGTCGTCCTTATCGACCGTCACGGCAAAGGTTGCATCAGACAATACAAAGCCTGTCGGCGCTTCGATTTCACGGACAATCCAGTTCCCGTAAGGCACATCGGCAAAAGAAAAACCGCCGTCCTCGGCAGAGGTGGCGGTAAGAATCGCATTTTCTCTTGTAAACTCGGTGCAGTCTGCTTTGAACAGTCCGATCATGGCGCCGCCGAGTGCGTTTCCGTCCTCGTCCTTTTTCAGTCCGTGGATTTCGCCGTAAATCAGATCATTGTCAATCGGCTTGCCGTCGGTTGCCTTGATTTCCACAAGGGCGGTTTCCTGTCCGGCGTATTCAAAGACAATCGGGTGCTTTTCATCGGAGAGGATATAATGCTCATCGGTGGAAAGCTCTTTGAGATAGAAGCTGCCAAACGGCAAATCGGTATTGCATACGGCGTGACCGTTTTCGTCAACCGAGAGAATTTCAAGCAAGCCGTCGGCAGGGATAACCGAGCCGTCCGCTGCGGTCAAATCTTCGGTAGCAAACAAACCAAAGGTCACAGCAGACATTTCGCCGTTCATACCGATCCCAAACTGCGTATTCTGCTCCAACACCTTATCAAGCGAAACAGCGGCTTTTTGTCGCTCATTGTAGAAGCTGGCAGAGGTTTCGGTGATCTCAATTTCCTGTCCCGCATAGACCAATTCAGCAGTACGGATTTCCTCATTAAGAATCATTCCATACGGTGCGGTAATTTCCTTGATTTCATATTTTCCAAGATACAGCGGTTTGCTTTCGGCAAGTCCTGTTTCATCGGTCGTTACGGTATCAACAATTTCGCCTTTGCTGTATCGGGTTGTGCCGTCGGGCGTGACAATATCCTCGGCAGCGGTGATTTCATAGACTGCGCCCGGCAATCCCTGAACAGAGAAAACAGGCTGATACAGTCCGTCCGCTTCGGTGACAGAGGAAAAGACCTCGCCGGATTTGCTGATCTTGATAACGCCTTTCTGCGCCATATTTGGCTTGACGACCTCGATCACGGTAACGCCGTCCTCGTCGCTTGCCTCGTCCTGCGTTACATCAAAATACACGCCTTTGCTGTTCAGCGTGTAGCCGTAGGGGGCAAAGACTTCGACCAGCGAATACCCTGAACCGTATTCCAGCTTTTCGGGGGTAATCAAATAGCCCTCGTCGTTGGTGTAGAATGTGTCGATGGTGGTAACTTCGGGATAGGTGAAAGTCTGCGTAATAAGGCTGCCGTCCGGGCGGTAAAGCTGAAAGCCTGCGCCTGCATACGGAATCACTTTGCCGGTTTCTGCGTCCACCTTAACGATTTTGATATAGCTTTCAAAATTTGCATTGTTGGCAAGGTAGCGGTAGGTCTGACCGTCCTTTGCGATATACACATCAAAATCAGGCAGAAGCTCACGACCGTCCCAGCCTTTGACCTGATGAACGGTGTAAATACCGTAAGGCAGGTCTTTTGTTTGAGCAAAGCCATTTTCGTCGCACACAAGGTAATCACGCTCGGTATCTTTGGCAGCACCGTAACCTCCTGCGGATTTCAAGAATACCTCAAATTCAGCGCCTGCCTCCGGGGTTTCAAGCTGTGTTTCGCCGTCGTCGGTATGCTTAATCAGCGCGATATTGCCCTTGATAACCTGCTCGGTTACATCATTAGCGGTGGAATTGTATTCTACGGTGTAGTTTTTGGCCTCCGCGCCGATATGGTGTGCGGATTCGTCAAGCAAATAGCCCTCGCTGGGCTCAATTTCACGCACCGACCAATCATCACCGCAGACATAATATTTTGTGGTGAACTGACCGTTTGCGTCGGTGGTGTAGGTGTCAATCAACTGCTCGCCCTTGAAAATGCCGTAAGTGGCTCCGGCAAGAGAAGCGTCGCCCTGTGCTGTGCCTGTTTCTTTGTCGCTCTTGGTGACGGTGACATTCCACTTTTTCAGAATGTTTATAAAACTCTTGTTTGTGACCTTGTTCCATTCGACCGCCGCCGTCTGATTTTTGGGGACGACATAACGGATTGCGGTATCAACTTCTTCAAGGACATATCCTGTGCCGATCAGCACATCACGAAAATATGCCTTGCCCGAACTGTCGGTTACAGCGTATTCGTCCACCGCAAGCCCCGAAAGAGAGGTGCCGGACAAGTGAAATTTCACGCCCTCGTTTAATCCGTCCTCCGAGGTTTTTGTGACGGTGAGATCACCGCGCTTCAGAACATTGCTGAAATTCACGGTGGCAACCTGACCGCTGACAACGGTAACACGGCGAACCTCCTGCGGCTCGTATTTGTCGTAATTCTGTTCGGTCACGGTGTAAACGCCGGGGGTGAGATTATCAATCTGAATTGTGCCGCCTGCGCCTGTCTGAACGGTTTTATTTACACCGTTTCCTGTAATGGTAAAAGAAATACCCTCAACCTTGCCGTCCTCGCTGGTCTTAACGATTTTCGCTGAACCGTAGGAAACCTTGATATTCAGATAGCCTTTTACGGGGTCATTGACCGACTGCGCATAGGTGACAATATCTTGCAGCTTTCCGTTCGGGCCGTAAACGCCGTCCGTCCAAGTGATAACGCCGCGCCTTTGTGAATTTTTCTTTTCGGCTGTAATCGTAACGGTATCGCTCGGCACTGTATCAGCGGTAATCGTCAGCTTGTTTCCATTTACAGAGAAACGGATTCCCGAAACGCCTGCGGAAAAAGAGTAATTAGAAAGGACATTATTTGTGTCGGTGAGTGTAGCGGTGTATTTTTCGCCGTCCCATTCAAGTTCAATGTTTTTTGCCTTGCCTGTGGATTTTGCAAAGAAGCTCGGCACTTTGGAATGGGTCTGCACGCTGGCGGCGATGGAATTGTAGTAGCTCATAATCCTGCTATACAGCGGGTGGTTTGTGCTGATTTGGTCGCAGATTGCGTCCTTACCGCCTGTGCCGACCTTGTTAAAATCGGCGTCACGCTCGCCAACAACGGTTTCCCAAACTAAAAGCTGTGTGGCAACAGCGTGAGCCAGCTTGTCGCCGCCCTCATTCTGCGAGCGCCAAGAGGTCGAAATCGTACCCGTATAGCCGTACTGAAAGATACGGCCGATAAACAGCTTAATATCATCGGGGGAAATGGTGTGGTTATAGGACGAGGGGTAATTGTCCCAAAAGTTCTCGCCCTTTTTCGTGAAACGGTCGCCCGATTCCTGCGGAACGCCGGGTTCAATGCAGTAGCAGATATTGCCGTCATACGAACCCATAGCGCGGACGGTGGTATAACGGGAACTGCCGGACGACCAGCCATTCATAAAATTAAAGCTGCCGTGTCCCCATTCGCCGCCGTAATTGGCGTCCCCGTCACGGGGAAAGGAAACAAGGCATACTTCGTCGGTTTCTTCTGCTGCATAAGCGGTCGTCCCAACCCCAAACAGGGTGGTAACGCACATCAGCGCCGCCAGAAACAGCGACATACATTTTTTGATTTTCTGCGTTTTCATTTGAAATCCTCCTTGAAATGAAAAAACGCACCGTGTTTTTTACACAGTGCGCTCATAGTGAAATATTCGGTTTTGATTTTGTTTAGGCATAGCCGATATACAAATCGTAGCTCCCGTCGGAGCGTGCCTGCGCCCATATCCAGACATCGGTAATATCTTCGTCACGGCTGTACCGATCCAGCCTGCCCGCAATATCCCGTTCAAGACAAGTGCTGTATGCTCCCGCAGTAATGGGATTGTCCCAACAGTCAACCGCCGAGCTTTCAAGCCGTAACCCAACACTCACCGCATAGGTTTTGGCATAGTCGATCCAAGTCTGAATATTAAATTCGGGAACGGCAGGTTCTTCGGGTGCCGGTGTGGTTTCCTGCAGCTGCTCGACCTTTGGCGTTTCTTCCGCAGGGGGCGGCGTGGGCTGCTGTGTCGGTGCAGGCTTTGGTTCAGGCGTAGGTTCAACGACTTTCGGCGTTTCAGGCTTCGGCGTATTGTTTGGAACGGCCGTCTGCGGCGATTGCTTTTGTGCCGCGGGACTTTGTTCTGCGATAGGCTGTGAATTTTCAGCCTGTGCTGATTCCGTTTCTGCCTTGACTGCGGCTGTACTGTCAGCGGCACTCTCTTTACTCTCCGAAACAGAAGCGGACGAAATATCTTCCGGTTCTGTACGCTCGTCTACCTTGCTTGTCACCGTTTCAATACCCGAACTGTCCTGTATCGCCTGCGGGTAATCCGTATTCGCACAACCCGACAAAGAAACAATCAATGCCGCCATAACAGCGATTATCCTTGCTTTTTTCATATTCGCAAACCTCCTTTGCAGCTTCATTGTACGAATTTTTGCGGATTTCTGCAAAGGTATGAAAATCGCTGCCCTTTAATATCTCTTTTTTCGGGTAGTACAGGTAGTTTTTGAGGGGGAGAGGTGTGGAGAGGGGGAACAAGCGAACACCGCCACGCCTTACCTTATTTTAGGGTATAGCTGCCCCTTGTTAGTGAAATTCTACCTTTCCATGCCTTTTTGCCGTTCACGCTTTCGGTATAGCTCCAAAGCCTTAATAATGGTATCTTCAATCTTCTGTGTGGGCGTCCCCGGCGCAAAATATTTGCTGATACGCTCTTTCGGCATTTTGAACTGTTCTTTCTGATTCGGCTTTTCCTCCTGCATAATGGAGAGAATCACCTCGTCGGTCAGTTTACCGTCCTGTGAAAATTGCTTTAACTTTTTTGCCTGTGCAACCGATGGCGTACAATCTTCTAATTCCATAGTGTCAAGCAATGAACGCTGTTCCTGTTCTTTTAGATAGGAAAATTCGACGGCAGGACTAAAAGCTATCTTGCCGTCATCGACCATTTGCAGTAATTCAGGAATAAGAAGTGTTAAGCGGATATATTTTCGTATTTGCTCGTGACTTTCTCCCGCTTGCTCTGCAAGAATTTCACGAGAGGTTTTACCTGCGGACTTCTGCAACTTTGTTGCAGAAGTTAAATCCGACCTCTGACCTTGCCTTTTCATAGCGTCCAGCTTCATTTTATAGGCAAATGCTTTTTCGGACGGTAAAATCGTTTCCCTTTGCAGGTTACTATCCACCATGATAATGGTAGCTTCATCGTCAGTGAGGTTACGAACGATACACGGAATTTCCGTCAGTTCAGCCAGAGCAGCCGCAAACTTTCGCCTGTGGCCTGCGACCATTTCATAGCCGCCGTCCTCTTTCGGTCGGACAAGAGCCGGAACTAAAACGCCGTATTTCCTGATACTATCGACCATTTCAGCCATTGCTTCGTCCTGCTTGACCTTGAACGGGTGATTCGGAAAGTCGGAGATTTCAGCGGGATTCAGCGTGACGACCTTTTCAAGCTGCGATTCCGCGCGGCTTTCGTCGGTAGAAAACAGGTCATCTAACGGCGTCATTCCTAAATCTCTCGTTTTTACGCTCAATCTCCAACACCTCCTTTGTCAGCGCGTGGTATGCGGCGGCAACCTTGCCGTTTTTGTCGTGAGCATAAATGCTCTTGCCTCTGCCGCTGGTTTCGGCGGCTCTCACGGAAAAGGGGATTTCCGTCCCGAATACACGGATTTTCTCGCCGTAATGAGCGCGCAGAGAAGCGATGATTTCCTTTGCCTCGTTTGTACGGCTATCTACCATCGTAAAAAGAATCCCGTCAATTTTCAGCTTGGGGTTGATCTGCCGCTTGACCTGTGAAATGGAGTGCATGAGCAAATCCAGACCCTTTGCCGAGAGAAACGACGGCTGCGACGGAATGATAACGCTGTCCGCTGCCGCTAATGAGTTCAGCGGCATAATACCGAGTGACGGCATACAGTCAATGAGAATATAGTCGTAATGGGGCTTTATCTCGCCCAGATATGTCCGCAGCGCCCGTTCACGGTTCATAGCGTTAATCAGCCGGATTTCCATACCTGACAATGTGATATTCGCAGGCAGCAGGTCAACGCCCTCGCCATGGTGCAAAATACCGTGACCGTCGGGAATCGGCTTGTCGTCAATCACCGATTGTATAATGTCCGTAAGCGTAACGGGCAGATCGTCGGGTTTGGGATAACCGAGGGAGAGCGTCAAAGAATTTTGCGCATCTGCGTCGATCAGCAAGACCCTTTTGTTTTCCTGTGCAAGCCCGATTCCGAGGTTGGCGGTGGTTGTGGTTTTACCCACTCCGCCTTTTTGGTTCGTCACCGCAATTACTTTGCAATTCGCCATTTTTGGGTTTCCTCCTTTACATAGATTTAGCCGCCTGCGGCGAAGCAGACGGCTATGTAAATTTAGGAATAATATAAATCCGAAGTTTCTGCAAAACAGATTGATATTATTCCGATTATGTGCTATACTATAAAAAACAAGATTGCTATGTAGGCGGTGAACGCAATGGAATATATGAAAGTCACACAGGCTGCGGAACAATGGGGTATTTCTGATCGCAGGGTTCGTATTCTGTGCCAGCAAGGAAAAATTGAAGGAGTTATTCAAAAAGGACGCTCTTACTTAATACCATGTGACGCTGTAAAGCCAGTGGACGGGCGCACCCTTCGTCATAAAGCAGTATCGGAACAATATTTGCCGTTGTTTTCCCGCATTGACAGCCTAAAGGAACAGTTAGATCAGCGGCGGCCACTTACGACAGGTGAATTACAGCGGTTACAAGAAGAATTTTTGGTCGAATACACTTATAACTCGAATGCAATTGAGGGAAACACCTTAACTTTGCAGGAAACAGCTCTCGTTTTAGAAGGTATTACGATTGACCGAAAGCCGTTGAAAGATCATTTAGAAGCCGTCGGGCACAAAGACGCATTTCTTTATGTACAGGAATTAGTAAAAGATAAAGTTCCTTTTTCAGAAAACATTATTAAGCAGATTCATACTCTGGTTTTGATGGATAGACCGGAAGATCGCGGCGTTTATCGACGGATTCCCGTTAGAATCATGGGAGCATACCACACGCCGCCGGAGCCGGTTGTTGTACCGGAACAGATGGAAAAGCTCATAAAAGAGTTTTCAAAGAAAAAACTGCACCCAATTGAGAGCGCAGCGTTGTTTCACCTGAAATTTGAGGGAATTCACCCGTTCGTAGATGGCAACGGCCGTACAGGGCGTTTGATCCTGAATTTGTTTCTTATGCAGAACGGCTATCCCCCAATCAATGTGAAGTTTACCGATCGCAAGCGGTATTATGAAGCGTTTGATAGTTATTACAGAGATAACGACGCAGGGGCTATGGTTCAAATGGTTGCTGAGTATGTAGAGGAACGATTAGAACAATGTCAGCAGATATAAGCGATCAAAAATACAACTGGGAAGGTTTTAACTATGGAAAAAATAATAAAGTTAGAGTTGGATACAGCAACAAATTCAATTAAAATAACAGATGATCTGAAATCCAATCTTAAGAATCTTTTTTCGGGATGTCGTGTCAACTTTCTATTGGGTGCAGGATTCTCTGCAAATATACTTGGACTACTTAGTAACAATGAAATTCTATTTGAATCTATGCGACAATATAGAACTGCCAATGATGAAATCGAGAAAAAATTGATTATACTCGAAGCATATTTGTATTGGGATTTCTTTTTTAACTGTATTTATCCCATTTCCCAAAAAGTCGCTATATATGATCCGATAATGAAACCATATAAAGACTTTGGCTCTATTCTATATAGGGTGTTTTCGGAAAAAAGCAATCCAGCTCTTGATCGTCAGTTCAATATTTTTACCACAAACTATGATCCTATCATTGAATTACTCTTTGACGATTCTTTATGTATTTGTAATGATGGATTTGAAGGTCGAATATATCCAAGGTTTTCAACAGATAATTTTTCAAAATCATATTACCGTCAAGCTATATTCTCAAACAGAAAGACTGAAATTTCATCTGTAAATTTAATCAAGTTACATGGCTCAGTAACTTGGTCATTGGATATTATTGATGGCAGTATAAAATATCGAGATTATAGATCAAGCATAAATGATTTTCATAAAAAATATTCTGTGCTTTTTGATGGTGCGATTCTTCAAAACATTAAATCAAGATTAACAGCTACTGTTTCTGTAGAAGCAATGAAGCAGATAACTGAAATTTTCAACAATTCGATACTTGATTCTGGAATTGACAATTATGAAGAATACAAAAATATGTTGTTTAGCTATAAAAGTAATTTTCTGATTGTCAATCCAACTAAAGAGAAGTTTAGTGACACTCTGCTAAATAAAAATTATTATGAACTCCTGAGAATATTCTCAAATGAGTTGGAAAAGGAAAACACTTTGCTTGTTGTAAATGGATTTTCCTTTAATGATGAACATATACTCGATCTGATTAAACGATCAATGCTGAATCCATCATTGAAAATACTCGTTTTCTGTTTTGAAGAAAACAATCTCGAAGGATATGAGCGCCTGTTATCCGATGCCAAAAATAACAATATTACATATCTCTTTTTGGAAAATGATAAGTTATCCCTTGAAAGAGTGAATGAGATTTTAACCTGTATCCGTACTTAAGAAAGGGTAGCCGTAGATATGCTTAACGATTTTTATAGAATTGGACAAGTTATTGAAGTCAGAGGACAAAAACTCCGCATAAGAGTTTTTGAAAACAAAAACAGCAATATACTAATATACCAAGGCAAAATAATCAAAAATGTTTCTGTTGGTAGCTTTGTTAAAATACCAAAGGGATTCAGTAACATTATAGGGAAAATCGAAGGTGAATATATTCAGGAGTCAAGTCTCCCTACTAATAATGCGAAATCTAATAGGTTCTCAAAAGAAAGCGAAACCATAGATAGGATTATAGAAGTAAGCATCATGGGCGTGTTAGATAATGATCGCTTTAGACGAGGTCTGATAGATATTCCTCTTGTTTTTTCTGATGCATTCATACTTGATGACAATGAAGTACAGAAGATATTTGAATTTAGTCCAAATAAGGATAATGCAATTTGTATTGGGGCAATTAACGATTATAAAGAAGAAAAACTATATGTTGATACCTCATCTCTCTTTGCCAGCCACATTGGTATATTCGGAAATACCGGGAGCGGAAAATCAAATACGCTTGCCAAACTGTACACCGAGTGTTTCAAGAAATTTAAAAATACTTACGGATTCGATAAAAGCAAATTTATTGTAATAGATTTTAACGGTGAATACACTTCTGCATTTGACTCTGAAAAGACAGTATATAATCTTTCTACGCGTACTAATCAAGGTGATAAAATTCCAATTTCCCCATCCTTTTTAGAAGACCTTGATATGTGGGCGATTATATGCGAAGCAACTGAAAAAACTCAGCGTCCATTTTTGAATAGGACAATCTCTTTATATAAACGCTTACAGGATATAAATAATAGTAATAGTTCTATTGAAAGCTATCTAAAGGGTATGTTGTCCTCATTATTTGACAATTATTTTGAGTCGCCAACCTTGTTTGTTAAACAGATCAACTTAATAAAAGAGCTTTTAATGATTCTTTTTGAGGACACAGACGCTGCCATAGGAATTCTTGATACGATATATCCTCGAACACAGCAATCTAAAATCGTATTATGTAGAGATGCTAATGGGGTATCTCTGTGGTCAGATAATAAAAATGATTTCAATGCAAACATAAGCAGCCCAATCTTAAATGCATTGTCTAACTTTAGAGTCCCTGATGAATATTCACTATTTGATTTTTCAATCAAGTATAAATACATGGAAGAATTAAGTTCTCAACGAATTAATGAAGAACATATTTCTCCGTTGATTGCAAGATTTGAGAACAGATCAAAAAAAGTCAGGCAACTTTTTAATGTCACAACAAGCATTGCCCCGAACTGGTTATCAATTTATTCATTGGCTGATGTTAATGTTGAATTCAAAAAAATTATTCCATTGATTATATGCAAATATTTTTATGAGAGACAAAAACAAAACCACAATGAAAAAAGCTTACATATTATTATTGATGAAGCGCATAACATTCTTTCAACCGCTTCAGAACGCGAAAGCCAGACTTGGAAAGATTATAGATTAGAGACATTTGAAGAAATAATAAAAGAAGGACGGAAATTTGGTGTTTTTCTCACTATTTCCAGCCAGCGTCCATCTGATATTTCCGAAACTATAATTTCTCAATTGCACAATTACTTCATTCATCGCTTAGTAAACAACGAAGATATACGAGCAATTGGGAAGGCAGTATCGTTTATTGATAACACTTCTTATGAAATGATCTCTGTGTTGCCACAAGGTGCTTGTATATTTACCGGAGTCGCATCAAACTTTCCTGTATTAGTTCAGGTGGACTTACTGCCCAAATCCTTGCAGCCTCAAAGCACAACTGTCGATTTGGTTAAATTATGGTCTGACAATACAAATTAAAAGCTTATCCATTTTGTAATGGATATAAAGAGCTGTTTGCTTTCACAAACGGCTCTTCACTCAAATCCTCGCTTTTAACTTTTTGCGGTACTCCAAGTAATCGTAACTCATTACATAATCGATCACACTTTCTTTTGGAATAAAGTATGTACATCTTATGTAGAAGTGCTTGACCTTGTTTGCCCGTATAAGTTTTCGGGCTGTGCTGTCACCAATACCACCGAGCATATTGCAAAACTCCGGCAAAGTTACAACATCAGGATAGGGATCAAAAAGTTTTTCATAATGTTTCCTTGATTTCATTTTTCGCCTCCATATATCTTTACCAAGTCGTCAATTTTCGGTGCGTCTTTGCCATAGATATATTGGAGCAAATAGACTTTGGGAACGAGTGTCTTTCTTGCCACACTAAAAGCTTTTATTTCTCCCTCGTGGATCATTTTGCAAACCGTTTTTGTGCTTATCCGCAGAATTTCGCCTACCTCTTTGGTGTTTAGCAAATCGGGGTATTGCTTTAGAAAATAATCGTTAGGTTTGAATTTCATAATTTACGATCTCCTTAATAAAATTTGTCAATGGCAGATGATCGTATGCTTTGAAAATGAATTTAGCGCGTGTGTTAATACACGCAGTTGTTGTTCGGAGGGAACTGCTATCCTCTCGACATCCCTCCAATATCCCTCCGTTTTGCAAAATCGGGGGCCAAAATGGAAAAATCCAATGCACCCTTATAAATCAAGGCTTTTTACAGGAAATCGTCCCAAAAGCCTTGAAAATACTGGCGTTGGGGGTTCGGTTCTAATCTCCTGAAAGGCGGTCAATTCGGCGGTGTACGGAGTTTCATTTAAAACTCAAAATCCACCGGTGGCGACACCGTGCCGGTTCGAGTCCGGCCACCGGCACCAGCGGCAAGTTGCCGCTTCCAAGCCGCACACCTCACTTTGTGGGGTGTGTTTTCTTTTGCGCCTGCGCCGGAACAGGTATCTATTTTGTAACGTGGACCCACGTCGGAACGAGTTACGCTCGTTCCGATTTTTTATGGAATAAAAAATCGGTCACCCGCTTCACGGTTCCTCCTTTTCCGCAAAAAATCACGCTGTGCCTACGCTGTTCGTTTGCAAGCGCGCTCACGACGCTTCGGCTTGCTAGCAATTTTTTGCGGGTTAGTACTACGGTCATTTGCAGGTATCTTTTTTAGTGCAAACCCACGCGGAGAAACCTGTCGAAAATTGTTTTTCGGCAGTTCCGCATTACGCCTCAGAAATATCAACATGAAACGCCTCCAGTGAATTGGTTTACTCCCCATCCCATCGAAGCCTACTATACATTGAAAGAAGGTATAGCCCCAATGGAAACGGGGAAAGTGTCAAGAACTGTTACGGTTTCGGCAGTAGAACGCCCGGCGCAAAAGCTGATTTTTTTGAGGTACAACGCAACGGATTATTTTCTGCCTGTTTCCACGTCGTCGAGCTTCTTTTCTACAGGAGAGATTACGCTTGTTGCGCTGCCAACCTTTTTCGGTAAAGAGCACTTTGCGGGTATCTTTTTGATCAACGCTTCCCACGCTGTCGCAGACTTCGTATCGTTGCTGATGGTGTTTTCTTTTTCAAAGTAAACGCAGCCCGCTTTTGCCGGGCTCCGATCCCCAGAAAACTTTTACTGTTACGTTTATGTATGCTATAATCTAAAAAAAACAAGGGAGGTAACAGCAATGATCACAGCGAAGATCTATGAGGATAAGAATAACGATATGGTGGCGGTGATTCTTGAAGACGGGAAGTGTTCCAATTATATTCCCTGTCCTGAAATAACTGCACTTGAGGCGGACAGCTTTCTTGCGGAAGCTCAGTTAGGGTTTCCAGAGGCGCTTCCCTATGAATACGACATTCTGGTCGGGCTGACTATGAAGGAAGCGGCGGCTCGTGAGGAACAGGAAAGTACTCTTATCGCTCAGGTGGACGATAAGAGTGTCACGATATATCCTCTGCGCATGAGCCAGGAGCATCAGGAATTCTTTCAAATAGAACTTGGGGATGACGTTTGGCAGGATCTGCTGGAACGTGCTTCCAGCAGCGACAGCGTGAAATTAGCGCTTTAACAGCTGGGAGGCGGCAAACGCCAAGCAGCCAATATTACATAAAGCCGGAGCGGCATTTATTTTGCAATTGATCAAAGACCGGAATTTGGAACGCAAAAATGAGGCGTTCCAAATTCCGGCCTCTTTTTTATACTGCAAAAATGGCATTCAGACAATTTTCGCGTGTTTGTTCTTTTTTTGGTAGAACATGTAACGAATGTTTTAAGACCATACATAAGCATAACCTGACCGTAAAGCATGGCAAAAGTATTTTGGGGTTCTCCGGGTGGAAAAATATGCAGCATGCAACATTAAAAAATTTTTGTTAAAATTTCTTTGGAAAAGTCTTCCTATAAGTTTGGGAATATAACAAGATATTGGGCGCTATGCTCAAAAAATGCCTTCCCCTGCAATTGCGACCGTGCCTTACGGCCTTTATCCAGCCGGTTTTTTTGTATGGATCTTTTCGCTGCAAAGGGAACGCTGCGTAGAAATTGTCGCCAAAGTGTCTCCCAATTGTGTAAGCACAGCCGCTGCAAGAGCAAGGTTTGCATCAGATAACTGACAGGCGATAGAATTGGCGAGCGCCGTTACGCTCATGGTTAGTTCACATGCATTCATTAAATCACCCCATATTCAGTGTATGCAGCATTTGCACATATGGCGCAGATATTGAGGACATTCAGATTAGGCATGTCTTGTATGCAAATTTATTTGCAATTGTACGTTTTTTTGTCCGCTGCACAAGAAAAGCGATGTCCATTACGCAAACGCAAATTGTATGTGCATTCTACAAATTTCGTTATAACAACTAATTTTTTTTATCTTTTTAAATTTATTTTAAAAATTCTATTGAAAAAAATGCGATTTGTGCTATGCTTAATTTAAAGTGTTACAAAGGAGGAATTCAAAATGGATTTGACCATCTTAGCGCCTGCCGGTGCAATTATCGCTTTGCTCTATGCTTTGTATCTGGCGCGCAGAGTCCTGAAAACCCCGGAAGGCAACAGCCTTATGATGAAAATTTCCCGTGCAGTGCGCAAAGGTGCAAACGCTTATTTAAAACGGCAATACATCGGCGTAAGTATTTTCTTTGCCGTAATCTTCGTTATTCTTCTTATCCTGGCCTTTAACGGTTTTCTTACCATGTTTGTTCCTTTTGCTTTTTTAACGGGCGGATTTTTTTCTGGCCTTTCCGGATTTATCGGTATGAAAATTGCAACTGCCGCCAACTCCCGCACAGCAAATGCAGCGCAAAACAGCTTGAATGCCGGTTTAAAGATAGCGTTTTCTTCCGGCGCCGTTATGGGCTTTGTTGTTGTCGGTCTGGGGCTTGTAGATATTTCTTTTTGGTATTTCTTCCTGAAATGGGTTTTCCGCGCTTTGCCGGAAGCTGAGCAAATCCAGTCCATTACTTCTGCGATGCTTACCTTTGGTATGGGGGCCTCTTCCATGGCGTTGTTTGCCCGTGTAGGCGGCGGTATTTTCACAAAAGCTGCGGATGTGGGCGCCGACCTTGTCGGTAAGGTTGAGGTTGGGATTCCGGAAGATGACCCAAGGAATCCTGCTGTTATTGCCGATAACGTAGGCGATAACGTAGGCGATGTTGCAGGTATGGGTGCAGATTTATATGAATCCTATGTAGGCTCTATTATATCAACTGCAGCACTGGCCGTTGCAGCCGGCCTTGGCTTTGAGGGGGTTACAATCCCAATGGTCATGGCGGCGATCGGGATTCTTGCTTCGATTATCGGCACGTTTTTCGTCAGAACAAAAGAGGGCGCCTCGCAAAAGAACCTCCTTTTTGCGCTGCGCCGCGGGACATGGATCAGCAGCCTGATTATTGCAATCGTAGCTTTTCCGTTAATTTATTTTGGTCTTGGTGCAGACAAAATAGGGTTTTATATTGCCATTCTCTGCGGTCTGGTCGCCGGTATTCTAATTGGCGTTACAACAGAATATTTTACTTCTGATACATACAAACCCACACGAAAGCTTGCAAAAACCGCTCTTACCGGCCCGGCCACTATTATTATCGGTGGCTTATCCCTTGGTATGCTGTCTACTGTTTTACCTGTTATCATTGTAGGTATTTCCGTACTGGTAAGCTACAGTGTTTCCGGCGGCAGCGGCGGAATTGGCGACGCTTCTTTCAACCAGGGTCTTTACGGCGTTGGCCTATCGGCCGTTGGTATGCTCTCCACCCTGGGCATTACTCTTGCAACAGACGCATATGGCCCCGTTGCAGACAATGCCGGTGGAATTGCCGAAATGTCCGGATTGGGAGAAGACGTCCGCAAGCGCACCGACGCGCTGGATTCCCTGGGCAACACAACTGCTGCCACCGGTAAGGGATTTGCTATTGGCTCCGCAGCTTTGACAGCGCTTGCCTTAATTGCTTCCTTCATTGCCGAGGTTCAGATTATTGATCCGAATTTCCAGTTTGAACTAAGCCTGGTCAACCCACCTGTATTGATCGGTCTGTTTGTCGGCGGAATGTTGCCGTTTCTTTTTGCGGCTCTTACCATGGACGCTGTAGGCCGGGCTGCACAGAGCATTGTTGTAGAGGTTCGCCGGCAATTTAAGCAAATAAAAGGCTTAATGGAAGGAAAAAGAGAGCCGGATTATGCTTCCTGCGTAGATATTTGCACAAAATCGGCACAAAAAGAAATGCTCCTGCCTGCAATTATTGCGGTTATCTCCCCTATTATTGTCGGTCTGATCCTTGGCGTAAACGGCATTTGCGGTATGCTTGGCGGCGCGACCGTTTCCGGCTTTATCCTTGCGGTTATGATGGCAAATTCCGGCGGAGCATGGGATAACGCAAAAAAACATATTGAAGGCGGCGCGCACGGCGGAAAAGGCAGCGACGCGCATAAAGCGGCCGTTGTGGGTGATACTGTTGGCGATCCTTTTAAAGATACGTCCGGCCCTTCTATAAATATTTTAATCAAGCTGCTTTCCATGGTAGCCATTGTTTTTGCTAGCGTAATTGTTTCATACCATCTTTTCTAAGAATTGCTGCTGCAAGCAGCGGATAAAGGCATGCTGTATAGTAAGTTAAGC
>OMCN01000369.1_pt1 | contig 22292 bp, 17 predicted proteins | sample 1645061 | NCBI WGS metagenome assembly OMCN01 (sample SAMEA103958124, study PRJEB25191) | human gut metagenome | biome: human-associated habitat [ENVO:00009003]; feature: intestine environment [ENVO:2100002]; material: feces | place: Germany | collected 2013/2015 | reverse complement strand
TGCGATTTTTTCAACAGGTAATCCCATTTCAGCAAGTGAAAGGGCTGTTTCCTTTTTAGCCTTTAATTCACCGCGCTTTTCGCCGCTTTCCATTCCTTCGCTATAAATTTTTTCCATTTCATGGCACATAAGCTCAACCCCTTTCTGTGTCTCTTTCAATTCATACATTCGTTTTGCAAGAATCGGACTGTGCATCTCATCTGCCTTTTTACAGTGTAGATCATGCATCAGTCTTCCCAGTTCTGTATCATCCTGATTCCTGGAATTTACATATATGATATGTGCTTCATCCTGGAATGCTTTGTTAATCTCCTTGATCTGTCTGTCAATATGGTAAATCGGAAGTCCATATCCAAGGATATCATCTCTGGTAATAAAAATTACATAGCTTTCCGGCAACTCATCGAAATCCTGACCAGGATTTAAGGTGTTCATATCCATTAGGCCACTATGATAACGGGCTCTCTTTGGAGATGCACCTTCATTATCCTGCTGGATTTCCACATCAAATTGTTTGCCTGTGGAATCCCTGGCAACGCAGTCCATTACTGCGGAGCGTCCCTGCAAATTTTTATAATCTTTTTGGATTACCTGATCAATCACGTATAAATCCTGTTTCTCCATAATGACCTGCAGAACATATTCCAGACATTCTCTTTTCTTGAACACGTTTCGCATAAATATATCACTCATGAGTGTAAAATTCTTAATAATGCCTTTGTATTTTTCGTAGCGTGACTCTAAATCACTGTTCAATAGGGTGTTTTCATCAGCCATTTACAGCAATCACCTCCTGGCATTTTCGATTGATGAATGTGAAAGTACTTTTATCTGATTCTATCTTAACATTAATGGAATTCCTTTACAAGATACTTTTTATGATGAGTGAACAGATGCAATAGAAAATAAATTTTAGTAACACTTTCTCGTATAAATACTATTTTGCGTTATTTGCGCTCAAATAGCACTATGTAACACAGTATGTAATTCCACAACACTATAAGGAAAATACCAGCAATAGCCGTCTGGAAACCGAACTGTAACCATAAGAAGTATTATTAGATAACTGACAGATTGCATAAAAACCTGTTTTTTACAAAAATATCAAATTTTGTCATATAAAAGGGCATGATCCGAAAGTATGAAACAGAAAATTGATTGCAAAAGGTGGTCAAAAATGGCCTTTTGTCAAAGGCTTATTTTGTGTTATTGAATCCCTTTTAAGCTTAAATAACACAAAATAATACAAAATGATACAGATAAAAAGGTAGGAAATAACGGCAAATAGCACTAAGTGATTTTAAAAGGTAGTAAGTAAAAAAATCGTGTCCTAGACATCCGGAAAACAAAACGCCACACGGACATCTATCCCGTCTAAATTTTTCATCACAGAGTTGACCTCCCCGCCGATGTAGCGGGCTGCTTTGTCAACACTGAGCAATATTTCGTCACTAAGTGCTAATTTTCTCATTCTTTTCCTTTCACAATTTGTCACTATTTGCCAAATACAGAACTTCTTCTATTTAGATTTGGATAGTGACTTTTTTTCTGAATAAGTGGGAAAAATAATGCTCATTTTTGAACCTATTTTTACCCCGAAAACGGCATTTGGTCACTGCGGTATCGGCTGTGGTATATGCCGTTAATTATCCTATTATAATACAGGTCATTTCAGAAATTCAAGAGAAATCGTGTGCTTTTGTGGAAATGGTGAAAATTGTCTGCTGTCACTCCTTTTTTACAAGATTCTTTTTTTCAATACTAATATGTCATATTTGTTGTTTCTGTCAAAAAATGTCGGGGTACTTGTTTCTTTGTGGTTATCTGCTTTCCTGGAAAACCCTTTCTTAAATAACCATTCTTAAAAATATTACATACTAAATGTGTAAGTATTCTATAAATATATTTCTTTGTATGGACATCCACCTTACAGGATTAATATGTCATTTTTTTAGAATTTTGTCAAAAATTTTCATAAAAGATCGGATTCTGAGCGAAAATCGGACAATATATAACTGAAATATAGTTAAATGCTTAGCCAATGATGGCAGAAAGGAAAAAAGAATGAGAAAAGAATCAAAAGAAATGGCTGTTACAGCCGCAACAATGAAAAAAGAGAAAAGGAAAATTTCTAAAGTTGTTGGAATAAGGCTTTCTAAGGAAGACTACGACAAATTAAGTACTATTTCTCATAAATTAAACGAAAAGCCCTCAGAAACGCTAAAAAGGGCATTAGAAGCAGTTTTCTATGTTTATGGTTTCAACGACAAATAAAAATACTCGGCTTCTCCCTGGAAAAGACTAGCCGAGCAACTAAAAAAACTTGAAAGAGTTTTAGCTTTTTAATTATAACAAAATTTAGCTATTTTGTTAACTATTGAAATAATTATTTTACTATTACTCTTTCATGATGTTTTCTTCCAAATTTTAAAGAAAGGATTAAACAAAATGGAAAGAGAAAACTTTATAACAATTCAAGGCTTTATGGTTAAAGACCTAAAATTAAAAGGAACAGAATTATTAATTTATGCTTTAATTTATGGTTTTTCACAAGATAATTCAAGTTACTATTCTAACTCATACAATTACATTGCTGAATGGGTCGGAATATCAAAAAGACAAGTAATAAACATTCTAAGCAAATTGATTAAAATAGATCTAATTTGTAAGGTTTCTTCAAACGATGGACAAGAGAAAAACAAATACAAAGTAACTAAAAAAAGAACTCTTGTTACTGATGAAAAACCTAGCACAACGGGTGTAATAGATTTCACCCCTACTAGTGAAAAAATTTCACCTCAACCAGTGCAAAAATTTCACCACCCTAGTGAAAAAATTTCACCAGTTATCCTTATTAATAAAAATAATAATAAAAATATAAATAAATTTAGTAGTGGTAGTAGTAGAGAGAAAAAGCAAAAACAGCTAAAAGAATTTCTCAATTTATACCCAGCTATAAAAAATCTCGGCTATTTGAAAACTGAAAAAGAATTCTTGAAAAAAGACTATACAGAAGAAGAATTCAACTTGCTTTTAGCATCTTTAAAAAACATTCCTTTAAACTATCAAGCCGAAAATTTTAGATATATGCCAACTAGTCCAAACTTTTTCAAAAAGAATTATGATGTAGTCTTTATAAACGAATTAAAAAACAGTTTTTTATTAGACAGTCAAAACGTAGAAGACGCCTCAAATGTAGAAATTACAGAAAATGATTTTATCTTTTAAAGACGCTTTTAAAAAATATTTAACTTATCAAGAAGCTAGTTTAAAAATAATAAGCGTAGAAACAATAAAAACTAGATTTAATCTACATATTTTGCCATTTTTTAATAATGATTTTTTACCTTTAGACATCGAAAGAATTATAGAATTCAAAGCATATTTAAATAATAAAAACATTAGTCAAAACTACAAAAGAACGCTATTTATAAATTTTGCTTGCTTCTTAAATTTTATTGAAAATACTTACTCAATACCAAGCAATTTAAACAAAATAAATAACTTTAAAAAAGAAAGAAAAATATCTAGAAATATACTTACAACAAGCCAATATAAACAGCTTAGAACACATTTTAACAACTATGAAGCTACTTTCTTTGATGTGTTATTTTATGGTGGACTTAGAAGAGGAGAAGCCCTAGCATTAAAGGCAAAAAACATAAGAGAAAAGACTATAACTATTGAAGCAACATATACAAGAAAACGTCTTACAAGTACTAAAACCGAAGCAGGAACAAGAGAAATAATGCTTCCAGCTTCTATAATAAAAGCCCTTAAAATGCACGCAAAAGAGCATGAAGGGCGAATATTTGAAGATTTAACATATACAACAATAAAACGTAAATTTGATGAAGCATTGGCGGAAATAAACCACGAACCAATGAGAATACACGACATAAGACACAGCAATATAACAATACTCTTAAAAGCTGGCTTTACGCCTCAAGCAATAGCAAAAAGAGTAGGACATACAAACACAGAAACATTGATGAATGTCTACGCCGAAATAATGAACAAAGACGACCAAGAAATATCAAATTTCTTAGATAAAACAATAAAAAATTATTGCAAAAAAAATGGAGCAGGCGACGGGAATCGAACCCGCGTGACCAGCTTGGAAGGCTGGAGTTCTACCACTGAACTACGCCTGCAGAACTTCTTTTTTTTGATTACTGGCGGATCTGACGAGGATCGAACTCGCGATCTTCTCCGTGACAGGGAGACATGTTAGCCACTACACCACAGATCCAGCTTGTATATTATCTTATAAATAAAAAGAAAATTCAAGTATAATTTTACTTTTTTTAATAGTTTATTATAATTTATCAATTAATATTAAAAGGCTGCTAATAAAAGCAGCCTATTATATTGTAATTATTTATGTCTAGCAATATTGATGAAATCTCCAAAAATATCTTTAGTATAATTAGAAGAATAAGTTGTATCATCTAAGGTTGTTGGATCAAGAACAGTTTTATAAGTGTCACCATTTTTAATAATTATTGAACCAACTGAATAGTTTTGATAAGCATCAAATTGCTTGCTTGTGCCTAAATATATTCCACAAACAGAAGCAAATGTTAAATTATTATCGCCACCACCATTTTCAAATTCTAAGCTTGAATAAGGAACATAAACATATCCATCAAAATTTGCTGGTAAAAGAATATAACTATTCCAACTTCTTCCACTTGTTGTTTCTGTAACATTACCATCTAAATCATAAAGATAGAATGCTGCATTTAATTTAATCTTAGCTCTATCAGAATCAGTTTCATTTATTCTTAAGTCGATGAAAGATTGTATTCCACTATTTTCTTTAATTCTTAAAATAAATCCATCACCAGACCAATCTAATTTTTGTGGTTTAACAAGCATTGTTGCTAATCCATCTGATGTATCGGCTTTAAATGTAACATCAACACCGCCATTTAATGTTCCTTCAAATGGAAGTTTACTTGGTTCTAATATTTCTCCAGTAAAATTCAAATTAATATATTTGCCATTATAGTCAGCAATGTAATGATTTTTATAAGAAGCTGATGTTTGTTTGCTATTATCTAATACAGTTTTAACAACATCGCCATTTAAAACTTGTATCTCTCCAATGGTATAATTTTGATAAGAATCATAGAAAGCTGAAGTTTCAAAATACATGCCGAATACATTTGCATAATTCATAACATCATTTCCGCTAGCAAAACCAGCTTTAATTGCAAATGATGAATATGGAATATAGATATAACCATCAAAATTAGATTCTAATTTGATGTAATTTCCCCATCCTCTTCCTGAAGTTGTACTCTTTTTTACGCCTTGTAAATCATAAGTATAATATGTAGCACCAGTTTCTAAGACCACGCGATCACTATCTTTTTCATTGATATAAATTGCTATATAAGATTCGCCAGTATTGTTTTTAATTCTAAAGGCAACACCATCACCTGTCCAATCTGAATTATCTGGAATGACTAGTAAATCAGCAACTAAATCTTCTTCAGATTTAGTAAATGTTACATTTACTGCATTTTCTAAGCTTCCAGTAAATCCAGTATCAACTGCTAATAAATCGACAGCAGCTTTAAAATTAGCAACAATTGTATTAACTTCATCAATTGTTTTAGCATCAGTTAAAAGTGCGGTATATTGATCAGCTAAATCCCAATACTTATCTTCTTCAGCTTTGCGGAATATAATAGGATCTTTATAATCAATAATTTCATTTTCAGCTGTTTTCTTTCTTGCAGCTAATTCTTCTTTTTCATATTGATCTTTTGTTTTCAAAGTTAAAATAGCTTCATAAAACTTCTCATATGCTGTATCAACTTCTGCTTTTGTTTTAGCATTATTAATTTCTGTATTTGCAGTATTTTTAAAATCAGCAATTTTAGTCTGTTCTTCTTCACGATAATCATCTAATTTAACAAATGTTTCTACCTGTGCTAAAACTTCAGTTTTATATGCATTCAATTCTTCTTTAACATATTGATCATCTGTCTTTAATTTAGAAATTTCTGCTTTAAAATTAACCAATACTTCATCAATTTCTGCCATTGTCAATTTTTCATTAACACTTGCTATAGTTTCTGTTTTTAATTTATTTATCAAAACTTTTTCTTCTTCTCTATATAGTTCAAGATCAACAAATGATGAAATTTGTTCAATTGCATTTTGTTTATACTTTTCTAATGCTTCAGCATCTAAATCGCTTTTTGTCTTTATACGATCAGCTGCCGCTTTATAATCGCTAACTATTTTTTCAATTTCCTCAATAGTTGAAGCATTTTGTATTAAAGCTTTTGTTGTTTCAATCATCGAGTTTATTTGCTCGACTTGTTCTGGCAAATAAAGACTTAAATCTTTATATTCTTCTACTTCTTTTATTGCATTTTCTTTTTCATCCTTTAAAACATAAACAGATGAAGTAGAAGAAGATGATGATGATGGAGAAGAAGAACTAGAGCTTGAAGAAGAACTAGATGGAGTAGTAGATAACGTACTATTGCTAGATGATGATATAGATGATGAAGATGAGGAAGGATTCGAATTAGAACTAGATGAAGGATTTATTGTACAACCAGTTAAAGGAATACTACAGACTAATAATCCTAAAACCATATATTTTTTTAAATCTGATTTTTTCATCATTATCTCCTATTTTATAATTTCTTCTATTGTTGGGAGAGAAGAAATAGCTCCTTTTCTACGAACACAAATCGAAGAAGCAACTTGTGCCAAATCAATAGATTCTTCAATACTTTTGCCCTTTGATATAAATGCCGCAAAAGTACCATTAAAGCAATCTCCAGCTGCTGTAGTATCTATCGCTTGTACAACATGTGCTGGGAACATCTTTTTCATTTTTTTGTCAGCGTAATAAACACCTTTTTTGCCTAAAGTAACCAAAACTTTTTCAACGCCTAAAGATAATAAAGACTCTACAGATGTTTCAATATCTTCTTCTCCTGTTATCAATTTTAATTCAGTTTCATTAGGAGTTAGATATGTAACATTTTTTAATAAACTCTCTGGCAATTTAGTTCCAGGTGCTGGATTTAAAATAAATATTTTTTGATATTTTTTACATATTTCACCTAAATACTCTACTGTTTTTAAAGGGATTTCTAGCTGACTAATAACAATATCAGTTTCTTTAATCAAATCGATATTTTCATCGATAACTTCTTTTGTCAACGAAAAATTAGCACCAGGAACAACAATAATTCTATTGTCATGCAGTTCCTCTTCAATAAGAATTGAAGCACAACCAGTAGTGACTTTTTCATCAACTTTCAATTTTAATTTAACGCCTTTATTCTCTAGAATATTTTTTAATGAAATACCATTTGCATCGTTGCCAATGGCACCAAGCATTGTCACATCTCCACCCGCTAAACTAGAGGCAACAGCTTGATTAGCACCTTTGCCTCCTGGGCATTGAATAAAAGAATTTCCAAATTTTGTTTCACCTTGCAAAGGTAATTTATCGACATAAGTAGTCAAATCCATATTTATACTACCAACGACTAAAATCTTCATAAATTCTCCTTTCAGAAAGATTTCATCTATCATCAGTTTCTTTTTTTATTCTATCTTGCTCCTCTCTATATAGTTGACTATAAAATCTATCTGCTATTGATACTTCAATAAAAGCAATAATTCCATAGCCAACAACTAACATAATCGGCCAAAACATGTAATAAGCGAAAGCAAATATCGCTAAAGTTATAAATAAAGTTAGAGTTAAAAACACTTTTTTTCTTGCGATAAGACAAGCTTTTTTAAACCCCATCAAAGTTTTTTCATCTTCAAAATAGCTTCTTAATAAAGCTAAATGAATCAAAGCACAAGTAAGAGCAATTAAAATACCGATAACAACAACCATGCTTAAAATTGCCATAATTGGTAATGCACTATTTAACATTAGCTGATAAGATAAATATATTGAATAACCAAGAATTCCATATATTGGAGTAAAAACGCACCAATAGCGCCATCCAACAGAATAATTCTTTTTTAAAGATAAAAAATAGTCTTTAAAAGGTCTTACATATGTTTCTTTTTCTCTTTTACATGTTTCAACAAGAGCAAATATTGAAGGAAAAATTAAGAATGTCAAAGAGAAAATAACAGTTATCATAAATTCAAAATTCAAGATGAATAAATCCGATATTATTTTTAAAATCCGATATCCCTTCGAATCCATTTTTCTTTCAAAATCACTCATTTAATCTACTCCGTAATTTCCATTTTATATTGGAACAATCTATATAAACCTAAAGTGCCCCAAAATGAAGAATAATTATTTGCAACCGTATAAACGCAATCGATAGATGTATTCGATAATGTCCAACCATAAGGATCTGTTGCTAATCCACAATTATGATTAAGATTATATCCTGATATTGAAACATCGATTTTATCCATTTCATTCCAAGAATCACCAACGACATTGAACAATGTATATCCTGGATAAAAATCTGGATTTTCAAAATCTTCTTCTAGATAATAAATTGTTGCTGAAGAAGAAACATTAGCACCATCTGGACTTGGATGATCATCTTTGATCATATAAATTCTGCCAGAAGTAGGATCATAGGCATAATCTGCGTTAGAAATATAATCTTGTAAACCATTGAGATTTTTTAATCCTCTTGTTATTACTCTTTTTGATCCATCGCTGACCATCTGCGGATTATTCAAATCCTTTAGATTCCATCTTTCAACAACTTCATATGTGCTTTTTCCATCACCAACAGTATAAAAAAGTAAGATTTCACTTTTTCTATCGACAGAAACTAAACTTGGTTGACCATAACCCCATTGAAATCCAGAATTATCATTTAATTCATAATCACAAAATGGTCCATCACCAACTTTTATCCAAGGTCCTTCAGGAGATTTACTAACAGCTAATCCAACTTCATTTGAAGTATTATCGCTGGTTACACAGCCTAAATAAGCCATAAGATAATTATAATTTTCTTGATTATAAGTAAATTCTCCTTTAACTACCGAAGGATCACATACATGCCGAGAATCCCATGAATTCTCCGTAGGTTCCAAAACATATTGAATATCGCTATATATAAATCGACCTGTTTCGTCCTTAACACCTTTGCGATAAGCTACGTAGTCAGTTACATTGCCATGTTTTTTATTAGCACAATAATAAATATGTCTTACTCCATCTTCTTCAAAAATTGTCGGACAGTAATTATAGAAGTATTCCATAGTCTTATCTTCACCTTTATTGTGTTCAAATAGTTGATAATTTGTTAAATCAACACTTATTGAAGAGGAAGAGGAACTAGAAGAAGTTGATGAAGTAGAAGATGATGTTGAAGAAGAACTAGAAGAAGTTGAGCTTGTCAAATTAGAAGAATTATTCATATTTCCACATCCTGATAAAGCTAACGTTAATAAAGCGATAAAAAACAATCTCTTTTTCATATATTCACCTATATTTCTCTTTCCACATATAATTCAACATCATATTCCACAATTGCTGGGGTGAAGATATATTGAGTATCTCCACTATTTCCAACTGCAGAAACACTAAATGCAACCTTTTGTTTAAAAGAAATAAGTTCTCCGTAAGGATTAGAGATAAAGCATGGAGAATAAATTCTTTCCCAACCAAATTCTTGATTTGGATCATCGCTATCTAAAACTGCTGTATCAAGATCAGAAATTGCACTATAGATTATCTCCCACTGATAATCAAAAGGATTAGTAAGTATATTTAAATTAGCTTTTGCTATTTGAATAGAATCGCTGGTAGCCGGCATTGACATAACCGGATTTCTATCTCTTACCACATAGATAGATTCTTTTTCTTTATCAATTACAAAATCTGCGTTATTGAAAACAACATCAGCGTTTTTATCTTGCAGACCATGGCTAGAAAGAGCGGAAGGTTCATTGGATTTAATATCATTTAAATCTGTGCAATCGAAGTAAGCAACTCTAGTTGAAGTAATAAGGGCATCAGCATATGTATAAAAGCAATACAATTTTCCCTTTTTATCAAAACTGACTAAGGATGGGGCACCACATCCGTAGGCGGAACCTAAAGCATAGGATGAATAATTGATCACAGCTTTATCGCCGACTTTAATCCAATTTTCCAAATCATTTGATACCGCAAATCCTATTTCATAAAGTCTGTCTTTGACTTTGGAATTTCCCTGATAGGCCATAAGATAACTATATTCAGATTCTTCATATTTGAAAGTTCCTTTGATGACATCAGGATTAGAAACACGGACCGAATCCCATTTATTTTCACTAGGTCTTAAAACAATTTCCGCATCAGAATATCTATATCCATTTTCATCTTTTTCTCCGATGCGAAGTCCAATTACATCACCAGATTCAAAAGATTTTTCATTGGTGGTATAAAAGACATATCTTTTTCCGTTTTCTTCAAAAATAGAAGGGTCTTTATCATAAATGCCTAAAGGATCATCAAATATCGGAGCAATTCCATAATTTGTTTTATGAACAAACGAACTGCTGCTAGAAGATGAACTAGTACTATTAGAAGAAGTAGAAACAGTACTATTGGAATTTATCGAAGAACTAGAAGAACTATTAGTATTATTGCAAGATGCTAATAAAACTAAAGGAATGGCTAATAACCACCATCTTTTCATAAATTGTCCTCCATATTATTTCGAATTGAAATATTTGATTCTTCAAATAATGTACTGATACTTGTATTATTGAAATAGACACCGAAATCAGAGATAACAAAAGATAATCCTTCATTGTTTGAACAGTCTGTTGTTACAAAAAATCCCGACATTGTCGCTGATAAATCAAGTTGCATATCTCCGATTGTACACCAACTAGGAACTGAATATTGGGAAAAATCAATTCTTATATATCCTTCAAATCCTACTGGAATAACTATGGATGGCTTAGCCACTCTGATAAACTCTTGTTTTGTGTTGATATCATAGTACATTATCATCGCACCGAGTTGAACATTCCATCTTTCAGCAATATTCTGATTATTCTTTTTGGTCATCTCCTCAAACTCAAGATTAATAGTAATCTCTTTTCTAGAAAGATTTTTTAAGTAGCAAGTTACTCCTTTAGCATTTTGATCTTTAGTTTCACCGCCATCCGACCAATTTGTCCAATCTTCGGTATAATATTTAGGAAATACATCAAAGGAGCCATAAATATTATTGTTGGCAATAACTTCGCCGATGTCAACTTGAATTCCTTTATTTCCGCCATAGGTTTCAACAAGTGTATTTGTCAATTTAGAACCGCCACTCCATACCGGAAATTCACTATTTAATTCCGTATCATCTTTGACATGGTCTATTCTTTCAAGATATTTAACATCACCTTTTCTATAAGCTAAAAGACTACTTTTTTCATAGCGGACAAAATTTATATAATCCTCATTAAGTAATTTGACAAAGGCCTGATTGAATTGCTCATCATCTAAGCTTTTCATATCGATATAAGAAGACACTTTATTATCATTTTCAATAATTTGTAAATCTCCGAATGTCAAACTAGTGAATGCGTCATAATTTTTAAAGATTGAAGTACTGAAGACAATCTGTTTTACATCAGTTGGATCAACGCTTTCTCCGGTTTTAAATAATTGTATTGGTAAGATCATCCATCCATCAAAATTAGCTGGAATTGTAATAGCACTATCCCAATCTCTCCAAGAATTAATAGACAACGATCCATCAAGAGATTTAAAGAAAATATTCTTTCCCGTTTCTTTATTTACGTAAAATAGAACATTTCTTCTATTTTTTAACGCCATTGTAATCGGAGTAGTAATCGAAACTTGGTTTTTAATTCTTATAGATAAGGCATTAGCATTAGTTCCTAGTGTTCTAACACTTGGAGCTATAGCCCATTGAGCAGAAATATCGCTTTCAGCACCTTTATAAGAAAGTTGTAATCCTTTATCTAAGTTTTTCGATAAGGATAGTTTATCGAAATCTATATCAGAGCTCACTTCTCCACTTCCAACGCTCTTATGAGAAATATTTATATATTCGCCATTGTAATCTTTTGAATAATAATTTGCATATGTCAGATCATTGAGTTTAGAAGGATCCAATACCATTTGAGATTTTCCATCTTTTAATATTTCAACTCCACCGATAGAAAAATTAGAAAAGGCATCATAATAAGTGTTAACTTCAAGATAGATAGCATATATACTGGAATAATTCATTGTTTTATTGCCATTTCCATATCCATCAAGAATTTGCATTCCTGAATATGGAACATAGATATAGCCATCAAAACTTGCAGGCAATACTATTGCATTATCACCATCTCTAAAAGCAACTTGATTTTCAGCGCCATCAAGAGAATAAAGATAATAACTTTCACCAGGTTTAGCAGCAACTCTATCGGAATCCGTTTCATTTATATATAAAAACATTGGAGAGCCACCACCATCTAAGATGTTATTTTTTATTCTAAATGCCAAGCCATCACCACTAAAATCTTGGCTGACATTAGGAGTTATTTTTAAAGCAGAAGTAAGATTTTGTGGAGCAGTAACATAAGACACTGTCACTCCTCCCTCTAAAGTAGAAGTAAACTTTGAATTCGAATTTGCTTCTTTCATCGGTAGATACATTAAAGAGAAAAGCAAAATTGAAGCTGGTAGAACAGATATTTTAGCTTTCATTTTAATCTCCTTTTAAATTTTAAAAACTGTTTCTAAAAAATATTCAAAAAATTCTTTAACATCGACAGATTCAGCATAATGTATTTTCTTTCCGTGATCATCGATAAGAGTTACCGCTCTTTCATTATTTTCCAAGCCGATAAATACATTATCTTCTTTGAATTTACAGACATCTTTGAATATGGTTGTTACCGCTAAAGGGTCATGCATAACAGGAACGCTGAATTCATAATGTTTAAACCATTTTGCCATCATATCTGATAATAAAGAAAATCTTTTTCCATCAACTTGCTTTAATTTTTCACGATATTCTGCCAAAAGCTTAACTTGCATAGTAACATTTAAACCGACAGCATATAAAGGAACATCTGCTTCATATACTATTCTGGCTGCTTCTGGATCACAGAATATATTCCATTCCTTGCAATTTACATTAGTTGGATCTCCACCCATAATTCTAATTTCTTTTAAAAGAGAACAAATCGAAGGATCTTTTCTAATAGCTAAGGCAATATTTGTCAGAGGACCGATTCCAACGAGAGTTATTTCATTAGGATATTTATGAACTTGCTCAATTATGAAATCAACCGCATGTTGTTTTTCAACTACTCCTTCATCCATTTCTTTAGAATATTGAGGAATTAAATATTTTCCATTTTCGTCTAATTTTTCCTTTGCCTTAATTTCAGGCGAAAGCAAAGTTTCAACTTTTGCGATAAGAGGTTCGTCACATCCAGCATAGACCTTAACATCTTTACCAAATGTTTTAATAAGATAACTAGCCATCTTTGCTCTTTTATATGAATTTCTAAAAACGGTTGTCACACCTAATAAATCAGCATTTTTTTCGTTTAATAGAATTGAAAGAGCAAAAGCATCATCGATATCATCTCCGATATCAGTATCGAGAATTATCTTATTCATGAGTTGCTCCTTTCCAATAAGAGAAATCACCATTTGGACCAGTGACTGGAGATTTATAACCATCTAAATGAGTAGGCCAAGCTTTAGAAATGCCTAAAGCTTCTAAAGCTCTTTTATATCCAACAGCATTGAATTCTTTAACTTTTGCTAAATCATATCTTTTATAAAGATAATCTATAGCTGTTTGATATTCATTCATAGCACCTTCATTATTTTTACTTCTAATAATTCTTGGAAGATATTGTGCCCATCTTTGTGTTGCTCTATTTTCATTTGTCGTAATATCATTATAGTTTTCAACGCTGGCATCATCTTTTAAGAAACTAGCAGTATAATCATAAGAATATGGAGATAATGGTTTTTGCAAATTATCGATGTAGATATCAACTTCTTTTCTTCCGTTCATCGGTTTGATCTTATTTATATAAGCTAAATTCATCAATAACGTCATCTGGTACAAACCATATTTTGCAGTATTATCATTTTTAGAATCAGTTAAATATTGGTCGGTCCATTCTACTTCAGTATGGGTTTCATCTTTCCATTTCCAAGTGACATTTTCTTCACCAAAAGCGACTAATCTTTGCCCTTCTTCAGAATATAAGAAATCCAGAAGTTTTATAACTTTATCAGGTCTTTTACATTTTGTCGGAACCATTGTAAATAGATATCCCATTCCTCGAATATCTTGCAATATTGGATCATCACCTTTAGAATTTCTTAAAACCAATGGAACATATTTAATATCTGAATTATAAGCAGAAATAAAACCTTGAGAATAGTCTTGTGGAGTAACCATAGAAACGAAGACATTCCCTTGTGCTATTTTTGTTTTAATCTGGGAAGCATTGGCCGAAAAATTAGAATCATCTATCAATTTTTCTTGATAGCAATCATTTAAAAATTTTAAAGTTTCTTGATAATTTTCATGTTCAATATTGTAAATATAATTTCCATTTTCATCTTCAAATGGGGTAGAAAAATATTGTGAGAGCCATTTGACAGAATCATTGCCTTCAGTATCAAAGACATCCATTTGAATAGGTATTGATTTATCATATTTATTTTTTATATATTTACATCCTTCAATAAAAGAAGAAGGTGAAGTCATATCGCTGCCAATAGCGGCGGTCGCTTCTTTATACCAATCTTCCCTAACTAATATTCCACCATTAGGTTGCATTTTTTCATCTTTATCAACATAAGAGCTAGAATAAGCAAAATTAGGGAAGCCATATGTTTTGTCATTTCCTAATGAAAACCAATTGAAAACATCTTCCTGAAGACGGGTTTTCATAGAAGGTGCCCATTTATCGATAAGATCATTCATCGGATAAACATATCCTTGCATAGCAAGTTGTGTGCATTGTTGGTACCAGCTTTGAACTGAAATTAAATCTGGTAAGCTATTGCCAGCAATCATATTGGAAAGCATTGCACCATCATCGGTTACAGGAGAGATGAAATTAATTGTTATCCCTGTTTTTTCCTTAATTAATTGTGATACACGATCATCCCCATAAGTTGACCAAGTAAACGAAGCATCATTTACATACCAGGTAATCGTTGTTTCTTCATTATCAGTAGTCCATGAATCTACACCTTCCGGAGTAGATGGAAAATCTGGAAGAGTTACATCAGCATAATTATTATTTTTTGAAGAACTCGTACTTCCTTGTTGACCTCCAGTAGAACTATTTCCGCTTCCGCTTGAAGAAGTATTGGAATTACAGCTTGTAACAAGCATTAAAGCTAATAGAGCTGCACTCAAAGTTTTAGTTTTCATTTTTTCTTTCACTTTCTATCCTTTTAAAGAGCCAATTACAACCCCTTTTGTCAACATCTTGAAGATTAAAGGATAAACTACCAAGATAGGAATTACCGAGATGACAATAGCGGCAAAAGATACAGTTTCCGCTGAGATATTTCCGATCATTTCCGCCGGCATACCAGCGATGAAACTACCGGAAGACTCTTTGATTACTTTCATCAAATAATATTGTAAAGTCCAAAGATTTGTATCTGTTGTATAAAGCATTGTGTCATAAAATGAGTTCCAATGTCCTACTGCTATCCATAGACCAACAGTCGAGACAACTGGCATCGATAGAGGAAGAATTATTGAAGTAAAAATTTTAAATTCACTTGCCCCATCCATAACAGCAGATTCCCTGATTTCTTCTGGAATTCCTCTAAAGAAATTTGAAAAGACCAACATGTTATAAACTGAGAATAATGAAGGAATTATATATACCAAGAAATTGTTGAACAATTTCAAAGAAACAATTATTAAATAATAAGGAACCGTTCCTCCAGAAAAAAACATTGTGAAGATAAATATTTTATAAAATATACTTCTACCACGAAGATTTGTTCTCGACATAGCATAACCAACTACTGCGGTAAAAAGTAAAGCAGAAACAGTACCTATTATCGTTCTCGCCAAAGTTATGCCATAGCTTTTCCAAAGACGTGAATCTTTAAAAACAGTGAGATAGTTTTGAATTGTTACATCATGTGGCCAAAAATAAATGTTTCCTTTAATATAGTCACTATCCGTCGCAAACGAACAAGCAAGAACATAAATCATCGGATAAAGACAGATAAGAGCGAAAAGAAATAATGTTATTATATTGAAATAATCAAACCAAGTTTTTTTACTTTTTTTACCATCCGTTCCTTTCATCTTCATCGCATTGAAATCGCGTGCCATTTAAATCACCCCATTTCCAGTAACTTTTTTACAGATTTTATTGCCGACAACAAGTAGAATAATTGCAATAACTGATTTAAAAACACCTACTGCAGTGGTATAGGAATATTGTTGATGAATAATACCATTTTTATAGATGAAGGTATCCAACACTTCTGATGTATCAAGATTTATTTGATTTTGGAATGTCCAAATATGATCAAAGCCATTGTTCAAAATTCCAGATAGAGAAAGTATAAAGAATAAGACAATGGTCGGAGCTATAGAAGGAATGGTTATGTGGATAATTCGATGCCATCTATTAGCCCCATCCATACGCGCTGCTTCATATAATTGCGGATCAATTCCTGCGATAGCAGCAATATAGATAATCGCTCCCCATCCTAGACCTTTAATGATGGAGGTAATTATAATAGTTCCCCAGAAATACTGAGCTTCACCAAAATTAATAGATTCTGTAATAAGATGCAGATTTTTCAAAACTGTATTTATTACTCCATTGGTATCGAGAAGAACTAATATAATACCTCCGAAAACTACCCAGGAAAGGAAATACGGAAAATATGTTATTGTCTGAATAAATTTGCGGAATTTCTTCGATCTTATTTCACTTAGCATTATTGCAAAGATAATAGGAGCTGGAAAATTGATTAAAAGCTGCAATAAATTTAAACCGATTGTATTCAGCATTACATTTTTGAAATCCGGATCCGTGAAAAAATTGATAAAATTATCAAATCCACACCAAGGAGCATCAGTTATAGCTTTAGTGATTGAAAGATATCCATCCCCATCTTTAAAAGCCAATATTATGCCGAACATCGGAAGGTAAGCAAATATGAAAATGAAGATTATTCCAAGCATCGCCATTAAAAATAGTTGTATTTCCGATGGTTTCCATCTTTTACTTTTTCTTTTTGGAAACTTAATACTATCTAATTCTTTCTTCATTTAAGCCTCCTTCCTTTTTGCTACACTATCTCTTTCGACTAAACTAGAAGGAATAACTTGGAAAATGACCTCTTCATTTCCCTTTTCTAAGACATTGATGATATTTTCACCAATTACTTTCGCTATTCCTTTAATATCTTGATGAATTGTTGTTAATGGAACATCAAGCAGTTCTGAATAAATCAAATCATCATAGCCAATTAATGAAATATCTTCCGGAATATTTTTTCCTGCTTCTTTTATAGCTTTAATAGCTCCGTATGCCATCATATCATTGCAAGCAAAGATGGCAGTTATTTTTTCATCAAGCAGTTTTTTAGTTTTTTCATATCCTGTTTGGAAATCAAAGTTTCCTCTTTTAACAAGTTTTTCATCATAGGCAATATGATTATTTTTTAGACAATCAACATAACCAAGGTAACGATTTCTCGCTGATGATGTTTCAATAGGACCAGTAATGCAACCGATGCACTTATGACCATTGTCAATAAGATATTGAGTAGCAATCATCCCACCCTGATGGTCATCGCATACAACTTTACTTTTTATATCTCCTTCTAGTTGTCGATCGACTACAACATAAGGAATATTGATTCTTGCTAAAAGTTCATTGATTTTCAAAAGATTACCATCAGTAAGAGATTCACTGCTTGGACAATAAATAAGAAAATCGATCATTCTTGAAGCTAAATCACTTATAGAACTATAATCTTTTTCAAATTTATCATTTGAACTGCAAATTATAATATTGTATCCATATGATTCAATTATTTTTTCAACATTTTGAGCAATTTCAGCAAAGAAGGCATTCTCGATACTCGGCATTACATAACCGATAGTTTTAGTTTTCTTGGTTTTTAAACTCGAGGCGATAACATTAGGTTGATAACCTTGTTCTTTGGCTATTCTTTTCACCCTTTCAATAGTTTCATTAGGAATACACCCTGCTTTATTATTGAAAATCAAGGAAACTGTTGTAATCGAGACACCAGCTGCTGAGGCTATATCTTTTATCGTAGTTCTTTTTTTCATATTTCACCTACTTTAAATTGATATCAAAATGAGTATCACGAGCACCTAATTCTTCATATTTCAACTTCAATTTATAATCTTCTTTTTCATTGAAATCATCCGAAACTTTGATTATGAATTTATTATCGAAATTATTTTCATTAGGAATTACAAATTGAGCAAATTTTTCTTTTCCATAATCCATAAGTTTTAAAAACTTAACTGTAATTCCCTGATCTTTTGTCAAAGCATCAACATTAGAAGAAAAACTATATTCAATATCATGAAGTTCGAATTTTTTTACTAATACCGCAAGAGTCTTTTCATAAATGGCTTTATCGACATCGATAAGATAATCGCCAATTTTATATTTAAATCCAGTGACCTTTTTCTTCTTTTCTTTACCATTTTTTGCGGTATAGATAATTTCGTCTTTAATTCTGAACAACTTTCCTAAGACCTTATTTATATCAGGAATTGAATTTATCAAAACTTCACCATTTTCTCTTACTTGAATCAGATGAGAATTTACATCGAAATCAAATTCACTTCCTTCGGATATTTCTTCATCCAATATTGCAAAGATAAGGTAATTATTAATTTTGATATGAGCTAAATACTTATCATCTATCTGTTCACATTTTTCTATAATTCCTTTGTAACTATTGCCTTTAACAATAGCTTCTGTTGGAATTTTAAACTCATATATTTTATTCTCTTTCAAAATATTTTTAAAATATGGTGGCAAAACATATTTTTGATCAAACAAATTTATTGCGCCATCTTCTACTTTGAGATTAAAGTGCCGATATTTAGGAATGCGCGGAAGCAATGTATTTTCATTTTCTAAATCAAAGAAATGTAATTTTGTAGGATCCACATAAATACTAACTTCTTGATCAGCAACAATTGTTGAAGTATTTTTTGTTTTAAATATTATATTATCTGCTGTTCCAATTACGTTAGCATTAACCAAAGTTTCAGCCCCTAATTCTTCGATAACTTGAGCTTTGACTTTTATTGAAAGCTGAGGATTATTTTCAACTAATTTATCATCATAATAAAGGTCTTCAGAGCGAATGCCTATTGTTATTTTTCTTCCATCAAAATATTTAGCATCCATTTTTTCAACAGTTGTAGATGGAATTATCAAAGTGTTATTGGAAAAACTCAATTTGAATTCTCCATCGATCAATTTAATATTGCCTTCAAAGAAATTCATCTGTGGAGTTCCAATAAAACCTGCAACAAATTTATTGATAGGATAAGTATATAAATTTTTTGGTGTATCAATCTGTTGAATAAGACCTTTTTTCATAACAACAATTCTAGTACCCATAGTCATAGCTTCCGTTTGGTCATGTGTAACATAGATAAAAGTTGTCTGAAGTCTATTATGAAGTTTAGAAATTTCTGTTCTCATAGTCGCACGAAGTTTAGCGTCAAGATTTGATAAAGGTTCATCGAGCAAAAAGACCTTTGGATTTCTAACTATCGCTCTTCCTAAAGCTACTCTTTGTCTTTGACCACCAGACATTTCCTTTGGTTTTTTTTGAAGATATTCTTCAATATCCAAAATTTTCGCCGCTTCATGAACTCTTCTATCGATTTCAGCTTTATTAACTTTCGCAATCTTTAATCCATACGACATATTTTCATAGACTGTCATATGAGGATAAAGAGCATAATTTTGGAAAACCATAGTAACTTTTCGATCTTTAGGCTCTAAATCATTGACAAGCTTATCATCAATAAATAAATCTCCCGCAGTAATATCTTCAAGACCAGCAATCATTCTTAAAGTTGTTGATTTACCACATCCTGATGGACCGACAAAAACAATAAATTCTTTATCTTTGATTTCCATATTAAAGTCAGATACAGCCTTAGTACCATTTTCATAAACTTTGTATATGTGGTTTAATTTTAATCCTGCCATATAGTTCTCCTTTATCGTTTTAATAAAACGTTTTAGTAACTTTACAAAAACATTATAAATACTCATGTAAGCGCTGTCAATATGATTTAATTAAAAATTGTTGTATTTCTTTTATTAAAATGATTTTAAATTTTTACTAAAAATTTTAGTAAAAAATGGTAAATAAAAAGTGGGCACATTTCCTGCCCACATACAAAATCTATTTCTGTATATTTTTTTTAAAAGAAGTATGTTATTTTTTACTTCATCCGAGTTTTTAATACCAATTAAACTGAGATGATTGTTATTCATACTTTGAATTAATACATCACCAAATCCAAATAATTTTCCAAAGAAACCTATATAAACTGAAACATCTATTATTTTATCCAAATTGATTGCTTCATAATAAACTTTTCTTTTTCCATATTTTGCAATTACTCTTTTGTTGGTAATCACATATTCTTTATTCTTATATTCAATTGTTTTTATTATCGCAAAATTGTCGGAATTAAAAAAAGCCAAATTCCTAATATTCCTAATATCCAAATATAAAACAATTTGGAATGATGGGTAACAATATTAATTACAATTTTTTCTTCGGTTTGCAAAGCATTATTTTCAATAAATCTCATAAAACTTTTCTTTTTTCTATTTTTTTCCCCCCGAGTTTTTAGTCAATATTTCTTTTGATATTTCTAATTATTTTTCGATTTATGTATTTATTTTTTCTATTTTCAATTAAGTTTATTAACTTCGTTGCAATAAAATTAAAAAAAGACTAAAATTAAACTTGTTAAGGGAGATTATTAAATGAAAATAATGAGTGTTAATGCCGGTAGTTCATCACTTAAATTCAAACTCTATGAAATGCCGGAAGAAAAGGTAATTACATCTGGCATCGCTGAAAGAATCGGCCATGAAGATGGAATTTTCCGCATAAAAAAATTAGATGGAACCGAAAGAAAAGAAGTTCTTCCAATTCTTGATCATGCTACAGCAGTTGATCTTTTATTAAAAGCTTTAATAGATGAAAAAATTATCTCTTCATTAGAAGAAATTAAAGGTATTGGTCATCGTGTAGTTCAAGGTGGTAAATATTTCTCTTGTTCTGCTGAATTCAATCAATATACTGAAGATCGTGTAAAAGAATTAATTCCTCTTGCTCCTCTTCATAATGGTGCTCATCTTGTCGCTTTCCACGCATTTAAAAATGCTTTGCCAAACGTTGGAAATGTTGCAGTATTTGATACAGCTTTCCATCAAACTATGGAACCTGAAGATTATCTATACCCTATTCCATATGAATATTATGAAAAATATGCTGTTCGTCGCTATGGTGCTCATGGTACTTCTCATAAATATTTATCAGTAACCGCTAAAGAAAAATATCTTAAGGATAAAGAACATTATAATATCATCACTTTACATCTTGGTAGCGGTGCATCCTTAGCTGCTATTAAAGATGGTAAATGCATAGCTACAACTATGGGATTAACTCCATTAGGCGGTGTTATGATGGGAACTAGAACTGGTGATATGGATCCATCCGTTATGGAATTTTTATGCACACAAACCGGGAAATCAGTTCAAGAAATATATAACGAATTCAATTTCAAATCCGGATTATTAGGAATCTCAGGAATCAGCAATGATACAAGAGATATTGAAGAAGGCTACTATAAAGGTGAAGAACGTTGTGTTTTAGCTGTTAAAATGTGGGCAAGAAGAATTGCAGATTTCATCGGTTCTTATTATATAAGACTTGGACATGTTGACTTATTAGTCTTCTCCGCTGGAATTGGTGAAAATGCTCCTTTATATAGAAAAGCAGTTATCGATAATATTACTGAAGCTTTAAAAGTTAAAATTGATGATGAAGCTAACAAAAATACTGTCAAAGGAAAAGAAGGAATTATTTCTACCAAAGATAGTGCAATTCCTGTCGCTGTTATACCAACAGATGAAGAAGTTATGATTGCCCGCGATGTAATTTCCACTCTCCATTTACTTTAAAAGATAATACATACACTATAAAAATAAGAGCCGATTAAATTTTATCGGCTCTTTTAAATTCCTTTAAATTA
>OMCN01000362.1_pt1 | contig 22620 bp, 17 predicted proteins | sample 1645061 | NCBI WGS metagenome assembly OMCN01 (sample SAMEA103958124, study PRJEB25191) | human gut metagenome | biome: human-associated habitat [ENVO:00009003]; feature: intestine environment [ENVO:2100002]; material: feces | place: Germany | collected 2013/2015 | reverse complement strand
AGTTTTCCGGGTCCTCTGTTTGCGTTGTTTAATTTTCAAGGTCCTCTGCGCTGCCTGCCGGTCTACACCACAACATCTTGCGGTTCCTTACACTTTTTTACATCTTGTGTAAACAGATAAAAAAAGTACGTCCCTCTCCAGGCGGCGTATATATTATTATATATCGCTTCCTGTGTTTTGTCAAGCTGTTTCTTCACCTTTTTTTATCCTTTTTTCCCTACCCGCTTCTTTTTTGCGCAGCCTCCCCATTATATCTTCCTCTCCTCTCTTTGTCAAGTGCTTTTTGTGGAGAGCAACAATGGAAAATATTTCTTTAATTTTATAAATAGATTAACCCATACCATTTTTTATATACTAAAATAATTCAGCTATTTTTATGCAATTTTTGTATGGTTTTTTATTCAAAAGCTGCTATAATAAATATGTAACAAAAAAATGGGGGTATTGAAATGAATTGTAAGTCTGTTATTACAATTGCGCGGCAATTTGGCAGCGGCGGCAGAGAAATTGGAAAAGCGCTTGCCCAAAAGCTTGGCATAAAGTTTTACGATAAGGAGCTTATATCTTTAGCGGCTAAAAAAAGCGGCGTAAACCCAGAAATCTTTGAAAATGTAGACGAGCGCGCAACAAACAGCCTGCTTTACAGCCTTTCGATGGGCATATACAATTTTGGAGCAGGCGGGTATGCGCCCATACGGGATCTACCGGTAAACGACCAGCTTTATCTTTTACAGCATAAAATTATAAAGGAGCTTGCCTGCGAGCCATGTGTGGTTGTTGGACGCTGTGCTGATTATGTGTTAAAGGATAACAAAAATGTAATTAACATCTTTATTCATGCCCCGTTGGCACATCGTATTGAGAGAGCTGTTTCTGTACACAATGTACCCAGAGAAAAAGCGGAAGCCGCTGTGAAAAAAACAGACAAAACACGCGCCAATTATTATAACTATTATTCAAATTTAAAATGGGGCGCCGTAGAAAACTACGACCTGTGTATTAACAGCGGAAATATTACATCCCAGCAGGCCGTAGATGCCATTGCCGCCTATGTAGCCGTTCGTGAAGGTAACAGCGAACACGTTTGACAGACAAATGAACATAGAAAGAAGGATAAGCATTTAAATGCTTATCCTTCTTTTTTGCCCCGGTGAATTATACTATCAAGTGCAACAGTTTAGTGGAATAAAGGAGTTCATACAGAACCCTGTGGTAGAATGGAGTTAGCACACAACCAAAATACCAGGAGGGAACTGTATGAACTATCACCATCTTAGCATAGAAGAGCGCAGTTGTATACGAAAATATTATGTAGATGGATTAAGTTATCGAGAGATAGCCCGGCTGATTGGCAGGAATGTGAGCACGGTATCTCGGGAGATACGGCGGAACTGTACGCATATGTACGATATTCCAACCTACTATCCGCACACAGCACAAAAGAAGTATCTGCTGCGGCGCTCCTACTGCCACCGCGGAATGTTCCATTCCCAGGAAGTGATAGACTACATCAATGAGAAGCTGAAAGCAACCTGGTCACCAGAACAAATTGCCTGTACACCGTGCGAGTTGAAGATGCCTAGCTGGCGAACGATCTACCGCTGGATATACGAAAAATACTTGGTAAATGGGAATCTCAAAGTCCTACGGCGCAAGGGAAAGAGCCACGGCACCAAGGAAACACGAGGGAAATACAGCAAAGGGAAATCCATCCGCAAACGGGACAAGTCGGTATACAGCCGCCAGGAAGCTGGGCATTGGGAAGCGGATACCGTTGTGAGCGGCCAAGGAAAGAGCAAGGCTTGTTTTGCAACTCTGGCAGAACGCAAAACGAGGTTTTATATTGCTGTGAAAATTCCCGACCGCAGAGCTGAAACGATGGAAAATGCTATTGTTTCTGTTCTGTCTGCTTTCCCGCCCCATCTTGTCAAGACTATCACCTGTGACCGGGGAACCGAGTTCGCCAACTGGCGCAACATCGAAGAACGCTTGCATTGTGATGTCTACTTTGCCGATCCCTATTGTGCCTGGCAGAAAGGCACCAACGAAAATCTGAATGGCCTTCTTCGAGAGTTTTATCCAAAAGGTAGAAACCTTTCCCGTGTTGCTCCTGCCACACTAAAACGAAACCTGGCGTTGATTAACGCCAGGCCTCGCAAAGTTTTGAATTTCCATTCCGCACAGGAATTATGGGAACTTGAGCTCAATTCCTGTTGCACTTAGTTTGACAATTCACTATTGGCGAAAGCTATGTCGTTTCCACCTGTCTGCCAATACAAAAAAGCGCCGGGCCTCTCTCTTGCATGATAAGGATGTTAAATAACCAAGGGAAACCGGGCATAAGGAAAGAAAAACGGCCACTTTCATGGCCGTTTTTACCTTTATTGTAGCTGCTGGCAGTGTCAATCAGACGGTAGCCGGTTTCAATTGCTTCCAACACGGATTTTTCATATATTTCCAAATTGTTCACCTGAAATACGCCAAAACCCTCCATAGGCATTTCTATGCTGTGGATTTTCCATCAGAAGCCAAATCAATCAGCGGTGAAATTCACATTGGTGCTGGCGAGATTTGCGGTATGCGTATTGTCACAAAAGCAATAAGTGAATTACATAAATCATCCCCCGATATAAAATTTCATTTATATAGCGGTGATGATGAGATTACAACCGAACGTCTTAATAAAGGCCTGCTTGATTTTAGGATGTCTGTAGGAATAACAAATCTGCCAAATATGATTATATCAAACTCCCTGTCGTCAATCATTTTGGTTTACTGATGAGAAAAGACGATTCTTTGACTGAATTTGATAAAATATCCTCTGATACATTAAAAAAGATTCCTCTTATTGTACCCAGACAGGTCATGCTGCAAAACGACCTTGCAGACTGGTTAGGGCAAGGGCAGGCCGCCACGTTAATTGCGGCCTGCCCAACCCCGCCTGTACTGCGACCAGCCGTAATTCTGCGGGAACCTGTTCATCACATTGCGGTGCACAAACGTTCCCGGGCCTGCAAGAAAAAGTTTTCTATGCAGAAGATCAACGCGCACCTCCATTACATTGGAAAAATAGAAGAACGGAAAGTATATCCGAAGATAAACTTTCCGCTACAAATTGGTTATGCATCTTTATCACGCCGGGCATTACTGCCCGGCGTCCTTTGTTTTCCTCTTTTCGCTTTACTCATCTGCACCGCAGCACTTTTTATATTTTTTTCCGCTGCCGCACGGGCAGGGATCATTGCGGCCCACCCTGTCTTTGGCAGTTTTCCGTACAGTTTTGTTCCTTGTATCGGTTCCGTCGGCGCTTGTAGAGGTCGGCTGCGCTACCTGCTCGCGTTTGATCACCACGTTAATCGGGTTTTGTGCCGGAGCCGGCGGCATTTGGCCGGGTAAAACCACCTGATGAGCTGCCGCCGCCTGTTTGGCAATTTCCTGCCGCTTGCGTTCAAGCTCTGCATTGCGCTTTTGAATCTCCACAATACGCTTTGGCGCTGCAATCACCATCTTTACCGTGTTTTCACGGATTGCCGCGATCATTTCATCAAACATATCAAAGCCTTCAAACCGATACTCCACTACAGGGTCGCGCTGGCTGTACGCACGCAGACGAATTCCCTGTTTTAAGGCTTCCATCGCGTCAATATGCTCCATCCAATAGGTATCTACATTTTTAAGCAGATAGACGCGCTCCATTTCACGCATGGTTTCCTCTGGTAAAAGCGTTTCATTTTCTGCGTACAACTCTTTGGCTTTTTTATTAAGCGTTTCTATAAGATCCTTCTTTTCCAGATCCTCTATTTCTTCCGGTGTGTAGCGAAGCTCATCGTCGCCTACCATCCAACCGGCATAATAATCGTGCAGGCTTTCCAGGTTCCATTGATCCTTGGTGGCGCCATCGGGACAATAGGTTGCAACGGTCGAATCAATCGTCTGCTCAATCATTTTCATAATCTGGTCTTTAATATCGTCTCCATTTAGCACTTGGTCGCGCTGGCTGTAAATAATTTCGCGCTGCCGGTTCATAACGTCGTCATACTGCAACACATTTTTTCTGATCGCAAAATTCCGGCTTTCTACCTTCTGCTGCGAGTTTTCTATGATATTGGAAAGCATCTTGTTTTCTATCGGCATATCGTCCGGTGCGTTCAGGCGATCCATCACCATTTTCATCCTGTCGCCGCCAAACAGGCGCATAAGATCGTCTTCTGTAGAAAGATAAAACCGGCTCTTTCCAGGATCTCCCTGGCGCCCTGAACGTCCGCGCAGCTGGTTGTCAATTCGGCGCGACTCATGGCGCTCTGTACCCATAATACAAAGGCCGCCTGCAGCCCTTACCTCATCGGCCTCGCTTTTAATTGCTTCTTTATATTTCTCATTTAATTCCCGGAAGGTCTTTCTGGCATTTAAAATTTCCTGGTCGTCCGTATCGGCAAAACCGGTTGCTTCAGCAATCAGTTCTTCGGGAAACTGCATACGGCGCATTTCAGATTTTGCCATATACTCTGCATTACCGCCCAGCATAATATCGGTACCGCGCCCGGCCATGTTGGTTGCAATGGTAACCGCGCCCTTTTTACCGGCCTGCGCTACAATCTCGGCCTCTTTATCGTGTTGCTTTGCGTTTAGCACATTATGCTTAATTCCTTTTTTCTTAAGCATTGCGCTTAACATCTCCGACTTTTCAATGGAAATGGTGCCCACAAGCACAGGCTGTCCCTTTTCATGGCATGCAATAATATCATTGATCACCGCGGTAAATTTGCCCTGCTCCGTTTTAAAGATTACATCCGGCATATCCTGCCGGATCAGCGGCCGGTTGGTTGGAATCTCCACCACATCCAGCTTGTAAATTTCACGAAATTCTTCTTCCTCTGTCATTGCCGTACCGGTCATACCGGAAAGCTTTTTATAAAGGCGGAAATAATTCTGGAATGTAATCGTAGCAAGCGTTTTGCTTTCATTTTCCACCTTTACGCCTTCTTTGGCCTCAATCGCCTGGTGCAAGCCCTCGTTATAGCGTCTGCCGTACATCAAGCGCCCGGTAAATTCATCTACAATGATCACCTCTCCGTCCTTGACTACATAATCAATGTCGCGCTTCATAATGCCATACGCCTTAATCGCCTGGTTAACATGGTGCTGAATCGTCAGGTTATCCGGGTCGGTAAGGTTCTCTATGTTAAAATACTGCTCAACCTTTTTTACGCCAATCGAAGTCAGCGTAGCAGTTTTTGCCTTTTCATCCACAATATAGTCAATGCCCTTTTCCCTGTATATCTCATCGTTGTCTTCCTTACTGTCCAGCTCTGCAAAGCGCTCCATTTTCAAGGACCTCGCAAGCTTGTCTGCACGTTCATACAGGTCGGTCGATTTATCACCCTGTCCGGATATAATCAAAGGCGTTCTCGCTTCGTCAATCAGAATAGAGTCCACCTCGTCCACAATTGCATAGGCGTGGCCGCGCTGAACCTTACGTTCCTTATAAACTACCATGTTGTCACGCAGATAATCAAAACCCAGTTCGTTGTTGGTAGCATATGTAATGTCAGCGCCATACGCCTCTTTCCGCTGCTCCCCCTCCTGGTCATGTACAATCAGTCCAACAGTCAGCCCCAAAAAGCGGTATAGCTTGCCCATCCATTCCGAGTCTCGGCGGGCAAGATAATCATTAACCGTAACAATATGCACGCCGTCGCCCGTCAGAGCGTTTAAATAAGCGGGCAATGTTGCAACCAGCGTTTTTCCTTCACCAGTCTTCATTTCCGCAATGCGGCCCTGGTGCAGTACAATCCCGCCAATCACCTGCACAGGAAAATGGCGCATGCCCAGCACCCTGTCAGAAGCTTCCCTGCAGACAGCAAACGCGTCGGGCAAAATATCATCAGTCGTTTCCCCGCCTTTTAAACGGCTCTTTAATATATCTGTCTGTTTTTTCAACTGGCTGTCGGACATTGCCTTATATTTATCCTCCAAGGATAACACCCTGTCGCACAGCGGCTTAATCCGTTTTAATTCTCTTTTGCTATAATTACCAAACATGCTTTTCAGAATATTCATGGTAACCCTTCCTTTCCGCGGCACTTCAAAGAAAACGCAGCATCTCCTCCGCATGGGCATATTGGTATATACCCTGCGCAATCTTTCACATTATAGCATACTTTTTCTAAAAAATCATTACCTATTTGTAAAAGTCCGGCACTGTAAAAATTTTTTGTGCTTTCAGCAAATTAAAGCTTTATCGCAGCTGCTTTAACCGGTGGCTTTGTGTATAATCTTTCTTTCCCCGCTTTTTACATCCGAAAGCAGATCATCATTTCTGAAGCGCTGGCGCTGTCGTATCTTACGGCTTGCCGCACAGCATCAGGGCCGTCGTAAAACGGCGTTCCCTCTGTCATATTGTTGACCTCCACCCCACCGGTATAGGACATACCTTTTTCTGATATAAACGTATAGGAAAATGTGTACCGGCCTGCGTCTGCCGTAAGCGTACTGTCGGTCAGTTCAAACTTTGCCGCTTCAATTCCGTCAAATGCCGCCAGCGGTTGCCATTCCAGTTTATTGCCTGTTTCCGTATATACATACATTTGCAGACCGTACCGGCCGTCTATTGGAGTAAGCATCAGCACGCTGTCGCCCTTGTCTGGGCTGTGCACCGCTTCTGTGGATGGGCCGGAAGGAGCTGTAATTACTTCAATGCTTTCTGCAACTTCCGCCATATTATGCAGAATATCCTGTGCCTCCACGATATTCTGCCGGTTTACAGACAGATCCGTATTGGTTTGGAAAACTTGCATAACAACCCAGACAATTGCCGTGCTTGCCGCTGCAAAAACAGACAGCAGTGCAATGGTAATAACCAGCTCTGCCAAAGAAATCCCTTTCTTGCTTTTAAAACGTGCGCCCGCCTTCCGCATCCCTTTCCTCCTTGCCATGCTAAACATCCTTTGCTGTTATTTCCGGCGCAAATGCGTCTATTGTTACATATTTCGTGTCGCTGTAATAAACTGCAACCGTAATAGCAGTCCCCGTCACCGTTGTCTTTCCGGCCGATGCAGACTGCTCCCGGATCGTATACTGCGCTTCCCCCACCGTTTTTGTCTCTGGAAAAGCTCCCGCTTCCACATATACTGCGCCGTTTAACAGATCTGGGTTGTAACGGACAGCCTCGTCTGCGTTGTTTGCAAAACTTTTTCCGGACATCTCCTCCAACAGTGCATCCGCAATTTGCTGCGCCTGCAGCGATGCATTCTCCTGCAGGTTGTCGCCCAGCATCGCCTGCTGTGCAAGGACTACGGCCGTTACAGTTCCTATCACTACCATGGACAAAATTGCAATTGCAGCGATCAGTTCAACCAGCGTAACGCCCTTTTTTGTTTTTGCAAAATCAGTCATGGCTGTAGCTTCCCCCCGTCAGGTTCATAAAATCCACGCTTCGGACCTTCCCGTCCGTACCCTTGTTCAGCTCCTCATTAAAGGCAAACAGGTCAACCTCCCCGCGCAGCTTATACGTTCCGCTGCGAATCATAAACGATTTTTGGGTATCGACCGAACCGTCCGGCTTTATTATATGGATTTGTACATCCGTATAAAAACGGATCGTATGGTCAAAGTCTCCCGTATTTTCCGCCTTTCCCACTTTAAAAGAGCCGCGCAGCGCGCCAGACGCCGTTTCATATACAGACAGCTCTGTACAGGCAAACGTTATAGTCTCAGAATAAAATGAAACGTCTTTACCCGTTAAGTCCGGCATTTTCCCCGTAACGCCCTGCTGCACCCAGCGAAAATGGATGCTTTCGGCACGATAAGCTGCAAAAGAAGGGAACTGCCCATTGCTTCCCGTCATACTGTGTCCGGCCCCGGCCGCCTCCAGTTCCGCCGCTGTCAGTGATGCGTTGCTCAGGCCTTGCGTCGGGGTGTATGCAGCGAGCCTTCCGCCAACCAAAAAATTGACCGCTTCGTCTATATAGTCTGACGATGACGATCCTGCAGAAGTCAGCGTTCCGTCGGCTGTGACCCATCCCACATCCGCTGCAAAAGCATCCTTCCCGCCGTAGGCCATACCAAATTGTTCCGGGTTTGTAAAAAAGTCCTTGGCTTTTGCAGAAAAAAGATTGATTCCATCCGGATAATCTCTGACGCTGATCGGATATACGCCGGCAAAAATCACATAAGAAGCCCCGTCGTATGTAACCGTTGTGTCATACAGGAAAACAAGCTGAAAACTTTCCCCTGTTTTCGACTGATATAGTTTTTCCTCCCCGCGGCTGCCGCTTATGGATGAAGTATAGACCACTACAGAATCATCGCCGCCGCTTTTACTCCACGTTTCTTTTTGATTGTCATACACCCATATTTCTCCCGCCCTGATTTTATCAAGCGGAACGGACTGGTTGGCATTTACCGTAAACTGTACGTTTCTTGCCGTGTTCTGCTCTTCGGAAAACGATATATAATACAGGTAATACCCCTGGCTGTTTGTATAGATTACCTTTTCATCAAAACCTGTAACATTTGTAACGGGGGTATCCTCTCTGTATTTTTCGCCCCTTACTCTATACAAAGGAGAGGCCTCTGCGGTCCAGCCTGCCCGGTCCATCAGAGCGACAATCGCCTGAGAAGCGCCGGGCGCGCCCCCTTCCTCCGCCCCTGTCAGGAGCTGCTCCATATTGTCCATAACCCTTTGCAGCGCCAGTGCGCTGGATGCAATTTCTGTGTAAGATACGCCGCTGTCCCCATACACCAGCATAACCTCTTTATGCGCATCCCTTAACGTTTGTAAAGAATCCTGTGTAAATACAATATCATTCGCATGGTACAGCGCATATTCGTCATAGCCGGGCAGATAGGTCCGCGCCTGGTGCACCGCTTCACTGCAGGAATGAACCGCGGCAACATAGCGGTTGAGCGTTTCCGCCTGCTCCCGGTACTGTTCTGAAGTAGCCGATGTGTCCTGTAAAATTGCTTCCGCCTCCTGGATGACGCCGCTGTTGCCGTCTATTCCCTGCAATACTGTAAAGAATACTTCTTCTATCCCCTGGTTCCCGTCTGCATCCACACCCTTTACGGTAGAACGGTTCAGCTCTGCTACCGCGTCCTGTATGGCCTGCTCCAGCTGCGTTTTGGGATGTATATAGTTTTCCCATGTTGCGGTTTTATTGTCATAAAGAATTTTCCCCTCTACACCCTGCAGAGAGAGGATCCCCGTCTGCCGCGCCGTGTTGCGGTCCTGCGTTCCGTCGTTAAAAATAATAAACGGCGAGCTGCTTGCAAGCTCAATATAATACAGCCCCTCTTCCCTGTCATACTGCATTTTTGTCCCTGGCCATTCGGCGGTTTCCGTCCCCCAGCTATAGGCATATATACTGCCGCCCGGCTCTGCCCACTCCAGCGCGTCCCTGAAATACACGTTGGTCGTGCCCTGCGCATAATTTTCTTCGGGGTCAAACGTATATACAGAAAGGTCCGAAAGCTGCCCGTTTATTTCCTGGTCGGTGTCCAGCGTGATCCAAATGTTTCCCGTCATATTTTGAACAGGTACGGTTTCCTTCGCCGGAGATTGGCCGGAAAGCCCACGGAAGGCTACTGTATAGCTTTCAGTCGTAGGAATTTTAAAGCTGTACCATTCTTCATAATAACATGTTCTGCTGTTGCCTGCCCTGACCGTTTCATCTCCATAGGTTGTATAGCTCCTGCTTTGAAGCTGATTTTTACTGTCTTTATACTTTTGCATATAAACATTATAATACTGCACTTTGCCGCCCTTATTGGACGCCATTGGCTGCTCCTGGCTGGTCCACATACCGGTAAAGCCGCTGTCGTCCGGCGGTAAATAATAATCTATTTCTACCTGTGCTGCGCCGCCTTCTTCCAGCGCAAGCCCTTTTACGTTTACGGTCGTATAGTCGCCGGCCGTACTGTCTCCCCATTCCTGAAACGCCCTGTTGGCAGACGCCTCGTCATTTTCCACAGCCGCCGAGCCGTTTTTGTTGACGGCAACCCATATTTCGTGATCGGTTCCGCCGCTGACAGCACCCGCGTCAACCTGTATATTTTCACCGTTGAGGCTACCTGTCAGCGTAAAGATAAAATCGCCGTCGGTAGGAACGTTGATCCTGTACCAGCCATAGCCCTCATACTGCATGGCTCCGCCTGTATAAACCGTTTCCACCACATCCATATAGCTTGTCAGATTTTTATCCACAAGCGGGCTGCCGTCCACATTTTGTACAGCAAGTTGCGGCGCAGCAGACCAGCTGTCGGTAACCTCGCCCTGCATACGCACATGTACGGTGGTATAGTCGGCCTCTACATAAGAGGTAACATACTGCGTCAGGGAATTCGGCTGTGTTTTTCCATCCAGCGTTGTCCCGCGAAAATCCGTAAAATCATTCGTTTTATGATTGAGCGTTATATATACGTCCTGATAAGTTTCCTGCGTAACCGGTAAATTAAACATTTCGTGCGTCTGCGCATGGTTGTCGCCGCTTTCGCGCAGTGCGCCTTTTTTGGAAACGATGGCGTTAAAATAGTGAATCTGCGGATCGGTGATTTCCAGCGTATAATAGTACCAGCCGTTGCCTTCTTCATACATGGCGCCCTGCGGCCCCTGCAAATCTGTCGGCATATCGCTGTCCCCCCAGCCGCCGGAAAGCAGCGTTTCCGTACGGTCCAAATTTGGCTGCTGGTCTTCCGTACCGTCGCCGTAGGCCCATGTGTACAGATAGGGATGCAGCGCAGACCCCGGGTACGGCCGGACATGCACTGTCACATAACGAATTTCTCCGCCTGTTTCCAGCCTGCGCACGGCTGTGGTAATACGATTATCCTGATCATATCCTACATCATATGTACGGGAAAGCTGCAGGCTTTGATCCGCCGCATGTCCGTTCCCCATATATTTTGCTACAGCCGTCAGTTTCAACGCACGCGCTTCCTCTGTGTATGCGGCTTTTACATACGTCTTTTTTTCGCTTGCTTCATCAAGGCCGGCAACCTTCGTAAAGCCCTGTGCAAACGTGCCGTCGTCCGCGTCAAAAGCAAAATAGTCCGCCTCTTTCCCAACCGGCAAACCGCTGTTGTCCAGATCCTCCGGCGAAGCGTTTAAGTAGTATGCCGCAACCACGCCCAGTGCGCTTTTGGCATTCAAATAGGCCTGTCGCTGGTTAATATTCTCTGTCGTCAGCCGCATGCTTAAAACAGCGGCTGTTAAAAGTGCGGCCGTTAAAATAAAAAGTACGGCCGCTATAACAATCGTTGTAACAAGACCAAAGCCTTTTTTTGAATTTTTCAATCGTCAACACCTTTTCCCGTAAGCCGTTCTGCATTTTTTAATAATGATCACAGTCCACCTGTGCCGGAGCAACAAACGGTATTTTGCAACACGTCTTAAAAAATTCGGCATTTTATTATACAATACGCAACTATTATACCGTATCTCGTTGTATGAACCAACAAAAGGGCACACTTTTTTTACACAAATGTTCAGCATAATTTTTGTAAACATTTACAATTATTACGCTTTTTCTTTTTTGTATCATGTATTTGTTTCTTTTTACCATAAATTGTTTTCTTTTTTCTAATAATAAAATGAATTGAACAGTTTGACAACCCCCCGCACGGTAAAGTATACTATAATCAGCTGGTAAAAGCGGCCATACTTTATGGCCGCTTTTACCCAATTGGTTTTTTGTTTTGTAACGCGATGTGAAAAGAAAGAGGTTAAAGCATGCGAAAATTGGCAACAGTTTCTACAGCAATGCAAAAGCTGCAGGCAAAAAAAAGCAAAAAGGGGTTTACTCTGGTTGAACTTGTAATCGTTATCGCAATACTTGCTATTTTGGCATCCATTGCAATTCCGGTCGTTATTTCGACAATCAATTCCGCAAACGTCAGCACATTTACAAGCGATACGGCAACGATGGAAATGCTTCTGAAAGCTGCAATCAACGAGCAAATCGCAGACGTACAGACTACATACACCAACGCAGATGACAACGAGGTCACAACAGGCGGGGATGAATCTGTCTCAATTGCACAGATTGCCCATACAAACGGGTTTAACATTGAAAATCTGGAAAAGGAAATCGACGGCGTGATGTATGGCATGGTCTGGGATGAAGCAGCAGGAACATTGACTGCAACCCGCGGAACCTCGTCAACAGATCCACCGGCAGGCTCACTTCTGGCGACCACTACCATAGATCCAGACGGCAACGTCATCGGAACACAAGCGTAAACATTTTCTTCGCTTTCCAAGCCCGCCAAAGCGGGCTTTTATTTTTCTTTCATAAAAATTTGACAAATATATTTCTTTTAACTAAAAATCCTGTGCAGATTTGCCTGTAAAATATACACAGGCTTTTATAGGATTAAGCATTTTTTGTTATATGATTTATACAGGCCGTTTAACCGATTACATAAGGTGGTGCTCCACTTGAAATTTACCATATTACAGATAAGCAGCCAGTATATCTGCCTGACTTCTGCAGAAACAGTCAAGGCAAAATATACTGGAGAAAAACGCAAAAGAAGTCTTTTTGCACAGCCGGGCGGACAAACAGTATTTGGGCCTTCCCTGATTTTTGCGCTTCCACAGGAATTGAAAGACGCCCCCCTGCACAGCGGCAGCAGGTTTGCCGAATTTGTTTTAAGCTGCGGGCGGAACGCGGGCTTTTCCATGGACGATATCATCCTTTGCCCGGACCAGCAAAACATTGCCACCAAAGAATACCAGCATGCCGCCGCCAAGGAAAAGTTTGTGCATTCGTTTGCCGTGCTTGAAGCGGAATCGGTCGTTTCAGACGACGTCGCCAGTTACTCGATTATCAGTTGCGAATATGGCAGCGAACACGGAAAAACAACCAACGGCAGCGAACTCAACGCTGCACTGTTTGCCATGCCGCTTTCTCTGATTCAAGAACTCAAAAAAGCCTTTGAAGAACAGCATATGCGCATTTACAAAATCATTCCACCCGGCGCCGCCATATTGCGCGGCGCGCGCCGGATTGTCGGCAGTATCAATTTGGTTGCAGCCATTTTAAGCCTGGACGCTTGCGACATGCGGATCACCGTCGTTAAAAACGGCGCAGTCTTATACTCACAGTCATTTGAATCCCCTGTGGGGGATTTTGCACAGCTTGTCGCTAAAATCCGTGGCGTTAACCTGATCGATGCGGTACAGGCGATTAATGAAGAAGGTATTTTGGAAATTATGGAAAACCTGCAATCGCCGCAGGCGGTCCGCAGCTTGCAAACGGTTCTTGACTATGCAACGGGCGATATTTTAAGAAATCTGCGTATGGTGCTCGGAAGCCAGCGGCTTGAGCTGGATAAAATATATCTGGCGGATCATTTTGCCGGTCTTCCCAATCTGCCCAGATATTTGCGCGAACTTGGCTTTTCCATGGAAATCGACAGCGTAGATACCTCCTATACGCCTGAGAACATCCCTGTTATTACAGACGTTGCGGTAGAAAACGGGTACAGGTCGTCAAGTTATTATATGCTTTCCAACCTGGTTGCGCTTGCAACCACCGGCCAGTGTGATTTTTTAAACGGCATCCACTCTGCAAAACGCCGCAGTTCCGATATCAGCAAGTATGTTACCATTGCCCTTGGCGCCACTGTAGGCGCCGTTATGCTCACTGTCGGCGGCCTGTACGGCTTTTTCTATCTGCAGCAGGCTGTTGATTTTTCCAAACTGTCCGATCCCCAGTACGCCGAGGTCAGGGAATGGATTGCAAAGGATCAGGCGCTTTCCACCAGAATCGCCAATGTAGAAAGCGACAAATCTGCGCTTCCCCAGGCCCCCGCCGCTGTACGGGAAATTGTCAGCCAGCTGTACACGCAAATTACCGACGAGGTATTTTTTGTAAACTCCTATAGTATCAACAACGACGAAAACCTGATCACTCTGAACTTTTATGTAGACGACTTTGACGCTTATGTAAAGCTCAAAGCAGAAGTGGAACACAACGCATATTTTACAATTGCCATCCCCTTCTCTTATACAAGTAACTCTGCGCAGGGCAACGGAAGCTGCACCGTAACGCTTTCTGTAAACACGCAGCATTCCCGCAGTGAATCTGCACAATCCACACAAGGGGGGATTGGCCAATGATTGTCATGGGCAAAAAAATTCCATCTTACCTGGTTGGACTTTTTATCATCCTTTTGGCGTTGGCGCTGTTTGTACCGCTTGTTTTGATGCCATATCTTTCAAACAAGCCAATTATGGAGCAGCAGCATGCACAAGCACAGGCCACACTGCGGCTGTATGAAGCCCGGCGCAACAGCATAGAAGAATACAAAAAACACGTCAACAACCTTCAGTCGCGTTGGGACGAGCTGGAAGAGGAAATGTTTGTAACAGCCGGCAGCACAACCAACGATTTAAACCAGATGTTTTCTAACCTTGGCATTACGCCCCTGTCCATTAATATATCGGACGAGCAGGAGGTTTTGCCGGCAGAAACCTCTTCTACCGGCGACCCACTGTGTTCTATAGATATTGCGTTAAACTTCACGGCTTCTCCTGACAAGGTGCTGGATGTAATCGATTATTTTGAGCAGAAATCCGACGGCTCCTACTACATCCGTACGCTTAATTTTTCAACCGTTGCCCAGACAGACAGCCAAAACGGTGTTACTGTTGCAAGGGGCGACCTGAACACTTCTATGAATATTACACTTTATTACTTTCAGGCGGAGGCCCCCTCTGCACAGGCGCAAACGCCCTCGTCTACAGATACAGCAGCATGATGTACCGTCCATCTTCCGCCGCTTTTACCGTCGGCCTTGTACTGATCGTATTGGCTACAGCCGGGATCGTCTATCTTGCGTTTCTTTTTTGTAACCGTGCACCGGCCTCCTGGTTTTGCGACTATGGAGAATCCCCCTCTCCAAAGACTGCATGCGGCGTGCGCTTTTCCTACCGGCGCGTTGGGATTCCCTGCACGGTTTTGCTTTGTGTTTGTAACGCGTTGTGTTTTTTCATATACGGGGTATGCTTGTACAGCGTTTTTTTATGCCTGGCCATGATACTTATGCTCCTGATTGCGCTGAGCGACAGGGAATATACCATTATTCCCGATCAGTTTAACGCTGCACTTGCCCTGCTTTGTACTGTCGGCGCCGTATGCGACCTGCTCTCCGGCCAGTTTTTTATTACCAGCTGGTGGTCGCCGCTTGCAGGCAGCGTCTGTGGGGCTGCGCTTTTTCTTCTCTTAAACCTTTTCAGCCGTGCGCTTTACAAAAAGGACGGGATCGGTTTTGGTGATGTAAAGCTTTTTGGCGCGCTTGGAATTTTACTTGGCTTTCCGGCCGTCTTTCTGAGTTTTATTATTTTATTGTTCACAGCGTTTTTTCACATTCTTTTTTTACTGGCGACAAAGAAGGTCAAAAGCGGGTTTTACCTGCCCATGGGGCCGTACATTTGCGCAGGCTGCGCGTTGCTGATTCTTTTGCGCACACCTGTTTATCATTTTGTCGGATGGTATTTGCAGCTGCTTGGCCTGTAAAACGATTCCGTTGTAAAGGAGCAACAAAACCATATGAAAACATCCCATCTTAAGCTTGGTGAAATTCTGATTGCGTCCGGCGCAATCACCCCCGACATTTTACAGCGGTGCCTGGATAAACAGAAATATTCAGGAAAACGCATCGGCGAAATTCTGACAGAGGAAAAGTATATTTCTGAACAAACACTTTGCAGGGCGCTGGCCCAGCAGTTTTCCATGCCGTATATAGATCTGCAAAATGTGGAGATCGACCCGGAAATATCAGAAATCGTGCCCGAAAATATTTCTGTTTCCAATCATATTATTCCAATTGCATTTGACAACAAATCCCTGACTGTCGCCATGTCCGACCCGCTTGACTATAAGGCGATCAATACTCTGGGTAATTATACCCGTCATCGGATCCATGCCGTCCTGGCTGAGTCCTCTTCCATCCTGGAAAAACAGCGGGAACTGTACGCAGCCAAAAAAGCGTTCAGCGAAGCGCAGGAATTTGTCAGCGCGCAAATGTCAAAAGGGCAAAACGAAGAACAAAATGCCATAAATATCTTATCGGAAGACCAACCCATCATCCGTTTTGTCAACAATATGATTGAGCAGGCCGTCTACATGAAAGCCAGCGACGTTCATATTGAACCTATGGAAAAGAAAATGGTCATCCGTTTTCGCATTGACGGCAGACTGATCCAATATCTGGAAACCGGGCCGGATTTGATCCCTTCTGTAACCAGTCGTATCAAATTTATCGGCGGGATGAACATCGCCGAAAAACGTCTTCCACAAGATGGGCGTATACGTTACCGGGCCGGCAATACAGATGTAGACATGCGTATTTCCGTTTTGCCGAGCGTTTTTGGGGAAAAGGTCGTGATCCGTATCACCACGGCGCTTGGTATTACTATGGATAAACATGGCATTGGTTTTTTGCCGGAAAATCTCGCCGTTTTTGAATCTCTTCTGAAAAGCAACCGCGGCATTATTTTGCTTACAGGCGCAACAGGTTCGGGCAAGTCAACAACTCTATACACCGCACTGAAAGAAATACAGCGCGACGATATCAATATTGTCACGGTCGAAAACCCTGTCGAAATGATTCTTCCCGGCATTACCCAGGTGGATATCAACGACAAGGCCGGCCTCACCTTTGCAAACGTTTTGCGCTCTATTCTGAGACAGGACCCGGATGTCATCATGATCGGTGAAATCCGTGACCGCGAAACAGCCGAAATCGCTTCCAGTGCTGCTATTACCGGACATCTGGTTCTGTCCACTCTGCATACCTACAGTGCCGCAAGCTCCATTATACGTTTGGTGGATATGGGCGTCGCGCCTTTTATGGTGACCTCTGCAGTGCTGGGTATCGTTGCACAACGCCTTGTCCGTAAGCTGTGCCTGAACTGCCGTGAAGCCTATTATGCAAGCGAAGACGAACTTCGTTTTCTTGGTCTGCCTCCGGGAACAAAACAAAAAATTTACCGCGAGAAGGGCTGCGATAAATGCAATCGTACCGGCGTAAAGGGGCGAACCGCTGTACATGAAATTATGCGCGTTACCGCCCCAATCCGGGCTGCAATCCACGCGGGTGAAAGCACCGCGCACATTAACGAAATTGCGCTTAAAGAAGGCATGCTTCCCATGCTCGAAAATTTAAGGCGGCTTGTTCTTAACGGCACAATTTCCATTGCAACGATGCTGAACGCTGCTATAAACGACGACATTCTTTAAACAAAAAATAAGGGGGTTGCAAAGCTATGGATTTTTACGCTTTTATCCGTGAGGCTGTAATCGCCGGTGCATCAGATATCCATTGCGCCGCGGGCAACAGGCCCGCTCTGCGCATACATGGAAAAATCTGTTTTCCAGAAGGCCATCCGCTTTTAACCGATGAAGAAGTTTTGAACTGCATCCGGCAAGTGCTGCCGCCTGCATATTATACCCGCTTTCTGGAAACAGGCGATATAGACGCCGCCGCAAATATAAAAGACTTTGGCCGTTTCCGCATCAATGCGTTTCACCAGCGCAACGGCGCTACGCTTGTTATGCGCATCATTCACGTACAACCGCCCGAAATCAACACGCTGAACCTTCCTGCTTCTATTGGTAAAATATTAAATTTACAAGAAGGTCTGGTGCTTGCAACAGGCCCTGCAGGCAGCGGAAAAACCACAACGCTTGCAGCCTTGATCCACGAAATGAACAAAAAACGCTGTCTGCATATTGTTACAATTGAAGACCCCGTTGAATATATCCACACGCCAATCCGTTGTATGATTAACCAGCGTGAGGTCGGGACAGACAGTCTCAGCTATTCTACTGCACTGCGCGCAGTTCTGCGTGAAAATCCGGACGTTATTTTAATTGGCGAAATCCGGGATCTGGAATCTATGACTATGGCTCTTTCAGCCGCCGAAACAGGACACCTTGTTTTTTCCACTTTACATACGGAAGGTGCGGCAAAAGCAATCGACCGTATGATCGACCTGTTCCCGGAAAGCCGGCAGCAGCAGGTACTTGGCCAGCTTTCCACCACACTCAAAGCGGTTGTTTCACAAAGGCTCCTTCCCCGAGCGGACATTCCCGGACAGATTGGCGCATTTGAAATGATGTTTGTAAACCCTGCAGTCGCAAACCTGATCCGTGAAAATAAAACTGCGCAAATTGACCAGATCATCCAGCTTAATAAAAACACAGGGATGCTTACCAGAAATGCAAGCATCCAGCTTCTTTTGGAAAACGGCTATATTACGCCGGAAACGGCACGGCGGTACAGCCTTCATACAAACAGTCCGTCCGCCGCAGACATGCCGCCATATCCAAATATTTCACTTTATCCGGAGCAGAGGTGATCTGGCTTGAAATATACCTATATCGCCGTCAACAGCAAAAACAGAAAATACAAGGGCGAAATGACCGCCGGCTCCCGCGACGAAGTCAGGAAAAACCTGCGTTCGCGCGGCTTTACGGCCCTTTCGGTCACGCAGCTGCAGGACCCTGCCGAAATCAACGCCGGCAAAAGCATTTGGGAACGGGAGCTTAACACGAAAGACGTCCATGATACAAAAATCAGAAAAAAACGCATGCTTGCGATGATGCACCAAATGGGCCTGATGATGAAAGCAGGGATTCCTCTCTCTATGGCTATGGAGGTCATGATCGATACGGAATCAGACAAAAATCTGCGCAGGATTCTTACAGAAATTACAAAAGAACTTTACAGCGGCGTACCGTTGTCCACCGCCATGAGCAGGTTCAAAACCTTTCCCAATATCGTCGTCAACATTATACAGGCCGGCGAGGCAAACGGACGGTTAGATCTTTCTTTTTCCCAGTGCGCCTCCATCCTAGAAAAAGAAATTGCCCTTTTTGGCAAGATAAAAACCGCTTTGGCTTATCCCGTCTTTCTGCTGGGTCTTACAATTATTTTGATGATTGTCCTGTCCGTGCTGGTCATTCCTTCCTTTTCCGTTCTTTTTAGCAGCTTTGGCGCCGAACTTCCGACTATCACACAGTTTACGGTGAGCGTTTCCAATGTACTGATCAACCATTGGTACATAATTCTTCTTGTCATTGCCGCGCTCGTTATTGGGCTGCGGTGCTTATACAAATACAACGAAAGCTTTCGCATGTGGTGGAGCCGTATACAGCTAAAGATCCCATTAATCGGCAAGGTCATACGTATTTCCCATATTGCGCGCTTTTGTCGTATAATGGCTACGCTTACAGACGCGGGCATCCGCATTTTAAAAGCGCTGGAACTTGCAAGGGATGTAATTGCAAACGCATATATGAAAGACTGTATGAACCAGATTATTGAGGATGTAAAGATCGGCACACCCATCAACGTAGCCATGTCGCGGTATCCTGTGTTTGACGCTTTGCTTGTTTCCATGATCCGCGTTGGCGAAGAAAGCGGCATGCTTTCCGACTCCCTGCGCAAAATGGCGGATATGTACGAACAGCAGGCGGACGAATCCACCAAACGCCTGACAGGCGCTATAACGCCTGTTTTAACTGTACTCATAGCAATTGTAGTGGCAACCGTTGTAATTTCCATTGTTGTTCCCATGTTCGGCATGTATGATGTAATCGCTACCAGCGTAAATTCTTAAATTAAATCATCTGCAGCCATTCCTCCGCATACATTTATGTATAAGGGGGAGTCTTTATGAAATTTTTTGTTTTAACAAAGCAACGGCTTTTAATTATTGGCTGCTGTCTGCTTGTGGGAGCTCTTGCGCTGTCTGTCTGCATGTCCAGCTACAATGGCGTTATAACGGCGTCCACAACCACAAGGAAAATTCCCATATATTGTGTGGAACAGGAAGAAAAAGTTGTAAGCATATCGTTTGACGCCGCCTGGGGGAACGAGCAAACGCAGGGGCTTCTGGATACGCTGGACGAATATAACGTAAAAACCACCTTTTTTCTTGTGGGAGAATGGGTGGATAAATACCCCGATTCCGTAAAAGCAATTCACGACGCCGGGCACGACGTAGGCAATCACTCCGACACGCACGCGCATATGCCGCAGCAGAGCCGGGAGGATATGCTTAAGGAGCTCAACGGCTGCAACGACAAAATTGAAAAGATCACAGGCGTACGCCCCACCCTGTTCCGGCCGCCTTACGGCGATTACAACAACGCATTGGTCGAAACGGTCAACAGCATCCATATGTACTGCGTGCAATGGGATATCGACAGTCTCGATTGGAAAGATCCTTCGCCCCAGCAGATGGTAGACCGCATTCAGAAAAATCTTTCACCCGGAAGCATTATCCTGCTGCACAACGGTGCAAAAAACACACCACAAGCGCTCCCAATGATTATAGAAGCCATCCGCGCGCAAGGGTACGAAATCGTGCCGATCTCCCAAATCCTGTTAAAAGGCAGCTATACCACAGACCACGAGGGGCGCATGCACACAGACGCTGCGCCTTTAAGCACAAACCCCTCCGGCTCTGTTTCTTCCAAAAAGGAAAGCAGCTCCCAAAGCCATAGCAACAGATAACTGCATAAGAAAAAAGATACAAACCCGGCGGACAGATCTTCTGTCCGCCTTTTTTATAAAGATTTTTCCTTTTCCACAGCCTGCCCATCTCCCTTTTATTTAGAGTGCTGGTTTCTTCTGTAAAATACAGTAAAAAAAACCATTTTTTCTCTTTTTTGGCGTTGATGGAACAATTTTAGCAAGAGATTTGACGATTTTTAGTTGACCTGCGCCCTCCGGCAATTTATAATAAATTTATAATTGACAGAAGCTGCGGAAACAATATAGTAAAAACAGCGCCTTCCAGATAACGCGTTTGCCGTTTTTGGAAGTTTATTTTTGAAAGGAACCTTGCTATGAAACATAAGGCGGCAATTATCACCTTTATTTGCCTGGCTGTCCTTTCCCTGACAGCCGTGGGTGTTTTCCTGTTCAATCCCACGCTTGCAGGAAGGCTGATCGCTTCTGTTTCCGTTGTGCAGACCCCAACGCAGGCGCCCACCGAACCCGCCACGCAGCCGTCTGCCTCTGCAGATGTACAGGCCCTGCAGGCTGAAAAAACACCCGGCGCGCTAAAGCGGGGCGAAACACTTGCGCTCAACCCCGTTATCGTCCCTGCAAACGCCAAAAATCGGGAGCTTTCGTTTACAAGCTCCAACCCGAACGTGGCTTCTGTGGACAGCACAGGCAAAGTAACGGCTCTGTCTGCGGGCGAATGCACCATCACCGCCGTTGCATCCGCCAATAAAAAAGCCACGGCGGAATATAAGCTTACCATTACAGACGAACGAATCGACGAAATCAAACTTTTAAACGACTATCTGCTGGAAATCCCCTCCAGCCGCAAAGTTTCTTATGGCGACAAAAAAACGCAGACCGTCAATCTGGTGCAGTGCAGAATCACAAACCAGGGGACAGACGGGCATTACGTGCTGCTGCTCAAATACCAGATCGGCGCCTCCATTACCGCGGTAGAGGTCGTCACACTGCAAAACGGCAAACCCGTTTCTCTTAAAACCTTTGAAAGCTTTTCCTCGCTTTTAGAGCAGCCAAACACCTCGTACAGTGAAACCGTCTGCACAGGTGAAACATCTGCCTTCTATATAAAATCCACCGCTATCCAAAACAGCGGCACGCAAGGCAAGCGAACCGTTACGCTCTACAGCACGTCGAGCGGCACGCTTTCTTCCGTCCAAACCATGACGGACGTCTACCGCTATAAAGACGGCGAAAACGTCCCGCTTTCCGGAACCTTTTCCATAGACGGCGGCAATACAACCGAAGAAACGTACCTTTCCGCCCTTTCCGCACTGGGGGAAAATTATCCTGCGTTTACCGACTGGGCCAACCGGACGATCACCGTCGCGCAGGGCAAGTACGAAAAGGCGCAGCCTGTGGTGCGGCTTGAAGAGGTTTATTTAAACCGTATAGAATGGACAACCTCCGACAAAGCGGTGGCCGCCGTCAACAAAAACGGCGTAGTCACCGGCAAAAATGCCGGCAGCTGCGAAGTGCAGGGCGTTTTATCCTGCCTTTCCGGGGCCGTGTGCAGCGTTCAGGTGACGGTCCGGAGCAATTCAGAAGCGTTATCCCGCTATCTGGATTCCATTAAGGACCAAACCATTCAGGCCGAAAACGGCACGGCGCTTGCGTTGTATGCCAGCAAGGCCATCGATGCAGACGGCGACGGCACAAACGAGCTTTTGCTGTATTATACAGGTGGGCGCAGCTGCCAGATTGATATTGCAAAAGAAACCGGCGGCGAAATCAAACGCTCCACCGCCTTTTTTGCCGCAACCGACAGCAGCAAAACCTGCCGGCTGGATATTTATATGGACAACACCACCGGCAACGTGGTGTTATGTGAAAATTACGTGTCTGAAAACGGTGCGTCCCAAACCACGGAGTTCTCCTTTAACGCATATAAAGACGGCAAATATACGGCCGATTCCCAAACCTATAAGATTGTTGCCAACGGTAGCGGCGAAGAAAACGCCGCATATTATATAGATGGCCAAAAGGTCAAAAAAGACGCTTTTGACCTTGCAACCGGCCACTACGGCCAATATGCGCAATGGGATATTAACAAATAAGCTTATCTTACATCCGCCC
>OMCN01000353.1_pt1 | contig 23255 bp, 17 predicted proteins | sample 1645061 | NCBI WGS metagenome assembly OMCN01 (sample SAMEA103958124, study PRJEB25191) | human gut metagenome | biome: human-associated habitat [ENVO:00009003]; feature: intestine environment [ENVO:2100002]; material: feces | place: Germany | collected 2013/2015 | reverse complement strand
TTGTAAAAGAGAGACTTCAGAAAGCAGGTGATCCAATGAAATTGTTTAAGACAACCCCTCAGCCCCCTGACGGCTATGCAATACTTCTCGATAATCTGAAACAGACAACCGCAGAACTGCAAAATACCTATGCCAATCTTGAAAATGTCGTTGATCCGGATTTGATCGACTATTACATTTATCAGGCAAAAGCCGTACAGATGCGCTATAAATTTCTTCTGGGATGTGTAAAAAAAATAGAGGGAAACTATTCGCTTCCCTCCTGACCGTTCACATTTTACGGAAATTTTATACAAAAAAGCCCCGGTGACTGTCCACATCCATATAATCTTCGTTTACGGCACCGCGCGCATAAGTCATCCCTGCATATACCTGCTGGGTATTTTTCATAAGGGGTGCACTCTTGTCCTGTTTCGCCACCTCTACAAAAGAAGTATACAACCGGTGCATGATATGTTCCGCTTCCTGCACTCCATCCAGCCGATTCTCGTACATCGCCCGTGAAAGCTCATTTTTACAGAACATATACAGCTTATACAGGTTGTGCGAGATCGGATACGAAAAATTGAGACTTCCGATCAGTTCATCCAGAACACTCTGTGCATTCCGGATCGCATCCTTCTGTCCATCATGATCTCCCTTGCAGTGTGCCTGCCGAATATCATCCACATAGGCAAAAAAGATATCGTAAATGATGACGATCATCTCACCGGAATTACACTGGCTCAGTCGTCTCGTAAAATCTTTTTTCAGCTCATTTTCCATATGCTACTCCTATTTCTGCAGCAAAGACAGTACCTGCTGTGGAATATCATTTGCCTGTGATAACACCGAAACAGCAGCCTGTTCCAGAATATTCTGCTGTGTATATTCTGTCATTTCAGATGCCATATCGGTATCCATAAGCCCCGAATACGCGGTTGTCATATCTTCCTGTGTCTCTGCCAGACTGGAGCTTGCATACTCGAGACGATTGGTATATGCACCGATTCCGGAGCGGACAGCACTTAATTTTGCAATTGCTGCATCCATCGTGCTGATGGCTTTGTCTGCACCTCCGTTGACCGCCACATTCACCGTATCCAGATACAGACTCTCCGAGGAAACTTCTGGAATATGTACATCCATATTCTGATACTGGTTCGCACCGATCTGGATGGTCATCGCACCAACATCCGTCACATCAAATGTAAGGGTATCCCCATTTTGTACGTCATCACTCAGCAGAAAATCCATGGAAAATCCACCTTTATCCGTGATTTTCACACGATTTCCCTCAACATTTGTAATTACTGTACTTCCAAACCCATCTTTCAGTTCTATCTCTGCATCGGTTCCGCTTGCCACAAGTTTGTAACTTTTGTCATCAGCATTCTGAACAACTCCCTGTGCTTTTGACAGACCTGTTTTTTGTGCCATCTCTTCTGACATACCAATGGTCAGTGTTTCCTTTGATCCCTTGTTATCCGCAGCAATATTATAAACTCCTGCATTATTTGGATCCTTTTCAATCTTACATCCGATCTCATCTGCCACAGACATCAGCTGCTTGTATACATCATCCGCACTCATGCCCTTTTCATACTCTATTCCTACTCCATTGATGGAAACCGTACCTCCGTCAAAATTCGGATCATTGATCAGGCCGGACATATCCAGCTGATACGTTGCCTGTTTTGCCGGAGTCTTCACTTCCACCGTATAATCTCCCGGAAGAACTTCCTCGGAAAAGTCAATTCTTGTTGCGCTCCGTGCAAATTTTGTAGTATCCTTATGTGTTCCACTCACATACACACGTGTATTTGCCGAACCGTCAAGCAACGTCTTCTTGTTGTACTCTGTATCTGTGGAAATCCGGTCAACTTCCTGTGTCAGCTGATCAATCTCGTCCTGAATACTCTGACGGTCCGAATAAGAGTTTGTTCCATTTGCCGCCTGAACACTCAGTTCACGGATACGCTGCAGCATATTGCTGACTTCGTTTAATGCCCCGTCTGCAATTCTGAGTACGGACTGCCCATCATCAGAATTCGCTTCTGCCTGATCCAGACCATCAATCTGTGCTTTCATCTTGCTGGAGATTGCCATTCCCGCCGGATTATCCCCTGCCTTGTTGATCTTATATCCACTGGAAAGACGGCCCATGGAAATACTCAGTTTATTTTCTGTCCGGAGCAGCTGCCGGTTGGCAACAACAGCAGACATGTTGCGATTAATCTTCATACTTATTCCTTCCCGTATACGCTACGTTTGAGCATCCCTGCCCTCTGATTTGACGCTCCCTGTCATTTCATCTGACATATATATCGTCCGAAAATGCCAATTCTTTAATAAAAAAAGTATAATTTGCAATTAACGGGAAATCGTATTATAATAGCAACATTAAACGATATTTGCAAAGGAGGATTTATCCCATGGCTAAAGTAACCAAGGATACTATGATCGGAGAACTTCTTCAGATTGATGAGAACGTAGCACCTATGCTTTTAAACATTGGTATGCATTGTCTTGGCTGCCCATCATCCCAGATGGAGACTATTGCTGAGGCAGCTATGGTTCATGGAATCGACCCGGATGATCTGGTAAATGATATCAACGATTTCATCGAGCATGATGCAACCGCATAGATTTCACGTATCAAAAAGGAGTGCTGAATTTCAGCACTCCTTTTTGATTTAAATTTTCTAAAGAGATGCAAACACCTGCAGTGCCTGCGGTCCCGTAATTTTATTTCCATGCTCCGCAAAATATGCTCCAACTGCAGGATTATAATTTTTCTGCTGTGCATATTCGCAAATAATATTGCAGACTTTATTAAACTCTTCCGGTGTGTGGTCATCTTTGTGGATCACCAGATAAAACCGGTTTTTCTTCTCGTTCTTAAACAGGTCATTTCGTCCATTGTAATAATTTACAAGTACATGTGCGAGACGCTCCACCTGATCTATCGTCGTAAATTCAAACATTTTCGTCAGATCTGCCGGTACTTCCGGTACTTCTTCCGGTGCCTCTGTCTGCTGTGCATTTTCACTCTCCGAAGAGGCTTTTGCTTCACGTATTTTCTGGAAAAGTTCCAAAATATCATCTGCGCCTTTGCGTTCCACATTTCCGACTGCTCCCGTATTTGAAAACAGTTCCTCATCTCCGGCTTCCGTAAACTGGGAAAAACGGGTATCGAGTTCTTCCGGGTATTCAACCTTTGTAATCAGCAAAACCAGGGATTCGGAAGACAATGGAATTGCCTCTACCATAAGTGGATTGTCACTCACATCAAATCCAAACTCATAATTTGCCTGCTGTATCATATCATGGAAAAGTCCTTTTGCTTTCTCAGAACCATATGCCAGTTCCCGCAGATTAATCTGACGATCTGCAAGATCCTGTTTTGTTAATGTGCATCGAATCTGATTTTCATTTACTTTTTCAATTTTCATCTCTATCACATCCTTCTCTGGAAATCGCTTTCCGTAAATGGTACACTTATTATAATCAAATGCCCTCCCGTTGTAAAGTTACCACGGATTAAAAAATTATAAAAAAAATACTTGCATTGCAAAATAAAGTGTGTTATAAGTTTATGCATGAGATGCGTCTCTGACCCAAAGGAGCGTATGAATAACAAAAATTTAATATTGTCTGACCGATACGAGCTGATTCATCCCCTTGGCCAGGGAGAATGCGGAAGTGTCTTTCTTGTCAGACAGCAATCTTTAGAGCAGTACCGTGCAATGAAGCGATTCCCCAAAAATACTTCGGCACAACCGCTCTTCGCAATATCCGAAGCACAGATTCTAAAGTCTGTTCAGCATCCCGGAATTCCCACAATTTATGATTTTGAAGAAGATGAATCATTCTACTATCTTGTGGAAGAATATATTCAGGGTGACTCTTTAGAAGAATTTTTGCTTCATCAACAGTCAATATCCCAGAACCAGTTTTTATATTTTTGTGAGCAGCTTTGTGACATTTTTGCATATCTGCATACATTACGGCCTTCTCCGATTCTTTATCAGGATCTTAAGCCGGAACATATTATAGTATGTGGAACACAGCTCAAATTGATTGACTTTAGTGTCGCATCTTTTGCTGCCATTTCTGGAAAAGACTTCAACCATTTCGGAAACGTGGATTTTTCTGCTCCGGAACTTATCTCAGGAAAACCGGTAACCCTGAGATCCGATATCTACAGCATTGGAAAAATCATGGAATATATGATGCCATATCTGGATGCAGCCACCAACCGATCTATTTATCCCAAAATTCAAAAAGCAATTTCAGCAGATCCCGACCTGCGCTATGAATCACCGCAGGCTCTGTACTCTGCATTAAAAGAAGTAATTGAAACTACGGGAAGAACGCATCTCAGGCAGACAATTGCAGTCGTTGGAAGTCACAGCGGCTGTGGTGCAACACACATAGCCATCGCACTGGTGACAACACTTAACTACCTTGGCATTTCCGCGATTTACCAGGAAAAAAACTGGTCAAACGACTTGCGCAAGACGGTTGCCCAGCTGAAACATGTGTGGGAAAAAAACGGTTGTTTCTTTTATCGCAATTTTACAGGATTTCCAAAATATGACAGTGGCATCGAAATCCCGGAGCCTGTCGCACAAATCATGGTAAATGATTACGGATGTGATTTTTCTTCCTCCTGCCTTGCAACGGCGGATCATATTATCTATGTGTGTGGAGGAGCATTGTGGCATCAGGACGATGCAAAGTCCAAAGACTTTCTTTTACAAAATTTTGGTAACCGCCTGCATGTTGTTGCGAATCTGTGCGACCACAATTCTGCCATTTATTTTGCCAGAACATTTTCACAGCCGGTCTATTCTTATCCGTTTAATACGGACATCTTTCGTGCAGACAAAGAAAAGCTGGATTTTGTTCACTGGCTGCAACAACCTGAGAAAGGACGGAATCGCCTATTTTTACGTTTCATAAACCATTTATTCCGGCTCCTGCAACCATAGGAGTCTGCGGTACAACAGTAAATTCCGGTGTAACACACTTTAGTATTTCGCTTTGCAACTTTTTACATAGCAGATTTCTGGCCCGCACCGCATACCTGGAAGTCAATTCCAGTCATGAAATCGCTGCGCTTTCTTCGAAAAAGGACCCAACCATTCCTTTTCGCTGCAATGGTGTCAGCTACTATCCGGAGATTACACTCCGGCAGCTGCGGGAACAGTTACATCTGCAACACAAGTATAAAATTCTGGATTTCGGGGTTCTGACTCCATACTCATTTCCGGAATTTGTCCGCTGTGATTACTGTATTGTACTGACAAATGTGAGTATTTGGAAGGATCGGCAGCTCTTACAATTTATTGAGGAACTGAAAAAAACAAATTTAGGAAAGGATTATAAAACAAATGTCCGTTTTATGAGTATGGGAAACCTCAAAAAAGACCGAAAAAGAGTCGAAACGTCCTATGGAATCCGTGTGATTCCGGTTCCCTTTCTCGAAAACCCGTTTCAAGTGTCCTCTCATGATTTTGGATTCTTTGAACAAATATGGAAAGGAAAACAGTTATCACATTAAATTTATCTACTGACAATCAGCTGGTCATTGAATTCAGACCAGAAGTATATGAAAGTCTGATCGTTACTTTTTAAAACGATCCATTAAAAAAAATAAAATAACAAATGGGCTATTATTATGGGTGTGAAATGAGTCTCAATGCAACTCCGTCACGCATAAAATAAACTGAAAAAAGACAAATGGGAGGGCAGATCCACAGACACAACTGCCCTTCCGAAAAAATTCAAACAACTTCTATTTCTTAATTTTATCTGATTCCATTTGAATCTGTACAGGCACAATGCTATAATCGGAATAAATATATAATTTGCCAACAGACAAAGGAAGGACGGCTCATGAAGAAAAAATCTCATTCCATTTTCGCTGTGCTTGCACTGGCACTTGTCATTGCTGCAGCGATCGTAGTCTTCGCCCTGATCCGCAAATACACACCGAGTAAGGAACACGAAGATTTAACCACTTATTATCATCTGACAAATTCCGATGAGGTTGCCATTGTTTTAAATAATGAAGTAACCTCTTCCAAAGCCAGGGTCATTGACGGTCATATTTATATTGATTATGATTTTGTCCATGACAATTTAAATTCACGTTTTTACTGGGACAATAACGAGAATATTCTTCTCTATGCAACAACACAAAATCTGATCTCGGCACAGGCAGAGCAGACCAGTTATATGGTTACAAAATCTTCCGCAGATTACGGTCGTAAAATTGTTACCATAAACTCTGATACTGCATATATTGATCTGGATTTTGTGAAAGAATATTCTGATTTTAAATACAAACATGTAAAAGATCCTCACCGGATCATTATTACCAGCCAGTGGGGAAAATACCAGACTGCCACTGCCCAAAAAAATGCCTCCCTGCGCGTAAGAGGAGGCATCAAAAGCCCGATTCTGAAAAAAGTTTCTTCCAAAGAGGAAGTCACCGTGATCGAACAGGGCGACAACTGGGACAAAGTAATGACAGACGACGGTATTATCGGATACATGCAGAAACGTATGCTTTCCTCCGTCAAAGAAAAGACAAGAAAAAGCGATTTCACTCCGGATACCTTTGCACATATAAAGAAAGATTACAATATCTGTATGGCCTGGCATCAGGTCACAAACCAGTCTGCAAATAACGCGGTTTCCTCTGTCCTTGCCAATACCAGAGGAATCAATGTACTCTCTCCTACCTGGTTTTATCTGAATGACAACAATGGAAACATTGCCAACCTGGCAAGCCTGAATTATGTAAATTACTGTCATAACCAGGGGATTGAAGTCTGGGCGCTTGTCAGCAATCTGGAAAATAAAAATGTCGATACAACAGAAGTCCTGACCCATACCTCTAAGAGACAGAATCTGGTAAACCAGATTGTTTCCATGGCGATTCAATACAATCTGGATGGAATCAACGTAGACTTTGAAAGTATGAATGGGGAGAAAGTCGGGGATGCATTTATTGAATTCATCCGGGAGCTTTCCATTAAGTGCAAAAACAACGGGGTTGTTCTTTCTGTAGACAATTACGTTCCGATGTCGCATACTTCCTTTTATAACCGAAAAGAACAGGCAAATTTTGCAGATTATGTTGTGATTATGGGATACGATGAACATTATGCCGGAAGTTCCGAAGCCGGATCTGTTGCCTCTTTAAGCTGGGTAACCCAGGGTGTAAGCGATACTTTAAAAGAGGTTCCTGCCGATCAGATAATTCTTGGAATGCCGTTTTATACGCGTGTATGGGAAATCTCATCCGACAACAGTTCCGATGACACAGCAGCCGGTGCCAAAATTCCCTCAAAAATTTATGGCATGAAAGCTGCAAACGATTTTCTCGCCACACATGGTGCAACCAAAACATGGCTGGATGACTGTGGACAGAACTATTCGGAATTTACAGATAATGACACCACCTATAAGGTATGGCTGGAAGACTCCGCCTCCGCAGAATGCCGGTTGAAACTGGTAGAAGAAAAGAAGCTTGCCGGTGCATCCTTCTGGAAACTCGGATTTGAAACGAGTGATATCTGGGATACCGTTACCAGGTATATCCACTGACTTACCTGCATATATATAGGAATAAATAATTCCATAAAGCAGGTTCTATGAAAAAGAAATTTGAAATTCTTATGGTTGCATGTCTGTTTATAAGTGCTTTCTTACTTGCGCGTGCATCAGCTGCACTGACATCTTCCAGACATGCGGCTTCCTCCAAAACCTGTATCGTTCTTGATGCCGGACATGGAGGAAGCGATCCTGGAAAAGTTGGCTGTAACGATGCTCTGGAAAAAGACATCAACCTGTCTATTGTGCTAAAACTCAAAACCCTGTTTGAAAACAAAGGATATAAGGTTGTACTCACGCGAAGTGATGATACCGTTCCTGCAGATGAAAACTCGCGCAGTGTAAAAGTAGAAGATCTGCGAAACCGCGTAAAACTGATCACAGATACCAATCCGGTTATGACCATCAGCATCCATCAGAACAGTTTTCCGGATGCCTCTGTCTCCGGTCCACAGGTGTTTTACTTCGAACAGTCTGCGGAAAGTTCTGTAATTGCCTCAGTAATGCAGGATACCCTAAACAACAGCCTTAATCCTCCAAAGCCAAGGGTTTGTAAATCCAACAACGACTACTACATATTAAAAAAAACACCCACACCGATCATAATTGTCGAATGTGGGTTTCTGAGCAATGAAACGGAAGCAGCTCTGCTGGTCACAGATGCTTATCAGGAAAAACTGGCGCGAGCCGTTTACCTTGGTGCCATAACCTATCTGGAAAGCGGAAAAGACGTACCGGATACTGCCACCTAATCCGTTTCTTTACGAAACGATATACTAGTTACACTTGATCTCAAACTCTTTATCCTGTGCAAACTGTGCACTGTTGTAAAGAATCAGTATATCGGTAGGTGAAAACATTTCCAAAAGCCGGTCTCCGCTTACATTCAGCTGGCGAAGATCCACAACGACAAGTTTTTCATAATCTTCTGCCAGAAAAGGAAGGATACTGTTCGCAAAAGAATCCTTGATCAAAAGCAGCGTTTTTCCGTTCTTTATTCCCCCGGTAATCTCAAGCACTGCCTGATTCCCACCGGTAAAAACGCTGTACTGGTCTGCTGTTTTCAGGAAGGAAACATCATACAGTGTCTTTGTCTTCTTTTCTCCCATATTATAAACAACACGCAGTTTATCCGCCGGCTCATAAATCTCAATTTTGTCTGCCTGTCTGGCATAATTTATTTTTGCATAAGTTGTTCCATAGAAATCTTTACTGATGCAACGGAACTTCTTTTTCCCCTGTGCCCTCTGAAGATCTCCACCAACCGCCTTTGTGTATTGTTCATAGGCATACCATGCTCCCAGCGTCGTCCAGTGATGGTCTGTCCGGTAATAGATTTCTTCCTCTTTATGTGCATCCAGTACGGGCTCCACGGAAATCAGTACATCCTCTTTTTCCAATTTCTGCTGCAATGCATCATAAAACTTCTGCTCCTTATAATGCGGGGCAAATGCCGGAAGTTTTTCCCGGAGTACCCACGACTTTGTCGGCACCATCATCACATGGACATCCGCGTTCTGTTTTGCTTTTCCGACAAACTTCTCCAGAGCCTGCAGATTTTTGGAAATCTGCTGCGGATCAAACTCTTTTTCTGTATAGTGTTCCAAAAGGTAATGGTTCTTTCCGATGTAAACATTATGAATTTCATTTTTGCCCATAAACAATTCCATGTCTGTCTGGAACGAAACCCAATGATCCCTTCCGGGAAACTGATCCCGCAGATACGATTCATATTTTTTCTGGAATCTTCCATCCAGAACTTTCGTTATACTTATTTCCGGGCGTGTCTGAAGTTCTCTTTTTTCAACCGGAGAATAGGTTCTCTGATGCGACAGTGCTTCTTTTCCTGCCAGACCGAGGAGAAGCACCATAAAAATCACACCCGGCAGCCGTTTGAATATCCGTATCATAATTTTCTCTATTTGTACAGTTTACTGATGGCTTTTACGGCCTTTTCATTCTGCTTTTTATATGCAGCAATCACTTTGTCCTCGGACTGTTCCTCCTGCTTGTTGCTGATTGTCCCAAGCATGATAAAGCATACATAGTTTCCTTTTACATAAACTTTGGAAGCCTGAATCTTTAACTGGTTCATCGGGTACTGACAGGTATCCTGTATCAGTTCCTCCCTGTATTTTTTTAATGCCGACCGGATTTTCTTTTTGGAAGCTGCATTCTTTGCTTTTACAATAACCAGTGTGTCTGCATTTGCACTGATCATCGGCACCTCCGCAATTGCAGCACTGTACCATTTGGAAGAAATTCCGTAGCGCTCCTTCAATTCTTTCTTTGATACTTTTTCACTTGGGATATAATCATCCCCATACGCTTTCTTTACAGCATTGTATACTTTTTGTATGGATGGGGTTTTCTTCCCTTTCTGCGTGGATGCTTCTACCGTCACCGGTGCTTCCCATGCATTTTCCGGTGCATATATTCCTGTCACACAGGCAAGCACCAGTATCATTGCCACAATTTTCTTTTTCATTCTCCATTCTCCTTCCAGATCCTGTATATTTTCATTCTTATCGTGAAACCACCTGTAATCTGGTTTCCGCACTATCCTACTACAGATCTTTTGTTTTTGTCAAAAGGGATTTTATGGAATTAATAAAAACTTCCGCTGTATGATACAACCTCGTTGTCTGTACCTGATTGGAACGGTCTTCCTCCAGTTCTCCCTGCTCTTTCATTTCACTTTCCCTCCGGATTCCGGACATCTCAAACTGCGACAAAGAAAGATCCGGTGTATATGCAACATGGATATCTGCCGGTTCCTGCATGGCATCCTGCAGTTCCTGCAGGTGTTCTTCGATCTGTTTTGCGGTCTCTTCCTCGCTTGTCACAATTGTTCCAGAAATACGGTCTGATTTTACCTGAAAAGATGCCGTAATCTTTCCTGCCTTTTCTCCATCCAGAAAAATATCCACAAGACCCTTTTTCTTTTTTCCTCTTACGATTTTTAAAGAAACCCCGGTGACAGAATCTCCTGTCTGCATCGGAATCACATAACATTCTTCCTGCGATTGTTTCGCACCAATCTGAAACTGTGCGGTCATCTGGCGCATTTCCCGGATATCAATCGTGCGGACATCCGGATCTTCTACGATCATCGTATCCATCACATGCTCTGCCACATCCGCAAGCGTCTCCATGGCATCTGCAAGATCCGAAGGATTCTCAAGGGCTTTTGAAAACTGTTCAAGTACCTGCTCTTTCATCTCTGCAATCTCTGTCATGGAATCTTTGGAAACATGATCTTGCTGAAACAACCTCTCCATCATCCGGTTTGGTTTGCGCAGCATTTCCGATGCTGCCATGACATTTACCATACTGTTTGGAATATCATACCGCTCCAGATAGGTATATACGTCTTCCGGTGTTTCTGCAAGCTGCTGATACTGCGCAAGCTGTTCCTGCCGATAGCTTTTTTCCGCTTCCTGTTCCCCAACGGATTCATCCATCTGCCGGAGTGCCTCTGCCAGTTGTTCCGGAGACATATTCTGCCACTTTTCTTCTCCCAGACGGGAAAGTTTTTCCGGTGAAATATGTTCCATCACATCGCGCAGACAATTCTGCTGGAACGCAGCCGAGATCTGCTCGTCAATTTTCGGACCTTCTGCTGTGCTGTCAACTCCGTCAAAATCATCGTCCACCTGATAATCCAGACCACTCTTTTTTTCTGAACGCACAGCACGCAAAAGGTTTCGCATCGTCACGTCCGATCCCTGATTCATCAGAAATCCAAGTGCTGCCCCATCTCCTTTTTCCACCTGTGCGATCAGACGGTAAATACCAATATAACTGCTGCGCTCTTCCTCAGAAATCTCATGATTCTGCTCCAGTTTCCACAGATATTTGCTAAACCGTTCCTGCTCCTGTGTTCCGTTCTCCTGCTGAATCTCCTGTGCCGCCTGATTCAGCTGCTCCATAGTCATATCCAGTGGATTTTCCCCACGGCGGATCATTTCCAGCGTTACTGCCGGTTTCATATTAGAAAACGCACGCTGCATCTGCTCATCCAGTGCTTTTACTTCCATAATATTTTCCGGTGTAATTTCGGTATTGTTATAAGCCAGTATCCGCACTGCACGGCGGTTTGTTTCACTTGTATCCAGCTGCAGATCCTGTAAAATATCGTCCACATTGGAAAATGCTTTTTTTATGGAATCCCCCATGTCACTGCGCGGAGCAGTCATCAGTGTTTCATAACTTTCATTTGCCTGTGCAAATGCGCGCTGCATCTGCGCTCCGGCATCATGAATCTCCTGAACGGAATCATCCGCATCCACCTGCCCGATTACATATGCCGGCTGCTGTTTCAGTTCGGCAAACACATCCATGGTTTCTGCCATAAGATCCACATTTTTTTCACTTGGCTCAACTCCGGCACCGGCAAGCAGGTCTTTATAGTATTCTCTCTCCTGGGATTTTAAATCCTCGACCAGATCCGCCAGCGGTGTCAGATCCATCTCTACGCCTGCTTTTTCCATCGCCATGGATGCCTCACTGGTCATTACCAGACGTGCTTCCTCCATCTGTCTGCGTGCAGTAATCATGGAAGCATCTGCCGGACGTTTTCCTGCCGCAATTGCCTTCGCCATGGAATCCACGATCTGGTTCCAGTCTATATGATCGGTCTGCAGATCGTCCGATAATCCCTGCAGATCTGTCAGATACTGCAGATTTTCCGGTGTAAGGGGAATCTGGTTTGCCACCAGCCACTTGCTGTTGTCCACCGCATATTCGTCATCGGAAAGGCCTGCTTCTGCAATAATCTCACGAATCTGCGGCATCAGGGACTCAAAATCAATTCCGCTCTGTTCCGGCTCCACAATATTTTCTGCGCTGCTGCTGTAATTGGACAGATACAGATTGCGGATGGTCGGCTCCATATCATTTTTCAGAAGATAACTCATCGCCTGTTTCGTGATTTCCGGAATCGAGGCAGCCTGTGCCAGTGCCTCCGCACTGTCCTGCACATTTTCCTCCGTCGCCGGCAGGTCGTTTGCCGCAAGAGAGTCCATGATCTGCTGCGTCACAACCGGACTTCCGGTAATCTCCTCTAACTGTTCCTTTGTGAGTGTTCCGCCCATGGAAGACACATCCACTCCGGCTTTTGCCAGAGCCGCTTTAATCTTGTCCGTCACGGTAATAATGGTATGGCTGTCTGCATCGGAAATGGAAAATCCGTCCTCTTCCATCTTCTTTAAATCTTCTGTGGAAGTGGTATTTGCCACTACAGCGATTTCGTTGCTGCGCGCCTGTCCCGAAGAAATCTCCTGCCCTGCAATTTTTTCCGCTACTGTCTTTTCTTCCTGCCCCTGCTTTGCCGGGTTGGAATACGTTGCCATATCGATATTTCCAGCCTCGGACACCGCAGTTTTCTGCTGCACATAGGCTTCCTGTCCGCCAAAAGCTGCAACCGCTCCGGCATCCGGCATATTTGCCTGATAAGCCGCAATTGCCCTGTTACTGTTATCACGTTTTGCATTCCGCGTTACATCTTCCCATATATTTTTCTGCTCAACCTGCATGTATTGCCTCCGTACCATTACATTTTACGCTATAACATGTATCGGCAGGTTATCCCGGAAGCTAAAGGGGAAGATCCATATAAAAAGATCCGGAGTTTTCACCAGATCTTTTTTCCTGATTTACGATTGTTTCATTGCCTCTTCATATTCTGCTAATGTATATTTGATAAGAATTTTTTCTTTTGGCACGCCAAGTTCGACCATGTTTCGAATGGATGATATGCGCTCTTCACGCCGGCCTGTTTCCCGACCTTCACGCAATCCTGTTTCCCGATGCTCTTCCCATGCTTTACACAAATCTACCACCTCTTTCTCATCCTCACATGCTATTTCAATCCCGGTAAAAAGACAGATCGCCGCCACAGTTTCTGAATCCAGCCGGGAAAACTTTTCCGGATATTTGCCAAGCAGTTTCTGCACTTCCTGCTCACTTTCGGATGCCCGGATAAACTGCAGCAACTGTCCAACTTCTGTCCGGAATACGGAAAAATCTTCGATTTCCTGTGGAGCCAGCAGATTGATCCGGTAATCCGGTATCCACGGCTTTAATTCTTCATCTAATGTGCCAAACATCTCGTGCAGGCTTCGCGGTCCATCCCATGCTTCTGCTCCAAGATACACCGTAATCGTAATAACCGGAGTCAGGGTGTCATTCCTGTGAAACCCTGACAAAAATTCTGGTTTTGTTCCCCATTTCTTTTCCTTTTTGTGTCGTTTTCCAGCCTCCCTGACCTGTGCCCCATAATTTAACCCGGCATAAACCATGTCCTTTACCGGCATTGCATAATGAATATCGCTTTGCAGCTCTGCCCCAATCAAAACCAGATAGACATTTTGATTTTTCTTGATTATAACACGTTTTAATAAATCTCTCCACTTCTGAAACGAAATTTCTTTTCCATCCATTCCAAGCACCGATAACAACTCCGTTGTGTCAGTTGCTTCAAGTGCTTCTGGCAGGATGACCGTTCTACCTCCAAACAGTACCGCATTACACATATCTGCAAAACGTCTGTTATCGGCAAAATACTCGTTTGCCTTTCGGTCTTTTGCCCCCATACATCTTCTCCTTTGTGATGTCCTGCTATTTAATTTTCTGTTACACTGGGTATATCGGGATGAAACTCCCATGACTGATTCCGGTCATAAAATATACTTTCCTTTTATGACCGGAACCTATGTGATAAGATTACCGTATTTTCCTGCTGCTGTCAATCTTTTAGCGTCTTTTATTTTCCAACAAATACAATTTTGTTATCCTGCCAATAGTTAATATCGTATTCCAGTTCAATATGCTTGGAGTGCCGCATTCTCCTTTGAGGAAACACAAACGCTCTTAAAACAAACCGGATATCCCCACGGAATAAGAGGTTTGCGATGTTCACTATGCTTCCATTCCTTTAAATAATCCATTATTTTTCTATACATCACTGCACCTCCATGAAATGTTTACTTTTGGCATATCAATTATTCATGTAAAAATCAACGTATTTTTCATTTGTTTTTACACTAAATTGCATGAATTATTTCTAAAATTATACATTATTTAACACGATTCCCCGTATTACGATCAAATAATTAAAAAAGAAACCGGGCATCCACGTTGTAAACATGAACTCCCGGTTCCACTTTTTTAGTTAAAATTTAAATACTGCTACTCCGTAAGGCGGCAGCTTATATCCGATCGAATAATCCCGTCCATCGCAAGGCTTCTTTTCCGCCTTGTAGGAAACCGGACGTTTTGTATCCTCTGTGTCGCTTCCGCCAAACTGCGGATCTGCACTGTTTAATACCAGCTTATAGGTATGTCTGCCCGGCACACCTACCCGATAATCGTCACGCTCTACCGGTGTGAAACTGATCACAAAAAGCAGGTTATTCTTTCCATCCTTACTCTTTCGCACAAAGCTGAAAATGCTGCGTTCGTAGTCGTTGGCATTCATCCACTCAAATCCTGCCCAGGTCGTATCCTGCTCATACAGACAAGGATTTTTGCGATACAGATGAAGCAGCGCCTTTACCCAGTCCTGCATATGTTTGTGTTTCGGATCATCGAGCAGATACCAGTCTAACTCGCGCTTCTCGCTCCACTCACGCTCCTGCGCGAATTCCTGTCCCATAAACAGAAGTTTTTTGCCGGAATGTCCCATCATGAATGCGTAACCCGCCATAAGGTTTTTAAACTTATCCCCTTCAAGTCCCGGCATCTTGTTGAGCATGGAGCATTTCAGGTGTACGACCTCATCATGGGATAATACCAGAATGTACTTCTCACTCTCATTGTAACTCATGGCAAAGGTCATCTTGTTGTGATTGTCCTTTCGGAAATACGGGTCAAGCTTCATATAGTCAAGGAAATCATGCATCCAGCCCATGTTCCACTTGTAGCTGAAATTAAGTCCGTCATCCTCTACCGTACCCGTCACTTTCGGCCATGCCGTTGATTCCTCTGCAATCATCACAGAACCCGGATTTCTTCCGAGAATCAGCGTATTGATGTGCTTGAAAAACTCAATGGCTTCCAGATTTTTATTTCCACCATAAATATTCGGAACCCACTGTCCATCTTCCTTCCCGTAATCCAGATACAGCATGGATGCAACTGCATCCACACGAAGTCCGTCTACGTGATAATTCTCAATCCACATCAGCGCACTTCCGATCAGGAAGTTCTTGACCTCATTCTTTCCGTAATCAAAGATTTTGGTTCCCCAGTCCGGATGCTCTCCTTTGCGCGGGTCTGCATATTCATAAGTTGCAGTACCATCAAACTCTGCCAATCCATGTGCATCTTTTGGGAAATGTGCCGGCACCCAGTCAAGGATCACGCCAATCTTGTTCTTATGGCATTCGTTGACCAGATGTGCAAAATCCTCCGGTGTTCCATAACGGGAAGTCGGTGCATAATATCCCGTTACCTGATATCCCCAGGAACCATCATACGGATACTCGGAAATCCCCATCAGCTCAATGTGGGTATACCCCATCTCCTTGACATAAGGAATCAATGTCTTTGCCAGATCGCGGTAGGAATAAAATCCATCATCGTCCCGCCCCGGATGGCGCATCCAGGAACCCGGATGTACCTCATAAATCGCCATCGGCTGCTCATATACTTCCTCTTTGGAAAGTTTTTTTCTGGCATTCATCCATTCCGTATCGGACCAGAGAAAATTGGAAATATCTGTGACAATGGAAGCGGTCTCCGGACGCAGCTGTGCATAGTTTGCATAAGGATCTGCTTTGTACAGCTTTCTTCCGTCCTGTGCGATAATCAGGAACTTATACATACAGCCAATCTGGACACCCGGTACGAACAGTTCGTATACCCCCATCGTCTCCGGTGTCACACGTTTCATCTCATGGGACGTTTCATTCCAGCCGTTAAATTCCCCAATCACGTATACACGGTCCGCATGCGGTGCCCAGACATCGAAGCATACTCCCTCTTCTCCTTCAATTGTCATTTTGTGAGCACCCATTTTGCGATAAATATCATAATGTGTTGCCTGTCCAAACAGGTAACAATCCATCTCTGTAAAATTACTCATAAATACCCTCCCTGTCTTCTCTTATCTATCTTACTCGAAATCCTTTTCCGTTAGTACAATTCTGTCATCATCCGTATAACGGCTGGCGGTCAGAATACTGATAGCTTTCTTTAACCCTCCATGTGCCTCCCGATGAATTGCTTCATCCACAATGTCTTTCACCTCTGTCAGGGTTGTAGCCTGATCCAGTCTCTGAATATTGCTGATCCGGTTATACAATGCCAGAACCGCCATATCCAAGTTCCCTGGAATAAGAACGTGCAAACGTGACCAGCTCATCATTTGTAAAAATCGGAACTGAGATCTGTTCACTGAATTTTTTGGCAAATGTTTCATTCTGCGCAAATAATCTCTTGATGCCCTTGGATGTGTCTTCGAGTATAACGAAAAGACCACTCTCATCTGCGTCCAGCAATCCGGATAACTCCGACACGGTCTTTTTCTCCATATCTCCTGCCTGTTCAATAATCAGGCATCCTCCTGCCACCTTATCCAGCAGCCCGCCGACATTTTTCTGGTTCAATGCTTCCGCATGGATCTTTCCAATCTTTCCATCCAAAACCCCGGTCTCCTGCTGCAGGACTTTGATCATGCTGGTGGCAAGTGTTGTTTTTCCACTTCCCTGTCCGCCTTTAATTACGAGATTCCCCCTCGATGCAGTTTCCTTATTTTTCAGATGGGACGAAGCAACTGTCAACGCTTTGCAGAGCTGATCCTCCATGCCCTTCACCGGCATAAAATACGAAAAAATCGCTTTCTGTTCATCGGTCAGTTCTACAAGCGGGATATTCTGTTTTTCCTCTTTTCCCAGATCCACCGGTGTGTCTACCTGTGGGATATGTATGGTTTTTCCTTTCCAGGAAGAGCGATCTGTTTTTCTTCTTACAAAAGCAAACTCTTCTTCCCTCTCCTGTGCAAGTGTTGGTTTCTGTGGCAGATCCTCGATCGGAACCTCCTCAAAATCCTTTTTCTTTGTTTCTGTTTCTGTTTCCATTTCTTCTACACCACGATTCTCATTTAAGTTTTGGTCATCTTCTGTCACATCGGATGTCTCTTCTGCCGGTTTCTGTGCAGCAGCTTCCGTCTTTTTTTTCTGCTGGGAACGTACCATTTCTTCTAAAGATACTCCCTCTGGCCAAAGTTCTTCGGCATCTGTATCCCTGGCAGGCTGTTCCTCTTTTTTGTTCTCTTCCTCTTCTTCCTTTCGTTCTTCCGGCTCATTCGTTGCCGGCGGTGTTTCCCTTTCCGGCGTCTGTGGCGGTGTTTCTGCCGTTTCCTCCACAATATCCGCCTTCTCTGCCAGTACCGCATCCAGTTTTGGCAACACTCCTGTCAGGCGGTCCATAATATCGCCTGCCTCCTGCAGTGCACGCGCTTTGGCGGATTCGAGTTTCCGCTTTCTGGCATCTTCTAGTGCAGCTTCCGCAGCCTTGCGCATTTTCTCCCACTCACTCAGCACTTCCTCAATTGTCATCTGGCCTGTAATCTGATGCTCAATCATGTTTTTCTCATTTGTCATCATGCTCATCTGACCATCGGAGTCTTCTCCCAACAACTCTTTGAAATTTGTCTTGAGTGAACCATCAATCTCCTCATCTGTCTCAATGTGCCGTGTATTCTGTTCCAGCTGTGCCTCAGGCTTTTCTTCCTCCATCTGCATTTTCAGATAAGGGACATCTTCCACCATACGGTTGATATTGTCCAGCGTATCCGTGACCGTCTCTTTTTCGGTTGCATCCATAATCTGCTGCATACCCTTTGCAATTTCCGCCTGAAGATTGACGGTATTAAACCGTTCTGTGTTTACTTCTACTTTTGGAATTGCGACCGGATCATGCACGGTCTCCCCGGCACGCGCCATCTCCTCCACATCAATGTGTGTCAAACCTGCTCTGTCATCTTTTGCCTGACAAAACGACCGATACTTTTCTTCCTGTGTTTTTGTCAATGGCTGATACAGCATTTTCAGTTCCAATGCACGCTCTACATATGGCCCGTCTCCAAACCAGAGAACCAGCTCATCACATGCATCAATACACTTCTCACTCATCCCTGCTTTGTGATACAGATAAGCAAGCTCATATGCCCACTCTTCCGTATATTCCTGCTCCTTGAGTTCTTCAAGAATCGGTATCAGTTCTTCATAAGAAGCCCCCTGTGCCTTCTGTATATCATAGCGAAGTACATATTTAAGGGTGTCATGAGGCGCAATCTCCACAAACTCATCGTAATAATCCTGTGCCGCCTGAAAATCTTTCATCTTGACCGCCACTTCCGCAAGACGGTAAATAATCATTCTTCCGATCGGCGAGCGATCATATGCCATCAGCAAAACTTCCCGGCTCTCCTCATAACGCTGTACTTTTTCGTACACTTCCCCAGCTTTTACCAGACCATTTACATTTTTAACCTTATTCCAATTGATGGTATCTGCAATATCTGCTGCCTCATCGTATTTCTCTTCCGCATAGCGGGATTTCATCTGATCAAGCTTCAGATTATATTCGTATTTGTCCAATTGTTATCTCCTTAAAGTATCCCCAAACAGGTCTATCTGTCTATTTTCAAGTATACCATAGGCGGCAATTAGTGTCAAAAAATAATCCGAAAAAAAGAGCTGCACACAAACGCGTACAGCCCTTGAAATTACTGGTTTTTCTTTGTTTCGTCTTTCTTCCCGGAATCTTTTAAAGTTCTCTTTTTCTTTTGTTTTTCCCCGTAATATATGATCGCACCGGTTGCCTCATTCACACCGGCCGCCTCCACATATGCCTCCGTTACGGTTGTAAGATTTTTCTTTCGTATGCTGTGGTTTACCAGTCTGCGGATAATATAGTAAATCATCGCAAACACCGGAACTCCAAGCAGCATTCCCAGGAATCCAAACAGTCCGCCTCCGATCAGAATCGAAAACATTACCCAGAACGCGGATAATCCGGTGGAATCACCTAAAATCTTCGGTCCGATAATATTTCCATCCACCTGCTGCAGAATAATGATAAATATCAGCAGATACAACGCATGCAGCGGACTCTGGATCACCACCAGAAGAAGTGTCGGAATCGCACCGATAAACGGTCCAAACACCGGAATGACATTCGTCACACCAATGATAACCGCAACCAGTATCGTATCTGGGATATGCAGAATCAGACATCCAAAATAACAGATCACACCGATGATGGCAGAATCTATAATCTTTCCAATGATGAAACCACCAAATACTTCATCTGCCTTGTGGAAAACTTCGATAATAATGTTTCCATGTTTCGGTTTAAAGATCGCATACACAATCTTTTTGCTCTGTCCCACCAGGCTTTCTTTAATGGATAAGACATAAACAACGACAATGATCCCAATGATGAAGTTTAATATGGATTTGACCATCGTGATTACGCCGGAAGTAATCTGCAGCAGATATTGCTGCATCTGTGGAAGCAGATCCTTCGTTGCCCAGTTTTCCACCTGATCCGTCAGTTTTGTCAGCATATCACTGATGGTATCTGTCACTCCATAGGCTCCGAGTTTTCCACTTTTCACCATATGGATCAGGCTCTCCACATTACCAGGCAGTGCTTCCACCAGCCCGGTAACACTTGATACCACCGAAGGAACAATTGCCGCAATCAAAAGTACCAGAATCACCAGAAGAAACAGGATTGCCCCGGCAATGGACAATCCACGTGCCACTTTAGCCGCTGATTTTTCTGATTTCATTTTCTTTTTCAGAAACGGCAGCCAGTGCCGCTCCTGAAATTTCATAACCGGGTTAAGCAGATAAGCAAGTCCCAGTCCGATAATAATCGGCTGCAATGCACCTGTAATCAGATGCCAGGTATCTGCAACCCCCTTGTACCGGAGCACCAGGAAGAAAAATACGGTACAACAGGCAAAGGTGAGAAATACCATCAATCCGATTTTAATCAGAAGAACCGTCTGACGCATGCCATCCTCACTCTGTTTGATCTGTTCCATCTGTTTTTGTTTTTCCACGTCTGTCATACAAGATCTCCTATCCGCGGTAATAATTGATCAGGCAGCCTTTGAGAATAATATCTTTCTCATCCGGTGTCAGTTCTCCCATACGCAGGGTAAATGGCTTTAAAGCACCATCCTTTACCACATATGCCTCAAATTCTGTTTTTCCGTCTGCGATCGCCTCACGGATCTTTGGAACAAACAGGTAATCCAGATTGTGGAACGGAAGCTCTCCCTGATCAATAACAAACGGGATCATACCCCAGTTAATCAGGTTGGAACGGTATCTCTTGGTCGCATATTCATTTGCAATGTTTGCCCATCCGCCAAGTACCTTCTGGCAGGAAGCCGCCTGCTCACGCGCAGAACCGTCTCCCGGTTTTACTGCAAAAATCGTACTTCCAAAACCAACGTTTGAGCGGTTGACATCGGAGAACGTTGCACGGATGGTATCCATAACCGGATGAATCTCCGGAAGTGCATCTCCCGGACAGGTATCTGCCTCAACAGCCTTCTGTGCCTTCTGTACTTCCTTGGCACGTCCAACATATTCCGGATCCTTTCTGGAAAGTGCAAACTCTGCCAGTCCCAGTGGGTTGGAACGGAAAGAGGATGTCTCTCCGGAAGGAATCAGCTCGTCCGTTGTGGTCACCGGATCGTGAATCTCGGAAACAACTTTCAGCACAAGATTCTCCGGAAGCGGGCTCATAGCCGGCCAGTCCTTGATATTTGGTCCAAACTGAATCTCTACGTCCGGATCTGCCACACCCTTGCTGTCAAATACACGGTTTTCATAAATGGTCTTATCAAAGAAGTATTTCGGCTTGCTGTAGTTTACATCAATATCGGTAGCTGCGGTAAGGAATCCCTTATTTGCAGCGGTTGCAGCGATAGAACGCGCATCCATCAGTGCTACGGAAGCAACCTGTCCGTTCTGTACCTTAGATCCCTCACGATTCGGGAAGTTACGTGTAGAATGACGGATGGAAAATGCATTATTTGCAGGTGTATCTCCGGCACCAAAGCACGGTCCGCAGAATGCAGTCTTGACAATGGCACCTGTCTCCAACAGATTGGCAACGGCACCGTTCTTAACCAGTTCCATATAAATCGGAGTGGAAGCCGGGTAAACACTCAGCGTAAACTCGTCCGCTCCAATGGAAGAACCCTTTAAGATGTCTGCTGCATCACAGATATTTTCAAATCCACCACCAGCACATCCGGCAATGATACCCTGATCTACATACAGTCTTCCGTTCTTTACTTTGCTCTTTAAGTCAAGGTCTACTTTTCCATCAAAACTTACCTGTGCACGCTTCTCACAGTCATCGAGAATATCCATCAGGTTTGCATTTAATTCCTCGATCGTGTATGTATTGCTTGGATGGAACGGCATGGCGATCATTGGCTTAATCTCGCTTAAATCAAGTTCGATAAAACTGTCATAGTATGCAACTTCTCCCGGATTCAGTTCCTCGAAATCTCCGGTTCTTCCGTGAATCTCATAGAATTCCTTCACCTGGTCATCGGTTCTCCAGATGGAAGACAGACAGGTTGTTTCTGTTGTCATAACATCGACACCGATACGGTAATCAACACTCAGATTGGACACGCCCGGTCCGACAAACTCCATCACTTTATTCTTTACAAATCCGTTGGCAAATACTTCACCGATAATGGCAAGTGCGATATCCTGCGGACCGACACCCTTCTGCGGGGTACCTGTCAGGTAAATGCCGACAACTCCCGGCATATCAATATCGTAAGTCTTATTCAAAAGCTGCTTTACAAGCTCCGGACCACCTTCTCCAATTGCCATGGTTCCCAGTGCTCCGTAACGGGTATGGGAGTCTGATCCAAGGATCATCTTTCCGCCGCCTGCAAGCATTTCTCTTGCGAACTGGTGAATAACTGCCTGATGAGGAGGAACATAGATTCCACCGTATTTCTTTGCACATGTCAGTCCAAACATATGGTCATCTTCGTTGATGGTTCCACCGACTGCACACAGACTGTTGTGACAGTTGGTGAGTACATAAGGAATCGGGAACTTCTCAAGACCTGATGCCCTGGCGGTCTGGATGATGCCGACAAATGTAATATCATGGGAAGTCAGCTTATCAAATTTGATCTGCAGTTTTTCCATGTTGCCGGATGTATTGTGACTCTTTAAAATTCCGTATGCAATGGTTTGTTTCTTTGCATCTTCCGGTGTAACAGTCTTTCCTGTCTTTGCATTGACAGCAGATGCCGCTTCCGGTGAATTAATGACAACATCCCTGCCGTTGACCAGGTATGCGCCGTTCTCGTATAACTTCATAGTTTCCTCCTTGTTTTCGAAATCATGGTTAATGATAATTATATAATAAAATGTATTTTTATGCAACGACTGCAAACGTAATGGATGCCGCAAACAGATCGCCATCTACCAGGATTGCAAACTCACCGCCCATCAACTGTGTAAGATTCTTTGCAATGGACAGTCCAAGACCGCTTCCCTCTGTCGTGCGGGATTCCTCTCCCCTCACAAAACGCTCCGTCAGGTCTTTCCTCGCCGCTCCCTGTTCCGGCAGCGGATTTT
>OMCN01000351.1_pt1 | contig 23288 bp, 15 predicted proteins | sample 1645061 | NCBI WGS metagenome assembly OMCN01 (sample SAMEA103958124, study PRJEB25191) | human gut metagenome | biome: human-associated habitat [ENVO:00009003]; feature: intestine environment [ENVO:2100002]; material: feces | place: Germany | collected 2013/2015 | reverse complement strand
TTTTTGTTTGCAAAGCGTAAAAACCGGGAAAATGCAGAAAAAACGCAGGCTGCAACCCATACAAAAAACACACAAGGTAATTGGGCATTGTGCCAATTAGCGGCATTTCAAGGATTTGTCAAGTGGCAGAAGAAATGCAAAAATAGCACTTTGCCAAAAGAAATATGACACGCATCCGGGCGTTCAATTGCCTGATAAAAAAACACGCAAAATGCCAAAAGAGCCCTTGACAATCAGCTTTTTGGCTGGTATACTGGCATAGTATCACAAAATGGAATAGAGCGCCCTAAAGGAATTTTGATTTTTTCGCGTTTTTTCAAACTTTGTTAAAAACGACGAATGTTCCAAGAAAATCATTGCTTCGGCGGAGCGCTTTTGCCAAAAACAAATCTGAACGGAATAGGAGTGGTCGCATTTTATGGTAAAGGTCAAGCCCGTACAAAACGGTCGAACCTCCAGAATGAGCTTTTCCCGCATCAACGAAGTGATTGGCATGCCCAACCTCATCGAGATCCAGAAAAACTCTTATAACTGGTTCCTGGACGAGGGCCTGCGCGAAGTGTTCCACGACATTGACGCGATCGAGGATTACACCGGGAATCTCTCGCTGGAATTTGTCGATTACCGTCTGGACAAGCACCCCAAATATACCATTAAAGAATGTAAAGAGCGTGACGCAACGTATGCTGCGCCGCTTTATGTCACTGCGCGCCTGTTGAATAAGAGCACCGGCGAAGTGAAGGAACAGGAAATTTTCATGGGCGATTTCCCGCTCATGACGGATTCCGGCACTTTCATCTCCAACGGTGCAGAACGTGTTATCGTCAGCCAGCTGGTTCGTTCGCCCGGCGTGTTCTATGCTTCCAGCAAGGACCGTACCGGCAAGGACCTTTTCACCGCAACCATGAACCCCAACCGCGGCGCATGGCTGGAATACGAAACCGATTCTTCCGATGTATATTATGTGCGCATTGATAAAAACCGCAAGCTGCCGGTTACTACCTTCCTGCGCGCACTGGGTCTTGGCACCGATGAGCAGATCCGCCAGTACTTCGGCGATTCTGAACCCAAAATCAACGCCACCCTGGAAAAGGATATCACCCATTCCACAGAGGAAGCCCTGCTGGAGTGCTACCGCAAGCTGCGCCCCGGCGAGCCGCCGACGGTGGAAAGCTCCCGCAGCCACATCAACCTGCTGTTCTTTGATCCGCGCCGTTACGACCTGGCTCGTTTTGGCCGCTTCAAGATGAACAACAAGCTGTGCCTGTCCCGCCGTATTGCGGGCTATAAGACTGCCGAGGACATCATTGCCCCGCTGACCGGCGAACTGCTGGCCGCCAAGGGCGAGCGCATCAACCACGAAAAGGCTGTTGAAATTGATAACGCCGGTGTTTCCCGCGTTACTGTTATCGTGGAGCGCAAGGGCCAGGATCCGGTCAATGTGATCGTGTTCTCCAACGGCTGTGTCGATGCCCAGAGTTTCTTCAGCTTTGACGTGAAGGAATGCGGCATCAACGAGCGCGCTTCCTTTGCCGAAATCCGTAAGATTCTGGATGCTACCTCCAATCCGGAAGAGCAGAAAGAACTGCTGACCAAGAATCATGATAAGCTCATCAGCCGCACCGTTACCGTTGACGATATCTTTGCTTCCGTCAACTACCTGCTGGGCCTTGACCATGGCATCGGCGTGACCGATGAAATCGACCACTTGGGCAACCGCCGCGTGCGCAGCGTTGGCGAATTGCTGCAGAACCAGTTCCGCATCGGCTTTGCCCGTATGGAGCGCGTTGTGCGCGAGCGCATGACCCTGCAGAACCAGGAATCCGGCGAGATCACCCCGCAGAGCCTGGTCAACATCCGCCCGGTCGTGGCTGCCATCCGTGAGTTCATCGGTTCCAGCCCACTGTCTCAGTTCATGGACCAGAACAACCCGCTGTCTGAGCTGACCCATAAGCGCCGTCTGTCCGCTTTGGGCCCCGGCGGTCTGTCCCGTGACCGCGCAGGCTTCGAAGTCCGCGACGTCCACTACAGCCACTATGGCCGTATGTGCCCCATCGAGACGCCTGAAGGCCCCAACATCGGCCTGATCTCCTATCTGGCCACCTATGCCCGGGTCAATGAATACGGCTTCATCGAGGCCCCCTTCCGCCGGGTGGACCGGCCCTCCGGCCGCGTCACCGACGAGATCACCTATATGACCGCCGACGTGGAGGATCAGTATGTGGTCTGCCAGGCCGCCGAGCCGGTGGACGAGAACGGCTGCCTGATCGGCCCCCGTATCACCTGCCGCCACCAGGACGAGACCATCCAGGTGGAGCCGGAATACGTGGACTATATGGACATCTCCCCCCGTATGATGGTGTCCATCGCCACGGCCATGATCCCCTTCCTGCCCAACGACGACGCCAACCGCGCCCTGATGGGCGCCAACATGCAGCGGCAGGCCGTGCCTCTGCTGCGGCCGGAGGCCCCCATCGTGGGCACCGGTATGGAGCACAAGATCTGCCTGGATTCCGAGGTGGTGGTGCTGGCCGAGGGCGACGGCGTGGTCACCAAGGTGGACGCCACCAACGTGTCCGTCAAGTATGACAGCGGCGAGACCAAGGACTATAAGCTCATCAAGTTCCTGCGCTCCAACCACGGCACCTGCATCAACCAGCGCCCCATCGTGAACGTGGGCCAGCGGGTGGAGTTCCAGGACGTGCTGGCCGACGGCCCCTCCACCGACCGGGGCGAGATCGCCCTGGGCCGGAACATCCTCATGGGCTTTATGACCTGGGAAGGTTACAACTACGAGGACGCCGTTCTGATCAACGAGAAGATCGTTCGTGAAGACGTTTATACCTCCATCCACATCGAGGAATACGAAATCGACGCCCGCGACACCAAGCTGGGGCCCGAGGAGATCACCCGGGATATCCCCAACGTGGGCGAGGACGCCCTGAAGGACCTGGACGAGCGCGGCATCATCCGCGTGGGCGCCGAGGTCCACGCAGGCGACATCCTGGTGGGCAAGGTCACCCCCAAGGGCGAGACCGATCTGACCGCCGAGGAGCGGCTCCTGCGGGCCATCTTCGGCGAAAAGGCCCGGGAGGTCCGGGACACCTCCCTGAAGGTGCCCCACGGCGAAAGCGGCATCATCGTGGACGCCAAGGTGTTCACCCGGGAGGCCGGCGACGAGCTGGGGCCGGGTGTGAACCAGGTGGTCCGTGTGTATATCGCCCAGCGGCGCAAGATCCAGCCCGGCGACAAGATGGCCGGCCGCCACGGCAACAAGGGCGTGGTGTCCCGGGTCCTGCCCCAGGAGGATATGCCCTTCCTGCCCGACGGCACCCCCCTGGACATCGTGCTGAACCCCCTGGGCGTGCCCTCCCGTATGAACATCGGCCAGGTGCTGGAGGTCCATCTGGGCTACGCCGCCAAGACTCTGGGCTGGAAGGTGGCCACCCCCATTTTCGACGGCGCCACCGATAAGGACATCACCGAGGCCCTGACCCAGGCGGGTCTGGACCCCCAGGGCAAGAGCTGGCTGTATGACGGACGCACCGGCGAGCGGTTCGACAACAAGGTCACCGTGGGCTACGTGTACTTCCTGAAGCTGCACCACCTGGTGGACGATAAGATCCACGCCCGCTCCACCGGCCCCTACTCCCTGGTGACCCAGCAGCCCCTGGGCGGCAAGGCCCAGTTCGGCGGCCAGCGCTTCGGCGAGATGGAAGTCTGGGCACTGGAGGCCTACGGCGCGGCCTATACCCTGCAGGAGATCCTGACGGTGAAGTCCGACGACGTCACCGGCCGCGTGCAGACCTACGAGGCCATTGTCAAGGGCCACAACGTGCCCACCCCCGGCGTGCCCGAGTCCTTCAAGGTGCTGGTGAAGGAGCTGCAGTCCCTGTGCCTGGATATCCAGGTGCTGGACGAGGACGGCAACCAGATCGAGCTGAAGGAGGACGAGAACGCCCCGGATTCCTTCAACCTGGCCCGGATGGACGCCGAGGACGACCGCCGCAGCCGCTGCGCCGACGAGAGCGAGCTGGCGGACGCAGGCTTCGACTATGTGCCCGAGGAGGAGGTAGAGGCCTCCTACAACGGCGCGGACGACGAATTTTAAGGAATAGGAGGAGCATAGAGCATGAGTTATCCCACTTTTGACGCCATTAAAATCGGAATCGCTTCTCCGGAAATGATTCGCGAGTGGTCCTACGGCGAGGTGAAGAAGCCCGAGACCATCAACTACCGCACCCTGAAGCCCGAGCGGGACGGCCTGTTCTGCGAGCGGATCTTCGGGCCCACCAAGGACTGGGAGTGCCACTGCGGCAAGTATAAGAAGATCAGCTTCAAGGGCAAGATCTGCGACCGCTGCGGCGTGGAGGTCACCCGGGCCAAGGTGCGCCGGGAGCGCATGGGCCACATCGAGCTGGCCACCCCCGTCAGCCATATCTGGTATTTCAAGGGCATCCCCTCCCGGATGGGCCTGCTGCTGGACATCAGCCCCCGTATCCTGGAGAAGGTCCTGTACTTCGCGGCGTATATCGTCACCGATCCCGGCGAGACTCCCCTGCTGCGCAACCAGCTGCTGTCCGAGAAGGAATACCGGGACATGCGGGAGAAGTATGAGGACGATTTCGACGCCGGCATGGGCGCCGAGGCCGTGAAGAAGCTCCTGCAGCAGATCGACCTGGAGGAGCTCAGCGCCCAGCTCCACGCGGAGCTGAAAACCGTCACCGGCCAGAAGAAGGCCCGGGTGGTGAAGCGCCTGGAGGTGGTGGACGCCTTCCGCCTGTCCGGCAACAAGCCGGAGTGGATGGTCATCGACGTGCTGCCGGTGATTCCCCCGGAGCTTCGGCCCATGGTCCAGCTGGACGGCGGCCGGTTCGCCACCTCCGACCTCAACGACCTGTATCGCCGGGTCATCAACCGCAACAACCGCCTCAAGCGCCTGATGGAGCTCAGCGCCCCGGACATCATCGTCCGCAACGAAAAGCGCATGCTCCAGGAGGCCGTGGACGCCCTCATCGACAACGGCCGCCGGGGCCGCCCCGTCACCGGTGCCAACAACCGGGCGCTGAAATCTCTCAGCGATATGCTCAAGGGCAAGCAGGGCCGCTTCCGCCAGAACCTGCTGGGCAAGCGCGTGGACTATTCCGGCCGCTCCGTTATCTGCGTGGGCCCCGAGCTGAAGATCTATCAGTGCGGCGTGCCCAAGGAGATGGCCCTGGAGCTGTTCCGCCCCTTCATCATGAAGAAGCTGGTGGAGGACGGCTCCGCCAACAACATCAAGTCCGCCAAGCGCATGGTGGACAAGGGCGTCACCGAGGTGTGGGACGCTCTGGACGTGATCATCAAGGACCACCCCGTGATGCTCAACCGCGCGCCTACCCTGCACCGCCTGGGCATCCAGGCCTTTGAGCCGGTGCTGGTGGAGGGCCGCGCCCTGAAGTTGCACCCCCTGAACTGCACCGCCTTCAACGCCGACTTCGACGGCGACCAGATGGCCATCCACGTCCCCCTGTCTGCCGAGGCCCAGGCCGAGGCCCGCCTGCTGATGCTGTCCGCCAACAACCTCCTGCGGCCCCAGGACGGCGGCCCCGTCACCGTTCCTACCCAGGATATGGTGCTGGGCTCCTACTACCTGACCTTCGAGCGGTTTGAAAACGGCGTCAGCCAGATGGACAACGACGAATACTGGTCCCAGGGCGTGGACTTCTCCCTGGCCGGCAAGAGCTATGACGAGCTCACCGACCAGGAGCGGGCCAACGTCCACATGAACATCTATCGCGACGAGGACGAGGTGCTCATGGCCTATAACGAGCACATCATCGGCGTGCACCAGCCCGTGTGGATCCGCGTCACCAAGGAAGTGAACGGCGAAAAGCTGTCCCATGTGGTCCGGGCCACCGCCGGCCGCATCATCTTCAACCGCAACATCCCCCAGGATCTGGGCTTTGTGAAGCGGTACAACGACGACGGCACCCGTTCCGAGCACTTCTTCGACTATGAGATCACCGAGACCTGCGGCAAGAAGCTGTTGGGCAAGATCGTGGACCGCACCATCAAGCAGTACGGCTTCACCACCGCCGCCGAGGTGCTGGACAACATCAAGGCCACGGGCTATAAATACTCCACCCGGGGCTCCATCACCATCTCCATCGCGGACATGACCGTCCCCGAGAAGAAGTACGAGCTGATCCGGGAGACCGAACAGCGGGTGGTGGACATCGAGGACCAGTACAACATGGGCTTCATCACCGACGAGGAGCGCTATAAGCTGGTGGTCCGCGAGTGGGAAAAGACCACCAACGACGTTACCGATGCTCTGACCGCCAGCCTGGACCGCTACAACCCCATCTTCATGATGGCGGACTCCGGCGCCCGCGGTTCCATGAAGCAGATCCGCCAGCTGACCGGTATGCGCGGCCTGATGGCCAACACCGCCGGTAAGACCATCGAGATCCCCATCAAGGCCAACTTCCGCGAGGGTATGTCCGTGCTGGACTACTTCACCTCCTCCCGAGGCGCCCGGAAGGGCTTGGCCGATACCGCTCTGCGTACCGCCGACTCCGGTTACCTGACCCGCCGCATGGTGGACGTGTGCCAGGATGTCATCATCCGCGAGGACGACTGCGGCGTGCAGAAGGGCATTCTGGTGTCCGAGATCAGCGAAAACGGCCAGGTCATCGAGAAGTTCTCCGAGCGCATCCGGGGCCGGTTCCCGGTCCGCGATATCCTGAAGCCCGGCACCGATGAGGTGCTGATCTCCAAGGATCACATGATGACCGAGAGCGACGCCGCCCTGCTGGAGAGCTTCGACATTCACTCCGCCGAGATCCGCACCGTGCTGACCTGCAAGGCCCACAGCGGCATCTGCGCCAAGTGCTACGGCATGAACCTGGCCACCTCCAAGCCCGTGGGCCCCGGCGAGGCCGTCGGTATCATCGCAGCCCAGTCCATCGGCGAGCCCGGTACCCAGCTGACCATGCGTACCTTCCACACCGGCGGCGTGGCCGGCGGCGACATCACCCAGGGTCTTCCCCGAGTGGAGGAGCTGTTCGAGGCCCGCAAGCCCAAGAAGATGGCCACTCTGGCCGAGATCGGCGGCAAGGTCCGCTTCGAGGAGGCCACCAAGGGCAGTCTGCTGAACATCATCGTCACCGCCGATGACGGCGACACCCGCACCTATTCCGTGCCCCACACCGGCCTGCAGGTCCGTGACGGCGACGTCATCGAAAAGGGCAAACAGCTGCAGGACGGCGCTCTGAACCCCCACGACGTGCTGCGGATCCGCGGCGCCTCCGCCGTGCACAACTACCTGATCCAGGAGGTCCTGAAGGTGTACCGCCAGCAGGGCGTGGACATCAACGATAAGCACATCGAGGTCATCGTGCGCCAGATGATGCGCAAGGTCCGGGTGGAGGACGCCAACGACACCGGCCTGCTGTCCGGCGCCATGGCCGACGTCCTGGAGGTGGAGGACGAGAACGAGCGCGTCCGCCAGCGCATCGCCAACGGCGAGGTCCGGGAGGACGGCGAGCCTCTGCAGGAGGCCACCTATACCCAGCTTCTGATGGGCATCACCAAGGCCTCCCTGGCCACGGATTCCTTCCTGTCCGCCGCGTCCTTCCAGGAGACCACCAAGGTCCTCACCGAGGCCGCCATCAAGGGCAAGGTGGACCACCTGGTGGGCCTGAAGGAGAACGTCATCATCGGCAAGCTGATCCCCGCCGGCACCGGCCTGAGCGCCTATCGGCACTTCGCCGAGGAGCTGGTCCCCGTGACGGAGGAGGAGCTCCAGGAGGAGCAGTCCGAAGAGCAGACCACCGGCGTGGAGGCCCTGCAGGAGGACGCCGCCCAGGTGCTGGAGGAGACTCCCGGCCAGGACGACCAGCCCCAGGACGAGCAGGAGTAACCATCCCCCGGCGCAGATCGGCGGAATAGCCGCAGATCGGCCGCAATAACCGCAATACCGGAAGCCCTGGGACGCGTCAGCGCCCCGGGGCTTCCTGCGTCCCCCGGGGGTGCCCGCCCATCACCAATCCATGTATTTGGTCACGCGGTCGGGATTGGTGACCTGGGTCTGGGCCGGGGGCCTGCTCCAGCGCTCCCAGGACTCGGCACTGCGGCAGGCGGCCTTCCAGTCCCGCATGGGGGCCTTCCCCACCATCCAGCCCCGGGCCTGGTAAAAGTCGATGAAGGCCTGGGGCTCCACCGGCGAGCGTCTCTGCAAAACATAAGCCCGCACTTCATCCAGGGTGGGTGGGACAAAGCGCCCTCCGGCGCTGGAACACTCACCTTCCGTGCTGTTCCGTTCCGTTATGTTTTGTTCCGTTCCGTCCTGTTCCGTTCCGTCCTGTTCCGTTACGTTCCGTTCCGTTACGTTACGTTTAGTGGTTTCGATTTCCGAAACCGGGGTTTCGGTTTCGGAAACCGGGGTTTCGACGGGGTTTTTCCGGGGACGCCCGCCCTTTTTCCCGACGGCGGCGTCGTTTTGGTTCCGGACGAACTGGGCGCGGAGCATCTGATAGACCACCCCGGCCCCGCCGGTGAGATCGGCCTCGGCGCCGCTCCGCATGAAGCGCATGGCGGCCAGCACCGCCTGGCCCACCTCCTGGTCCGTCAGCAGTTCCAGTATCTCCAGCTGGTCATCGAACAGGGGAATGTGTTTTCTCTTGGCCATCATGAACCACCTCCTGCCTCCCCCCGGAAAACCGCCGTCCGTTGCCCGTTTGCAGGCAACGACCCATGAAAAAGCGCCGGTATCGTGCGATACCGGCGCTTTTGCCTGTCAAAAAAGCCTGGCTCTCCCTCCGGGAGAGCTGTCACCGAAGGTGACTGATACTGATTCTTGATTAATTTTTTTAATCAGGAATCAGTATTAATACTGGTTCATGTCCGCTGTTTTTCCCGCAGGGCCAGGGCGCGTTGGGCCACCACCGGGTCGGAGTCATAGTGGACGTATCCGCCCCGGACCCGCTGGATGGCGTCGTTGCCCTTTCCGGCCAGGACGATCACCGCCCCCTCCGGGGCCTCCAGAATGGCCTGCTCCACCGCCCGGGTGCGGTCTAACTGGATGGTGACCCGGGCGTCGCCGCCCTGGGCCGCCGCATGGGCCAGACGGCCCGCGATGTCGGCGGGATCGTCGAAATCCGGGTTGTCGGTGGTGAAGAAGATCCGGTCGGCGTATTTGCCGCACATCTCGCCCATGCCCTGGATCCGCTGGGGGGAGCGGCCTCCGGCGATGCCGGTGACCACGGTGATGGGCGCGCCGGGATAGTCCCGCTTCAGGTCCGTCAGCAGGGCCTGGGAGCTGGCCCGGTTGTGCATGCAGTCCACCAGCACGTGGACGCCGCCGCCCTCGTACCGGTTCATGCGGCCGGGGACCTCCAGAGCGTCCAGGGCCGCGGCCATCTGCTCATGTCCCGCTCCCAGCAGACGCCCCACGCCGATGGCGGCCAGGGCATTTTCGATGTTGAAATCCCCGTCCATGGCCAGGTGATAGGGGTGCAGGACCTCACTGCCCCGCTCCTGAACGAAAAAGCGGAAGCCGTGGGTCAGCTTCTCCACCTGCCGGACGGTCAGATCGCAGTCGTCCCGGTCCATGCCCACCAGCAGCGTCTCCCGGCAGCAGCGGCGGGCGGTGTCATATACCCGGTCAAACTGGGCCGTCTCCCGGCAGATCACGGCCCGGCCGCTGTTTTCCAGCAGTTGGAGCTTGCATTGCAGATACTCCTCCATGGAGGCGTGCTCCTTGGGGGAGATGTGGTCCTCGCTGAAGTTCAGGAACACCCCGATGTCGAAGTGCTCGCCGTAGACCCGCTCCACCTGATACGCCTGGCTGGATACCTCGGCGGTCATATACGGCAGGCCGTGATCCCGGGCCTGGGCAAACAGCCACTGCAGGTCCAGGGACTCCGGCGTGGTCAGATGGGTGTCCACGTCCGGGCCGCCGCAGTAGCGTCCGGCGGAGGAGCTGAGGCCCATGGTCCGGCCCGCCAGGGCGTTGGTGACGGCCTGGATCATATAGGAGGTGGTGGTTTTCCCCTTGGTGCCGGTGACGCCGATAAGGGTCAGGCCGTCGGAGGGATTGTCGTAAAACCACCGGGCCGCCAGGCTCTGGGCCTTGCGGACGTCGGTGACCCGGATGCAGGGGATGTCCACCCCGGGAAAGTCCGTCTCCGCCAGGGCGCATACGGCCCCCCGGCTCCGGGCCATGGCCAGATACTCCGGCTTGAAGCCGTAGCCCTTGCAGATAAAGAGGTCGCCGTCCCGGGCCCGGCGGGAATCGTTGCAGATACCGGTGACGGCCGCGTCCCGGGCCGCCGGGGCCGCCAGCAGATCGTACTGCCGGAGCAGGTCCTCCAGATTGCGGGTTTGTTTCATAGGTGTTCCTTCTTTCGGGGGCTTATTTCATATTGAGCTTCCAATCGGAAATGCCGTAAAACGGGTTGGAGGCGGTGGGGGTGATGGGGGAGGACGCCGCACCGGCGGGCAGGAGCACGGAATAGCTCTTGAAGCACACCGGCACCATGGGAGCCTGGTCCAGGAGCTTTTCGCACAGGGCCGTCATGGCGGCGGACCGCTCCCCGGCCTCGGCGGCGCACAGGGCCGCCAGCAGGGCGTCCGTCTCGGGGTCTGTGTAGCCGCCGTAGTTCATGGCGGCATAGCTTTGCAGAAGGAGACGCAGGTCCCAGTCGGCGGTGAGCTTCACCTGGCACAGGCACAGGTCGAAGTCCCCCTGCTCCAGGGCCTGGATATACTCGTCATAGGGCAGTGAGCGCACGGTGACCAGCAGATCGTACCGGGACAGCCCCGCCGCGATGGTCTGGGCGGTGGACACCCGGAAGCTGCTCTCCTGGTTCACCAGCAGGGTCAGGCTCCGGGTCTTGCCGGTGTTCAGCCCCGCCGCCTCCAGGGCGGAGGCATAGCCATCCTGGGAATAGGCGGTCTCCAGGTCCTTGGGATACAGGCCGCTGGCCGGGGACACCGGGAACTGGGCCGCCAGACCGTGGCCCAGCAGATAGGCGCTGACACAGCTGGCCCGGTCCACGCCCAGGGTCACGGCCCGGCGGACGGCGGGGTCGTCAAAGGGGGCCCGGCGGGTGTTCAGGCACAGATACTGCATAATGGTGGTGGCGGCGTCGGTATAGTCGCCGCTTCCGTATACGCTGGAGTCGTCCGCCCCGGTCAGGTCGCAGAACAGAAGCTGGACCTCCCGGGCATAGAAGGCGTAGGACACGGAGTCCGTATCCTTGCAGGCGGTCAGCTCGATGCGCTCCAGGGGCAGGGACTTCCCCTGCCACCAGGAGGCGTTTTTGGCCAGATGGGCGCCGCCCTCGCCGCTGTAGGCGTAGGGCCCGGTGCCGGTGGGGAAGGTACTGCTCTCGGTGCCGGACTTCACAATGGGGATGTCCAGCCGGGAGACGAAGCTCCGGTTGTCGCCGGTGAGGGTGATGCGCACCGCCCCGCCGCTGGCCCAGAGGTCCGACACCTCCGCCAGCCGCCCGCTGTAGCGGGCGGAGGACTGGGCCCGGCGCAGACTGTTCACCACGTCCCGGGCGGTAACGGCACTGCCGTCGCTGAAGGTGACGCCGCTTCGCAGGGTGATGGTGTAGGTATACCGGGCGGCGTCATAGGTGTAGGACTCCGCCAGGGCGGGCTGGGGGTCAAAGGACCCGTCCAGGGCGAACAGCCCCTCATACAGCAGGGCCCCCAGGGTCTGCATGGCCCCGTCGGAGCAGGTGATGGGGTCCGCCGTTTCCCCCTTGAGATAGGGCAGGGCGAAGGAGGTGAGCTTCACGTCCTGCTTCTTCTGCTCCACGTTGTAATAGTCCGTCAGGGTGCCGAAAATGTCTTCCGGGTCGGCCGTCGACCAGTCGCACCCGGTCAGCGCCGTCAGGCACAGGGCCAGAAGCGCCGCGAATATGCGCTTTTTCATGGGATACCTCGATTTCACAGGCAGATCATGGCGATCTGAGCGCCCCGGGCCTGGCCCATCCGCCGGTGGGACCAGTACAGCTCCGGATGGCAGGCGGTGCAGTCCGGGGACACGTCGATTTGCCGCACCCCGGCCTTTTCCAGCCACCGGGCGTTGACGCCCTTCAGGTCCACGTGCCACTTGGGCCCCCGGCGGGTGATATACGGCTCCGCCTCCGCCCCCAGGGCGGCCTCCAGGGCCTGGGGCACGTCTGCGTCCGTTTCAAAACAGCAGGGGCCGATGGCCGCCCCGATGGCGGCCCGCAGGTCCCCGGGGTCCGTGCCGAACAGCTCCTGCATCCGGCGGACGGTTTTGTATACGATGCCGCCAGCGGCGCCCCGCCAGCCGGCATGGGCCGCGCCCACGGCCCCGTGCACCGGGTCGTGGAGCAGGATGATGCCGCAGTCGGCGGAGAACACCACCAGGGGGATATCCGGGGTGTCCGTGACCATGGCGTCCACGCTGGTATAGTCCCGGTCCCGGAACAGGCCCTTGCCGCAGTCCTCCGCCGTCACATGGCGGATGTTGTCCTCGTGGACCTGCTTGCTCAGCACCGCCCGGTGCTCATCCACCCCCAGGGCGGCGCAGAACCGGCGGTAATTTTCCCGGACCCGGTCCATGTCGTCCCCCCGGCCCACGCCCAGGTTCAGGGAGTCCCAGGGGGCGGGGCTGACGCCGCCGATGCGGGTGGAGAACCCGTGGCGCACGCCGGAGCCGTCCAGCAGGGAGCTGGACATCCACAGCACGTTTTCGCTTGTATGGGTGAGAAAGGACATAGAATACTCCTTGTCATTCCGAATCCGTGATATTTGTCGGCGGCGGGCAAAAAATCGCCTGCCCCGCCTTATGCGTTCCTGCCGCAGCAGTTCTTATACTTCTTGCCGGAGCCGCAGGGGCAGGGCTCGTTGCGGCCGATCTTCTTGACCTTCCGGGGCTGTTTTTTCACGGTGCCGTCGCCGCCCACGCTTTCGGAGGTGGCGTTGGCCACCCGCTCCCGCTTGACCTCCTCGTTCTTCTTCAGCCGCACGGAATACAGCCGCCGGACCGTCTCGTCCTGGATGGCGGCGATCATCTCCTCGAACATCTCCAGGGATTCCTTCTTATAGGCGATGATGGGGTCGGTCTGGGCATAGGCCCGCAGGCGGATGCCCTGGCGCAGGTCGCTCATGGCGTCGATGTGCTCCATCCAGTATTCATCCACCACGCGAAGCAGGACCACGCGCTCCACCTCCCGCATCACCGGGGCGGTGAACTCGTCCTCCTTCTGCTGATAGTAGGCGGCGGCGGCCTGGGTGAAGGCGTCGGTAACGGCCTGGGCGTCCATGGCGTCCAGCTGCTCCTGGGAGAAGCGCACGGCGTACTTGGGGAAGTACAGGCCCTCCACCTGCCGCAGAAGCTCCTGGCAGGAGGTCATATCCAGGTGATGGACGCCGGAGAAGGCATTCTGCACCAGGTGGGTGATGGAGGTGTTCATCATGTTCATGATGACGTCCTTCACGTCCATGCCCTCCAGCACCTGGCGGCGCTGGCCATAGATGATCTCGCGCTGCTTGTTCATGACATCGTCATACTCCAGCACGGACTTACGGGCCTGGAAGTTCCGGGACTCCACGGTGGTCTGGGCCTGCTGGATGGAGCGGGTGAGCATCTTGCTCTCGATGGGCATATCCTCGTCGATCTTCATGCGCTCCATGGCGGCCTGGACCCGTTCGCCGCCGAACAGACGCATCAGGTCATCCTCCAGGGAGATGTAGAACCGGGTCTCGCCGGGGTCGCCCTGGCGGCCGGCACGGCCGCGCAGCTGGTTATCGATCCGGCGGGAATCATGGCGCTCGGTGCCGATGATGAACAGGCCGCCGGCCTGGCGCACCCGGTCCGCCTCGCCGGAGATCTCCTCCTTGTGCTGGCGGAGCTTGTCGGCGAACATCTGCCGGGCCTCCAGAATTTCACTGTTGTCGGTCTCGGCATAGCCGGTGGCGTCGGCGATGACCTCGTCGGTGTAACCGGCCTTGCGCAGGTCGTTGGTGGCCATGTACTCGGCGTTGCCGCCCAGCATGATATCGGTACCACGGCCGGCCATGTTGGTGGCCACGGTAACGGCCCCGAACTGGCCCGCCTGGGCCACGATCTCGGCCTCCTTCTCGTGGTTCTTGGCGTTGAGCAGATTGTGGCGGATACCCTCCTTGGTCAGCATCCGGCTCAGCAGCTCGTTCTTCTCGATGGACACGGTGCCCACCAGGACGGGCTGGCCCTTTTCGTGGCACTCCTTTACCTGGCGGATCACGGCCCGGTACTTCCCCTGCTCGGTTTTGTACACGGCGTCCTCGTTGTCGATACGGACCACCGGACGGTTGGTGGGGATCTCCACAATGTCCAGCTTATAGATGGTGGCAAACTCCTCCTCCTCGGTCATGGCCGTACCGGTCATGCCGGAGAGCTTGCTGTACAGGCGGAAGTAGTTCTGGAACGTGATGGTAGCCAGGGTCTTGCTCTCCCGCTGGACGGAGACGTGCTCCTTGGCCTCGATGGCCTGGTGCAGGCCCTCGGAGTACCGGCGGCCGAACATCAGACGGCCGGTGAACTCGTCCACAATGATGATCTCGCCGTCCTTCACCACATAGTCCACGTCCCGCTTCATGGTGCCGTGGGCCTTGATGGCCTGGTTGATGTGGTGAGCGATGGTGCTGTTTTCGGGGTCGGACAGGTTCTCCAGGTGGAAGAACTCCTCGGCCTTGGCAATGCCCCGGGCCGTCAGGGTGGCGGTGCGGGCCTTTTCGTCCACAATGTAGTCCGCGTCCAGGCTCTCGTCCTCTGCGGCCTTGTCATCGGTCTCCGCCACCACATATTTTTTCAGCCGGCAGGAGAATGCCTCCGCCATGTCGTACAGCTGGGTGGATTTTTCCCCCATGCCGGAAATGATCAGGGGCGTCCGGGCTTCGTCGATGAGGATGGAGTCCACCTCGTCCACGATGGCGAAGCTGTGGCCCCGCTGGACCTGCTCGTTCTTATAGATGGCCATGTTGTCCCGCAGGTAATCAAAGCCCATCTCATTGTTGGTGCCGTAGGTGATGTCGGCGGCGTAGGCAGCCTGGCGCTCCTCCTTGGTCAGGTCGTGGATAATGAGGCCCACGGTCAGGCCCATGAAGCGGTGGACCTTGCCCATCCACTCGCTGTCGCGCTTGGCCAGATAGTCGTTGACGGTGACGATATGGACGCCGTTGCCGGTCAGGGCGTTGAGATAGGCCGGCAGGGTGGCCACCAGGGTCTTGCCCTCACCGGTTTTCATCTCGGCGATGCGTCCCTGATGCAGGACGATGCCGCCGATGAGCTGCACCCGATAGGGGCGCAGGCCCAGCACCCGGTCCGCCGCCTCCCGCACGGCGGCAAAGGCCTCCGGCAGGATGTCGTCCAGGGTCTCGCCCTGCTGCAGGCGCTGCTTGAACTCCGGAGTCTTGGCCTGAAGCTGTTCGTCGGTGAGGGCGCGGTACTCCTCCTCCAGGGCCTCGATCTTGTCGGCGATGGGGTAGATGGATTTCAGCTCCCGCTCACTGTAGGTGCCGAAGATTTTCTGGATCAGTCCCATAGTTTTTGATTCCTTTCTGCTATACGAGGGTGCAGAGCACCAGAATGTACAAATACCTATATAGTATACCACACCCGTCCCGGCTATGCAAATGAAAAACGTGTGAACAAACCCGGGACAGGCCCGGGACAAAAAAGGACGGACCCCGGGTCCGTCCTTTTGGGCGTTATCTGTCAGCCGAAGCTGCGGTTGGAGCGGAGGGTCACCTCCACGTCGAACTGCTGGCCGTCCCGGAGGATGGTCAGGGTCACGGTGTCGCCGATGATGTGGCTGCGCCGGACCGTCAGCAGGTCGGAGGTAACGGACACGGCCTGGCCGTCTGCCGCCAGGATCACGTCCCCGGCCTGGATGCCCGCGTCGGCCGCGCCGGAGCCGGCGCTGACCTCCATGACCTGGACCTGGGTGCCGCCGCCGTCCTTTTCCACGGTGGTGACGGTGATGCCCAGGGAGGGGGCGCCCCGGTAGTGGCCGTTGGCGATGAGGTCGTTGACCACGAAGCTGACGGAGCTGATGGGCAGGGCGAAGCCCAGGCCCTCTACCGTGGCCTCGGTGCTGTCGGTGGTGCTCATTTTCAGGGTGTTGATGCCGATGACCTGGCCGTATTCGTTGATCAGGGGGCCGCCGGAGTTGCCGTTGTTCAGGGCGGCGCTGGTCTGCAGCAGGGTCATGGTCTTGCCGTCCACCTCCACGGCGCGGTTGACGGCGGAGATGATGCCGCTGGTCATGGTGCCCCGCAGCTCCACCCCCAGGGGGTTGCCGATGGCATAGGCGGTGTCGCCCACCTGCACCAGGTCGGAGTTGCCGAACTCGGCGGCGGGCAGGGGATTCTGGGGATCGGCCTTCAGCACGGCCAGGTCCTCCTCCTCGTCAAAGCCCACTAAGTTCACCTCATAGGTGACGCCGGTGTCCAGGGCCACCCAGCAGCTCTTGCCGCCGGAGATCACATGGGCGTTGGTGATGATATACCCGTCGGAGGTCATGATGACGCCGGTGCCGATGGAGGCCCCCTCCGACTGCTCGGACACCACGGTGACCACGGAGGGATTCACCTTGGCATATACCTCCTGGGCCGTCAGGGGCTGGCCCTGGGAGTCCCGGCAGGCCAGGCGCACGCCCTTGTCCCCCTGGATGCGGGGGATGGTAGTGGCCTTGCTGCCGAAAATGTCCACAATGCTGCTGGGGTTGTCGCCGTCGCCGTCGGGCAGGGGCCGATGCTGACCGCTGCCGCTGCTGCCGCCCAGTATGGCCGCCAGCACCACAGCCGCCACCGTCACCGCCAGCACGGCCAGGGAGATCCACAGCCACAGACGGCTGCGGCGCTTCTCCTTTTTGGCGGCCTGCTGCCAGACGTTCTGGGGCATGGGGTCCCGCTGGACATAGTAGCTGACCACCTCCCGGCCCTGGGGCTCCTTGGGAATGTACCAGGAGACCACCTCCTTCGGCTCCTCCGGGGCCGCTTCCGGGGTCTCCGGCAGGTCCGGATTTTCCGGAGTTTCCGGGCAGATATCCTTGTTTTCGTCTGTCATAGCAAAAGTTCCTCTCATGTATTGCGCATGGGGTGGGCCAGCTGCACGGTGAAGCTGAAGGAGGTGACGCCGTTTTCGCTGGTGACGGTGATCTTCTCCTTATGCTGGGACAGGATGGTTTTCACCACATACAGGCCCAGCCCGTAGCCGTCCTTGTCCTCGCTGCGGGATTTGTCGGATTTGTGGAAGCGCTCGAACAGCAGGGGAATCTCCTCCGCCGGAATGGTGTGGCCGGTGTTGCGGACGGTGACCACCGCCTTGTCGCCGCCGGTCTCCGTCAGCCCCAGGTACAGGGTGGAGCCGGGGGCGGCGAACTTGGCGGCGTTTTCCAGCAGGTTATAGATCACCTGGGTGATCAGGTCGTTGACCCCCTGGACCATGACGGAATCCTCCGGGATGTCCGCCTCCACGTCCAGGCCCCGGTCGGTGATCTTCTGCTCCATGGACAGCAGGGCCAGGCGCATGCTCTCGCACAGGTCGAAGTCCTCCTTCTTCATGTCCTGCTGGGACTGAATCTGGGAGATATCCAGCATCCGGCGGACCAGGCGGCTGAGGCGGCGGCTTTCGTCGGAGATGATCTGGAGATATTTCCGTTCCTTCTCCGGGGGAATGGTGCCGTCCAGGATGCCGTCGGTATATCCGGCGATGGTGGTCATGGGGGTTTTCAGCTCGTGAGAGATGTTGGCGATGAACTCGCTTCGCTGGCGCTCGGTTTCCGCCAGGGAGTCGGCCATGTTGTTGAAGGACGCCGCCAGCTCGCCGATCTCGTCGCTGCGGCCGGTGTCCTGCATGCGCACGTCGAAGTTTCCGGCGGCATAGGACCGGGTGGCCTGGACCATCTCCCGGATGGGCTGAATCTGGCGCATGGAGGTCAGGGAGCTGGCCACAAAGGAGATCAGCAGGATGATGGCCGAGGTCATGAAGAACAGGCCGATGAAGGAGCGCCACATGCTCATCAGGGACCGGGCGTCCATCACCGCCAGGACCATGCCCACGGTGCCGCCGTCCTCCTGGGTGACGGGCACCGCCACCACGAACTGCCGGAGGTCATATGCGCCGCCGATGCTGCTGCGGCCCTGGTAAAAGCCCTTGTCCCCGAAAACGGCGTCCTGAATCTCCTGGGGGACGGACACCACCTGGCCTCCCAGCCGTTCATCAGAGGTCAGCAGGGCGTAGCCCTGGTCGTTGCACAGGAGAAAGTCCGCCTTGGTAAGCCCGGCGGCCAGGGCGATGAGATTCTGCAGGCTGGGGCTGGCGGTCTGCCCGTCGGAGGCCAGATAGTCCCCGGACATGTTGGCAATGAGCTCCGCGTGCTGGCGCATTTCGCTGCGCCGCTCGGACACGGTGTCGTTATAGCTCAGGGCGTAAAACGACACGCCCAGCAGCAAAAGCGTCAGCAGCACCATGCCCGCCGTCAGCAGGAACTGCTGCCAATAGAGACTGTCGAACCGGCGGCGGAACCGGGTGATCTTTTCCTGGCTCATTTCACTTCGAACTTATAGCCCACGCCCCACACGGTTTTCAGCTCCCACTGGTCGGACACACCCTCCACCTTTTCCCGCAGGCGCTTGATGTGCACGTCCACGGTGCGGGAGTCGCCGAAATAGTCGAAGCCCCACACCTCGTCCAGCAGCTGGTTGCGGGTATACACCCGGTTGGGGGTGGAGGCCAGGTGATACAGAAGCTCCAGCTCTTTGGGGGGCGTGTCGATCTTCTTACCGTCCACCAGCAGCTCATAGCTGTCCAGGTCGATGACCAGCTTGTCGAAGGTCAGGCGCTTTTTGGTGTCGTCGGGAATTTCGCTGCGGCGGAGCACCGCGTTGATGCGGGCCATCAGCTCCTTCATCTCGAAGGGCTTCACCAGATAGTCGTCGGCCCCCATTTCCAGGCCGGTGATCCGGTCGTTGACCTCGCTTTTGGCGGTGAGCATGATGATGGGGGTCTTGGCCTTTTCCCGGATGTGGGCGCACACGGCCCAGCCGTCCATCACCGGCAGCATGATGTCCAGCAGCACCATGTCCGGGGCCTCCCGGTCAAATTCCTCCACGGCCTTGCCGCCGTCGTAGGCGATGCGGACGTCGAACCCCTCTTTTTCCAGGTACATGCGGATCAGGTCGGAGATATTGCGGTCGTCCTCGACCACCAGAATGTTGCGTGCCATGCGCTTTGCCTCCCACTTGTGAGTATCGTTGGTGTTTTTCTTTATTATACCGCCCCGGCCGGGGCTTTCCTGAACTTTCTGTAAATTCAGGGATACCGGATAGAACAGTATACCACAAAAATCCGGGTTTGTATAGACTTTTTGCCGGGGTCACAGCCACACGGTCCGGCGGCACAGGGCGTCCAGGGCCTCCAGGGCCCGGTCCACCTGGCCGGGGGTGTTGTAAGGCCCGAAGGAGAAGCGGATGGCCCCGGTGGGGAAGGTGCCCAGGGTCCTGTGGGCGTTGGGGGCGCAGTGCAGCCCCACCCGCACCTGAATGCCGAACTCCCGGCCCAGGGCGTCGGCCACAAAGGCCAGGTCCGTGTTCTCCGGCACCACCGGCACCACGGCGGCCCGGTTTTCCGCCCCGGCCAGGCCCACCAGCCGCAGGTTGGGGATGGACGCCGCCCCCCGGAGGAACCGGTCCGTCAGGGCCTGCTCATGGGCCCGGATGGCGTCGATGCCGGTTTCCTCCAGCCAGGTCAGGGCCGCGTGAAGGCCCATGATCCCCGGCAGGTTCAGGGTCCCGGCCTCGAACCGGTCCGGCAGGAAGGACGGCACCTCCTCGGAGTGGCTGGCGCTGCCGGTGCCGCCGGACAGCAGCGGCTCCAGCTGCGCGGCCAGCTCCGGCCGCAGCAGGAAGCCCCCGGTGCCCTGGGGACCCATCAGCCCCTTGTGGCCGGTGAAGGCCAGGGCGTCCGCCCCCAGGGCCTCCATGTCGATGGGGAAGGCCCCGGCGGTCTGGGCGGTGTCCAGCAGGAACAGCAGGCCGTTTTCCCGGCAGAAGGCCCCCACCTCCGCCGCTGGAAGCAGGGTGCCGCAGACGTTGCTGGCGTGGAGCATCACCACCGCCCGGGTGTTCTCCCGCAGCAGGCCGGGAAGGCGCTCCGTCATCAGCGTGCCGTCCGGGCGGCAGGGGATCCGGTCGAAGGTGACGCCCCGGCGGGTCAATTGGGTCAGGGGACGCATGACGGCGTTGTGCTCCATGGCGGACACCAGCACATGGTCCCCGGGCCGCAGCAGGCCCTTCAGCAGGACGTTCAGGCTTTCGGTGATGTTCTTGGTGAACGCCACGCATCGGCTGTCCGGCCCGTGGAACAGGCGGCACAGCTGCTGGCGGGTGCGCAGCACCGTCTCCTCCGCCTGATACGCCCCCTCATAGCCGCCCCGGCCGATGTTGCAGCCGCAGCCGGTGACATAGTCGAACATGGCCTGGGCCACCTGGGGCGGCTTGGGGAAGCTGGTGCTGGCGTTGTCCAGATAAATCGGCTCCATATGGGTTCCTCCCGAAACGATACGTTGTATTTTCAAAAAAATAATGGTAGACAAAACCTACCATTGTATGGTACAATATTCCCCGGAATTTTTCAAGAGAGAGAGGTATTTTTCCAAATGAACATCAAACGTGAGCGCCTGCATATCGTCATTGCGGGCCTGATCATCGGCGTCATTGCGTCGCTGCTGGTCTTTTTCGGCAACCCTGCCAACATGGGCTTCTGCATCGCCTGCTTCCTGCGGGATACCGCAGGCGGTCTGGGCCTGCACCGGGCCGCCGCCGTGCAGTATATCCGGCCGGAGATCATCGGCCTGGTGCTGGGCAGCTTCGGCATCGCCCTGTTCAAGGGTGAGTTCTCCGCCAAGGGCGGCAGCGCGCCCCTGACCCGCTTCGTGCTGGGCTTTTTCGTGATGATCGGCTGCCTGATGTTCCTGGGCTGCCCCTTCCGCATGATCCTGCGCCTGGCCGGCGGCGACCTGAACGCTCTGCTGGGCGGGCTTGGCTTCGTGCTGGGCATTCTGGCGGGCGTGTTCTTCCTGAAGAAGGGCTATTCCCTGAAGCGCTCCTATTCCATGGCCAGGCTGGAGGGCTTCCTGTTCCCGGCCATCCAGGTGGTGGTGTTTATCCTGCTGGTGGCGGCTCCCGCCTTCATCTACTTCACCGAGGCCGGCGGCGGCCCCGGCGCCAAGCACGCTGCCGTGCTCATCAGCCTGGCGGCGGGCCTGATCGTGGGCGCTCTGGCCCAGCGGACCCGCCTGTGCATGGTGGGCGGCATCCGCGACGTGGTGCTGTTCCGGGAGCCCAAGCTGCTGATGGGCTTCGGCGCCATCCTGATCAGCGCCCTGGTGTGCAACCTGATCCTCACCGGCGCCACCGACGGCGCCTATTTCCACCTGGCCTTTGAGGGCCAGCCCATCGCCCATACCGACGGCCTGTGGAACTGCCTGGGCATGGTGCTGGTGGGCTTTGGCTGCGTGCTGCTGGGCGGCTGCCCCCTGCGCCAGCTGGTGCTCTCCGGCGAGGGCAGCTCCGACAGCGCCGTGACGGTGCTGGGCCTGATCGTGGGCGCTGCCTTTGCCCATAACTTCGGCCTGGCCTCCAGCGCGGAGGGCCCCACCGCCAACGGCAAGATCGCCGTGGTCATCGGCCTGGCCGCGGCAGCCGCCATCGGCTGCCTGAACACCTTCCGGAAGAAAGCATAAGGAGGAGACAACATGAAAGTCATCGACGCACGGGGGCTGTCCTGCCCCGAGCCCGTGGTGCTGCTGCGGGCGGCTATGCAGAGCGGCGAGGCCGCCTATCAGATCCTGGTGGACAACCACGCCTCCCGGGAGAACACCACCCGCTATGCCCAGCACCAGGGCTATCAGGTCCAGGTGCAGGAAAACGGCGGCGAATGGACGCTGACCTTTACCAAATGACCTATTTCGCAACGTTTTTTTCTCACTTCGGCGCCATGCGGTATCAGCAGCTGTGCCGGGAGCAGGGGATCGAGTGCCGGGTGATGCCGGTGCCCCGGAATCTCAGCAGCAGCTGCGGCACCTGCGTGCGGTGTGAGGGGCGGTGGCTGGAGCCGCAGGGCGAGGCCGCCGGAGACGTGGAGCGCATTGCCGCCTGGGACGGGCGGAGCTATACGCCGGTTTATCAACGGACGGAGGAATGACCATGGAAACGGAAGTGAAGCTGACCAAGCTGGCCTCCTGCGCCGGATGCGGGGCCAAGGTGGGGGCCGGGACCCTGGTGAAGCTGCTGGACGGGTTCCGGACCCATTCGGACCCCCGGCTGCTGGTGGGGTACGACAAATCCGACGACGCCAGCGTGTATTACCTGGACGAGAACACGGCCCTGGTGCAGACCACGGACTTTTTTCCCCCCATTGTGGACGACCCCTTCCTGTATGGGCAGATCGCCGCGGCCAACGCCATCAGCGACGTGTATGCCATGGGCGGGGAGCCGAAGCTGGCCCTGAACATCCTGTGCCTGCCGGAGTCCATGACCCGGGAGATGGTCCAGGAGCTGCTGCGGGGCGGATACGACAAGGCCTATGAGGCCGGGGCCATCATCACCGGGGGACACACCATCCACGGCGCGGAGCCGATTTACGGCCTGGCCGTGTCCGGCTTCGTGCACCCCAGGCGGGTGCTGACCAACAGCGGCGCAAAGCCCGGGGACGTCCTGCTGCTGACCAAGCCCTTGGGCGTGGGCGTGCTGACCACCGCCGCCAAGGCGGGGCTGGCGGAGCCTGCGGTGATGGACCGGATCTATCGCCAGATGGCCGCCCTGAACCGGACCGCCCGGGATATCATGGTGAAATACCGGGTCCACAGCTGCACCGACGTGACGGGCTTTGCCCTGCTGGGCCACGGCTTCGAGATGGCCCAGGGCAGCGGCTGCACCGTGCACATCCAGAGCGGGAACGTGCCCTTCCACCCGGAGGCCTGGGACCTGGCCGCCATGGGCCTGATCCCCGCCGGGGCCTACCGCAACCGGGATTACGCCGAAAAGGGCGTCACCGTCCGGGGGAACGTCAGCCGCACCATGCAGGACCTGCTGTATGATCCCCAGACCAGCGGCGGCCTGCTGATGGCGGTGGACCCCGCCGACGCGGAGGCCTGCCTGCGGGAGCTGCGGGATGCCATTCCCGCCGCCAGCCAGGTGGGCTACGTCACGGAGCGGCAGGACAACTGGCTGATCCTGGAATAAGCCGGGGCAGAAGTAAGTAAGACACCCTC
>OMCN01000336.1_pt1 | contig 24096 bp, 34 predicted proteins | sample 1645061 | NCBI WGS metagenome assembly OMCN01 (sample SAMEA103958124, study PRJEB25191) | human gut metagenome | biome: human-associated habitat [ENVO:00009003]; feature: intestine environment [ENVO:2100002]; material: feces | place: Germany | collected 2013/2015 | reverse complement strand
CTCCATTTCCTTTGGCTTTACTTTATAGAGCCCCAGTCCTTGGGAAATGTGCCATGTAGTGCATTTGTCACCATCATAAAAGGGGGTGTGCTTGAGATGGCCGATCCGTTCCGCATTTTCCGCCAGAAAACGGTACACCTCCAACATCTTGGGGGAGGCTTTGCCCAGCATCAAATGAAAACAGAAATTCATCTGTTCCACCTGACCCTCTTCCAGCGGTTTTGTATCCGCCTCATCCAACAGCAGGGAGAGGGTTTTCAGGATGACTGGGGCAATCTGCTCCGATACACAATCCGAGCAGGCATCCGACATAATATGGCTGCCCATCCATTTGCCCTTGACCAGCTTGGCCCACAGTGGGGCAGCAGGGGCATACTCCAGCTGCGCCAAAGCCTTCTGAGCAGCCGTTTTGCATTTGCCCTTTTCTGTATTCACAAGCTGGAACAGCAGTTCGCCGTTTGCTTCATCCTTGCCCAGCTCCAAAATGGCCTGTTCTCGCTTTACGCCCTTAGGGGGTAGTTGTTCTAACCTCATCATCTCTATTTAACCCCTTCCTTTTTTCTGATTATCTTGTATATCAATTACTCTTTGTTTTTGCATGCTTTGTAACCGCCAATGCACACAATATCAAATAACAATGGTACTGCTGCGTATCCTGCATTTGCTGTACCGTTTGATGTTAAGACATAGATTGCACCTGCGAATGTAAGAATCGTTAGAATGACGGATAGTATTAGTAATAGCTTTTTCATATCACATTCCTCCTATCCCACGATGGTGGTTTCCTTGACTGTCAGATTCTCAAAATCCATAGCGATTAGCTTATCGGCGGTCTCCGAGGTACACATGAACCAGGTGCTCATTCCCCAAGAGTCCATCCTTGTGACCGTGAAAAAGTCAGTTTCAGTGGTAATCGGTTTTCTTGCGTCAATATAATGGTCAGAATAGAGGTACACCAGATCCACTTCGCAATCTGGCAGCCATTTAGCTCGACGCGCACGCGGTTTGCCGTTTTTCAGAGTCTTTTCTCTGGGGTTCTCAAACCACGCCAGTTCCTTGAGCTTCAGACCGGTGAAGGTATCCATGAGCCGCTGGGCAATTTCCCGGTGGGTAAATACTCCGCAGTCCCAGGAGCCCATCAGCCATGTCTTTATAAAGTCGCCCACCTTGCTGCCAGGAGCAGGCGGTCCGTAGACGCTCTCATCCGCCCACATGACCTCCATTTTCTCGCACTGATCCGGTCTGGGGCAGGATTTCTTGTTGCCATAGCGGTACATGATATTCACATAACCATAGTCTTCACCGGTTCGGTCATGTCCGACAGCTTCAACTTTATAGGCAGTTATAGACATTGCAGTTCCACCTCCTGAGCCAGTACAAATCCGCACAGCCCAAGGGAAGAGTCGATGACAAATACCCGGATGTGCTCCCGGTCCATGCGCTCCCGCAGCTCCTCGATGCTGCAACAGGCAGGAAAGCCGTAAGAGATGGTCCCGCCCAGCAGGTCTTTGTACTGTTCAAAAAAAGTGTCCACGGTGATCTCATCCATGCCGAAGAGGATGTTGTCCTGGATCACATTTTCAAACCAGTGGGCCAGCAGACCGGTGAAGCGAACGGATACTTTTTCTCCAGTCTCGGTCTGGGTATCCATGTGCATGGTATGGGCTTTAAAGTCAGCGCAGTAGCGGAGAACTCTGTTGTCGTGCAGGCCATCAAAAGAGCAAATCAGTGTACTCACAGGGATTCCTCCTCGTCCATGATCTGCTCCTGTACCTCTTTGGGCAGGTCATTCCATAAAATATCATATGTAAACTCCCGAATCTCCGGATAGCACTCCCGTGCAGTCTGTTCCGCAATCTCTTTATCCAAATAGTGCATCTCCTGATGGAAAAACCAGTTGAGCTTTTCCATGAGCCGGTAGAGACGGAGCTGTTGTTCTTGAGTCATCATCTATATCTGTGCTCCTTCCTCCGTAATCCATCCGTGCTGCGCCAGCCAGTCATGCAGGGTGGAGAACAGCAGTTCCAAATCTTTATCTGTCATGGGGATCTTCTTTTTATATTTGGGCAGGGTCTTTTGCAGGAAAGACCAGAATTCTGTGCCCAGCAGCCGCTTTTGGGCCTCCTTATCGTTCTTGATAGGAATAACATCTTCTGTATAGACCACAATATCCATACCCAGAGAACGTGATGCTTGCTCTACATGGTTGAGGGTATACCAGCTGTGAGAATCATCGTTTTTACTGAGCCTTGCCTTGGAAACCCAGCCGGAATCTCGGTCGAGACACCGGAAACAAAAACAGAAATCGAAATCCAGATGGGAGAACCGTTCCAGCAGGATCGGTTCCAGCGCTGCTTTCGTTTTTTCAGCTGCCAATTCCGGATGACAGATAGCCTCTCGGGTGCTGGCAGGGAGCATTTCATGGAAAATCTCGCTGATATAGGTCCAGCCTGGTGTATCACCTACAACACTGAGCACCTTCATGTCGCTTTCCTCCCGTCCTACAATAGTTGCTTTCCTAACGGCATTCCTATAACACCCAGGCCATGATGCTGGTTACAATCAGCACAATCCCCAGTAGAAAGAAGATCACCCGCCGAGAACCACGACCATAGCGGTGAGAATCTGGCTTGCCGGTCGGGTCGCACATCCAGTTCCAATTCAGAATTGAGCCAACCACGGACACAATGCCCATGATCAAAGTCACCCACTCCCAGTGAGCCTGTAAAAAAGCTGTGATTTGCTCGCTGTTCATTTAGGTTTCCTCCTCTCCTTATCCCTGCATATCAGCAGATATAGGGCCTTTTTTCAGTGTGGCTTCTACAATAACTACATGGTCCCAGAACATATCGTCGTCTTCATACCAAGCGGTAAAACGCCCGCCCGGAGAAACAGAAAACTCAGTTAAAATAATACGATGTCCAAACTCATCTTCAGTTATGGGGTCTTTTTCAGGATTCCGATCCGTTTGATCGTTATCCGCCAGCCACTCGTTGGCCAGACTGGTAAGCTTTTTGGCGGCAAAATCCCGCAAGGCTTTATCCCATGTCTCCTGATCCGTTATTAGTTTCTTCATCACATTTCTGACACGGGTCCAGGAGGATTTGTTTTCAATATCCACATCCAGAGAAATTTGGACGTCTTTTTCCATCCACCGGCAGATTCCATTGAAAAAACTCATTTCCCGATCCAGTGTCAGAGTCCCCAGTACCTCATCTTCAATAACAATAGGCTTTATGTACTCCGCCCAGATATCGTCCAGAGCCGGGCAGGGAACATCTTCCTCCAGCACTTCGGTAACATACCACTGGGGTTCGTTGAGTGCAGTATCTTTAAAACCTCGAACCTTGATACGATAGACCTTTCCTTTAGCAAATCGATTGGAATATTCACCGGCTTCTCTTTCTTTATCTGTCAATGGCCAGTTCAGGTAACAGCGGTCAGAGATCACTTGACCAGTCTGTACATCTGCCATAGCAAGGGCACAGGTATGGGCTGACCAGAAGTTATCCATAAATGTTTTATCAGCACTGGTGCCGCTTTGGATCAGCACCAATTTTTCCTCATCATCTGAGTTATAAAGGGCAATAAAGTCCTTAATTGTTCTCTTTTTCATGGCATTCTCCTTATGCAAATACCTGTTGGTATTTCTCTTTCAGTTCCTTCGGCGCCGTCTTGATGACCTTGCGTCCACCATTTTCGGAATCTTTGCCCCAAATTGCCCAGAGTACATCACGCCACAGATAGGCCAACGCCCTTTTGTTGTTGCCGGAGTCTTCCGGCAGGTAATATTCCAGTTGCCCTTTGATTTCCAGCAGAGCATTCAGACTTTCCTCGTTGGCAATCAGAGTGCGGAACTCCTTTGCGGGCTTCAGATTCTGCATGGACTGGACACCGTGGACCAGTACCGGCAGGGACTGGGCAGTAAACCCGTACTTCTTGAAAAAGGTGTGAATAAACTTTTCCTGCAAAGAGGAGTGCTCGTCGTCGCAGAGATCCAGATACTCCGTCACCAATGGTGCCCATTGTTCTCCCTCCAGCCCCAGAGCGAATACAGCGAAAGAGCCGGGCATCGCGCAGACTTCATCCGCGAGGTTTTGGTACCACTCATACTCCTGCATAGCCAGACGAGCGTATCGCTCCATAGCCGGATGAAGATCAGGGTGCTGCACAGCACAGGCAAAGAGCTGATTGACTCCCTTCTTGGGCAATCCGGGAATGGGTAGATAGATTTTCTCCTTCCCTTTGAACTCCACCGAGTAACTGCGGGGAAATTCCTCTTGAGAAAGCACCGCGCACAGGTAGTCCAGGGCTTCATCATAGCACTCCTCTGTTGAATCCTTGGCGGTGATTCGGATAGTAGCGAAAGCGTCGTTGGCCGAAGCGGTCATGTGCTTTGTTTTCCGTTTTTGTATGTTAGGCGGTAATTTGCCGCTGCCATTGGTTTTCAAATTCTTTACTATGTCGGGGCGAATCTGGGAAACCAGACCGAGGATGTGTTCGGTGGTAAGGGATTCAAAACTCTGTCCATGCACTGTATGGCAGACAGCCACATAGCAGGCAAAGTGCAGTAAACCTTCATCCACATCTTCCACTCGCAATTCCGGACACACTGTGCAAGGTGGAAAGACTGTAAACCCATCTTCGCGCTTTCCCACAAGGAAGTAACGTTCCTGCACCTGTTTTTCTATGTACTTTTCCAACTTATAGCGGATTTCTTGCCAGCCCACCAGTCTCCGCATGGCATCGCAGAGAAAAACAGCATCCTCGTTGGGAAATCCCTTCAGCGGCAGACTGGTCAAATAGCGTTCCAGCAGCTGATCCGGAAGGAAGGGCGTTCCATTATGGTTTCGCACCACGGTCGGGTAGGCGGAGTGATTTTCACGGGCGGTGCCGTTTAGCACATCCTGAATACAGATATCCGCTTCCGCCAGCACCTCTGGAGAAGTGTCCGGTTTGTGTATCAGATAATAACGGTCATGTACGCCATCACGTTTCGGCAAACTCATTTCAAATCACCTCTTAGGTCTGTTGATGCTGCATGGAAACAATTTGGCACTCTGGGCAGAACTCGATATAAAGAGTTCCTTCCGTGCCGTCCATCACGGTATCCCATTGAATTTGGGCAAGGTATTTCATCGGCTTTCCGCAGTGCGGGCAAGTGGTATATTCCGCATCCTGTACCCAGTTGGCAAAGCCTCCTACCGTATTCACATCCTCGCAGCCGGCACCGTAGAACAGGGGTACTGGTGCTTTCCCCAGTACAAAGGGATTTTCAGTGAGGGCTTTGTAGTCCTCCGATCGCACATAGCAATCTGTCTTTTCCGCACCGTCAAAGAGTTCTGAGGGGAATACCTTTGCGCCGCCGTCCAGAGTAAAGCTGTTAAATGCGGGACCTTTTAAAAATCCGACACAGTTGGGACAGCAGGTGGCAGTTAATATACCATCCAGCCCCAGAAATTTAAGCCGTTCATCCCGACCATCCAACACAAGCATATCCACCATTTGGCAGCCACAGTGAGGGCAGGTGTCTTCTCGTGCTCGACCGATGCGAACAGGAGTTGCTTCGTCAGGATCCCCCTTGACCATGGGATAACAGGTATCGAAATTGAGTTGTGTCCGATGACCTTCTTTGTCAAAGGTCCATCCACCGATCTGTGCATAGTTGGATGGATCCACATATAATCCTTTGCGCCATGGCCGAGGATTTCGTTCTAACTCTAACAGTGTTTCCAAAGCTTTATCGTCTCCTTGCATAGCAAGGCAGGACATGAGGATCCCAGCTTCATGGGAATTATCTGTTTCCAATAAAGCAGAAATCAGACCATCCCGAACATCTGCCGGGGCACGGTAATAAATCTCACAGGGCCAGAACACCTCAGCGGCCAGTGCCGCCCGCTGAATCTCCGGGGTGATGGCATCACGGTAACTGAGCAGCTGCCAGAAGTCTGTGAGTTCCGGATCCTCCATATCATTCAGCTTTTGGATATTCTTAATCAATCCGTTTTGCTTTTCTTTGATTTGTTCTGTTGTCCATTCCATGATTTCTTTTCGGTTTTGCTCAGACTGACATTTCCAGCATAAACCTTCATATCGTAATGGTGTTCCGCAAATTGGACACTGGTACTTCAATTTCATACTTTTCGTTCCTTTCAACCAAAAATAAAAAGGCGCCTTGTATCATCCTGCCAAATGGACAGGCTGACGCAAGGCGCTAAAAAGCACGGAGACAAGGAATCACATCTTTTCATGTGATTCCTAAAGTAAACAAATTTGTATACTGAAAAATCTGGGTGTATTCTTTTTTCTATCATAGGAAGCTACTAACTCTTAACCATTGTTATAGAGTTTCCTTTCTCATCTTTTTAATCTTCTTTCTATCATTATTAAATTGTATATAGTTTAAGGTTACATTTAGCATGTTGTATTAACATAAAATGCTTCCTGGTTCAACTACTTTATCACTTTAATTTACGAAAACAATGAGACGATAGATCTCACACCGCTTCTTAAAAAAACTTTGCAGATAAAGACTTTGTTCAATTATAAATTGGTGTGAAATGCCAACCATTTATTCCCGTAAGTATCAAAATAAAACCTTTGACCAAAATCGTTTTCTACAAAACGATTTTTTACATTGTACCATCCTCGAAGCTCTTGGCGCAGCGTTTCGTCTTTTGAAATTGGTTCTAACCAAATGCGTGAACAATTTTCAGTTTCCGAACGAGTCAAAGGCTTTTCCAGAGGATAACTTCCTGACTGGAAAGCAGGGAGTAGCATAGAGATTTGCATAACATCAGAAAATGCTAATTCACTACCATCAGTAAAACAAATCTTATGATTCACAGCGTCAACCAGTCCCCATCGTGACTGATTCACATAAACCGGACATTCGTGTAGGAATTGCAACATATGTGGATCGACAGATTCAGATACTTCATATAAAGGATTTAGTTGATCCGTTCGTCCAAGGAGGTAGTCAACAGAAACGCCATATAGATCCGCCAGCTTTTCTATAGCCTCGACAGAAGGAACTCTTCGACCTGACTCCCAATTGCTGAGTGTGGTTTTAGAGACAAATAATTCTTCTGCAGCTTCCGCTAAATTTTTTCCAGACTGGATTCTTGCGTCACGAAAGCGGTATGGCATAATCAGTCACCTCCAGTCTATTGTATATTGACTTGCCAGTGTTTTCTATTTATTGGGTTTCACATTTTTAATGTATTTTCCGCTTTTAATACGAGCATCCACAGGTTTTTCAGCGTCATCAGGAATCAGCCATACATTTGCTTTTTTCTCTGCTCCTGGAACGCGACCTTCGGCGCACAGTATAGCAACACGGCGTTTTGATAAATTCCACTTTTCTCCAGCTTCAACTGATGTCATAAATCCCATGGAAATGCCCTCCTTTCAATCACTACTTATATTATATTCATTATGGCGAACAATATCAAGCTGTTTACAATAAATTTTAGAAATTAGTTTATATAATGTTACAATTCAATAATTCGATCGGTGTAATAAGGTATCTATAAAGGTGTACCTTTGTGGAAATGAAAAAACAAAAATAAAATGACATCGATAAGCGTCCATAAAAGTCTATTTTAAATATTCGGATATGTCTATAAATAAAATAGCCTTTACGGACAGATTTCTGAAAGGAGATCCTATGAAAAAGATATATGGATATGCGAGAGTGTCAACCCGCGAACAAAATCTCGATAGACAGATAAAAGCGCTTCTTGAAAGAGGAGTCGATGAAAGAGATATTGTAACTGACAAAGCCAGCGGCAAATCTTTGGAGCGCGAAGGTTATCAAATGCTGAAGTCCAGAATGCTGCGAGATGGAGATGTATTGGTGATCAAATCATTAGATCGATTGAGTCGAAACAAAACTCATATTAAACAGGAACTGGAATATTTTAAGAATCACCATATCCGTGTAATGGTTATCGACCTCCCGACGACCTTAATTGAATTACCGGAGGGACAGGAATGGATTTTTGAAATGATCAATAATATTCTGATTGAAGTGTTGGCAAGTATTGCAGAGCAGGAGAGACTTACTATTAAGCAAAGACAAGCGGAAGGAATTGCCGTCGCAAAAGAAAAAGGAAAACACCTTGGCCGACCAAAAGCAGAGTTTCCACCAGACTGGAATGAGATCTATCATGCATGGAAGAGAGGAGAACTGACAGCAGTTGCTGCTATGAATGAACTCAATATGAAGCGCAGCACATTTTATAAATTAGCAAAGATGCAGGAGGATCAAAAATGAAGAAAAAACTAATAGGCACCATACTGACATTGCTATGTACCGGCGTGGTGGCATTCTCTGGATGGCAGGTTTATAAAATCATGTCCGAATATCAGTCTGGAGAAAAAGTGTATTTAGAGCTTGAGGAGTATGTTTCCCCGCCGACTGAAGAAAAAAATACAGATCAGCAAACGGAATCATCTGAGTCTGGAGATAAGACGATATTACCTGTTATCGAGTTTGAGAAACTGAAAAGCATAAATAACGATTTTGTTGCCTGGATATATTGCGAAGGAACTGCAATCAATTATCCAGTTGTGCATTATAAGGATAATACTTATTACCTAAAGCACATGTTCGATGGCAGTTATAATAGTGCTGGCTGTATCTTCCTTGATTGCAGAAACTCTTCAGATTTTACGGATGAGAACAACATAATATATGGACACCACATGAAGAATAACTCTATGTTTTCCAGCATCACTAAATATAAGCAGCAGGCATATTATGATGAACATCCGGATTTACTGCTAATGACACCGGAACAAAATTTTAGAATTGAGCTTTTTTCCGGATATGTGGCTAATGTAGAAGATGAAGCTTGGGAGCTCATCTTTGATAGTGAAGAAGACCGCGCAGCATGGATAGAGCGAACGATTGAAAAATCCACGTTTATTAGTCCTGTCATCCCTGCAGTCACTGATAAAATTATTACGTTATCCACCTGCAGTTATGAGTTTGATAATGCTCGATATGTTTTAACAGGGGTTTTAAAGCCAATTGAATAAGATCAGAAATAGCCACCCATTCCCATGTGAAACAACTTGTGTATATTTACATAAACAAAATAAGCCCTGCGGCAAATTAGCCGTAGGACTTTAAATATATCAACAATATTCCCTTAGTTAACAAATTTCAGGGTCAAGGTTATCAAATTCAGGTGTGCTGAAAAACTCTCCAAGCGTTATCTCTAAACCATCACATATCTTTTTAACAGTTGCTACTTCGGGACTTTTACTTTTTTCGCCAAGGATGCTATAAAGAGTTGTCTTTTCAATACCACACAACATAGCCAATGAGTATGGCGTTAGATTTCGCTCATCGCATAACTGTAAAATGCGACTTGCGATGGTTTCTTTTAAAGTCATTTCGTCCCTCCAATCCTTAGACATATATACTTTTATTATTACAAAAAAATAAAAAATATGCGTTGGACTTGTCCAACTACTAACTATGGGATATAATATGTTTATTACTGCAACAAAAGGGGTGAGGAAATGAAAAAGCTATGTACCACTCGCAGATTAGATGAGTTAGGACGGATTGTTCTGCCTGCTGAAATCCGTACAGCTTTGGAATGGGGCGCTGCAACGAATATAGACATCTATTTAGATGAAGATTCTGCAGAAGTTTGTCTGAAAACTCATCAAAACTCTTGTGTTTTTTGCGGTACAACAGAAAATCTGAACAAACATAAAAATCGTTATGTTTGTGACACCTGTTTAGGTGATCTTACAGAACAGGTAGAAAAGAAATAGTCCCAAAATTAAAAGTCACAGTTTTCAGAAAGATAAGTGCTCTTCTGGGCTGTGACTTTTATTTTTTTACAATGAAGATTTAAAACTGTTTTTGGTTAAGACCTATTTATATAAGTAATTACAAAAGATTGGAGGTGTAAAAGTGAAACTCATAATTTGTATAGATAACAGAAAGGGCATGATGTTCTTCGGGAAAAGGCAGAGCCAGGATCATGAACTAAGAAGGTGGATTATTAACCGAACTTTAGGAAGCAAACTTTGGATGAGCACTTTTTCTTCAGAACAGTTCCAGGAGTACACAGGATTTATAGTGGACGATGACTATAATTCAAAGGCAGCTTTAGATGATTACTGTTTTGTGGAAGACAAGGATTTCATCATCGAAAATACCGATGAAGTGATTTTATGTTGTTGGAACCGAAAATACCAAGCAGACAGGTTTTTTGATGTTGATCTAAAAGCTAATGGATTTTTTAAAACTGATCGTGAAGAGATAAAAGGATCTTCACATAACAAAATAACGATTGAAACATATAGGAGAATAAAAAATGAAAAGAAGTAATAAAATACTGTCACTCCTGCTTTCGTTCGTTTTAATTCTTTCTTTTGCAGGATGCAGTTTAGATGAATATACCGAATCATTATCTCAGATATCCTCTTCGTCAACCGAAGGCAATGCGTATTCGGAAGAAAACCTTCAACAGACACCATCTGACGAAACCAATAAAACAAGTGATACTGAAACCGTTACAACAGTTGATCCATCTGCTCTACCAGCATATTCCGGTTCTGCATATATTGTTGTTGACGAAAACCAACCGAACTTTAGTTCTGGTGAATTAACAACGGAAGCATATGAACGATATGCCACTCTTGATGACAAAGGGCGATGTGGTGTTGCCATTGCTTCATGTGGCATAGAAATTATGCCCAACAAAAATGAAGAACGAAAAAGTATCAGCAGCATTTATCCAAGTGGATGGGTGCAAGCAAAATACAGTGGAATATCTGGCGGATATCTTTGGAATCGCTGTCATCTTATCGGTTGGCAGCTGTCTGCTGAAAATGATAATGAAAAGAATTTGATTACTGGTACAAGATACATGAACACAGAAGGGATGCTACCCTTTGAAAACATGGTGGCTGACTACATAAAGGAAACTGGAAACCATGTTGCGTATAGAGTAACTCCAGTTTTTGAGGGAAATAATCTTGTATGCAGCGGAGTGCAGATGGAGGCATATTCCATTGAGGATGACGGCAATGGAATTTGCTTTAATGTTTATTGTTATAATGTTCAACCTGGTATAACGATTGATTACGCAACTGGTGAAAGTACAGGGCAAAACACTGGATCAAAACCTGTAGCTGGTAGTTCAAATTCTAATAAAACAAATGAGGAACAAACACCTGATGGAGATACTGTATGGATACCAAAAACAGGGAGCAAATATCATAACAACCCAAACTGCAGTAATATGAAAGACCCATTGCAGATCTCCAAAGAAGAAGCTGAAAATCGCGGATATGAACCCTGTAAAAAATGTTACTGATAATCAAAAAACTGATGTTTTATAAATAAAGAAAAAACAGGCTGTTGCTTAGACTTGTAATGAGTCAAATCAACAGCCTGTTATAGCTTGCGTCAAATACCAAATGAAGTTTATTATGCGAATAAATTATGCTGGGCAATATGCTTCATACCATATGCGCCAACCTTTACTTGTGACTGTATATTCATGAAACCATGATGTGTATTTTTCGGTTAGGTCGCCCCATACCTGAACATAATATGTTCTGCCACCATCAATACGCTGGACCTCACAATCAGTTTCTTTCCAACTGTCGCCTTTACCAGAATAAAGTTTGCTTCCTTTACTTACAACAGATCCCCAAAGATAGCGTTTATGAACATCACTATAAGTTCTGTTGCCGGTAATATAACAACGAATTGTAGTTCCATTGGGATAGTAGGAACCTATAGTCTGATATCGATATACAGTGTGAGTTGCTCTTGGAGAAATGGCGTTTTCAGAAACAGAATACTCTTCATCGAGTCTTCCGGACTCCACAATGGACTGCCAGTTTTCTTCAGCAAGTCTGTTATTTTCTTCTAAAGCAGCTTGTCCTATTCTGAGGTGTTCTTCGAGATTAGCAAGTGCCTCAGCTTCTTGTTCTGCAGACAGTGCTGCGCGATTTGTTTGAGTAGGTGTGACAGTAATTTCAACACCATATTTTTCTCCTAAAGCAGCAACTTCTTCAGAAAATCCATTTTCTGATAATGTATTGTCGGCAGAAGCAGCAAATGCAGTAGTAGAAATAGAGGCCATCAAACAAAATGCGAGCAGTACACAGATGTAATTCTTAATCCTTTTCATGATTTAACCTCTTTCTGTTCTGGATTTTTTCTATCAAACAATAGATGGTACTTGACACAAAGACTATTATTGGTATTGCAATATATTTACCTGTTGATCTGATCAAATCGAGAAAAGTCAATGGAGTGTTTACCGTTTCTGAAGTTGTTGGTCCTGATACCCCTCCAATTTGTGAAACAGAATAGTTATCCATTAAGCTAACACCTATAATGATTACCGCTAAAGCAGCAATAGCCGTGATAATCAAGGAAGTTAAAGATATCGCTTTTGCAATTCTATAACGCTTTCTTTTTTGATAATCAGGATCTTTTTTGTAGGTATTATTGTAACTCCGAGCCATTTCTTCTGGCGATCCCATACGCTTAAAAAGCTCATCACTTGATTCTCCATTTTCTATCGCATATTCCATTTCCGTTCGAAGTCCATCAATAATTCTATTTTTAGTTTTTTTATCGACACGCAAATGAAATTTGACCTTTGCCAAATATCTCTCATAAACACTCATTTATCATTCTCCTCTGTACGCTTTAAAAAATAATCAACAGTTTCAACAAACTCGGACCAATACTTTTTCATTTCGGCGAGTTTTTGTAATCCTTCCTCTGTAATATGAAAATCTTTCTTTTGATTTCCATTTGGAACAGATGTAATTAGTCCTGCATCTTCAAGGCGATAGAATACAGGATATACAGATCCCTCACGTGCTCCTGAAAAATACGGAGAACCTTCCGAATTCAGAATCGTCATGATTTCTCCACCATACATAGGTTTCGAAGCAATAAGTGATAAGAAAATCATTTCAAGTGTTCCACGTTTTAGTTGCTGTAAATAATTATCAGCCATGTGCTATATCTCCTTAGCGAAACTTATTAGTGTCACTAAGGAGATTATAACCTTTTATGTTCTATTTGTCAATGAGAATACAAATAATCTTCTGATTCTTAGTTATAGATACATAGATTACAAATGGTTTTAAGATAAAAAATTCATTTTGTTTATAAAAAAACAGGCAGAGAAGGTTGATTCTCTGCCTGTTTTCATGTTAAGTATTTCTTTGATTTTACTCGCTTGGCTATATCCACTACCACATCTTCTGGAGTTGGTTTTTTTCCATTTTTACTCAAGCGTTTCCAATATTCTTGTGCCACAGGATCAGTTGATTTCATTGCCTCGTCAATTGCTTTTTGTATCTCACTTCTTACTTCAGCAACGGATTTTCCCTCTCGTACTGCAATGTCCTCAAAAGCTTTTGTTGCCTTTGATTTTCTCATATTATCCCCCTCCTTTCAAACAAATGATTTAATCGAGATTATCTTCGACTAAATGTTTTGTATATCCTATAAGGATATCTATGTTATTTTACCATATCCTAAAAGGATATACAATACTATAGAGGGTGGTGAGAAAAATGATGAATCTTGATTACAAAGCAATTGGGACCAGAATTAAATACTTTCGTAGTAAACAGAATATTACTCAGGTTCAACTTGCTGAAATATCTGGGGTAGAACCATCAAATATTTCACATATTGAACGCGGTGCAACAAAAGTCAGCCTGCCTACCTTATTTAAAATTGCGAATATCTTAGAAGTTTCATTAGATGATTTAGTGTATGACAGCTTAGATAAAACAACGCATATTTCATACAAAGAACTTAATCAACTTCTTGCAGATTGTACTGACAAAGAATTAAAGGCAATTATCGAGATTGCCAAAACCACAAAATCTATTTTGAGAAAATATTAGAGTCATATAAACAAGAACAACCATCTTCTATGAGCAATAACTGCTTATGGACTTGATTTTTAATATGAAATCCGTTATAATATTCATATCAGTATCAGTAATTGCAATTAAGCAATTAGAGTTTATCAGGTAACACAACGTCTGGATCATTATGGTTTCAGGCGTTTTTTTATGTCTTATGCTTCTGTTATAGAAGCACAGAACAGTAAAAAACGGGAGTATGGACTTCCGTCCATTTTCACAACTTTACATCTTGACTAACTAAGTCACAAAAGCGCTCAGAGAATTTCGTTTCTTTGAGCGCTTTTTTTATATAGATCGGAGCTGACGAGGCTCCCCCAACCTTGATTCCGGGGAGAGCCTACAGGCCTACCCCGTTTATATATAAAATCATTAAATGGAGGTAGGTTTTATGACCCTTATCTTACAAGGAACAACAAAAACCAAAGACCTGATAATTGATTATATTGAAGTTCAATTATCAAGTGGAAAGACTGTCTCATTAAACTGGGACGAAAGCGGTATTGATCGAACTCCTGAAGGATTCGATGCAAAGTATAAAGGCGTCTATTTTGATGAGGAATACGCAAATGGCAGATTGGATGAACTCAGGGGGATGCAGGTCGTAGATCTGGGTTTATATTCTGAGTCTGAGTCTACAGCCAGTTTGATTATTGACGAGATGGTGTTTACAGACGGAGAAGACGAATTGCTAATTGCAGGCCCTATTTTCGAAGTGAAAGAGAGGGATGCAAATGGCTAAAAAAGTACAAAAATCCGCCTCAGAACAACTCATCGAAGAAATCCAGACATTAGGACAAACGCAAGGGTTAAACAATGTGTTTACCACATTTCTTGAAATGCTTGCTGTCTCTCTTAATGCTCAGGTAGATCCAAGATATGCGGAAGAAAGAGAAAAACGATATCAACAAATGGTCTCCGGAATGTCTCAGGAAATGCTGTCTACATATGCAAGAATGTTTGCGTTGATGTATATGGCTGTCAAAGAGCATTCGGAGGAACCCAGCGATATTCTTGGAAGTATCTATCACAGGCTCGGTCTAAACAATGAATGGAACGGACAATTTTTTACGGATGACCATATTTGCCGTATGATGGCCATGTTCGTTAATCCGGTTGATGAATTGTCAGACGAAAAGCCATTTACTGTCAATGATCCTGCTTGTGGCTCTGGTGCGATGTTTCTTGCTTCTGCATGGGCTATGAAACGAAAAGGAATAGATTATCAGAAGAAATGCCTGTTTATTGGCAGGGATATTGACATCCGATGTGTGTGGATGGCCTATATTCAGATGTTCTTGTATCAAATTCCTGGGATTGTCGTTCATGGGAACACCATCACGATGGAAGAATGGTCCGAATGGGTCACACCATATGCTCTTCTGTCCCTGTCCCAGGACAAAAATCCTTCTGCTGCTCAACAGAAAGAGGAGATCCCAGCATGAGAGATAAAGAAATTTCTTCAGATGGCTTAAAATTTGAAGATCTTCGGAAGCGATATGGAACCGGCAGATCCTATACGATTTCTGGCAGCGGTAAAAACCGTGTGACAGGTTACCGAACCGGAGTGATGACTAATATTGGCGACATAGAGGTTTCACAATGGGAACGACTTGTTCATGAGTTGATCAGTAGAAATCAAGAAGAGGAATTATATGCGCATCTTTGCCAGTGGATAAAGGAAACTGCACTCTGGCTGCATGAAAAGCACGAAATTGAGCAATATGCTTTAGAATTGCATGCAGACAGAATTTTTGATAATCCCAAATGGCGAGATTACATTCCATTCAATCAAAAGTATCGACCAGATATTATAAGAAAGGAGCTTGCACATGAGTGCGAATAACTACAAAACAAATCACGAAAGAATGCTTGAGTTAATAGCGATAATCAATGAAGCAGATATCGCCTATTACCGTGATGACAGACCTATTATGACAGACCGGGAATACGACCTCATACTGGACGAACTGAAAGGACTGGAACATGATACTGGTTTGATTCTTTCCAATTCCCCAACCCAAAAGGTTGGCGGAGACATTCTGGAGGAGCTTACACCAGTACGCCATACCAGACCAATGCTTTCGGCAGATAAGACCAAGTCAATTGATGACTTGGTTAAATTTGCAGCCGGTCAACCTGTCTTACTCAGTTGGAAAATGGATGGGCTCACCTTGGTGCTGCGCTACGAAAATGGCAAACTACATCAAGCAATTACAAGAGGTCGTGAAGGAATTATCGGAGAAGATGTTACCCATACAGTACGCACTTTTCTGAATGTACCTCTTACCATACCCACTCAGAAATCCTTTGAGGTTCGTGGTGAAGGCGTCATTTCGTGGGAAAATTTCGAGAAAGTCAATCTCAGTCTGGGAGGAGACTACACCCATCCAAGAAATCTGGCAGCTGGTAGTGTTCGTAAACTGGATGCTGGCGAAGCTAAAAAGAGAATGCTGGAGTTTTGGGCATTTGATTTGGTCAGTGATGAAATGGAGTCTGGGAGCAAGTTAGAGCAGCAGCACTTCCTGGAGCACAATGGATTTTCCGTAGTGCCTTACATTCATCTGGATGCAGGTGTGGATGATAAATCGGTGCGTGAAGCCATTAACAGTTTCCAGCCAAAGAAATATGCATATCCTGTAGACGGCCTCATTATGGAGTATGATGATATCTCCTATGGGCGCAGTCTTGGTGCGACCGGTCATCATGAAAACAGGTTAATCGCGCTAAAATGGCAGGATGAATTGTATGAAACTGAGTTTTCCGGTGTGGAGTTGGCAACAACAAGAACAGGTATGGTAAGTATTACTGGACTGTTTAAGCCGGTTAATATGGATGGAGCTGTCGTCAGTCGAGCTTATCTGCATAACCTGGACATTTTTGATGAATTCCAGTTTGGAGTGGGCGACAAAATTAAGGTTTACAAAGCCAACATGATCATTCCCCAAATTGCAGAAAATGCTACGATGAGCAACACCTACTCTTTACCTATGGAGTGTCCCTGCTGCGGACAACCATTAAGTGTAAAGAAAACCAGCGGTGGAACTCGCCAGCTATTCTGTGAAAATCCGCGCTGTGCTGCAAAACTGGTACAGAAGTTTAGCCACTTCTGTGAGAAGACTCGAATGAATATCGAAGGTCTTTCTGCAGTCACTTTGGAGAAGTTTATCGGGCATGGTTGGATTCAGAACTTTGGAGATTTGTATGATTTGGACCTCCATCGTGAAGAGATTATCAATACCGATGGGTTTGGTGAAAAATCCTATGAACGTCTTCACGCAGCCATTGAGAAAAGTCGCAGCTGTACATTGGCCAAGTTTATTGCCGGTCTGGGAATTCCCATGGTTGGCAGGCACGCTGGTCGAGATCTGGATCGTCATTTTCATGGTTCATGGGAAGATTTTGAAGCTGCAATTCAATCCGGTTTTGATTTTACAACCCTCCCTGATTTCGGACAGATCATGAACGATAACATCTATGCATGGTATGCAGATGAGCAGGAAGCCAAACTCTGGCGTCCGTTATTGAGTAAAGTTGAGTTTATAAAGGAGAATCATTTTATGAATACAAATACGAACAATCCGTTTTTCGGAAAAACTGTTGTGGCCACTGGTAAGTTAGTGAATTACACCCGCGATGGCATTCAGACAAAGCTGTTAGAATTAGGTGCAAAGCCTACGAATTCTGTTACAAAAAATACAGATTATCTAATTGTTGGAGAGAAGGCCGGAAGCAAGCTGACAAAAGCTCAGCAACTCGGGATCCCTACACTGACTGAACAGGAATTTGAAAACATGCTGGCAGAATAAGCTGGAACAAACTATGGCGGAACAGGAAACTGTTCCGCTTTTTTTGGAGGCTGATTATGAGACGAAAAATTATTAGTACAAAGGATTTTCAAGGAGCAGTAGATGTTACGGATCCATGTTATAGCAGGAATGTTTGGTGTCGGATGAATAACATCTCAATCAAAAAAGGCCTGTATACCTGTATTGCTTGGTATCATACCGAAAAGTTTTCGGTGAACGAGCAATCTTACACGGAAAAGCATGTTGGGATTCTTGGCATATATCTAAATGGTATTATTCCACCTCAAAAAAGCATGGAGGAAATAGGATCCATCGGTGTAGATGCAGGACTGGCTGGTTTTTTTCATAACAAACCAGATTATAGTGATGATGAATGGTCAAGATTTTGCGACAGCATAGCAAAAGGGAGCGTATGGCTTACAGAGGAAGGTTTTTATAGCCTTTCAGGTTATGGCGATGGTTGCTATGGCGTTTATGCTCAAAAATCAGACAATGAAATCGTTGCTTTAGAAATCAGATTTATTTGAAAGGAGCACAATTATGAATCAGCAAAAAAATGTATTGAGATTACAGGCAGCCTAATTTGCCCAATTCAAATTGGAGCAGCTGCTCTTATTTGTGAAGGAGAGTTTTTGCGCAGAACATCACCTGTTCTGGGGATGGATAACATTTCTCAGACCGAAATTCAGTTTGAAACGCAGAACACAAATTATTTGCTTCATATCACTACCATACCGGAATTAGTTGGGCAGGAGGTTATGAAATGAGTCTGGAGGATTATCCAAGCATTGAATTACCTTTACCAGATGGTACTCGTTTAAAAGCCGTTGCCATTGATGATGAAAACTTTCCGGCAATCAATCTTTATTGGGATAGGAATACGGACGATCCGCAAGAAGAAATATGTTTTGCAGAATTTAATCCTGAGCGAGACTCTCAACACAGGCTTTGCATAGGGGTCTACCAGTCCCATCTTGAAGATACAACATATTACAAGCCATATATGGCAGAAAGGGAATGTGAATGATTCAAATTAAATCAATACAGTTATCCTGGGTTGATGTAGCCAAGGCTGTATCATCTGAACTTCAGAAGCTGCTTGGTCGTTGTTTTTATTGTATCGCCTCAATGGATGATCACGATTACTGGGGTATATCGATACAGAATGACAGAGTTGACTTAACAGAACTGGACTTCGTTTTTGATACGGTAGAAGCTGAAGACCGAGTGAGAGAAGACACCTATTGTGATGATGGAGATGTCTCTTTTAATGCACTCGGAATGGGATTATCGGATCTTTTACTGAAACGTAGCTTAGGATTAGATTGGATAAAAGAGTACATAGACCGAGAATTTCTTTATTTAATTGATGTGAAAGAAAAAGATTCAGATGATATGAGTCACATCCAATTAGAAAATCTGGGTGTTGATCTGAAGCAGCTCAGAAGCATGAGTCAGCTTCTTATATACCTCCAAAACAATGGATCTACACACTCTGCATTGATGGACTTTTGCGAAGAATATCGCGAGAAATATCACAATGAGCTGTGCTGGCCGTATCCTATATCGGATGGTAGACATCTCGGAACTTTTTTGGTTTTGGTTAAAGAAGGAGTTCTTAGCCTGCCTTATGACATTGCGGACGAAGAGAATGGTGAGATTTTCTGTTTGAGTGAAGTAAGATTGTTTGATTCAGGTTCTATGCAGGAATTTATCGAATCATGGGATCTGTTTGACGAAGATCTCCATCAGGCAATGTACGCAATGAAAAAATATTTGAAAAATCAGGAGGATCAATATGTCGCTCAAAATAGACTGGGTAATACACTGTGTGGCAAATGGAGCATGTGATGAATGCAACAATATCGAAACAGGTTTTTTGCCCTATGCATGTAATGCGCATACACATGGAATGATTAGATACGGTCATATGGATTTCCAGCTTGTGTTGCGCATAAAAGATGAGGAGATAGCACGCATTCTGAACACTCTTGGACTGCGGGTACAGTCAGGAGAAGTATTTCATGCCGGTGACTATGTTTCTGGAATTTACGAGGATTGTGATATCCGTTTGGATGAATTCGAGGAAACCGGTCGTAAAGTGCTTAGGGTTATTATTCCGGATGGAAACAATATCTTCCCGGAGGACGAGCATTGTATGCCGGTCTATCGCCTGCAGATGTTGCAAACAGAAGATCTGTTAATTGCAGGTTTAGAACATCTCTCATGAGATATCGAATTTTGTTCAGAAAGGAAGATCATATGAAAGCTTTCATAACAAAAATGGTTCCCATAAAAACAACAGACCGATTTTCATTTCGGTGCAGTCAATGTGGCGCCTGCTGCAGAAGAGTGCGGGAAAGCGTACCACTGGAAAGTCTTGATGCATTTCGGTTAGCAAAATTCTTCAGAGACTCCGGAGAAAAGGTGCGTTCTATTGATGATGTTCTGGCTGCTTATGCTGAGCCGGTACTGTTGCATGAATCCGGTTATTTGGTATTTATGCTTAAAACAGTAGGCGAAGATGATGCTTGTATATTTTTGAAAGAGAATAAATGCACGATTCACAGCGTAAATCCGCGAGCTTGCCGTACATATCCTATTTCGGTAGGACCTGATGCAAAAGGCGGTTATGAACAATTTATCAGCATGGAACAACCACATCACAATACTGGCCCGCAAATGTCGGTCAAAAAGTGGATACAGAAGCGGTGCTCTAATCAGGATTTTGCATTTTGGGAAGAAGAGTATAGTACGGTGCAAGAGATTGCAAGGCTACTTGAAAAAGTGCCGGAATGCGATAAGCCGAGAGCAATGATGCTTTTCATTCACTATAAGTATTCAAACTTTGATTTAGACAAGTCCTTTATCAACCAATATAAGCATAACAACAGTTGCTTGATTGCTGCTTTGAGAAGACTTGCCGGAAAATGTTAAAGCCAATAAAGGCAGAAAGGAAATCATGATGAAAAAACTTATACTAAACTACAAAGGTAGAGATGATTGGGAAAGACCTGTTTATGAGTCGAATGGTCAGGTATATGTTGATGTCAATCCGTATAAGGAGCGTAAAGCGGATATCCATACGAAATGTGACAACGACTTTTACGGCGAACCTGATATGCCAATCAGCGAAAACCTTGAGGTTGAATTTGTTCCAGGCAGAGATACTTGGAACTGATCAGGATGTAAAATCACAAAAAGGCGTCGAATTATTTCGGCGCCTTTAAATATTTTGGAGGTACAAAATTATGGATAACAGATTGAAAGAAATCGTGGATAACTTTGATCAGATGAAAATTGGTTTGGATGAGCCGTTTAAATTCCACTGTACTATGTGCGGTAAATGCTGCATAGATCGAGAAGACATACTTTTGACGCCAAGAGATATATATAATATGTCGAAAGAGCTTGGTTTGAATCCCCGTGACTTTTTTATCACTTATTGCGAGAATTATATAGGCAGCGATTCCAAAATGCCAATTGTAAGGCTCAAACCGAGAGGCTCCATTAAAAGATGTCCTTTATTAAAAGACCGAAAATGTTCAGTGCATAAAGCAAAACCAGCTGTATGTGCAATGTTTCCTATTGGTCGCTGTATTAGATTTGAAAATGAAAAAGAAAAAAATCCAGTTGCAATGTATGGAACCGAATACATTTTCACAAATCCTGGATGCGGTGATAATTCTGAAACTCACACTGTTCGTGAATGGTTGAATGAATTTGGAATTCCCATTGATGATCCGTTCTTTTTCAAGTGGAACAATACCATCATGAAGCTGGGCTCCATCTTCCGCAAGGCTGAAGGAAAAGTAAAAGATGAGCTGATGGAAAAGGTTTGGACTCTTACTTTTGTTAAGCTTTATTTGGACTATGATATGGAGAAAGATTTCCTGCCTCAGTTTGAGAAAAGTTCTGAAGAACTTCTTACAGTGATGCAGCTTATGCCTATTCCGAAAGGTGGTAAACAACATGGATGATACTCGCAACCAAAACCAAATTATTCGCAAGGATGCCCGTGGATGTTTTGTTGAAAGCCTAAGCGATGCATTTGAAATAGGCAGGATCCATTTTGTTTTTGCTACATATGATCTTAGCCGTCCGGCGGGCCAGCGTCAAACAAATTATATATCTATCTACATTACAGCAGATGAATTTCTTGAGTTGTGCAGAAAGACTGAATGCGGTGAGCTTCGCTATATGCTGCAGAATAAGAAAAAAAGTGGAGATAAAACTCCACTTTATCAGTGCCTTGGAGGTACTTCTGCAGAAAAGCTAGCAAAGCAAGGTCGTTCTCGGAAAGATGGAATGAGCCAATCAAGAACAGCTCAGCTACTCTGTGGCAGTAAATCCGATTTTCTATTTGTAGCTGACAGTGGTCCTGGACAAGCCAATGATAAAGGATTGATAGTCCCGAAATTCGGAAATAAACCTGAAAATCATGTGGCGATTAGCATGACCTTTGAAAGCTTTAGCGAGTTACTGCTTATAACAAAAACACATTACGAAGCCTGGTTATCAGCTTGGTATCTTGTTAAATTTCAGTCAGGAAAGAAAGAACCGATTACATCTCATAATAGCACATATCAAACGGGGGACTCCGGAGAATCGATGTTCCAAAGTATCATAAAATCATCCCCTTTAATGGATGATGTAGGATAACTATTTTTGTGGCGGTACAGTCTATACTGTACCGCCACTTTTTTATATATGGAAAATTAGGTTCTACGCTTTCTTATTAGAACAACAACGACAATAATCACGATTGCAAATATAAGGACTATTCCGAGAAAAATTAAAAGGATCGGTGACAAATAATTATTAAAGATAGGTGCGGTCGGCTTAGAATCGGAACAGAGAGTAAATGTGAGTTCACCTTCTGGCAGATTTGAAAACTTGCATATGTAACCACTATTTGATTGTTCAAACCCCTCTGGTCCGCTTTCTGTCATGTAAAATGGTGTATTCACCATAATATTTAAAGTGCCAAAGTCTTTCCAACTTTGTGCAGGAGACAGTAGGTATGTGTATTCGTAAATAGGGGGCTCATAATTGGTGTTGATAGATGGATATACAGGAGCAGTCACGGTATTAACTATTTTCTCACCGGGTTCCAATACTATCTCATACTCATACCAGCGCATTAACTGGTTCGAGATGTCAAATTGAAATTCTGAACCAGGAACAACGCCATATTCCCACTCGAAGTATTTCATTGATTCTACAATCGCATTATACCAGTCGTATTCTAAAATGCCGGAATCTGCTTCATATTCAGATAGAGCCAGTTCCTTAAATGTTATGACATTTGTGTTTACCAGGGTCATGGTACCATCAATTTCTTTTTCACAAGACCCATCTTCATAAAATTTCCACTCTGGCATTTGAGTCAATGGATTTCCAATTACATTTAGAACAAACGGTTCATCTTGAACCCAAGTTTCGACTTGGATTCCATTATCTTGAGTTTTGGCACCACTTTGATTTTCTAGCAGAATTTTTGTTTTGTTTTGATCTGCAGAGAAGATAAATGCCGCATTTGCAGCCCGATATGTTTCAGTATCCACATTGCTCGCAACAAAGGTATATTGAGTTACAGGTAAATCCGGTTCGTAAAACTCATCATCCATATATGAGCTATGCAACATGGAAACATCTCTGTTCAGTTCAAACTGGGATCCATTCAATGAAAATGTGTGGCGTAGTTGTTTATCAATCGGTGTCCCGTCAATTGATACATTGTACCTTTCTGTATCTGCGGTCCAGATTGTTTCATCTGTTTTCGAATTGCGAATTATCCCATAATCAGGGACTGTTCCAAAAGGGAACGCAAGTACAGCGTTTACAGTGTAATCCGCTGGATTATAAAAAGTGTACTCTGCAGTCACTTTTCCATTATAGCTCAAATAATCTTCGGACTCATTGTAGTACTGCTTTGGAAATTCGTTAATATCAAATGTCAAATTTTCATTCTCAACGACAATCGGACACTCATCATTTGTGATAATAGCTCCTGTAGCGGTTGTTCCGGTCCAATGGGTCTGTGCTGAATTCGCGGATGCATGTGGTGGGATTAAATTCAACATCAGAAAAGATAAGCAGAAAAACAAAATAAACCTTCGGAATATGCAAAGTGTCCTCTTCATAGTTAGCACCTCCTTGAATTATGAGTAATTTGAATCGTTGAAATAAAAAATGATAATTAGATAGTGCGGGTTCAATCAATATTGTTTTTATAGCCGGAGCTATCAATAATGATTCTTTTGCATTTGGGACAGCAGTCACTCTCTATGTGATGAGGAGACAGTGCTGGCTTACCAAGCTGAAGGGAAAATGTTTCATCATC